>ERZ1673742.57-NODE-57-length-175471-cov-34.265398_pt1 | contig 175471 bp, 192 predicted proteins | sample MGYA00580208_ERZ1673742 | MGnify/ENA primary metagenome ERZ1673742 (study PRJEB41218, sample SAMN15661774) | gut metagenome | host: Homo sapiens | place: Canada: London | collected 2015-08-20/2019-03-30 | study: EMG produced TPA metagenomics assembly of...
AAAACATAAAATCGAATTTCCAACACTTTGCCAACTAAAATTTTACACTAACCTAAAGTAACTAAAGGTAAAAAAAATATTTGAATTTATATAAAAATCCAAATATTAATCGCAAAGCATAATCCTGATCTCCCCTTAATGTAGATAGGCTTGTCATATTATTAAAATAAATGTTACACGCAAATTAACATTCTTTTTTTATATCGTATATTATACACATTTTAGGGTAAAATGTAAATAGTTTGTATAGTTTTTTTACGAACTACATCTTATAATCATTTGTTCTTTTATTGACACAAATAAAGTATTATAGTGATGTGGAGGTATATATGGAAAGGAATACAGAGAACGTAACTTATGGAAAATCTTTACAAGAAATTCGTAAAAAAAATAATTTGACACAAGAGCAAGTTTCACAACTTACTGGATTAGAAACAAAATATATTAGTCAAATTGAGTGTGGTATTGCAAAAGGAACAATTAATACTATGCTTAAATTTTGTGAAGCTTATAATGTTACTCCAAATGACATTTTATATAAATTTATTCAAAAATCAAATGCTAAAAAAGATTCTGATGAATATGAAAAGAAATTTATGAAATTAAGTAAAAAAGATAGAAAAGTAATTTATACATTAATAGACGCATTATTAGAAAAATAGAGATATATTATCGCAATACATCTCTATTTTTTATTATTTGTCATTTTTAACCATATTTACAATATAGAAAAATATAATTTTTAAAGTTAAATCTACACACTCTTTTTTCTTGATTCCTGTATCATATTTCAAAAGCATTTTATTTATTAAAACATTTGAAATTTCTGCATATTCTTTTGCACTCATTTCTTTATCTTCTACTTTTATGTCTAAGATTTTTAAAGTTTTCTTTGTATCTTCTGAAATTTTTTCATATACGTTTATTTTGATGTCAGGATAATCTTCATCACTCATTATGTATTCAATCCCTTTAAAATAAATACTACGAAATTGATCAAAGTCTTTTATTGCAGATAATACTTGTTCATCTGTTAAAGGTAATTCAGATATTCTTTCAGTCATTCTCTTCATAATAGATACAACAGCACTTGCATTTTCAGGCGTCAAATCACTTTCTTCAATTTCAAGTTTATCCAAAATATATTTTTCTCTTTCGTTCAGCGTTTGATAAATATTAATTGTACTATTCATTAAAACACCTCACTTCTGCGAACATTATACCATATTTTGGAATAAAAATAAATAGATTTACATAATTTTATTAAAATTCTAGCCATTCTTCCTCATCTTCTAAATATCCTAATTGATTTTCCTTATTATATATAGACCATTATTAAATTCTGTCGCAGATAACACATAATCTTAATTTCTTTTGACCTTTAACACAAGTTATTAATGTTAATTTGTCTGTTGTAGATGGTTCTAATACTGAAAAATCTGTTTCTTCAATTTCCTTTATTTCTCTAACCTTATAAATATATTCTCCAAATGCGTGATGATATATAACTTTATCCCCTTCTTCTAATTCATTTAATCTTTTGAAGAATCCAATATCTTCTCCGTTTTTATTTGTTCCAGAATTATGACCTGCTAAACATACATTTCCATTATATATTGGTGTATCTTCAAAATGACCTACTGCAGTAGATAATACATCTAATTCGATTGTTTCTTTAATAGGTGCATTTAATTCAATTTTTTCACATTCTATTGTTCCTAAATCTTTAAATTCATATTTCTTCGTTTCTTCATTATCATCAGCATTTTGACTTATTTCAGAATCACTACTTGTTTTTATTCCATTTCCTTTATTATGATTTGAAATCAATACTATTCCTAACATTAAAACTGCTAATATACTTAAAATAATAATTATTTTATTCTTCTTGTTCATTTTCTTTGTTCTCCTTTTTTATAAAACTTTCATATTTCATAGAATTTTCTAATTCAAAATTTCTTACACTTTTAAACATTTCATTAATTTCTCTATCTTCATATTCTATTGAATACGAATTAATATTACACCTTGCAATTTCATTAACTCCCTCTGTGTCGAATACAAGTATTTCTCCATCTAAAGGAAGAACATTCATCTTTAAATCATAAGTTTTAGCTTTTGCTACAATATGACCATAAGAGTATTCTATTTCCTTTACATTATCTAATTCTTTTGCTTTTTCCTGTACTGTTTTTTCATCTAAATATATATGTATATTTTTATTTCGTAGCATAAATTCTCTTATTGTATCAATATCAACTTTTTCCAATGCTTTATTTCTTAAAAAATTATATTGTTCATATACAATATCAGGATCAGGGAATTTGCTAGCAAACTCATATCCTTTATTCCACACATAATATACTAATTTCTCTAATTCATTTTCTCTTGAATACTGTAAATATTGTTCGTTATCAAATAATGTAGTAATATCAAAATCCGTATACCTTTCTTTAAAAGCTTTCATTCCCTCTTTAAATGCTCTATAAAGAATTTCATTTTTTAATATTCGATTCTCATAAATTTCAGGCATAATATTTTCATCAAAGTATTTACTATTCATTGTTTTTATACCTAATTTACTGCTTCTTTCATAATATCTATTATATAAATAGTAAATGCTTCTATATTTTTCTTTTTCAACATAACAGCTGTATTTAATACCTTCCTTAGTTTTTATATCACAGCCTTTTAAAGTTTCTCTATATGTATCTATACAACTAAATTCTTTTAGTCTTTTTCTAAGTAATAAAATTATACTATCCATTTTCGACCTCTTCACTTTCTAATGTTAATTGCAATTCTTTTATTCTTTCATTTAATGTATTTACTAAATCATCTATATTATCCATATTTACATTTACTGTATATCCATCAAGGTATTTATCTACAAATCCAGTAGTATATAATTCTTCACTTAATAAATTATACACTAAATCTTTATCTTCGACCGATTCATATTTACTAGCATAATAATTGTTAATTAGATCTTTAGTGTTAGTTCTTAGCCATCTTTCAGGAGTATATGTCCTACAATCGAAAATATAGTTTTTAAACTCTTCTAAAATTCTTAATCTGCTTTCATCACTTATATCCAAATCGTCTTGAAAGTAGTGTGGACAATACTCTAAATAAAAAACCATATCAATTTCTTTTTTATCTGAATCTACCTGTAAATCGCTAACTCTTTCATCTAAGTTTATTTTTTTCACAATTTCAGGAAAATTTTTAACTAGAAAATCATTATTTGTATATTCATCAACATTAAATATTCTATTGTTTTCAGAACAATCAGTAATACAATCATACACTATTTTATCTGCATAATATCTAATTGCTTCATCTTTATCCATTTCAACAATATGTGTTTTATTTACAACGTTTATATACTCATTTGCGTCAATTCTATTTTCTATAATCTTTGTTTCAATTTCTTTTTTATTACATTAGTCATTTCAGTAATTATCTTTTTTGTTTTTTCATCTTCTATTTTGCTACTTAATAAGGTTTTATAAATCACATCAAGACTTTCTATATCCTTAAGAGCCTGTTCATTATTCTTTCCTTTGTCAGCTTTCTGGTTCATCTAGTTCCTCCTCTTGTATTAGATTTTCTTCAATATGGAAGTATTTTTCATTTACCTTATCTCTAAAATATAATGGTTCTCTGTCAATATATCTTTGTACTTCAACAGATACACATTCAGTTGTTTCAAATATTTCTTTAGCTTTTTTTATTGCTTGTCCTAGATCTTTTATATCATCTTCTTTTATTTGACCAAAACCATCATTTCTATCAGCATTGTTTTCCCATAATTCAATTATATATGTTTTGCTTTTTTCATTATACCAAGCCTCATATTTTTCCCATTCTTCTGGCTTATAAATAACATCACTTAAAAATATAATTCCATATTTTTCTTCTAATTCTTTTTTCTGTTTTAACCATTCATCTGTAGAATAATCAAGCATACTATTTAATTCTTTGTTATATTTATCATAATTACTTTTAGGACATACTTCATCTAAATATTTTTCAATGGCGTCATATTTTTCTGGTCCAATTATTTTTCTTGCTTCTTCAAAATCTTGCATTATACTCATTGAACAATTTCCTCACTTTCAGTTTCGGATTTGCTAACTGCAACAGCTTTTTCATATAAGTTATAAAATTTGTCCTGTTTAACAAATGTTTCAACTAAATTTTCAAATTCTTCTTTGCTTATAGCTTTTTGAATAAAAGCTTTCCTATATCCCATATATTCTTCCATAAGTGGATTAAATACAACACTATTACATTCTTCTAATGTTTTTTCATCTGATAAATATGGATTATTCAAATCTTCTCTATATTTATTTAAAAGTTCTACCATATCTTTAAGTTTAACATCTATTATATCTCTACCTTCAACTTCTTTTTTTATATTTTCAATTGTTAATTCATCACTCATACAAATTTAATCCTCCCAATTTTCTATTCTTATTAATATTTGAATATAGTTCTAATCCTTTGTTTTCTAATATTGCTTTACTTAATTCCTTTAGTTTACTACCTTTTATCGCAAAATTAGTAGAACTTAATATACGAACTATATCTGCTTTCTTCCATTCTTCATTAAATATATCAAATTCATATAAGCAATTTTCTACCTTTCCAATGATTTCTTTTTCTTTTGGATTATTAACATTAAGAAAGTATAAATTGCCATCTGTATCTATTTCTAATAATTTACTATTCATTCTCACTAAGTTATCATTTTTTAATTTTATGCCATAATCATATCTAATTCTGCTTATGTCAAATGTTTCTGATAGATTCAATCTTTTGTTTTTGTTTTCAATAATATTTCCAGATAACTCTTGTTTTTCTAATTCTATATCATTTATTTTAGATTTTATCCTATCAATATTTTTTATAATTATATCAAATAGTTTATTCAAAATAATTCCTCCTACTCTTCATTTGGTTCTGAAAGCTCCTCTAATTCTTTTTCTTGTGTAGGTTCATCAATTCTATCAATTCCAAACATCTTAAATAACATATTCTTTTCTTTTAATATATCTGATTCCTTTAGTTGTTCTTTATCTTCTAATTCATATTGTTTTCTTAATTCATTAACTTCTTTTTCAACCTCTTGAATCTGTTTATTAAGATCATTTTTATAAAACATTTTTTCAAATATTAATTCTGTATTTTTTATATTTTCTTTTTCTAGTCTTACAGCTTCACTTTTATAAAATTGATTTTGTTCTTCTATTTCTGTTCTTGAAAGTATTCTGTTTAAGATATTAATTGGTCTAAAAAATCCATTATTTCTTTTTAGTTTATCTACATATTTGTTGATAGTTTTGATATTTTCTTCTTTCTTTTCAGCTATTTCTATATATTCTTTTTCAATTTTCTTTTTTTCTTCATATAACTTATCTTTTTCTGTTTGTTTTTTAAATAATTGTACCCTCACGCTGTTAGCACCAATACCATTATTTTTAATGCTATCAAGTTTTGTTTCTAATTCTAGCAGATTATTAATAAACATTTTTTGTGTTTCTTCTGGTAGTTTAGATAAATTTTTAAATTCAATAAGATTAAATATATAAGGTTTATCCATATCTGTATAATTTTTGATTACATCTTCTACATTACTTGGTTTATCTCCAATTTTAAAATATGCTTCTGTAGAAAAAGATTCGTGTACTGGTTCAATAATATCAGCCCATATTTCAATTTTATTTGTTGTATTACTTAAATCTACTACATATCCTTTTGAATCATTATGTCTTCCATTCCAAACAGCTTCTTCTATATGATTTATAACATTTTTAATTTCTTGTTCTCTACTAACATTCATCTTCCAATTCCTCTATATCTAATTCTTTGTTTTCACTTTTTTCAATAAAATCATCTAATTGTTTATCTATATTTATAAGGTTTTCAGTATTTACAACAAGTTCCTTTTTTCCATATCCAATGGCTCTTAAATTAGTAATATCCATATTATTTAATTGAGTATTTATCCAAAACTCTTTATAATTTGTCGCCAAAATGTTAGAAATTTGAGCAGGTACTTGTATTCTCCCTCCATCATTCAATTCTAATGTAACTGTTTTCTTGCCTTCTAAAAATTCATTTATTTTAGCAACTTCATTATAAAATGGTGGCGTTAAACCTTTTTTATATTGTTCATAAGCCAGTATTTTCTTTAATGAAGTTAGTCCATATACAGCTTTAAAAATATCTATTTCATTGTTTATAAACTCCATTTTTTTCATATCATAAATAAAGTCTTTTTTCCCTGTTCTTGTTGATATTTTTACTAAACCATTAGAAATATCTTGATATTCAAAATTATTTAATAATAGACTAATATTATTGTGTAAACCATAATTTTGATTTTTTCTTATATCTCTACCCATTTCATATAAACTAATATTCTCATAGTCCGATTTATCATTTTCAAATAAATAAGAAATATTATTTATATTTTCATTTACAAATTTATCTATATTTTCATTTAAAATCCTTCTTAATGTATTATATAAAGTTCCTTTTAAATCTATAATTATGTTCTTTTCCTTAAATATTTCTTTATCTAATTCAGATCTACGTTCTGGTTCACTAATTATTCTTTCATTTAAACAATAAATATTCTTAGGTTCATCTTTAAAATAACACCAATAAAAGTATTGAGTAACTTGATTATTATATCCTAACATCTTAAATTGGTTTTTATCTCCTAACAAAACTAATTTATCTAAAATAAGTTCATTTGCATTTTTATATTTCATTTGTATCTCCTTGATCTGCATTTTCTTGTTCTGGAATTTCGCATATAATTCCCTTATTATCAATTTGGATAATATCATCTAGTTGCAACTCTAATGGTTTTAAATTTCTAGTATTTATTTCAATTTCTGTTTTTCCGTGTCTTATTGCTTTTATATTATTAATATTTCTTAGTTCTAAATCATCTTCATAAAAATCTAAATCAAATAAATCTTTTTTTAGTATAAATATTCCATTATAGAAATCTATAATATCTGTTATATCTGCTTTGGTTTTCACTTCTCTATCATCTGCCAATATTACTGTTACTGTTTTTTTATCTTTCAAGAATTGATTAATTTTAGCAACTTCGTTATAAAATGGTGGTGTTATCCCTAATTCATATTGTTTATATGCAAGAATCTTACATAAACTTGTTTCAGTATATACTTGATTTAAAATAGATCCTGGTTTTGACAATATTTTTTGTTCTTTTATATCCACTTCTACTGCATTTTTTTCAGCACTATAATGTGATGGTAAATATTTTAGTTTAGAATGATTAATTTGATCATAATATACAGCTGACGTATATACTCTTGCTCTATTATTTATATCTTCTCTTTCTTTTAAATAGTCTACCCCAATATCCTCTATTCTTAAATAATCAGGATTTGTATAATATTTATTTCTATTTGCGTCTGTATGTTCTGCTTTTTTAAAGAGATAAGATATATTATTAATATTCTTGCCTATAAAACTGTTTATTTCTTTTTCTAATATTTCAGCAAATTGCTTTTCAATTATTTTTCCTATATCAATTATTGGAATATTCTTTTCTTGAATTTCTTTTGATAATTTGTCATATTCTACATTTAGTCTTATTAATTCATCTGGTTTATCTTTAAGTCTACACCAATTTATTTTAAATTTTGCTTCATTATCATACCCCATATATAAATCTTCTTTAGTTGCAAGTAATTCTACATCTCCAAAATCAATTATAGTTGCATTTTCTAATTCCATCTTATCCTCCGTTTTAGCCTAATATAAAATCTATATAAGCACTATTAAGATATACATTTTTAGTTATCTTATCTTTTTTTACTTTTATAAGCATATTTTTATTCTTATTATAGAATCCATTTGTAGTTTTTATTGCAAACATATTTGTAACAGTTTTATGTTTGTAATTGCTTAAATTTACAGTATTATGTTTTTTACTTAATCTAACCACTCTTATAAGTGTGAATCCATTATCAGTTTTTACATATACCCTTGCTGTATTTCTTCCAATTAGATATACAATTACTAATGCAATTCCTAAACCACTTATTATAATTGTAGGTATAGTATAATCATTTTGTTCCTCTATAATCACTTCTGGTTCTTCTTCGATTTTTTCATACTCTATTGTATATAAATAAATAGGATTTTTTTTTCTTACTTTTCCTTCGTATGTAACAGTTATTTCATAGCTAAAAGGATTGTTTCTTGTAACTACTGCTTGATAAATCATTACACCTTTATAAGTTGTTGGTACTTCTTGACCATCAATGTTTTCTACATCATCATTTTCCCAATTAACATTTATAAGATAATATGTAGTTCCATTGATATTCTTTTCTTTCTCAATATTATCTAAATCATTCTTACTATATTTACTAAAATTTATTTTCTTTTCATCAATAGCTTCATATTTTCCATTACTGATGGTTTTTATCTCATAATCTTTTAAGGTAATTGTTCCAGAATATTCTTCATTATCATAATCAAGGCTTTCTCCAAAATGATTAATTATTGATTCTTTAGTATTACTTTTAATAGTGTCTTTTTTATATGCTGTTACTACTTTTGAATTTTGTTCATCATCTTGCTTTGAATAATCTGAAAGTTTATATTTTACATTATTCTCTTCAACTTCTTTTTGGATTGAAGATACAAATGTACTTTCCTCCGATCCTAAAACTGATTTATTTATTATTTTGTTACTATCTGTCGCATATACATTCGACATTAAACACATTACTAATAGTCCAGTAACAAGACTACCTTTAATACTTTTATTCATAAACTCCTCCTTAGATAGCAAAAAAGAAAGCTAACTAGATTTTCTCTAATTAGCTCTCTCATTCACATATAATTTTTGATATTAATATTTTAGCACCTAAAAAAATGAATGTATACTGCAGGATTTTGCAATGTTTTTGCAAAATTTTATGTTTACGATAAACAATATTTTTATTTTCTTAGATTAATAACAAATTCAATAGTTTCGTTTTCACTATTCGCAGAAATTGTTCCGTTATGTAATTCAATTATCTCTTTTGTGATTGCAAGACCTAATCCTGCTCCACCACTATTTGTCCCTCTTGATTCATCAGCTCTATAAAATTTATCAAAAATTTTTTCTAATTTATATTCTGGAATAGTAGCACCTTTATTTCTAAAAGTTACTTCAATATTCTCTTCATTATCAATCATTTCTATCTCAATAACAGTATTTTCATAACTATAACTAATAGCATTTTTTAATAAATTTCCAAATGCTCTAGCCATTTTATCTCCATCTGCATTATATATTAAAGTATTAGGTTTGTTCACTTTTAATTCTAATTTCCTGTCTTCTAACATTGGATAAAATTCTTCTATTAACTGATCAAATAATATTGATAAATTAAGTTGTATTTTATTTATTGGCATATCATTCAAATTATATCTAGTAATTTCAAAGAATTGATTGGTTAGTTCTTCTAATCTTATTGACTTATCAAGTGCTATTTTCATATATTTTTCTTGTAAATCTTTTGATATTCTCTTTTCTTCATTAAGCAATGTCAAATAACCAATTACAGATGTAAGAGGAGTTTTTAAATCGTGAGCCATATACATTATTAAATCATTTTTCTTCTGTTCTGCTTCTTTTGCCATTTTCTTGCTTAGAGCATATTCATACTTAATTTTATTCAATTTTTCAGAAAACCTAATCATTTCATCAGGTAATTCTACATTTTGACTACTTTCATCTAAAATATTATCTAATGAACTATATAATTTTTCTCTATTTTCAACTTTTAAAGAAAAAAATCTATATAGAGCAAATATAAAAACTGTTATTAAATAAACTATTAAAATTGTTTCTTTACTGGTTACACACCAATAATATAAATCATAATTTATTCTATACAAGCTATTTCCTAAAAAATTTCCTAAAACTCCATCTAAAACTACAATATAGAATAATATTGAAATAATATAATAAATTATTATTCTTAGTATTACTTGACCTACTAATTTCATTTTTTCTTTAAATAATCCCTTATTTTTCAATTTTATATCCAACTCCCCATACTGTTTTTATAAATTTAGGCTTCTTGCTATCTTCCTTTAATTTTTCTCTTATTCTCCTAATATGTACCATTACAGTATTATTGTTCTCCAAATATTTTTCTTTCCAAACTTTTTTAAATAATTCTTCCGAACTAACTACATTCCCTCTTTTTTGTGCTAAATACAATAATATATCAAATTCCATTGGTGTTAATTCAATTATATTATCATATAACTTGCAGATGTGTTTATCCTGATCTATTTCTAACCCATCTATATATATGATATTTTCTTCAACTTTTTCATTATATTTTGTGTATCTTCTATATGCAGATTTTACTCTTTCAATAAGTTCTAATGGATTGAAAGGCTTGGTTATATAGTCATCTGCTCCGAATCGTTAATCCCTGTATTTTATCCTTGTCTTCAATTTTAGCTGTTAGCATTATTATAGGAAAATTAAAACCTTTATCTCTTATCATTTTACATATCTTAAATCCATCAACATCTTTAATCATTACATCTAAAATTGCAAAATCTAATTTTTGATTATTAATACAGTCTATTGCTTTATTAGAATTATAAAATTTATAAACATTATAATTTTCATTTTTCAAATAAACTTCTACTAAATCTGCAATTTCTTTTTCATCATCTAATACTAAAATATTCATATTTTCCTCTTTTCTATCAATTAGTATTCTATCACAATAAGCCAATAAATTCCACCGATTCGACAAATTGTAAGAAAATGTTAAGATTTATTTAATAATTTCTTAAAACTTATTATTTTCTTTATTTGTATAATATAGACAAGTTACTGGAGGGATTTCAAATGAAGAAAAAAAGAAAGAAATTAAATAAAAAAAGAATTTTAATATTATTAATTATAATTTTTGCAATATACTTATGTATAAAAAATAGCATATTTAGTAATATTTCTTATGATTTGAATAAAGCTATTTCAGAAATTACTGATAATTCAGAATATAAAACTATTAAACAAGATACAAATGACAATTACTCTGGAATTGGTCAGAAAAAAGTCAAGAATAAAGATGGCTATTTTACGACATTTACAACGATTGAAAATCATCAAAAAACATACATAGAATATAAGCAAAATGGTAATTCATCTTGGAGTAATAAACAATATTGGAATGGAACTATGGAAGAAAATGGTTGTGGTATTACTGCAGTTGCAACTATATTAAGTGGTTATGATAAAAATTATACACCTGAAGATCTTAGACAAAAATATTATCCTGTCCTGGATTATGATTCACTTTCAAAAGAATTATCTAATACTTTTAATATTAAAAATACTGATTTTTATTATGATAGTGTGCATTTATCTAAAGAAAAATTACAAGAGCATTTAAAAACTAATAGACCTATTTTAATTTGTGTATGGAATCAACCTCATAATAATCGTTGGACTACTGCTTCTCATTATATGGTTTTGCTTGCTTCTGATGATAATGATATGGTATATATATCAAATCCTAATGGAGGAGAAAATGATAGCAAAAGTTCTGGTTGGTATAAATTTAAAGAAGTAACACCATATATTGCAAAAGCTTTATATATAGAAAGTTATTAAAGACAGTTTATTCAACTGTCTTTCTTAAATTTCTCTTTACATTTTATATATTGTGCTACTAAGAAATAATTTTTTATATCTTGCTCATCTAATCCAGAAAAAGCAATAAGTTCATTATATAGATAACTGCTACCTTCAACAAATTGTAATTTATATGTTTTGAAAATTTATTTTATTGAAAAATAAGCGGTTCAATATTCCAAGCAAACCAAAAAGGATAATATAAGAAAAACATACCCAAAAAGCTTAAAAGTATATACCATATTACATCACTCTTACCTTTTACAGGCTTTTTTAAATGCTCTCCAAAACATAATGAAACTATTTTCCAAATAATATATCCGATTAATGCACCTATTGTATTAGCAATTAAATCATTGACATCAGTTGTACGGTTCGTGATTAATTGAGATATTTCTATCATTAATGAAAAACCTGCCCCTAAAAATAATGTTTTATAAAATTTACGATAGTTCTTCCAAATAAAAGGAACTAAAAATCCAAAAGGAACAAGCATTAAAATATTTAAGTAAAAAGTTTTCTCTATGATGTTAAAAGGGATGAGATTAATATTAGCTTGAATAATTGATGTATTATCTCCACCTTTTGGTGCATAAAATATATTTGTTAAACCTCCTGCACCAGTTAAATCATATACTTTCCAAAGATATAAAACGAAAATTAGCATTGCTAAAATTGATAAATGATACCCTTTCCTTTTTCTTGCTGTAAAGTAAATAGTACACGGTAAAACAGCACATAAAATGCTATATATCACTTCTATAATAATCATCTCCTTTATTTTAACTTACTTTTTCAAATAATCTGATTCATCTATTGTTTTTAAAACATAATTAACATCATCATATCGTGAATAATTAGATTGTGAACCTAAACTACATATCAAAAATTCTTTTCCATGCTTTTTATATAATACTACTAAATTAAAATCATCAGATAAAGAACCTGTTTTTACACCAATTACATTTTTGTTATAATATTCTGATGTAGGATCAAGGAATGTATTTGTATTTTTCCAAGTCTGCATGCTACCATCTGGTAAAGTTGCTGTATATGAAGTTTGAGAAACTATATCCTTAAACCATTCATTCTTTAATAAATCCATTACAACTTCTTTTAAGTCTAATACAGTTGTATGGGCTTCTGTATCAAATCCACTTGGATCATATAAAATAGTATCCTTATAATCATTTTGTTTTAAATATTCATTCAAGTTTTTCATAAAGACTTCTATTCGCTCTTTGCTAGTAGTAGCTTTAGGAGATATAATACCTCCACAATAATCAGCTAATACATAGGCTGCATCATTTCCTGATGGTACTAACATTGCAGCAAATAAATTTTTAACATAATATTTCTTTTCTTTAATATTTGCAACAGATGAACCTTGTTTTGTTAATGAAATTGCTTCATTTTTTGCCAAAACTACATCATCTAAATCAACGAGTGTTGTTGCATAGTCAATAACAAATAATTTAGCTAAACTTGCAGGAGTTTGTTGTTCATTTGCTCTTTTAGAAACAAAATCGTTATTATTTGAAAGATCAACCGCTATCAATGATTTTGCATTATATGAATCTGGCATAGTATATTTGTTTATAAAACTATTTATTTTATTTTTTGTATCTCTAAAATTTTCTGGTTTAATCGCCCAAGGTATAAAAATTATTCCAAGTATTATTATTGCAAAAAAAACTATTACTATATACTTTGTTTTTTTCTTTTTATTACAACCTCTCATTTATAAACTCTCCTTTAGCATATTATACATATATATAAATGCAAAAATAATTAATTTTTTATTAAATTTATTTCATTTACTAATATAATTTCTTATTCATTTATCTGTCTTGTCTATCTACAAAAATAGGTTTAGAGCCATCATCATTTGCAAATTCAGAATTATTTATTCTTATATAAGCACTTCCTATTTTTGATTTTAAATATGGAATAATATCCTTATCATAATTACAAATTGTATTTATAGCAAATATATGATGATTATTGGGATTATTCATATATTCATCATCTTCGTTACCTGCCATAAATCTCCAACCACTATCTGGATTACCATCAGTTGGCTTTTCTCTATACATATATCCGACTTTAAAACCTTCTTTAGTTATCCTATCAGATACCATACAACCTTCTCCATTAGGTTCATTCCAATCAATTAGTTTTTCAACTTTTACTTTTATAAAGTCATCTTTTTTCTTATTAAATAGCCCCATAATTACATCTCCAATCTCTTCTACAAATTACTATTTTTCTAACTAATTACTAAATTGTAATTTATTGCTTTATAGAACATTGTTCATTTTTATTTCTAATTATAAAAAGAAATATTGGTCTTAATAATCCTAATGATAAAATATTAAATACAGTTAATATATCTCCATATTTGTTTGCACGACTCTTATATATTCTATGTGCTATCATTGTATCTAGTATAAAAGTAATTATTAAACTAATTACTAAAATAATGAATAGGACTATTTCTAATTCTTTATTGATATAAAAACGAGTTCCTAAACAAATTGCTATAAATGATAATATACCTGATATTCCACCCATTATTTTATTACCTGCTATTTTCCCTAATAAATATTTATTATAAAAAGGTATCCAAGCAGTAAAAGTGTTTTTATGTCCCATATTTTTACACATACACATGATTGAAATCCCCTGAAAGGTATAACTCATTATTATATACAATACAACTGCTACAAATATAGCAATAAAGAATAAGTATATAAATGATAATATACTCATAAGAACTACGACACTAAATCCTCCCATAACATTCACTTCCTCTACAAATTACTATTTTATTTTCTCATATCTTATCATAAATTCTCAAAAAAATAAAGCCAGAAGAATTATTCTCCTGACTTTTTTCATCTTTTGTACTTTTAAAATTTTTTTCTTTTGTATTTTATATATTTTATCTTTAGTTAGCATTATTTATAGATAAATAGCCTATATTAATATAGTCTTTATCTAGCATATTATAAGATTTTTCTATATATACTACTAACTTCAAATCTAAATCTTTCAAATTTTCGATTTCTTCTGATTCTAGTTTATCATTAAGCTTAATATTTAATTCTTTGCCATCTTCAAGCTTATATAAACTAATGCGAATATTATCTTTCAACTCATCTTTAACTTTGAATTTTACTTTATATACACCATCATCATTTACTTTTGGACTAAATGTATATTCAGCAAGCCTTCCTTCAAAATTTAATGAATTAAGATAAAGTTTATCATAATCAGTTTTATCCTGGTTGATACAAACTATTACACTAATTGTTATACTGATTATTGCTAGTAATATAGCACATATTAAGATAATCCTTTTCTTCATTGTTCCCCTCCTTATATTTATATACTCCTTAGATAAGTATGTAGATCAAGAATATAAAAGGGGATTACCAAATATTATTGAAAGGAGCAAGAATAATATTTTTATTTTAAAAATATTGCTCAACTCTACATACTTATCTAAAAAGTATATCTACTTCTTAGCTTGTACCTATATTTTAGCACCCTTATTCTTGAAAGTATACTGCAGGATTTTGCAACTTTTTTGCAAAAAATTATGTCAAGATATTAAAAGAATGTAGTATTTCCAATAGATTACTTCTAAGACTTGGATTGATTATAACTGTTGCACCTATTGTTAAGAAGACTAAAATCACTAAAATAAATATAAATTTAACTATTCTAATTAGTAAATCAGTTATAAAATTTAATATTTTAATTCCTGTATTTTTTTCTTTATCAAAAACAATTGTATTTTTATCTTTATCTAAGTTTAAATCCTTATATAATTTTTCTTTTTCTATCTTCTCATTCTTTTTTTCAATTGCTCGATCATACAATGATTTAGTTTTACTTCTTTTTAACATTTTCTTTATCCCTTTTCTTTTTAAATATATCTAATAATCCTTTTTTCTCTTTTACCTCTTCAATTGTAGTATTTAATAAATAATCTTTTAAAACTTTTTCATAAAAGCTTTTATTTCCTACAATAAATGGTTCTGGAACAGATTCACTAAATGAAGCTCGCTCCTTCCAAAACTTACCTAAGCTTTCTTTAAATTTCTCTCTATCCTCGTTTCTAACAAAATTAAACATTAGATAAGAATTACTATCTTCGCCAATAATCATAAATGTTTCTATAAGTTTATTTATCTCCCACGCTTTATTACCTGAAACGATTATTTTTAAATCTCTTGTTAAAAATGATGATATTTCTTCTTTACTCATTTCTTCAAAGTTACCAAAGTCAAATACATAAAATTCATACTCAAATTTCAATATATCCGCCAAATTTTCTGGTCTTTGATATAAGTCTATTCCTTGATATGTAATCTTTCTTAAAACGTCATTATAAATTGTTGGTATTGATTCATCTTCAACTAAACTATAAATAGAATTATGCTTATTATTTTCTATATAGCAAGCTGTAACATTGGTTAATTCTGATAAATATTTAACTATATTTATTGCAACTGTAGTTGCTCCAATATGTCTTTCTGTCCCTGCAATTCCAATAGTAATTGTCTGTTTAGCTCTTTTTATATTCTCTTTTACTACTTTTGTTGTTTTGTTTATTACAAGCATACTATCATTAATTTTATATTTCATTGCATTACCAAAAGTCATTCCTTCAACTGAAAAAGCTCTTTCGATTTCATCTGCAAATATAACATCATTCTTGGCTGTTACTATATTGTAAATACCTAAATTAAATAATCGTCCTAATAAAACATTACCTTCTTTATAACCTTCTGCTAAAATGATTATTCTAACATTATACATTCTTCTAATAAGTTCTATTGAACTTGTTATTTCTTCCTCTGATGTTGTATTAGTTATTGCTTGTAAATCTAAAATCAAATAATCTACTCCATTTAAGTTTCTTAATTCTGTTTCTAAGAATTTTTTTAGATTATATTCATTTATAAATCTCATAACAAGATTAATTCTATGTTCCTTGCAATAATCTTCTATAATAACTCTTGGTTCTTTTGAAATATAAATATACTTCTTATATAATCTATTTTCCTCCATTGTTACAGCTTCCTTTCCTATTCTTCTTGACTATCTATATTATCTTGCTCGTCTTCACTATATAAAACAATTTCTCCTGTATCTAATTGAATTATGTCTGTATTTTCATAATGAATTGTGTTATTATCGCTTGTTGTATTTTCCTCTACTAACCCTTTTAATCTATCCATAAAATCATCTACACTTGTGTTTTGCGTATCTCCCTGCTGTGATGTTGAATCTTTTATTTTTGTATAGCTTTCTGTATTTCCATCTCTCATATTTAGAACAACTGCTAATACAATTACTAATACTAAAACTATACTTAAAATAATTAATTGTTTTTTTAATTCTTGTTTTTCTTTCATTTTTTACTCCTTATCCGTTGCCCTGTGAACTTCCAAATAAATAAGGAAATGGATTCACAGCATTAGCACTTGAATTTTTATCTAATCTAACTTCAAAATGAAGATGTGGACCTGTACTATTTCCTGTACTTCCCATTGTTCCTAATACTCTTCCTTGCTCTACTGTTTCGCCAACTGTTACTTGTATTGAGCCATTGATCATATGTCCGTATAGAGTATAGAAAGTAGAACCATCATCTCCAGTATGTTCTAAAACAACATAATTACCATATCCAGTTAATCCTGCATTTGCAACTACTACTAATCCTCCAACAGAAGCACATACTTTTGGACTTGCTTTTGATACACATACTATATCCATTCCGTGTGTGTGCTTTTGTTTGTGTAACTCCATTTACTGTTATAGTTCTACTAGGAGAAAACTTTGATGTAATAACATCTCTTGTACTATCCCACTTTTCAAATGGTATATTGAATTTTGCTCCTACATACTTATATGTACCTTCTACAACTTCTACACTTCCACTACCAGAGCCACCTCCAGCACTTGCAGAGCTACCCTCATCATCATCTGTTTTTGATGTACCAAACATTCCAATTAATCCAAATAATCCTATTACAATTATCATAAATCCTATACATACACCAATAATAATTGCCTTTACTTTTAATGATAGAAAACTAAATACTATTCCTGTAAAATCTTTTGCTTTATTATCTGACATTTATCTTCCTCCACCAACTAAATATTCCTTTTCCCAATCTAGTGCTTTTACATTTATTAAGGTATGTCCTGAACCTATAAAGAATAATCCACGTCCGTTTATCTTTTTGACTTAATATTGCTTTTTCTTCCTGATTTAAGTTGTATAAATTAACAACTTCCTCTAAGTCTTTTCCATCTACACCAAAGAAAAATTTATAAGTAGAGTTATCCAAAAAGGCTTGACCATACATACGAACTTCTGGAGCTAAAAAATCCACCAAACTCTGTGTAATAACCATCAATCCACATTCATACTTTCTTGCTCTTTTACAGAAATTTCTTAAAAATTCAATTGTTTGTGGTACTTTTCTATCAACTAACAAATATGCTTCATCACATACAACGTAACATCTTTCTTCACGATTTCTAAATGCTTGATCCTGGCAATATCTTAATATATTAAAATACTGACATCTTTTTACCTTTTCAGAAGCTCCTTGAAGGCTATAAACATCTAAGCATACAAATGAACTGTCTAAATCTAATGAAGTATATCCATTAAAAATTTCTCCGTGATGTCCGATTGAAAGTTCTCTCACAACTGCTCTTATTTCTTCTAATTCTTTTTTGTGGTCTTTATTCGTATTAACTTTTTCAATAAGTAAATTATACAAATCTTCCATAATAGGAAATTCTTTTGAATCTTTATCTGTTATATCTGTTTCATAAGTTATTCCATAAGTTTTATATAACTCTTCTAAAATCTCCATTAATAAACTCATTTGTAATGATGTTATTTCTGGATAATATAATTTAAAAAATGTACTTAAAAAATCTAAATGTAAACCTAAAGCTGACTTGCTAGATGTATATTCTCCATCATCATCATCAAATGCTGTTGCTTCTGGAAGTGGATTTACTTGTAAAGGATTAATTCTTCCTACATTTTTTCCAGTTCCTCCTGAACAGTCAATCCATTTTCCACCTAATAATTTACACATTGGTCGCATTTCTGATTCTGGATCTATTACGAAAATTTTTGTACCATTAAGCCATTCATTTAGCATTATCTTTTTTGCAAGGAATGATTTACCTGAACCACTAGAACCCTCAATAACAATGTTTGAATTAGTTCTGTCATTACCCTTGAAGAATGGAGAAAATGCTATCATTCTTCCGTCTTCATCTGTTCCTAAATAATATCCTTCTACATCAACTAATCCACTACCTGAAAATGGTAATCCTAAGAATAAAGCTTCCAAACTCATTGTTTTATTTGATATTCTGGTAATATCATCATAATATGTATCATAAGGAGAGCTTTGTCTTAAGGCTTTGTCTTGAATAAATGCAGGCACTCTTGCTTTTAATCCCATTCCTGCTATTTTGTTTCTAACCGTTCTGCAATTTTCATTGAAGTTATTGTCTGTTTCTCCAATTGTATTTGAAACGAAAGAAACATTGACGTATGGAATATTATCAACTGTTATGTCTTTTATAATTTTCTCTGCTGATTTAATCTTAAATTCTGCTTGTGTTCTTAGTGCTTCATTGCTTGTTGTATTAAATATGTTTTTATCCGTTGTTAAGCCTTTTGAAACACCATCAACATATTCCTGCACATTTTCTATTGGTGTTACTACTAAACTAACAGTAGTATTTGGAATATCTTTTAAATTTAGCAACCAACCTACATTTACTGCAGATGGATAAGCACTTACATATTGCAATTTATGTTGATATTCTCCTAATTGCACTTTATTATGTTTTAATTCAATACCTTGTGGAGTTATAAGTGCTAACAACTCTTGATTTATAGGCATTGTTTCTATTTCTTTTGTTTTCATTTGTAACTCACTTTCCATTAGCGTTACGCTAATATATTTTTATCATTCGTAAATTCTTATTAAATCTTAACTTGTAATGGACTTTCTAAATAATTTTGATCTTCAATATATGCAATATCTGGATTGTTATAACTATTTATTAGCTGAATTATTAATCTTTCATCTAATACTTCTGTTTTATATCCACTATTGGTTAATTTCATTCTTATTTCACTTATTCTTTTAATAAGTTCTTGCTCTACATATTCATCATTTTCAGCCCATATCATTAAATATATTTCACTTTCTAATGCTTTTCCTGTTGTAGATAAAACTCCAAAACTTCTACTTCTTTTGTCTAATAACGAGAATTTTAAAGCTTCTTTTTCTTTTTCCATTAAACTTGCTTGAAAATCTTGATTCTTTCTTAAATCTATTGGTCTATTTGTAAAGTAAAGTTTTAATGGTTTTAATTCACTTGCAAAATTTCTTGTAATGCTTCGTCCGTGTGCAACTTGCTCATCTTTTGACATCAGCTTGCAATTCTTAGGATAAATTCTTAAATAGCCTAAAACTTTGTTGTCAATTGTATATAAGAAATTCCCTTGCACGTCTTTAACATTTAAAAATAAATTAGCTGAAGTTTTTATATTACTGTTTTTCTTCTTTTTCTTTAAAAAATCAAATATCATAGCTGTTCCTCCTTGACTACATAATGAAATACTCTTTGTTTTTGATAAAACTTAAACATATTACTTATTAATTCTGCTATACAAGTGTTATATTTGTCTTTCATAACTGAAATAAATGTTGCTCCTGTTATCACAATCCATATTCCCAATGCAATTAAATAATTATTAAATATCGTATTAAATATAAGTGCAATAAAAACTGCTACTATACCTGCTATTGCTGTTGTTATCATTTCTTTGATTCCAATACCATTTATAATTTCAACTCTAACTTTTACATTTGCAGGCATATTTATTTGAAATCTACTTTCATCTTCCATATCTTTTGTATTCCTTTCTCCTTCTTTAATAAAAGGTATTATGATAATTCTTCTTCGTCTTGCTCATCTTGTATTTCCTCTGTTTCAGTCATTCCTAAATAATACATATCTCTATGAATATCTAAAAAATGATCACTTAACTCATTTAAAGTTATAGAGCCTTGTTCCAATTGTTTAAAAATTTCTTCTGCTTGCTCGTTGTTTTCAAAACGAGTTAATTCTAATCTGAAATTTTTATTATTTTCTATAAATCCATATTTACTTGAATTTTTTGCTTTTGGATATGTAGCAATAGAATAAATATTCATAAAATCATATACATCTTTCCAATCTTCTATTTGAATATGTGTACCATCTGGCATTTTAGATTTTTTTACAACTTTCACTTTGTATTCCTCCTAATTTGCAACGTGCTTATATTGTGGTTCACAACCACCATCTTTCCAGGGATTAAATATTAAATCTTTATATTCATCATCACTATGTATGCTACCTTTCATTGCTGATGGAATAAGTAGTCCTACACTTTTTCCGATCGTGTTTATCCCAATACATATAATATTTTTCTTCTGCTAACGCTCCACTTGTTATACCTTGACACTCATCATACGCTTTAAATACATCTACATCTTTCTTCCAAGAGTTTAAAAAACTTCCAAAATTTATTTTCTTGACATCAGTTTTTACATAATACTCTCCATCTATTGCTATAGTCCATCTTCCTTTTTTGTCTTTTGCTTCTCTTTCAAGAACTCCATCTGTAACTGTTACTTTAATAGATGAGAAATCTCCAATTGCGTCTGCAGATTTTGTATATGGAAAATATGTTAATACTAAATTTTTAGTTGTACTTATAGTTAATATAAGAACTAAAGCTACTAATCCATTTCTAATTCTAGTTAAATATCTTCTATATTCCATTTCATCTCCAGTTAAAATTTTATATACTGCAACTGCAATCATTAATACACAAGCAAAACCTGCTAAATATCCTAAATAATTTACTATGTGATATATTCTACTCATTTTGTCCTCCGTATTTTAAAATTTATCTTTCGATTGATGATTCTTCATATTCTTTTAATTTACGTTTATATCTTGAAATTTCTTGATTTCTAAAATCTTTTTCTGATTGAATATGAATTACTTTTTTTACTAAACCTTTTCTATAATTTTGTTCTTCTTCTTGATATTCCTTAATTAATTCATTTCTAACTTTTATTTGTTCTTTCGCATTTTCTAATACATCAGTTAAGTTCTGTACTGAATATACTTGCTCTTTATCTAGTGTAATTTGAATAATTGTTACACTTAGATCTTGTATGTGCTTTTTTACTAATTCAATTGCTTTTTTAGTATTGAAGCCATATACATAACTACAACAATCATCATAATCATATTTAGTAGAAGCTATTATTCCCTTTTCAATTAGTTCTTTTGTTTCATATAGCTGATTACATATTTTATATAAATCAATTTCTTTTGTTGTTTTTACTAATCTTCCTTTGTTATCTAAATAAGTTAATGTATAGGCTTCATTAGGGTGCAAAATATTATCTAAATTCTTTCGTATATAAATCATTTTTATCTACCTTTACTAATAATGTTTTTAAAGCTACTAACTGTTCTTGTAGCTGTTGATACTTTTGATCCAAGACTTGAATTTCCACCTGCTGTTTCCATAAACTCTCTTAATAAATGTGGTGTTCTATTTGCTATCATTACAGCTGATAATGATAAGATAATATGTGCATTATTCATTAATAAAATTGAGAATTGCAATAAAGTTAATTGCACTATTACTGTAAAAGCATTTGATATAAATTTTTTTACATATCCATTAAACGCACCACCATCAGAGTTAAGTAATCCAATACAAGCAATTGGAATTGCTAGACGTAATATAAACATTTCGATACCTCTTGTTAGTGTTTGAAAGTATATTAGAACCATATAAATTGCTATTATTAAATAGAAAAATGCTCCTAGTATATTCCAAGCCATATTTCCAATTGTTACTCCCATTGTTTGAAAATCGCCTAACATTCCTATAAATATTGATTGGTATAAGTCATAGCAAATCCAAGCAAATTGTGTATATATGAATCCAAAACAAATCATTATAATTAAAGCTTTTACAAAACCTACCACAACTGTCATTGGACTTACTTCTGGATCTCCGTTTGACCAAGCCATATAGACTTCAATCATTTTCTTAACAAAAAGCATTATTAAAACTGCAATTGCAAAAGTATATACTGCATTATAAATTCCTGAAATACTAAAATTTGAAAGTCCTCTAAAATTTATTTCTATAGCAAAGGCGTTCCAAAACATTACGTCATACACTCCATTAAACCAATTGAAAATCGCCTGTGCTATATAACCAAATAGAAATGAAATTGCTGTTGCTATTAAAACACCTATAACCATATAAATTTCCTCCTATTTTATTTTGGTTCAATTACTATCTCTTCGTCTTCTTCAACCTCTTCTTCAATAATTTCACTATTTTCTTCTTGCTTTATAAATTCATCTGATAATTGTTTTAATTTTTCAAATTCTTTTTCTGTTTCTTTTTTATCTAATTCTTTATATTTGTTTATTTCATCTACTAATCCTAGCAAAGCTTCTTTACTTGTCTTTATTTGAGAAATATAGCCTGACTTTCTAATATTTTTTTGAAGCTCGTCTATATGATGTACTTTACAAAATTGTCTTTCATATTTTTGATATTTTTCTGCTAATTCCTTATGTAGTTCTGGTTCATTTTGACTTGCAATTACTTTTTGATTAAGTTCTTTTAATTCTTTAGCCATAGCATTTTCTTTCCATTTATCGTAAAGACAAGTTAATGCAATTCCAGGTACTCCTGTTACCATTCCAATTAATGCGTAACGCTTTAAATATCCCCAAATTTTCTCTGTATCTTTTACACTTTGCCCTATTTCTTGCGAAAAATTTTCGATTAAAGCCCTTTCCTCTTTTTCAGCTTGTTTTTTACGTTCTTCTAGTTCTTTAATCTTCTTTTGACTTTCTGTTTGATTTTTAGTTTCTTCTTTCTTCATAAGTTCTGGATTATCTTCTAAATCCATTTCATTTAATCTACTTAATACGTCTTTTGATTTTTCGTATTCTTCATCTGTCAATTTTAGATTTTCTTTAACTTCTAAATTCATTCTCTCAATTTGTTCACTTTTTTCCATCTACATTTACCTCCTGTTATTATGAGAAATATCTTCCCATTAGATTTACAATTGTTACAACTATTAAACCAACTACTATACAAACTAAAACTTTTATAATTCCTTTTTTGTGAATTTCTTGATCTCTTTCATCTCCTGTCATAATCTTAAAAACGTGCCATAAAATAAATCCAACTCCAACAAATGGAATTATCCATTGTAAAGTTCCTGTTAAATCCTTTACAAGTTTTAACATTCCTGTACCAATCTTACTGCTTTGGATTTCTCCTCCACCTGATACCTCTGAAACAATATCAGCAAATACTGTATTGCTTAATGTCATTATGCCTAGTCCTAGTGATGTTCCTACTGTTAATAATTTTTCTTTAATTTTCATCTTTCGTTTTCCTCCTATAAATTTCCCTTTGGATATTCGATTGCCCCCTGTCTTTTCATAAAATTCAATCGTCTTTCCTCCAGTTCTTGCTCCTTCTTTTTTTGTTTAAGTTCCATTGTCTGCTTGTCTATATCCCATAATTCAAGTGGTGCAATTCTTTTAATCTGCCTTGCGTTTTCACGTTTTTGTCTTACTTTAATGTTCCAATTTTTGTCGCCTAATCCTAATAGCTTATTAAAATTCCACTTGCTTAAATCAGGTGCATTAGTTATAGCAGGTTCACTTCCAGAACACATAACTAGCAAATATGGTCTTTGTAATCTTAAAATCTCATCTGGTGTTAATAATGCCCTTGAAATTAGATTCATTGAATTACTTCCACCATTGTCTGATTTTTTATCACTACTTTCTGACCAACTTGTTGTTGTATATGTTCCAATTTTTTTTGAGATTTTTTCAGCTGTTGCTTCATTAGATGTTTTTAAATAATTCCAGACATAACAATTGTCTAGTATATTTTGAGCTGTATTATCTCCATATTTTTCATTTAGCTGACTAAATGATTGTACGAATAAGTTGAATCTTATTCCGTCTTCCGTCCGTCCGAACAGTTAAAAAACCACCAAAGTTTGGTATTGCAGAGAAGTTACCTTAACCAAATTCGTCTAATATAAAATTAGTACGAATTTTTAATCGACCACCCCTCTCATCTGCCATTTCTACGAGCTTTGTATATACTTGATTTACAAATAATGAACAAAGTCCGATAAAATGTGGTTTTTTCATCAGGTAAAATCATAAAAAGTGCTGTTTTTTCTTCATTAAATTTGTTTATATCTATTTCATTTTCAGAAATCATACTTGCTACATAACTATCCATAAAAATATTTAATGTTGAAAGTGCTGATGTATAAAATGACGCTCTAGTTTTGCTCGCCGCCATTTGGGCTGGAGCAAAACTTGCTATTGCAGGGTGTGTTTTATCAACTTCTTTCAAGAAATCCAAATATGTATCAATTAAAGTAGTTTTATCCTCTAACTCTTTACACATTTCTGCTATAAAGTGATAAACATTAGGTAAATTTTGAAGTTTTGGATTTTCAATATTCTCCATTACTACTGCCATAATTGTGGCTCTTATTACAGCTTTCTCTCCATTATTCCAAATTGCTTCGCCATTCCCTTTTACATCTCCAACTAAGCTTTGAACTATATCACTTGCATAGTTTTCAGCCTTAGGTGTATTTTTCTGTTTTATAGCTTCAATTACAGGTTGCAAAAAATTATATTTTGAGCTTTTAAGTGGTGTTTTAAAATCAAGTGTTAATACGTTATAGCCTAATCTTTTTAATTCCACGCAAGTGTATTCAAACAGCTCTCCGTTTTGGATCACTTATAATCATATTTTCGCCTGCTAAAGCTGTATTATTAATACTTTGAAGAACTAAACTTCTGGTTTTTCCTGACCTTGTAGCTCCTATTGTTAGTGAATGTAAATCATCATCTATAAAATAAACCTCTTCAACTTTTCTTACTTTTATTGATGGTATTTTTAAATACTTTGATGTTTTAAAAACTCTTATATGCTTTATATATGGTTTTATAATTTTTCTATCTTTCTTTCCTACAACTAAGCCACCTTTTTGAAATATTGGTTTTCTTAATTCTTCTGGTAATGTTTCTACTTCTAAGCTAACCTTAACATTTTCATCATTGTCTGATTTTTTAATTATTTCTTTATCTTCTGTTGATTTTTCTAATAATGCTTTTATTGTAGGATTTTCAGGATCTATTGTATTGATTCCAAACACCTTATTAAAATCTTTCTTTTCTAGCCACCAAACAGAACCGTGTTGTGTCTGTTTTTGACCTACTGGAACAGGAATCTCAATATTATTAGTTACTTTGTATGTTTTGCTATGATAATCTTTTGTTCTAAAAAATTTGAATATTGAAAATGTTGCAAATAGCATAAAGCTTATAATTGTTAAAACAAAAATCTGAACACTTTCCTTAGAACTTACACCTGTTTCTAAAACTCTAAAAACATTTATTTTCAAAATTTCTTCTGGTTGTTTTAAAAATATTTGCACTAAACAAAAGGTAATTATGCTCGATAAAAATACACTAATGAGAAATGCAAATATCATTCCTATTATCTTTAAACTTAATCTTTTGTTCATTATTATTTTTCTCCTCTTTTGTATGGTTTATCTAAACAACTTTAAATACTGCAACCTTTCTATTTGAATACTGACAAACTCTTTTACCTATTGTTTCAACTTTTCCTTGTTTTACTAATTCTGTTAATCTAGGAGAAACGAAATTTCTTTCTGTACTCGGAATTAGTTTAAGTTCATATAATTTAACTGCAATTTCCTTAGCTGTCATTCCTTTAGGATTGTTTCTCAATATGTAAATGATTTGATCATAGCGTACTGGTTGCTTTGGTATAATCTTTTGATAGCTTTCACGCCTTGTTTCATCAGTTATCATTTCATTCCCCTTTCAATTTGAAAAAATGGTAATTATAACTACTCCTGGCAATCCAAAAAATGCTGTAATTATAATTGAAATCCAATTTATTTGTATTGGAATTTCTATAAGCTTTAATACATACAATGCAATCAAGCCTAAAATTGCATTAATCACTACTTGAATGAAAGTTTTATATGAATAGCCAAATATTCTAAGTAAAAGTCCATAAAAAAGTAGTGCAATTATAAAAATTAAAATGTTTATCATATCATTTGCCTTTTTAAATTGATACTAAAATTGTTATTTTGGTTCTTCGTGAAACATTTTGTATTTATTATCTGTACTTTATAGGTATAATAAGGGTTTGCAGAATTTGGAAAATCGTATTTTTGTATCAATTATCTGTACTTTTATGTTAAAAAAATATTTTTATCTTTCTAATCCCCAATCAATATTTCCCTTCATTCTATTTTTTAGATATATTTCCCTTTTAGCTTGCCTAGATAAGTTATTGTTGTTTCTTATTCTATTATAATAAGCATTATGAGATATATTCTCTTCTGATAGCATTTGAAAAATATCTTTTATAATCTTCCTTGCATTTTGACTTTCTAACCTTTTTATAAATAAGTCTTCATTAGCCTTTTTTATTCCTTGATTTTCTGCAAATTGGATTTTTTTATTTTCCCATTCTTCCCTTTTTCTAATATATTCTTCAAAACCTACTTCTTTTACAAATTGCAATATTTGATTTCCTATTTTAGTAAACATTTCATTTTCTGCTATTCGCTTTACTTTTTCATATTCTTTTTTATTATTTATATCAGCAATAATTCTTGATACATTTATAGATGTTTGTATATATTCATCAAATTCATTTCTACAGTCTTCTGATGTATTAAGAATAAGTTTTGATAGTTCATTAATATACATCTTTATTTTAGGATTTTGGTATTTATATTTATATCCATTTTCAAAGTTGTTTGACTTACTTTTTAACTCTGTTATCTTATTTAAAATTATGTCGAAATTCTGCTCTTTAAACTTATTAGATAATACAGGTATTCCAAAAATATCTGGCATTATTTCTCTAAGATTGTTTTCAATATCTATATGTTCATTATTTTTTTGCTCTATATATTTTTCTAAATCTTTTTTATAATTAAATACTTTCAAATTTGAAAAATTAGCTAAAAATTCAGCTGTATCTAAAAAGGAATTTTTTCTATATAATATTGATTGTTCTCCACAATTTTTAAATTCATATTTATCTGTATCTATTTTTCTTATCTCTGCAAAATTATTAGGATTCTCTATATCACAAATATAAATACACTTATCCAATTTTAAATTTTTCAAGTTATCTATAATAACTTTTTCTTGTTCATCTGTATCAATAATTCTTAGAGTAATATCTGGATTCTCATAAAATTCTTTTAAGTCTTCTTTATATTTTAGCAATTCCTCATTTGTTAAATTTGCAATTTCTTTTTTTGAAACATTTTTTATATCATATAAGCTTTTTAGTTTTTGCTTAAATATGCTTTTAGATAATGTTTTTCTGATTCTTTTATATCTAACAAATGGTTTCTTTTGAAGCTCTAAATGCTGATTTTTATTCCAAAGTAACAGATGACAATGTGGATTACTTTTTTTTGAATGATATGAAGCAGTCCATTCTAAATTTTCAGGTTTAATGTCAAATTCTCTACCTATTTCTTGTACCTTTTCAAGTAATAAATCCTTCCAAGCTTCTTTAGTTGTATATCCATATTGAATAGCGTCAGATTCACTAAGTGAAATTACGGTTTTATATATATCAACTCCATTTAATGTTTTACTTGCTACATACTTTTTTATATCTGATAATTCCATTTTTTCTACATTAGAATTTTCATTAATATATCCAAATAATCCGTGAAAATTCTCTCCAAAATCTGTTCCAGGTCTTGTAGCAATATAATCTTCGTGTAACTCATCTAAATACGCTTGTATTCTTCTGGATCGTCCTTTATTATCATATTTCTTATATATTTCTTTTTGATTGAGCCATTTAAAGAAAACTCCATCACTAAATCTATCTTTATCCATATTACAATTATTCCTTTTATAAAATTTCTTCTTCTGTTTCTTCTTTAATATTCTGTCTTTCTTTTACACGTTCACAAAGTTCATTTTCAATTTCGTCCCAATGTGCATTAAAGAAATTCTGGTCTTCTTTTTTTACACAATCAGATATAGTAACTAAAGTCATATCATTTCCGTTTTCAGGATCGTGTATTCTAAACAAACCATTAAACATTGTTCTTTCTTTTAATATAGAAAAATATATATAATTATCTGATCCAAACTCTATTTCTTCAAATTGAATTTTATATCTATTATCTTCATAAGCGTCTTGTACCTGTGCTATTTCTTGCCAGTCCTCTGGATCTATTAAAGTTTTTACAGCAATATATGAATCATTAAATTCACGAAGCATTGTATTAAGGTCTGCAACAAATTCAATTATTCTTTCTGGTGTCATATCTTTTCTAGTATTGCAAAACCAAAAATTACAATGGTCAGTATTTCCTATTAATGTTATATCTTTATTTTTCAAATCTAATTCAATCCAATCTCTCCATTGTCTATCTGTATTTTTTGCACATAAAGCAATTTTATTTTCAGAATATTCTCTATATTTAAAATAATATTTTTTACATATATCTTTAAATTGTTTTTTATAATCTTTTTCCATAAGCTACTCCCTTAAATTAAATTTTTAAAATTCAAATCCTTAGGCAAAATTCTTGTAATATCATCTTCAAAATATGGAGATTTTATTGCTTGATAGCCTAACTTATTTGCTAAATTTATTTTATCTTTTATAAATTGCTGATCATCTTCACTATTAAAAATATATGCTAAAACATAAGCTTGTAAAAATATTGATGAAAAACTTGCTTTTGCACTTTTGCTAAGTAAAGCAATATGTCTTTCAAATTTTCTACCTAATTTTTCATCTATAACTTTTTCTAACATTGTTTCTAATTTGCTAACACTTTTTTCATTAGTTTTCATTTCAAGATATTCTTCTAATGCTCTGTTTATTATTTCACTTTCAGTTGCTTTTCTATCTTCTTTTGCTATAGAAGCTACATATTTTCTTAATGCGTCTTTTAGATTTTTAGGTACAACAGCATAAACTTTTTCTGTTCTACTTTCATCTTTTTTCTTAACAATTTTATTACTCAATTTAATCTCTCCTTGCTTCATCTTTCGTGTCCCCTTAATTTCCAAAAAGAAATTAAGGGCAGGATAAGGAAAGAAGTGTCTTTCCTGGCGACAGCTAGAAAGACAAGCTTTCTACTCCTCTGCTACACTATCATTTATGCAGATATTTTACAGAGTGCGTACACTTCGGTGTATTTTTTACACTGTCTGTTCCTCCAAAAGTGCTATAATATAGTCTTTGCAGTCTTTGGCTGTAACATTACCATTATTGATTTTATTAAAGTATTTCTTAATTTCGTCTTCAAAGAAAATAACTCGTATTTCTAACTTTTTATCCTTTTCTTTCACTAGAATTTGTTTCATTAATTCTTTTGTTAATTCTCCACTTTCAGAAGATTTTTTAATTTTCTTTGACATAGCTTCAGATATTTTTACATTTTCTTTTTCAATAATATTTGCAATATCTCTTTGCTCTTTTTTACTTAGAAAACTTAAATTCTCTCCTGTTTTTAGATTAATTACTTTATCATCAACCATTTCTCCAAGAGGTGCTATTAAATAATTTAATCTTATATATCTTTGAATGTTACCATTACTCATTTGATTTTCTTCTATCATCTTTTGCTGAATAGTATCTAATTTATCTACATTGTCTTGCATTATTTCATTTTCTATTTTAGAAGCTATCTTTTCATTTTTTAGACATTCTTTTCTAATGCTTAAAGCTTTTCCTCTTTCAGTAGGCATTACATCTCTAACCATTAAATTACTATCTACCATATATAATCTAGCTTCATCTTCTGTCATATTTTCTTTTACAATGCACTTAAATTCAGTTAGTCCTGCTTCTCTTCCACATAATCTTCTATTATGACCAGATAAAATTTGATATTTTCCGTTTTCAGTTCTTCTCACAACAATTGGCTCTATGATTCCATTAATTTTAATACTTTCTATCATTGTATTTTTTCTTGATTCTGAATACATTTTAAAAGGTTGATTAGGAAAATCTTCTAAGTCTTCATCTTTTATAATCTCGTATTTTTCATCTTCTATATTTTCTATTTCTGTAACATCTTCTTTTTTATCCTCTACTATTTCTATCTCACTTTCTTCCATTTCTTCAAGATCATCAATATCATTCTCATCAAATCCTTCTGTATCTATTTCGTCATTATAATCTGCTTCAATTTCTTCTGGTTCATCAGGTTCTTCTTTAATGTCTGCATAATTAATTTTTTCTTGTAATTCTTCCTGTTCTTCTTGAATTTCTAGATTTTGCAAATCTTCATTTTGTTCTGTTTCTTGAATCTCTTCTGAATTTTCATAGAATACTTGCTCAATTTCTTCATCAGTAATATTAGTTTTATCAACTAACTCTTTAATTTTTTCTAATTCATAGCCTTCATTCCTCCAATTTCTTATTTTTTTCATCTCTTCTAACTTTAGATGTTTCTCTAATAAAGTAGCCATCAATTTTTCCTCCTTTGTGCAAAAAAGAAAGCTAAGATTTCTCTCGCTTTCTTTAAATATAATTTTTCATATTAATATTTTAGCACTTGAAAAATTGAATGTATACTGCAGGATTTTGCAAAGTTTTTGCAAAAATTTATGTTTACTTATTGTCTTCTCTTAATTCTATTAAACCTTGAACAATATTCTTAACAAAAACATTAGCCATTTGTTTTTCATCTTTATTTAGTATATCAATCATTTCTGTAATTTCTTTATTAGTAGCTTCACTTGTATCTAAATTTGGAAGTTCATCACTAAATAAAAAATCTAAGCTTAATTTTAATTCATTTGCTACTTTAATATAGAAAATTAAACTACCACTTTTTATTCCAGTTTCTATATTAGATATATAATTTGCTGAAGAATCAACTTTTTCTGCTAGTTCTTCTTGTGTAATTCCTAATAAAATTCTTCTATCTGCGATTTTCTTTCCAATCTTTTTATAATTCATAACATTTCCCTCTCTCATAATATTTTTAATTATATTATGAGCAAGGAATATTTTGAATATTCTATTGCTATTACTACCAACGCTAATCGGAGTAGTTACAATTCTAAAAATAAGCAACTCGATTTTAGTTACTTTCAGCAATTATATCTTTTAAAACATTTTCTTTTAACTTATGAAAAAATTCTTCCTGAATTTCATCTTTATTTATATTATAATTTAATTTTCTTATTGGATTTTCTCTTGTATAACTTTTCTCTATTACTTCTTCAATCTTCTCTCTTATTTCATTTATCATCTTATCTGTCAGTCCATTTTCTTCTTTCAGATAATTGTATAAATCATCTTTTACTTCTGTAGAATATTCTAATTTATTTATTAATAAATGCCTAAGAACATACCCTAATAATGCAACATTATATGGTTGTTTTATATTTCTTATATCTTTAATTATTGCATTCATTTGTTTGGATATTATTCTTGTCATATCCTCTTCATTTATTTTTGTTGAAGTTTTATAAGCTTCTTCAATATAATATAAAATATATTTTCTTTGAACATCATTTAAAAGTCTTGAAGAAATATATTTTACTCCTAATTCATAAAATCTATCTACTTCCTGATCTGTTTTTATCCCACCTGTAATTACTATTACTGTAGGAAGTTTTAATTCCAAGCTATGACATCTTTCAAGCATTTCTAATCCTGTAATACCTGGCATATATTGGTTTAAAATTATAAAATCTGGTATTTCCTCTTGTATCTCTTTAAGTCCTTTCTCGCCAGTTCCAACAGTTTTCATTCTAGTAACAAAAGGACAATTCTCTTTTATCATTTTTTCTGTTTGTTTTGCTAATGGTTCTTCATCTTCTACTTGAAGAATATAAAAGTCTTTTTTCATAAAAAACTACGCCTCCTAGCCATATATTTTAACACATAATCGTTATAAAATAAAGTATTTTGGTGAAAAATGTTTGATTGCTTAAACAAGTCAGAAACCTTTTTTTGGTATAATTTGTTGTGATTATATCTATGAGAGGGGATATTTTGATGGAGTTATCTGAAGCAATTGTATTAAGAATAAAACAACTTTTAAAAGAAAAAAATATGAAAACCTATGATTTAACCATTAAATCTGGCGTACCTCGTTCTACCATATCTCTTTTCTTAAGTAGAGAAACGAAGACTATACGATTAGAAAATTTGCTATATATTTGTGAAGGTTTTGGAATAGAATTAAAAGATTTCTTTGATGATAAAGTATTTACAAATGTTGAAGCTAAAAATTGGTTAAAAAATCCAGAAGAATAATTATAACTCTCCTGGATTTTTATTTACCTAAAATAGAAATTTGATTTCTTCATTTATAATTTGCAATTTTGCATTAAATTGTTTTCCAGACTTTGCTTTAAATCCTCTTATTTCAGTTGTTACTCCATTTTCTAATAACTGCTTAATATTTGTTTTTGATATTTTCTTTCCTGCTATTGTTTTCCAAACAGAAAATTTACAACCTTCTTTAAATCCAGAACAATAAAAGGATTTATTTGATTCTATAATGTCTTTCCCACATAAAGGACAATGTCCTACTATTGTCTTTTCATTTTTATAATTTTTCTTTAATTTGAATTTTGACACATCTTTTGTTGCTATAACTTTTTTTATATCTAAAAGAATAGAATCTAATAGCTTATTTTGGTCTGCTTTTCCATCTCTTATTTCTTCCTGAATAATCCACCATTTTGCTGTTAAATCTGCTTTTTTCCATTCGTCTGGCAATATATTATAATATTCTCTCCCTAGTTCTGTCGAAATTACTTTGTCTTTTTCCTCTTTAATATAACCTCTTTTTATAAGATTTTGTATAATACTAGCTCTTGTTGCACTTGTACCTATACTTCCGTTTTCTCCTTCTTTATCTTTATCCTTACGTTTTAAGATTTCTTTTATTTCTGGATCATCAACGTATTTTGATATTCTAGTCATATCTTCTATTAAACTGGCTTGTGTATAGCGTGCAAGAGGTTTTGTTTCTATTTCTTTAATATCACTTTTATTTATTGTTCCAGTATATAATCCTTCTGAAATTTTTGATAATACTGATTCTTGATTTTCATTATTAGTTTTGTATAAATATTTATTAAATCCTTCATCTAGTATTTTCGTAGAACTTGCTTTAAATTTATATCCGTTTTGTTCATCTGTTCCTAAATATGTAATTTCTTTTTTTATTGGTCTGATAAACTGAATTAAGTAATACATACAAATTTCTTTATATATCTTTTGCTCTTTATCATTCATTTTAGATAAATCTATATCTACTGATGTTGGTATTATTCCGTGATGGGCTGTTACTTTACTATTATCAAAACATTTTGAATGTGGTAAATTACTATAATCTAAATCAAGTTTTAAATCAATATTATTTAATACCTTTTTTATAACTCCTGGTGCTTCTTTATAATGCTCTTCATTTAAGTATTGACTATCACTTCTATTATAAGTTATAGCGTGATATTTTTCTCTTAAATCTTGTGTTATTTTTAAAGTTTCATTAGGCTTAATTTTGTACTTTTTGCTATTATGAGATTGTAGTTTTGTCAAATTAAATGGTAATGGTGCATTTTCATTTTTTATTTGCTTTGTTATATTTACTTTTACATTTTTATTTATAAATTTATCTAATATTTGCTTTAACTCATTTTGATTCTTATAAACAATATTATCCTTGTTTTCAAGTTTTGCTTTAATAATATTACCATTTATATTTATATCTACATATCCATCATAATACTTTTCTTTTATATGATTTTCTATTGCTAAATCTCTATTTACAACTAATCCTAATGTAGGTGTTTGTACTCTTCCTACTGATAATGTTGTTCCATTTAATATTGAAAAATATCTACTCAAATTTATTCCTACCATATAATCTGCAATTGCTCTTGCATTTGCACTTTTACCCCAAGTTTCATATTTTGAATTAGGTTCTAAATTCTTTAATGCTTTCTTTAAATAATCTTCATTAAATGCTGATGTCTGGATTCTTTTTACTGTACCTTTAAATTTACAGTATTCAATTATTTCATCAATTAGTAATTGTCCCTCCTCATCAATATCTCCTGCATTTATAATTTCATCACATTCATTGATTAATTTTTTGATAACATTAAATTGTTTTCTTGTTTTATCAATAGGAATCTTACCCCAATTTTTAAAATATATTGGTAATTGCTTCATATCCCAATTTTTATTTTCTTCATCATATTCTTCTGGTGCTTTCAATCTTAATATATGACCATAAGCCCACGTTACTACATAATTACCTTTTTCAAAATATCCGTCATTTTTATTTAGTTTTCCATCTATTGCATTTACTATTGATTTTGCAAGTTCTGGTTTTTCTGCAATTATTAAACTTTTCATCTGTACCTACTTTCTTAGAGATAAATTATTTTATCATTTTTATCTCTAAATTTATTTTTCTTGTTTTGCTTTTTTACTTCTTCACATTTTCTTATATACTCAATTTCCTCTTGCTTTTCATATTCAATTTCTTTTGGTGTCTTACTTCTTTTACCTACAACCACACAAGCATATACAGTAAATGTTATTCCAAAAAGCACTAAAAAAATTAATACTTTTATAAAAACAGCCATTTTTCAACCATTCCCCCTGATTCTTTGATAAAAAATACACCGAAGTGTACGCACTCTTTAAATCCTCTTAACATTTTACTCTCTAACAGAGAACTAGAAAGCTTGTCTTTCTATGTGTTGACAGAAAAACCTCCGTTTTTCTTATCCTGCCACTAAATTTCTGACGAAATTTTAGTGAAACACGCAAGTTGCTTAAGTTTCAAATTATTTTTGCATACTTTACAAATATCCGTCTTATTAGATTTTGTACCAAATTCTTTATTACACAACTTGCACTTTTTGATTTTATAACTTCTTAAAACTAACATTTCTCGATTCCAATATGAATATTTACTTTTTAAATATTTTTCATATTTCTGCTCTAATTCTATTTTTTGTTTTCCTGTTGAATTGTCAAATTCCTTATGACAAATATCACAAAGCTCTAAAATATTTTCTTCAATACCAAGTCCACCAAATTGTCTTGCAATAAAATGTGCATTAGGTTGTCCTATTCCTCTTTTATTTTTGCAATTTACACATACCCCATTATCTCTAATTGCAACTGATATTTTTACATCATAAGGAATGTCTGTTGGATTCTTTTTTACTCTTTGACGCAATTTTCTAATTGACCTCACATATTATCACTTCTTTCTCTTTTGTTTTTATCTTAAATTATAGTTTTAGTGCATAAATTCCAAATACTCTTACTGCTAATTCTTCATAAAGTTCATTTCTTGCATAATAAAATGTTCTTCCATATCCTAAGTTGTGTTCATACAAAAATTGTTTTATTTCTTTGCCTTCCATATACACTTCTGATAATATTGCAATTTTCAATTCGCTTTTAGGTTTCATAGAAATTTCTGTTTCTTTTATGTATTCCTTAAATGTACTTTCTAAAAAGTTTAAAAATAATCTAGTTTGTAAATGTTTTTTATATAAGGATTCTAAATAAATCTCTTTGCTTGCAAAAACTTCTTCCATCATTCTTTCAAGCTCTTTTTGTTTTGCCTGGTCAATTTCTTCTTTACTAAACTTTACATTTTCAACTTGTGCTGTAAATTGTTTTAAAGTTTTGTAATTTTCCAAAATAACAATTACATTATTTATACATCTATCAAAACTCATCTTTCTAACATCTATTTTAGATAATTCTTCTTTAATGATTTCTCTCATTTTTTCTAAAAATTCATTATTAGTCTGATTCATTTCAAATCCTCCCTAACTTATTACTCTCAACTCCTATCTTCCAAATATATACTGAAAATTCTTCTGTCTTCATCATAATAATAATTAGAAATATTTTGCTTTAAAACTTTATCATTTAAAGCCATTCTTAATCTTTTACGAATATTTTCCTCTGAATCAAAATAGTATAATCCGAAATATATCCAATCGTTTTCTCCAACTGTGTCTAAACATATTCTTATAACTCTTGTTAATTGAATATCTTTATCATTTGTGATCCTAAAATCATATTTTAATAAAAAATCTTCTAAACTAACTTCGTCCATTTTGACCTCCAATTTTAATAAAGATGTTTAGCCTTATACATATCAATATCTTTTTCAACTTGTACTATTTTCTTTTGATAATTCTCTTCAGTATTTGGAACGCTGAATTTGCATTTTTTACAATCTTTAACTTTCAATATGCCACAAACATAATCACTTTTTTCATATAAACAACTTTTTCCATCAAGCTCCTTCATTGTTTCCCCTTTCTACCTTTCTTGAAATTCTTAAAAATATTAGGTTTATCATTGGAAGATGACAATAAATTATTTTGGTTTTCTAACAATAGTTTTTCATTCTTTAAAGCTATTTCTCGCCAAACCTCTTTATCTTCCTGCTCCTTATTTTTTTCATCTTTCCAAATCTCTGCTTGTTTTTTCCAATCTTCGGCTTGATTTTTATAATATTCTAGCTTATCTTTGTACCACTCTTTTTCCTTCTGTAAAACCTTAACTTCTTGCTCTAATATAATTTTATCTTTTTTTACATTCTTCCTTTTAGATTGGTCTATTTCAGCAAATCTTCGCCTTAAATATTCTGCTCCTTCCGTATTTATTACATTTTTCCCCTTTTCATTTTTATACATATATCCTTTTTCTATTAGTTCTTTTTTGTAATGAGCTAATAGAGATAAAGATTTATTAAACATTATACTTATCTCTTTTTGCGTATAACTTTTTTGCTCCATTACAATTCCTCCAATTTCTTTTGTGTTAAGATCTAGTCTTGTATGTTTTTTATATAATGCTTATAATCTTCTTTACATTTATATAAAAATTTTCTGGTAAAACCTATTTTTAGGAGTAATATAATTCGTTCTCTTTTAAATAATCTGTCCGTCTTCTTGAATATTAGATTTATTATTAAATAGATATTTCTAATAATGATATATGGTAAATTTAATATAAATTCTAATGCTACAAGTAAATAGAATAAAACAAATCTTATTACTCCTAATGCCTTTAATTGAATAATAATCTGTTTCATTTCTAACTCCCAAAAATATAAAAAAACATAAAATTATACTATCAATCTATTAATTCTTCCTGTAAACAAGCTATCAAATAGCTCACAAATCTTTCTAAGTCGGATTTATCAACGTATTTCATTGCTTTTTTATATCTAAAATTAAAATTTTCTGTGTTTAATTTGTAAAGTAAAAAATTATATGGACTTTTAGAAAATTCATCTATAACGTAATATTGAATAAGCAAATCTTTTTGTCTTTCTTCTGTCATAATCTCAAATGTTTTTTTATCAGTCATATAAAGTTCTAATTTTTTAAGTGTATTGATTACTAAAAACATTCTAGCGTGTTCTTTTTGCTCTTCTTCTGTTAAAGAAAGATCCAATTGTTTTTTTAGCTCATATTTATTTATATAATTAAATATAATATTAAGTGTAGTGTAGTCTAGTGTAGTGCCATTTGGCTCTTGCTCTTTCTCTAAATCTAGTTCTTTCTCTCCGTTACCATTACGTTTCATTGGTGTTACATTGTAACGCTGTGTCTTCAAATCCAGATTTTGCAATATTTTCAAATTTTCATCTGTTACATCTTGCGTTACATTATCGTTACATTGTAACGCTTTTGAATTTTCCACATCTAATTCAGAATTGCCTAATATTTCGCCTTCAATTTGTAACTGATTATTGTTACATTGTAACGCCTTTTGTCTTTCTCTGAATCTTCTTACTCTATCTGTACTACTACCTTCTGATCCAATTAAATTTTGTAATGATAACAAATATAATGAATTATCATCAAGTCTTTCAATTGCTCCTGTTTTTAATAATACATTTATAAGTAATCTTACATTATTAACTGGTTCATCTATTAGCATTGCAATTTCTTCTTCTGCAGATGGTAATAATCTTTCGTATTTCAAAAAACCTTCTGTTTTTAAACTCATTAACTGTATTTTCAAATAAGTTATTAACAAACTATCCCCTGCTGGTAATGATTTTAGATATTTTTCAGTTGTACCACTAAACCAATCCTCTTTAAGTTTTAACCAAAAATATCTTTTTTGCTTACTACTTTTCTTTGCCATAATAAATTCTCCTTTTCTCTTGTATATTTTTAAATTCTTTTGCTTATCTTAAATAATCCCTGATTCTTTGACAAATTATTAATGGTCTTCCATATAATAATTCTTTAAATTCTAAATACCAATTAACCAAATCTATATCTTTATCATTTTCAATTAAGAAATCTATTAGCTTTCCTGCTGTACTATATTTCTTATTTAATATGAATTGATATATAAACCTTAAAAACTCTTTTCTAATAAATTCGCTCATAGTCTTCTCCTATTTTGCTGTAATAAAAAATTATTACTTTTTTAACTTCAGCATATTTTTTGTATCAATTATCTGTACTTTTTATTTAAAAATAAAATTCTATTTTTATAGAATTGTCTTACTTTCGTATCAATTTACTGTACTATATATGTAAAAAATAAATTGTTACAAATTTTAATATATTATTTTAATTTGTATCAATTGTCTGTACTTCTCTTTCAAAAAAAATATGCTTTTCGCCTTTGTTTAGCCATTTACCATACTTTCCCCTCCCTTACACATATAATTTAAACTTAAGTTCAATAAAATATATATCACTCTTCTTAAAAAGTGTCAAGATATTTTTTAAAAAAAGTACAGAAAATTGATATTATTTTTTAAAAATGCTTGATTATTTTTCTTTTTTTCTTTATAATATATAAAGGTTAATTAAATGAAGCACGTTTAGGTTGTTGTTTTTTACTTTAATATAACTACAATTTAACTTCAATTCAACTTAAATACATATACCCAAATTAACTGAAAGGAGTTTTTTTAATGCCAAAAGATAACAAAGATAATAATTCAAATGATATTATATATAATTCTAGTTTTGGAAGAAATCTTGAAAAACTTTTAGATCAATTAGATATTAAGAAGGTCGACCTTGCAAAAGCAATTGGTGTTACAAAAGGAACTATAACCAATATATGCAAAGGCTATAACTACCCTCACGTTTCAACTGTATTAAAAATCTGTAATTACTTAAATGTTGATATTGATTTGCTTACTGATTCTGATCCTAAATTAAAGATGTTAGGAGAATCAGCACAAGCATATTCTTCTTTAAAAGAAGCGTTAGTTAGTATTGGTGCATTAAAAGAAGATGAAGATATAAAAAAAGAACATATTGAATTATTTGCAAAATTAGTTAAGGATAATAAAAAGCTTTATCAAGAGCCTGATAAAGCTTTAGAATCTGAAAAACTAATCGTTATTCCTGTTGAAGACTTGCCTGATAATGATTAGTATTTCTTCTTTTGTATATCCGTCCTTTAATAATGATTTGTAGAGTTCGTAGAATTTGATGAAGTTTTCATTTTTTTCGACATTTTTCGCACTCATCTTTCCCCTGCCCATATTATAGCAGAATTTTCCAATTTTTTCAAGTTTTATGTATACTTTAATAACTGCAAGCCAAGTGTTTTAGCTTGCAGTTGTTTTTTTATGATGATAAAGCAAATTCTTCAAATTTTTCGACAACATCACTTTTCATTTGTCCTGTAACTCTTACATATATCTCATAAGTTGTCTTTATTGTGCTGTGTCCTAATCGTTTTGAAACAGCTTTTATATCTGCTCCTGCTTCTATTAATCTCGTAGCGTGTGTATCTCTAAAATCGTGAAATCTACAGTTAATACCTAATTCATAATGAATTACTTTAAAAGGATATTTACAAGTGTCTGTTCCTTCAAATACTCCATTATGTTTTACGAATACTAAATTGGCTTCAGGTAAACCAATATTTAGTTCAGTATAAGCATTTAGAATTTTTATTTCAGGTTTATTATTATAATAATTCTTTGTTTCTTTCATATAGTGCTTCATATATAAATCGCCATATTCTTCTTTATCTTTTTCTTGTTCAGCTTTATATTCTTTTAATGCGTTTACTAATGTATCTCCAATTTCAATTGTTCTATAACTTCCCTGTGTTTTACAAGTGCCAAAATACCATACTGTAGTTGCTTTTCCACTTATATGTCTTCCGTGTGTAGCTCCGTTTTGATTCTTTTTCAAAATATTCTTATTAACTGTTAATGTCTTATTTTCTAAATCTATATCATTCCAGGTTAGTCCAAATACTTCTGAAACTCTTAAACCTGTGTAATAAGCTGTTAGTATTGCATAATAAAATGCGTGATTATTTTCAAATCTTTCAAGAATCATTTGAATTTCTTCTTTACTAAATATATGAGCAGGATCTTCTTCTGGTACATCATATCTTGGTATTTTAACTTTTATAGCAGGATTTTCTTTTACAAAACCTACTACATCAGTTGCATAAGCAAAAGATGTTTTTAATACCTTTAAAATATTTTTCATAAAGTTTTTTGAAAAAGCCTTTTCTACATATAAATTATTTAAAAATTCTTGAAGTGTTGCTGTTGTTATTTGTGATAACCTATAAAATCCCAATCTTGGTTTGATATGGTTTTTTATAATATTTGAATACGCCTGTATCGTATGATACTTCAAATTAATCTGACAATGCTCTTTAAGCCAATAATCCAAATAATCTGAATAGGACATTGTATTTGGCGTAAAATTATGTCCTGTTTGCGTATATTCGTTATACGCAATTATGCCTGCCTTCTCTGCTTCTGCTTTCGTTTTAAAGCCTGATTTGTTGATGTACTTTCTAACTCCATCAACAGGTGCAATTTCAAATTGATATTGAAACACCTTACCCCTTTTTCTTACATTAACCATTTTAATCGCTCCTTTACTAAATATTTTAGTAAAATGAAACGTATACAATAAAAATGCCAGTACCGATCGAAATACTGACATTTAATTTATAATATTCATAATTTGTTCGCAAGGAGCTTTCTACTGATATAAAAGGGGTTCAAAGTTTTTTGTGAACATTTTTATATGATTGCGAACAAATTGCGAACATTTTGCTATATTTTAGTGATTTTTCAATTTTATGCAATCGCTGAAAGTGTTGATATTACTGGTTTTTCCCACAGCAGTTCTTATATTTCTTACCACTTCCGGCATGGACATGGGTCATTTCTTCCTATTCTTGGCTCATTATTTATAACTGTTTGGTTTTGTGGAGTTGATGTTTTTGGAGCCATTGTTCCATCTAAATTATTAATTGCTGAATTTTGTAATCCTTCTCCTGTTATTTTAACAGTTTCTTCTCTTTTTATGTCTCCTTCTCTTTTTCTTGCATGCATTAAAAATTTGACTACATCGGTTTTTATGTCTAATACCATTTGGTCAAACATATCAAATCCTTCTATTCTATATTGTACTACTGGATCCTTTTGACCATATGCACGTAAGCCGATACCATCTTTTAATTCATCCATATTATCTATGTGATCCATCCATTTTTCGTCAACAACTTTTAATGTTACTACCCTTTCTAACTCTCTTAATTCTTCTGAACCGATTTCATTCTCTCTTTCTTCATAAATAGCTGTTGCTTTTTCTACCGCTTCCTCTATAACTTCTTTTAAATGCACATCTGGTTTTTGTAAAGAATTCAACTCTGTAATTGTTAAATTAGCATTCAATTCTTGTAATAAACCTTCTTTATTTATATGTTCATCTGCAAAATATGGAGTAGCTATATCTTCTATTAAAGACTTTATCATGCCTAATACATTTCCCTTTAAATCCTCTCCATCTAAAATCTCACGTCTTTGTTTATATATTATTTCTCTTTGAGTGTTCATTACGTCATCATAATTTAATACATTTTTTCTAATGCTAAAGTTTCTTCCTTCTACTCTTCTTTGTGCAGATTCAACTGAATTTGAAATCAACTTAGATTCTATTGGCATATTTTCATCGGCACCTAAAGTATCATACAATTTTGTAATTGTCTCTCCACCAAATATTTTCATTAAGTCATCATCAAGCCCAATATAGAATCTAGATTCTCCAGGATCTCCCTGACGTCCACTACGTCCTCTTAACTGATTATCAATTCTTCTAGATTCATGTCTTTCTGTACCAATTATCTTTAAACCACCTGCTGCTATTACCTTTTCCTTTTCTTCTTTTATCAATGAATTATATTTATTTTGTAATTCCTTAAACTTATTTCTAGAAGCGATAATTTCTTGATCATCTGTTTCATTAAATGCTGTTGCTTGATTTATCTGTTCTTCTGAATATCCTAATTTCCTCATTTCCTCTTTTGCTAAATACTCACTGTTTCCACCAAGCATAATGTCAGTACCACGTCCAGCCATATTTGTTGCTATAGTAACTGCACCATATTTACCAGCTTGTGCTATAATCTCCGCTTCTTTTTCATGATATTTTGCATTTAAAACTTCGTGCTTTATTCCTTCTTTTCTTAATAGTTCACTTAATTTTTCGGATTTTTCTATCGAAATTGTACCAACTAAAACTGGTTGACCTTTTTCATGACTTTGCCTGATATCATTTATAACTGCTCTAAATTTACCATTTTCATTTTTGAATATAATATCAGAATTATCTTTTCTAATCATTTCTTTGTTTGTAGGTATCGCAATAACATCCAATTTATATATTTCTTCAAATTCATCCTTTTCTGTCATAGCAGTACCTGTCATACCAGATAATTTACTATACATTCTAAAATAGTTTTGGAATGTTATTGTTGCAAGTGTTTTAGATTCATCTGCTATTTTTACATTTTCTTTTGCTTCTATAGCTTGATGTAATCCATTGTTATATCTTCTACCATACATAATACGTCCTGTAAATTCGTCAACAATTAAAACTTCACCATCTTTAACAATATAATCAATATCTTTCTTCATAACACCATGTGCACGAAGAGCTTGATTTACATTATGAACAATTTCAGAATTTTCTATATCATTAAAATTCTCTAATCCAAATTCTTCTTCAGCTTTTTTTATACCCTTTTGTGTTAGCGAAGCTGATTTTGCTTTTAGGTCTACTATATAGTCATAATTCTCGTTATCCTCTGCTTGTACAAAGTTTTTTGCATCTTCTTCTACTATAACTTTTGGGATTAACTTTCTTACAAATTTATCAGCTTTTTTGTATAAATCCGATGATTGCTTTCCTCTACCAGAAATTATAAGAGGAGTACGTGCTTCATCAATTAAAATACTATCAATCTCATCAACTATTGCAAAATTCAATTTTCTTTGAACAAGTTGATCTTTATATATAACCATATTATCTCTTAAATAGTCAAAACCATATTCATTGTTAGTGCCATAAGTAATATCACACGCATATGCTTCCTTCTTAGCTTTTGGATTCATTCCAGATATAACTAAGCCAACCGATAAACCTAAAAATCTATACAATTTTCCCATCCATTCACTATCTCTTTTAGCCAAATAATCATTAACAGTAACAACATGCACTCCTTCGCCTGTTAAAGCATTTAAATATACAGGTAATGTAGCAACTAAAGTTTTACCTTCACCTGTTTTCATTTCTGCTATTCTTCCTTGATGTAATATAATTCCTCCTATTAATTGAACATCAAAATGTCTCATTCCTAATACTCTTTTTGAAGCCTCTCTACAAACTGCAAAAGCTTCTGGTAATATATCATTTAATGAACTACCATTTTTTAATTTATCTTTAAATTCATTTGTTTTATTTCTCAATTCCGAGTCAGATAATTTAGAAATTTCAGGCTCTAATTCATTAATCTTTTCAACTGTTGGCATAATCCTTTTTACTTCTTTTTCACTGTAGCTTTTAAAAATTTTTCCGAACATATTCTTATTATACTTCCTTCCTATTTATTATCTATCATAATATATCACAAACCGTCCTAAAAGTCTAGCATTAATATCAAAGCCATCCATAATTTACAAATTAAATTTAGTCTTTTATAGCATATATTTACTTTTAAAACATAATTATTTACTAAGAAAATTTTATATATAAGGGGATTTGTAATGTTTATTTATAATTTAAAATTAAATGGAGATAAAATCTCTAAAACAATTTTAGGAATACTTATAGTAACAATTTCTTTGCTTATTATATACGTTTGTTTTACTCTTGTAAGTAAAAGTACATTTAAAACAAATGATTCCTTGAAAAAATGTGAGTTGTATGAATTAAATAGTTCTAACTATACTAATGTTTTAAAAAATGTTCATGATAATTTAGACCTATACGTTGGTCAAAATATTAAATTTACAGGTTTTGTTTACAGATTATATGATTTTTCAGAAGATCAATTTGTTCTTGGCAGAAATATGATAATTTCTTCAGATTATAAAGCTGTAGTAGTTGGTTTTTTATGTTCCTCCCCAGAAATTAAAAATTATGCAGACAATGAATGGATAGAAATAGAAGGAACAATTACCAAAGGCAATTACCATGGAGAAATTCCAGTTATTAAGATTACCAAAATAAATAAAGCATCTAATCCTTCTGAAGAGTATGTATATCCACCAGATGATAATTTTGTAACCACTTCTACAGTTTTGTAGAGGTGGTTTTATCTATCAAAAATAGATTTAAATACTCCGTCATCTATCATTGTTGCAAATATATTTTCTAATACTATTAATATTATTGGTCCTAATAGCATTCCTATTACTCCCAGAATTTTGAAACCAGTATACATTGCTATTAAAGTAAATATTGGATGTATCCCTATCTGTCCGCTTACTATTCTTGGCTCTATGAATTGCCTTACTATACTCATAATTGCCCATAAAACTAGTAATCCAATAGCCAATTTCAAGTTTCCATTTACTGCACACCATACTGCCCATGGTAACATAGCAGTTCCAGAGCCAAATATTGGTAAAGCATCAACAAATCCTATCCCCAATGCAGCAATCAGCGGTACCTTTATTCCCCACCCCATAAAATGAAATATATACAGTCCAATTAGAGATATAACAAAAGAAATTAAAATTAAGATTGCCTGTGCTTTTAAATATCTGCCTAATGTTTTTATCAATTCTCTTATATGAATACCTATTTTTTTTACCCATGTTTTGGGTAGATGATGCTCTAATTGATCCAACATATATACCTTATCTACACATATAAAATATAAAGCTAAAAAGGTAATTACAACATATATGCCTATTGTCGGGATAGACGTTATAAAGCCCATTGCTGATGTTAATACATTTTTGGCCCACTCTGTAATTGTTCCTAAGAACTCGGTTGCAGAACTTTGCAATGTGGCTTTCACTTGTTCTGATATCTGAATTTTTTCAAAATTAAAACTTTTTATTGTATTTTGTATAAAGGAATATCCCTTATCTAAAAATTGATTAATATTTCCTAATATATTTGAAATTTCCGAGATAAGTGTAGCTATTCCCCATGTAAGCAATCCTATTATTATAGAAAACGCTAAAATAAAAACAATAATAGCACTTGTCTTTCTCTTTAATTTAGTTTTTCTCATCAACACTTTTATAATTGGTTCTAAAAGTAAGGATATAATAAAAGCAATTAAAAATGGCATATAAAATACTGACAATTTAAAGCCTAACCATACCCCTATTATTGTTAAAAAGAAAATAAATATTCTTTTTATTACTTTTCTCCAATAATTCATATCTATTACCATATATGTACTCCTTTTGCATTATTTATTGATTTACGGGCAAGTAAAGGTTCTTACCCATAAATCAATACTTCTATTCTGCATTTTTCTTATTGCAATTACAAATATCCTCTAATGTGTTTGTAACTTCCGAATTATTTACATCAGGATTTGCAGCTAAATCACCCAATGTAAGTATTCCAACTATTTTATTATTTTCCATAACTGGTATTCTGCGTATTTGATTTTCTTTCATCATATTTTCCGCTTCTTTTACATGAGTGTCTGGTGTGCAAGAACAAACTTTGCAAGTCATTATTTCACTTATAGGCGTATTTTTTGCATCTTTATCACAAGCCACACCTCTTAGTATTATATCTCTATCTGTAACTATTCCAACTACGTTTTGTGAATCGTCGCATACTGGAATACATCCAATATGATTATTGCTCATTAACTTTGCACAATTACATACAGAATCAGTAGGTTTTACCCATGTAACATTATTACACATACATTCTCTTACTTTCATAATATACCACCTTTCATAAATTTATGAGAAATAATAATATTATTATTAACAAATAAAAAAAATATATGCAAAGATATTTTGCATATATTGGAAACTTTTTTAAATTACATATGGATTATTTGTAAATGGCATTCTTGGTGGTCTTCCTTGCCCTCCTGGAAATGGTGGTCGTGGAGGTGGCATTGGCGGACGATTTCCTCCTAAAATTCTATTTAATATTAATATTCTTATTAAATCTCTTAGAAGCGGATTATTTATTCTTTGTCTTTTTTCTCTGACTTCTGCTTTTGCAGGTTCCTTTATTCCTCTATTGTCTACTCTTTTTCCCGCTTCTACATTTATATTTACTACTGTATTAACATCTCCTTCAACTGTATTATATATTTGTTCCGTCATCTGTTCTAATAATTCTTTAGTTAATGGCTCAACATTTTTATCACACATTTGACATACTGCAGGATTTATTTTTCTATATATTTCTGGATAAAGCTCTTCTGGATTAGGTATTGAAGAATTTACATTATTTTGTGCAGAATACCAATTATTATCATTTCTATATGTAGAACCGGTATTTTCCATCGGGTAGCCTAAAACCATTCTCATATAGTCTTCATAATTAGAATAATACATATTATACCTCCTTTTTTATTCAAGATATAATATGTATTATTAATAAAATTAGTTACTATTTAAGATTATTTACTAATTCTTTAAATTTAATACCTCTTTCTACAAAGTTCTTAAACGCATCAAAACTAGCACTTGCTGGAGATAAAAGTACTACATCACCTGGTGTAGAAACATTTTTAGATAATTCTACTGCTTCTTTTAAGTTTTCGCAGTGATATATTTTTACATTTTCTCCATTTTTTGCTTTTAAAGTTGCATCTTCTATTTTTTCTGCTGTCGGACCGGTTAAAATTAATATTCCAACCTTTCTAGCAATATTTTCTCCAACCTCTTTGTAATCTAATCCTTTATCTGAACCACCAGCTAATAAAATAATATTTTCGTCAAATGCATTTAATCCTGCTATTGTACTTGCTGGACTCGTTCCTATTGAATCATTGTAGTATTTTACTCCGTCTAATTCTCTTACAAATTCTAGTCTATGTTCAACACCATTAAATGATTTTATTGCTTCTGTTTGCTTTTCTATGCTTACTAAAGGAGCAGTAGCAGCTAAAGCTGCACAAATATTTTCGTAATTATGTATGCCTCTTAATTTTATATCTGTTCTTTTTAGTATATGTCTTCTTATTCCGTCTTTACAAAACTTTATTGTTTCATCATCTCTATCATATATGTATCCATTTTCCAATTTTTCCTTGCTACTAAATAATATAACTTTGCCATTGGCTTCCTTACTAAAACTATATGTAATATCATTATCCTTATTCAAAATTAAAAGTCCATTTTCAGTCTGATATTTAAAAATATTTTTCTTAGCATCTTGATACTCTTCATATGATTTATGTACATTTAGATGATCTGGATATATATTGGTTACTATTGAAATTTCTGGACTCACATCCATATCCATTAATTGAAAACTACTTAGTTCTATAACAATAACATCTTCTGGTTTTATATTGTCTATTTCCACAAATATAGGTTTACCAATGTTACCACCTAAGTAGCAATTATATCCTGCTTTTTTTATAATATCGGCAATGATAGAAGTAGTTGTGGTCTTTCCCTCTGTTCCAGTTACTCCAATTACTTTGCAAGGGGCTAATTTTAAAAGCATCTCTATTTCTGATGTTAGTATAGCACCTCTTTCAACCTCTTCAACTAATTCGGGAATTGTTGGAAGAGCACTAGGAGAACGAAATATAATGTCAAATCCTTGTACTTCCTTTAAACATTCTTTTCCCGTAATTATATTAAATCCTTTTGCTTTTACATTTTCCAATGCTTCTTCATTCAACTCTGCTTCAGTTTTCTGGTCAAATACAGTAATTATGGCACCTAAATTATATAGGTAATTTATTAATGGTATATTACTTACTCCTAATCCTATTATTGCAACATTTTTAGCTTTTATATATCTTTTAAATTCTTCTAATTTATTATTAATGTACTCCATTATTTTTTACTCCTTCTTCACAGAATATACTATATACTTTCTCAGCTGATTCTTTTGCGCTTTTACACTCTGTCACATCAACAGTAATTGTATTAGGATATATTTTATAAAATCCTGCTAACTTTTGTAATTTATCCCTTTTAATTATATTTTTTCTCACTTCTTTTTCTAATTCATATCCGTTATATTGTATGCATTTTCTTTTTACACGTTCCTCTAAATCTGCTGTAATAAAAATATGATAATCCTGTTTAGGATATATCTCCATTAGAGCTCTTCCAGATACTATAACATTATACTCTGACTTTAAATTATCTATATATTCTTTTGCATATTCAAATAATCTTGTATTATCTGCCAAACCACCAACTATAGAAACAGCCAATGATGAAGCTTTAGATTGCAGTTCCTCCTCGCTTATTTTTATTCCATCTATATATACAACAGACTCATTATTTTCCATCTTAATGTCAATTTTGTACTTCTCCATTAATCTTTTTATATCTATTTTTTTTAATTTGAATTTTAATTTTAAAATATTTTTTTCCTCTTGTAGTAAAGCATAGACAATTGCTCTATATAAATTTCCACCATGCAGTAATACAGCATTTGGAATTATATTTAAAAGTTCTCTACATATAGAAGTTTTACCAGCACCGACCAAACCTTCTATTCCTATAACCATTGCTTATATTCACCTCGTGTATATTATACATATAAAAACAAAATTAAGCAACAAATTTTGTCACTTTAGGGACGTTCCTTTTTTTGTAACAGACATACAATCTATTTTTATTGCATATAATATTTATAGATATTGTTGAAAGGATTTTGTAAAATGAGTGGTATTGTAGGATTTTTTAACTTCAAAGAAAAAATTATGAATTCACAAGAGATTTTGATGAATATGAATAATAAACTTATGCATAGAGGTTCTGACAAAGACGGGTACTATATTGGTGACAATATTGTTTTAGGTTTTAGAACTATTTTATGTGGCGACAATCAACCCATAAGTTTTAATTTTGAGGGAAATACATATGTTATTGTGTATGATGGAAACATTTATAATTTGAAGGAATTAAAACTTGAACTTGAACAATATGATTTCTGTTTTTCTACAAATTCTGATGCAGAGGTAATTTTAAAAGGTTATATTCATTTTAGAGAAAGTTTTGTTAATAAATTAAATGGTGTTTTTGCTTTTGCTATTTTTGACCAAAATCAAAATTCTCTATTCATTGCTAGAGATCATTTTGGCATCAAGCCTTTTTATTATACAATTATAAATAATACTTTTGTTTTCGCTTCGGAAATTAAAGCATTGTTTCAGTTTCCTAATGTTAATCCCAAAATGGATTCCATGGGAATATGTGAATTAATTGGAATTGGTCCAGCTCACACTCCAGGAGTAACCGTTTTTAAAGATATTTATGAGATAAAACCTGCACACTATGGTATTTATAACGATGGAGGTTTCCATTCTAAAAGTTATTGGAAGTTGATAAGCAAGCCTCATACTGACAGTTTAGGTAAAACTTGCGAAACCATAAAGTATTTGTTAGAAGATAGTATAAAAAAACAACTAGTTTCCGATTTACCAGTATGCTCTTTTCTTTCTGGTGGATTAGACTCTAGTATTATTTCCTTATATGCCGCAAATTATTATAAGGTTAATGATTTAAAGCCATTAGATACGTATTCGGTAGATTATGTGGATAACGATAAGAACTTTGTTAAAAGCGATTTTCAGCCCAATTCAGATAACTACTATATAGAATTAATGAGTAAAAGGCTATATTCAGAACATCACAACATAGTTTTAGATACTCCTGAATTAGCAGATACTCTAGAAGCGGCAATGATTGCTCGTGATGTTCCTGGAATGGCCGACATAGATTCTTCATTATTATTATTTTGCAAAAATGTAAAACCAGAAGCATCTATTGCCCTTACTGGCGAATGTGCAGATGAAATCTTTGCTGGTTATCCATGGTTCTTTAGAGAAGATGCTTTAAGTAGTAATACATTCCCTTGGTCTATTGCAATACAAGAAAGACAGACTTTGCTTAATAACCAAATTAGTGAAAAAGTAGATTTAAAAGCATATATTGATTATAGATATAATGAAAGCCTTAATGAAGTAAGTTTAATTGGTAGTGACTCTAAAGAAACATTAGAAAAAAAGAAAATCTCTCATTTGACTTTAAATTGGTTTATGCAAACTTTATTGGAACGTGCTGATAGAATGGGTATGTATAATGGATTTGAAATGAGAGTTCCGTTTTGTGATTATAGAATTGTAGAATATGTATGGAACATTCCTTGGGAAATAAAAGCTTTAAATGGTAGAGAAAAGGGATTGTTAAGATATATTATGAAAGATAGTTTACCTTCTGAAATAGTTGATAGAAAGAAAAGTCCTTATCCTAAAACCCATAACCCAACATATTTAAACAAAGTAAAAGAAATGCTTACCAATATAATGAAACAGCCTGATGCTCCTATTAATACTTTATTTAATAAAGAATATGTTTGGGAGATTTTAAATACAGATGGAAAATCATTTTCTAGACCATGGTTTGGACAGTTGATGACAGGACCTCAGCTTATGGCCTATTTGTGCCAAGTTAATATGTGGTTAGAAATGTATGAACCTAAAATAGAACTTTAAATGTAAAATAGAGGTTTAGAATCTTCAAAGTGCGGGCGATTAAAATCGCTCCTACATTTTTTATAGATTACTTTAATAATACTAAAAGGACGTAATATTTACGTCCTTTTTGGCTATTTATCTAGGATATTTTATTGCGGCTTGTGCAGCAGCTAATCTTGCGATTGGCACCCTGTATGGTGAACAAGATACATAGTCTAATCCTACTCTTTGGCAGAATTCGACTGATGCTGGGTTTCCTCCATGCTCGCCACATATTCCTAAGTGAATATCTGGTCTTGTTGCTCTTCCCATCTTTGCAGCCATTTCTACTAATTTTCCAACACCTGCTTGGTCTAATTTAGCAAATGGATCTGATTCATATATTTTCTTTGCATAGTAATCTCCTAAGAATTTACCTGCATCATCACGGCTAAATCCAAATGTCATTTGTGTTAAGTCATTTGTACCAAATGAGAAGAATTCAGCTTCTTTTGCTATTTCATCAGCTGTTAATGCTGCTCTTGGTATTTCAATCATTGTTCCAACTAGATATTTTAGTTCTACTCCTGCTTCTCTAATTACTTCGTCTGCAACTCTAGTAACTATATCTTTAACATATTTTAACTCTTTAACTTCTCCTACTAATGGAATCATTATTTCTGGAACAACATTCATTCCTTCTTTATTTACATTTATAGCAGCTTCTATAACAGCTCTTGTTTGCATTTCTGCAATTTCAGGATATGTTACAGCAAGACGACATCCTCTATGTCCCATCATTGGGTTAAATTCATGTAATCCTTCTACTATATTTTTTAATTCTTCAAATGTTAATCCCATTTCTTTTGCTAATGCTCTTATATCTTCATCATCATGTGGAACAAACTCATGTAAAGGTGGATCTAAGAATCTTATTGTTACAGGGTAACCTTTCATTTCTTTATATAATCCTTCAAAGTCTCCTCTTTGCATTGGAAGTATTTTCGCCAAAGCTTTTGCTCTTTGTTCTGGAGTTTTAGATACTATCATTTCTCTTATTGCGGCAATTCTATCTGGTGCAAAGAACATATGCTCTGTTCTACATAATCCTATACCTTCAGCTCCAAATTCATATGCTTGTTTAGCATCTCTTGGTGTATCTGCATTTGTTCTAACTTTTAATTGTCTGTATTGATCTGCCCATCCCATTAATTTTGCAAAGTTTCCAGAAACTGATGCAGGAACTGTTTCTATTCTTTCCCCATATACGTTTCCTGTTGATCCATCTAGTGAAATCCATTCTCCTTCTGCAACTTTTCTGCCATCAGGTAATGTGAAATATTTTTCTTCTTCATTTACAATTATTTCTCCACACCCTGCTACACAGCAAGTTCCCATACCACGTGCAACAACTGCAGCATGTGATGTCATACCTCCACGAACTGTAAGAACACCATGACATACATTCATTCCATCAATATCTTCTGGAGATGTTTCTAATCTAACTAATATAAGGTCTTTCTCTCCTGCTTCATACATTTCAACAGCTTTATCTGCTGTAAATACTACTTTTCCTGTTGCAGCACCTGGTGATGCAGCTAAACCTTTAGCAACTACTTTTGCAGCTTTTAATGCAGCTTGATCAAAATTTGGATGTAATAATTGATCTAATTGATTTGGTTCTACTCTTAAAACAGCTTCTTTTTCTGTTATCATTCCTTCATTTACTAAATCAACAGCTATTTGTAATGCAGCATTTGCAGTTCTTTTACCATTTCTTGTTTGTAAGAAGAATAGTTTTCCTCTTTCAATTGTAAATTCCATATCTTGCATATCTTTGTAATGTTTTTCTAATTTTTGAGAATACATAACAAAATCTTCATATGCTTTTGGGTTTGTTTCTTTTAATTGTTCTATAGGTTGTGGTGTTCTTATACCTGCAACAACGTCTTCACCTTGTGCATTCATTAAGTATTCACCAAATAATTTGTTTTCTCCTGTAGCTGGGTTACGTGTAAATGCAACACCTGTTCCACAGTCATCTCCCATATTTCCGAATACCATTTCTTGTACGTTAACAGCTGTTCCCCAGCTTCCTGGTATATCATTTAATCTTCTATATGTTATTGCCCTTGCATTATTCCAACTTCTGAATACAGCTTTTACAGCTTCCATTAATTGAACTCTTGAATCTTGAGGGAAATCTTCACCTTTTTGTTCTTTATATATTGCTTTAAATTGCGCAACTAAGTCTTTTAAATCTTCTGCTGTTAATTCTGTATCTAGTTTAACACCTTTTTCTTCTTTCTTTTTATCTATTATTTTTTCAAAGAATGGTTTTGGTATTTCCATAACAACATCACTAAACATTTGAATAAATCTTCTGTAGCTGTCATATGCAAATCTTTCATTTTTTTCTGCCATTCCCTTTAAAACATTATCATTTAAACCTAAGTTTAATATTGTATCCATCATTCCAGGCATAGATGCTCTAGCTCCTGAACGTACAGATACTAATAAAGGATTTTCTACATCTCCTAATGTTTTTCCCGTAATTTCTTCTAATTTTTTTAGATTTTCAAAGATTTCTTCTTCAATTTCTTTAGAAATTTTTTCTCCATCTTCATAATATTTTGTACAAGCTTCTGTTGAAACTGTAAATCCTTGTGGTATTGGTAATCCTAAGTTTGTCATTTCTGCTAAATTTGCACCTTTTCCACCTAGTAGTTCTCTCATGCCTGCATTTCCTTCTTTAAATAAGTAAACATACTTGTGACTCATAAAAAACCTCCTATTAAATTTTTATATTTTATTGAAAAAATAAAATCATAAATAAAATTGATGTCTCAAATAATTTGAAACATCAATATTATATCCAAAAATGTAAAAAAAGTAAATATTTTTTTTAAATTTCATTAAATATAGTTTATCCCTCATAGGATGGTCAATTAAAATTGTTCCTTTGTATAGTTGAGTTATTAGCATTATAACAGTTTCCAAAAATTTGCATAACTTTATTATATTTTGGTATTATTCCTTCTTTTTTTTCTACTAAACTCGGTTTTACTTGGAAAACTCCAGGATAGCAATTCCCCTCTACTAATACAGGTCCATCCTCTGAAATTGCCACATCCCATCCGATATATCCCATTTCTGGTACCACCTTAGCTGCTTCTTTTACCATGCTCACAGCCTCTTTGAACATAGGTACTTTAAAGCCTACTATAGTTTCATTTGATATTGGATGTTTATAATACTTATTATCCATTTGGTCAATTGCTTCTGCATAAACAGTTCCCTCGTCATCTACATAAGTGTACATTCCACCACTTGAAAAATTATCTACTACACCACCATTTCCAACTTTTAGTATTGCTTGTAAAAAGTACGCTTGTCCATCCTTATAAAATGTAAACATCCTTAATGTGTTTACAGATTTGTTATAAAGTTTATTCATATCTGGATGTTGTTTTATACATTGCTCCACCAATAATTGTTTCTTAAATAATAAACTACTATATACTATTTTAGATTCTTCATCATTTATATATTCATATTTTTCAATTCCCTTGCCACCTTCGCCATCTATCGGTTTAACTATAATTACTTTATTTTGTTTAAAAAAGTCAAGAAAATCATTATAATTATTTTCATTTAAAACCATCCATTGTCTTTTTAGAAATTTGTTATAAATCTTATACATTTCTTCTTTATTATCAAATATATAAAATTTTGATTTATCATTGAATTTCTTAATTATTTCATTATTTTTTCCTCTTGTTAAATATGTTTCCCTTTGTTCTTTATTTAGGTTATAAAATTCAAATTCTTGATAGTCATAATATCCTGCTTGATATTTTAGTCCACATTTTGTCATATCAAATAAGATAAACAAAAGATTTTTATTAGTCTTTTTTGAAACGGCCTTTGCTATTTTTATCATATTTGAATAGTCTAATTTTAATATTCTTTTAAACAAATATTTAATCTTCTCCATTATATTTTTCCTCTTTTAGTTTAATTTACATATATATTTTCTTTTTTTCTAATATATTGTATATCTTTGCTCCAAAAGGAAGCATAAATATATCTTCTTTTGTTAATATTTTTAATAATAATACCGATATTATATATACAGCAACGCCTATTAATATAGATATTAATGTAGAAATTGTTTTACCAGTAATTAGGTTTAATCCATAATTACTTAAAGACACTACAAGTCCCATAATTAGGCCAGCCAGGATTGGTTTAAGTACATTTCTTTTAAAATCCATATTTAATTTTATAGATTTTTTTAATGATGTATATGATATGCAAAATGCTATTATTTGGCATGTTATAGAGCTTATTGGAGCTCCATATATATTTATTGAAGGATTACTTATTAAAATAACGTTCAAAATAAGTTTAACCGTAGCTCCAACAGCCAAGGCAATTGCTGGTATGTAAACTTTGCTAAGCCCTTGCAGTCCACTATTTATAGTTTGGCTTAATGCTATAAATATCATAGAAATAGATGCAAGTCTTAAAACCCAAGCTCCATCAGAAGCAGATGGGTATATCAATTTTAATATTGGCTCTGCTAAAACTATAAAGCCAATTGCACATGGTATTATAATTAGAATTGATATAAATACAGAAAAAGATAATCTTTTATTTGTAGTATCAAAATCTTTTTGCGCCACTGAATGTGAAATTGCCGGTAATAACGCCGTAGAAAGCGCTATATTTATTGCAATCGGTAAATTTACTAATGTGTCTACTTTTGAAAGTATTCCCGCTTTTTGCATCGCCAATTGTTCTAATGCCCCTTTACTATTTATTATTCCCGAATAAGCTATTTGTATACAGTTACTAACAGTTGTTGTATCTATTACAGAAGTTATAACTGATATTATAGAGCCTATTGTAATAGGAATTGAAAAGGCTAATACTGCTTTTAACAATTGTTTACTTGTTTTGTTATATTCTGGAGAATTCTTTAATTCTTCTTCTGCATACTTAATTTTATGTCTTTTATAATATATAAAGATGTAAACAAAAGTTAATATAACAGATATCGTTGTTGATAGATTTCCTCCTGCAGCCATTATATATGCGTCTTTGCCTATAAGTGCATACACAAATGTAATGCTTAAAACACAGTTTAAAAACTGTTCCAATGTGTAGGAAACACTAGCTGGTTTCATATTGCTTTGTGCATTGAAATAACCTCTAAATACTGAAGATGCGGCAACAAATACTATTGCTGGTGCAAGTACTTTTAAAACATAACTAACATCCGGAACATTTAGTATTTTAGTTGCTATTAAATCTGCAAATAAAAATAATGTCACAGAAAAGAATAAACCTATTCCAGCAAACAATTTCATAGTTATTTTAAAAATTCTTTGCGCTCCTGCATTATCATTTATTGCCAGTCTTTCCGATACTAGTTTGCTTACTACAGATGGAATTCCAATAGAGCACAATGCTAATAATAAAGAGTATATTTGGTAACCAGATGAATAATAGCCTAACCCTGTGTCTCCAAATCCTTCAATATTAGTTATTACTAATTTATAAATAAGTCCCATAACTTTTACGGCTACTTCTGAAAACATAAGTATTAAAACATTTTTCATAAAAGATATTTTAGGTTTTGCATTTGCTGTATTTTTCTCTTCCAATATAATTTCCTCACTTTTCTTTAGAATGTTATTAAAATTCGAATTTATCTTTCATCCAATTTTCTATTTCATTTATGTTTATTCTTATTTGCTCCATTGTATCTCTATCTCTTATTGTTACAGTATTGTCTTCCAATGTATCAAAGTCAACCGTTATACAATAAGGTGTTCCAACTTCGTCTTGTCTTCTATATCTTTTTCCTATACTTCCTGCTTCGTCATAGTCGCACATAAATTTCTTAGAAAGTTTTGTATATAAATCATTTGCTTTATCACTTAATTTTTTAGATAATGGTAATATTGCCATTTTATATGGAGCAATTGCTGGGTGCAAATGCAGAACAGTTCTTACATCTCCTTCTGCAATTTCATCCTCTTCATATGCTTGGCATAATACTGCTAATACAGTTCTATCTAGACCATATGTAGACTCTATTATGTATGGAATAAATTTCTCGTTTGTTTCTGGATCCAGATATTCTTGTTTTATTCCAGAAAACTCTTGGTGTCTTGATAAATCATAATTTGTTCTATTATGAGTTCCATTTATTTCGCCCCAACCAATTGAAGGAAATAAATATTCAATATCACAAGCTGCTTTAGCATAAAAAACTAGTTTCTCGTGATCATGGAATCTTAGTTTTTCTTCTGGTAAGCCCAAATCCATGTAGTATTTTTTTCCATATTCTTTAAAATAGTTGTATATTTCTTCATCTGAACCTTCTTTACAGAATGTTTGGAATTCCATTTGTTCAAACTCAATTGTTCTAAATATAAAGTTTCCGGGTGTAATTTCATTTCTAAATGCTTTACCTATTTGAGCAATACTAAATGGTAGTTTAGCTCTTGTTGATCTTTGAACATTTAAGAAATTAACATATTCTCCCTGTGCATTCTCCGGTCTTAAATATATGGTACTTTTGCTGTCGTTTGTTACACCTCTATATGTTTGAAACATTAAATTAAATTGTCTTATATCTGTAAAATTGCATTTACCACATTTTGGGCATGGAATTTTATTTTCATTAATATATGCTAGCATTTCTTCCTGTGTCATTCCCTCTGCATGTGCATCTGGATTAAAGTCGCTTATTAAATTATCTGCTCTATGTCTTGTTTTACATTCTTTACAGTCTAATAGTGGATCTGAAAAGCCTGCAACATGTCCACTAGCCTCCCATACTCTTGGATGCATTAGTATGTCCGCATCTATTTCATAACTGCTTTTTCTTTCTTGAACAAATCTTTTTCTCCAAGTATCTTTAATTGAATTCTTTAATCTAGCTCCCAGAGGTCCATAATCCCATGTGTTTGCTAATCCACCATATATTTCTGACCCTTGAAAAATGAATCCTCTATTTTTACATAAACTAACTATCTTATCCATTGTTAAATCAGCCATCTTGCATACTTCCTCTCTTTATATAACTTAATAAATTCTACCAATTTATCAGTCAAAAGTCAACAATAATTTTACGTTCTTATTTCCATTTTATTACATTTTTTGTCTTATGTTACACTATTATTATAAATTAGTTTACAAAATATGACTTTTGTAATATTGTGGATAATGTGGATAAGTCTGTGAATAACTACAAATAGGCACTTTATTTTCATTATTTATTCACAGTCGATTTTTGTCGTTTGTTTATGAAAACCGTAGAATTAAGTTGAGTTTACATATTAATCACAAAATAAATTGCCAGTACAATTTCTGTTATTAATATTACAGGAAATCCCACTGAGAATCTTAGTTTTTTTGTTTTGTGTCTAAAAACATACATTCCCGTAATTCCACCTATTGAGCCTCCCAACATTGCCAATCCCAATAAGGTTGATTCTTTTATTCTCCATTCTCCTTTTTCTGCCCTTTTTTTATCTATAAACATTGCTAAAAAAGTAACTATATTAATGCTTATTAAATATATTACTATATTCTTAACTGTAAATATTTCTTCTATATTTAGCATCTTCTTCTCCTTATTTTATCCAAACAAACTCATTTGGTTACTTTGACTCATTCCCTTTAAGCATCCCATTTTAGTTAATAATTCCACAACAGAATTACCTATTTTAGAACGTATTTTCATATCATCTATAGACATAAACTTGCCATCTTTTTTAGCTGTTTCTATACCTTGAGCTGCTACAGTTCCCAATCCAGGTACACTATTTAATGGAGGCCTAATTCCCTCATCCTCTATTTGAAATTTTGTAGAATGTGATTTGTATAAGTCAATTGGTAAAAAGTTTATTCCTCTTTCATACATTTCAAGTACCAATTCTAGTATTGCATACATATTTTTATCTTTCGTAGTTGCCGCATTCCCCTGTAAATCTATTTCTTTCATTTTATTCTTTACTTTTTCTTTGCCATAACACATAACATCACTATCAAATTCGTCTGCTCTTATTGTGAAAAATGCTGTGTAATAAGCTTTTGGCTCATGCACTTTAAACCATGCTATCCTAAAGGCATTTGTTACATAAGCTGCTGCGTGTGCTTTAGGAAACATATATTTAATTTTCTCACATGATTTTATATACCATTCTGGTACTTTGTTTTCTTTCATCATTGCAACATATTCTGCCCATTTAGCTGGGTCTTTTAATGCCTTTCCTTTACGCACTGTTTCCATTATTTTAAATGCATGATTTGGAGGTACTCCTTTTTTTATTAGATATATCATTATATCATCACGACAACATATAGCTTCATTCAGTGTTACGGTTCCTTCTTCTATAAGGCTTTGTGCATTTCCAAGCCATACATCTGTACCATGAGACAATCCAGATATACGTATCAACTCGTCAAATGTTGTAGGCTTAGTATCTACAAGCATTCCTCTTACAAACTTAGTTCCAAATTCTGGTACACCATAACTACCTACTTCACTATGTATTTGCTCTGGTGTTACTCCTAATGCCTTTGTAGAACTGAATATGCTCATTGTTTCCTTATCGTCAAGTGGAACCTTAGTTGGATCAATTCCTGTTAAATCATACAACATTCTTATCATTGTTGGATCATCATGACCTAATATATCCAGTTTTAAAAGGTTTTGATCTATTGAGTGATAGTCAAAATGTGTTGTTATTATATCCGAATTCGGATCATCAGCTGGATGTTGAACAGGTGTAAATTCATATATTTCTCTTCCTTTTGGAACAACTATGATTCCTCCTGGATGTTGTCCAGTTGTTCTTTTTATTCCTGTACATCCCTGTGCTATCCTTAATACTTCTGCATTATTAACAGGTATTCCTCTTTCTTCATAATATTTTTTTACATATCCATATGCAGTTTTATCTGCTACTGTACCTACTGTTCCCGCTTTAAATGTTGTTCCTTTGCCAAATATTACTTCTGTATATCTATGTGCCTTAGCTTGATATTCACCTGAAAAATTTAAGTCTATATCTGGTTCCTTATCCCCATTAAATCCCAAGAAGGTTTCAAATGGTATGTCTATTCCATCTTTTACCATTTTAGCGCCACATTCCGGACAATCTTTATCTGGCAAATCATATCCACATGCATATCCATAATCTGTAAAATCAGAATGTTTACATTTTGGGCATCTATAATGTGGTGGTAAAGAATTTACCTCTGTTATTCCTGTTGCATATGCCGCAAATGATGAACCAACAGAACCTCTTGAACCTACTATATATCCATCTTCATTTGACTTCCAAACTAACTTTTGGGCAATAATATACATAACAGAAAAACCATTTTTTATGATAGAATCCAATTCCTTACTTAATCTTTCTTCTACAATATCTGGTAATGGATTTCCATATAGTTCATGTGCCTTTTTATAAGCTATATCTTTAATAGTTTGCTCACAACCTTCAATATGTGGTGGACATTTTTCTGGAGATATTGGGCTTATATTTTCACACATATCTGCAATTTTATTTGTATTTGTTACTACTACTTCGTATGCTTTTTCTTCGCCAAGATATTCAAATTCCTTAAGCATTTCCTCTGTTGTTCTTAAATATAAAGGAGCTTGTTCATCTGCATCATCATACCCTTGTCCTGCCATTAATATTCTTCTGTATATTTCATCTTGCGGATCCATAAAGTGAACATCACATGTTGCTACAACAGGTTTTTGTAGTTTTTCTCCTATTTCTACAATCTTTTTATTAATTTCTTGTAGAGCTTCTACGTTTGCCACAGTTCCATTTCTAACCATAAACATATTATTGCCATTTGGTTGAATTTCTAAATAATCATAATCATTTGCAATTTCTTCTACTTCTTCATCTGTCTTGCCTGCAACAATTGCCCTGTATATTTCTCCCTGTTCACAGGCACTTCCTAATATTAATCCTTCAGAATATTTCTTAAACAAAGACTTTAATATTCTTGGTTTTTTGTAGAAGTAATCTAAATGTGAATACGAAACTAATTTATATAAGTTCCTAAGTCCTACATAGTCTTTCGCAATAATTATAGCATGATATGTCTGTAATGATTTATAATCTGCTTTTCCCGATTCTTTTTTGTCAATGTCATCTAATGTTTTTACTCCTTGTTCTTTTAACATATCTAACATTATATTGAAAACTTTTACTGTAGTATCCACATCGTCTAAGGCTCTATGTGCTACATCAACTTTTATACCAAGATTTTCTGCAATAATACCTAGCTTATATTTCTTATACTGAGGAAATAATTCTTTTGCTAACTTCAAAGTGTCTATGTATGTATTATTTAATTTTAATCCTAATGCTGTTGCATTGTATTTTAGAAATCCAATATCAAAGTCTGCATTATGAGCTACTAAAACACTATCTCCTATAAATTCAATCACTTTAGGTAAAACTTTATCTATTGTATCTGCATCTTTTACCATATCATCTGTAATGTTAGTTACCTCAACGACTTTTTGGGGTATTGGCTTTTCTGGATTAACAAAACAAGAAAAGCTATCAAGCAATTCTCCATTTCTTATTTTCATTATTCCGACTTCTGTTATTTTTTCTGTTCTGAAAGAAATTCCAGTAGTTTCTAAGTCTAACACACAATACGTGGTATTATCTAAACTTTGATTTTTAGAAAAAGATATTGGAGATACTTTATCTGGTGCTAAATATGCTTCAACTCCATATAAAATTTTAATATCTGGATGGTCTTTTTCCAAATATTTATGTGCCTCTGGAAAGGCTTGTACAACACCATGATCTGTTATCGCTATAGATTTCATTCCCCATTTTACAGCTCTTTTTATCAAATCCTTTGCCGAAGTCATTCCATCCATTTGGCTCATTTGTGTATGCATATGTAATTCTACTCTTTTTATAGGAGCATTGTCTTCCCTTTTTTCGCGCTTAATTCCATTACCTTCTATTATAGTGTTTGCAATAACACCAAGTTCTTTTGCAAATGGGTCAAATTGTGCTGTACCTTCTACTTTCACACCTCTGACTCCACTTAGTTTTCCCAATATTTCCTTTGCTTTCTCTTTTTCCAAAAAAGCCTTGCACGTAATTGTGCTTGTTCCATCATACAAATCAAACATTGCTAAAAGTTTGCCAGATTTAAGCTCTCTGGAATCTATATTTAGTATTTCACCATCTAACAATACACGTCCACTATCAACAGATAAATCTGCAACTTTTACTAAAGTTTCCTTTAGTTTTACACTTCTTCCATATATTAATGGGCTATTCTCTTCTTGTTTCTCTTCTATAACTTGTTTAGGAGATTCTTTTATTTCTTCTTTTTTCTCCTCTATTTTTTCTTTCTTGCTTTCCTTTTCTTGATTTTTAATTGTTAAGATATATTCTTCCTCTAATTTTTTGTTTTGTTCTTGTAGATGTAACATTATATCTTCAAGTGGCTTTTCTACAAATTTCACATTACATTTTTGATTGTATAAATTCATCATAGTTTCTGCAATTATTTGATCAAATCGTCTAGTTTCTAATATGTCTTTTCCTTTTAGAGCTAAATTGATATTTACATTATTACCATCTATATTTACTATACTGCCTTTTAGCAATGCTTTTGCTAATGGATACTTATATGCAATGTATTCAATTATATTTTTCCATTCTTCTATTATTGTAAAAGGTGGAAGTTTAATATATTCTATTTTTATTATGGTTTCTTTGAATCCAAACCTTTTTTCTATATATCTTTCAAATGCTATTAGATCCAAAATTTTTATTTGTTTTTCTGCTATTAATATCAGCTCTATCCTTCCAGTTTTTTTAAATACATTAACTGTTTTTATTTTTGCTTCGTTTAACTCAAAACTATTTGAATTATAGTCCTTAAATACTTCTTTAATCGTTTTTTCCATTATTTTCACCTTGTTCTAATAGTCTTTAAAAAATCAATTCGTCTAAAAAATTCTTAAAATGTCATTATATGTTACTACAATACTTAGGCCTATCAAAATGCAAAAGCCTATCATTTGTATTTTTAGTTCAACATTTTCTTTTAATGGTTTTTTTCTAATTCCTTCTATTAATAAAATCACTACCTTTCCACCGTCTAGCGGTGGGAATGGCAATAAATTAGTTACTCCTAAAGAAATAGATATTAAAGCCAATATGTTTACAAATTCGCTTATACCCTTTGTTTCAACAACTACTTCTCCTATTCCAACAGGACCCATTAGTTGATTTACTGCTACATTACCTGTAAATAGCATTTTTAAATTATCTATTATAGAAAATAAGAAATCACCTGTATTCCAAAACGCATAATAAATATTGTTAGTAAAGTTATTTTCTGCCATTTTTAAATTGATTCCTAAATAATAGTTAAATTTTTCTTCTGCCTCTATATTAAAATCCTTAATTTCATTATTTCTTTGCACAGTAAATTGTATTATGTTTGTTTCTGATTTGCTTATATTTTCTACTAACTTTTCTGCATCGTTTTCTACATCTATAGAATTTATTTTTAAAACTACATCTCCGCTTGTTAGTCCTCCTTTTTCCGCTGGACTATCTTTTTGTACCGCTAGTATTTCCGTTGAAGGGCTGTTTTCAATATATTTTAATGCAATACCTGTGTAATTGTATTTTTCTTCTGTTGGTACAATTTTATATTCAATTTTATTTTCGTTTCTTTCTACCTCAACTATTAGATCATTTCCATTGCAATTTCTAATTTCTTCATCTAAATCATTTTTTGTTCTTATTTTATGATTATTTATTTTTAAAATCTTATCCCCACTTTTTATTCCATAAATTTCTGCACTATAACCTGGTATAGTTGTATCTACAATATTAGATATATTATTACCTGTAAAAGACATCAAACTAAAATATACAATTAGTGCAAAAATTATATTTACTGTTCCTCCTGCCATAACAATTGCTATACGTCTTGGTATAGAGGCATTACTAAAAGAACCTTCTTCTTCAGAACGTTCTTCTTCTCCCTCCATACTTACAAAACCACCAAGTGGTATAAGTCTTAAAGCATATTTTGTTTCTTTTCCTTGCTTACTCCATATTGTTGGTCCAAAGCCTATTGCAAACTCATTCACTTTTACCTTACATAGTTTTGCTATTATAAAATGTCCACCTTCATGAATAAAAACAAGAAAGCCAAGGATAAAGACTATTTTAATTGCATTTATTAAAAAACTAATCAAAGCGTACCTCCAAAATTAAATAAATGATAATAAAAAGTATGCAATAGGTGCTATAAATAATACACTATCTATTCTATCCAACATTCCTCCATGTCCTGGTATTAAGTTACTTGTATCTTTTATTTCTGTATATCTTTTTATACTTGATTCCGCCAAATCTCCTAATTGACCTATTATGCTAAGTATAACACTTATTACGGTTATAAAAATATAATTTATTTGTAAATTCCATATTTTATTACATACAATAGTATATACCATAGATAAAAGGACTGCTCCTATCACTCCACCAATACATCCTTCAATGGTTTTATTGGGACTTACCTCGGTAAATTTATGTTTTCCTATTCTTTTTCCAACTACATATGCAAATATATCTGTTCCCCAAGCAGTAAGAAAAACGTACCATATTAATATTTTACCATTTGCTAGGTTTTCTCTTATCAACGGAATAAACATTATAAAAATTACTATATAGCAGATTCCAAAAAAAGTAATTGATATATCACTAATATTTGTTTTCATATTACTAAATATTACTTTTAAAAATAATATTAATATAGATATTGGTATTATTGCTGCAATTACTTTTAACGCTATGTCAATAGGAATTACATGAATAATTGCTAACATTGCTGCTGCTATATATCCAATAACTGCAACAGGCTTATTTTTTGTTTTAAATGCATTATAATATTCATATAATCCCATAATTGCTATAATACTTATTAAAGTATCTACAAAATATGTATTTCCAAAAATAAAAATAATTGCCATTATTGGAAAAAGTATTACTCCTGATAAAACTCTTTTATAATTCATAATTATTTTACCTTTCTTTTTTAGTTTGCTCCAAAATTCCTATGTCTTTTTTGAAAATCTTCTACAGCATTGTCCAAGTCTTTTTCATTAAAATCTGGCCAGTACTTATTTAAAAATACAAATTCTGTATATGCTAGTTGCCAAAGTAAGAAATTACTTAATCTTAATTCTCCACTTGTTCGTATCATTATATCTGGATCTGGTTGCCCCTTAGTATATAAGTAATCTCCAACCATTTTCTCATCTATATCTTCTACATTTATATTGCCTTTTTTTACTTCTTCTGATATTTTTTGTGTAGCCTTAACTATCTCATCTCTACCACCATAGTTAAAAGCAATATTTAATGTTAGCCCTGTATTCTCTTTTGTTTTGTCTAATATTCTATTTATGCTTTTTTGAAGTGATATATCCAATTTAGAAATATCTCCCAATATGTTTATTTTTATGTTATTCGAATTGGTTTTTGCAAGCATTTTTTCTACATATGCTTTTAGCAATAGCATTAAACCTTTTACTTCCGCCTCTGACCTTTTCCAATTTTCTGTAGAAAAAGCATATACTGTCATATATTTAATTCCAATTTTATTTGCATATAATGCAATCTTCTCTAAATTTTCCGCACCTGCATAATGTCCTTGCTTAATATCTAAGTTTCTTTCTTTTGCCCACCTTCTATTTCCGTCCATTATAAGTGCAATATGTTTAGGTAAATTTTTTTCCATATTATTAATTGCCTCCCAATTGTTTTATATGCTCATTACTTCTTTTTCTTTATTTTCTAATATTTTTTCTATTTCTTCTATTTTTTTATCAGTTAATTTTTGCATTTGTGTCTCTGCATTTTTTAAATCATCTTCTGTTATTTCAGAATTTTTTTGTTTTATTTTTGCAGAATCTATGCCATCTCTTCTTATTGCTCTAATAGATATTTTAGCTTCCTCAGCTAATTTTCTTATATCTTTTACAATTTCTTTTCTTCTTTCTTCATTTAATTCTGGAAATGCTAGTCTTATTACTTTTCCATCATTATTTGGGTTAATTCCTATATCTGCTTTCAAAATTTCCTTTTCTATTTCTTTTAATAAGCTAACATCCCATGGTTGTATAACAATTAATCTTGCCTCTGGCACAGAAATTCCTGCCACTTGGTTTATTGGTGTTGCTGTTCCATAATAGTTTACTGTTATCTTATTCAAGATTGCTGGATTTGCTCTTCCTGCTCTAATTTCTGATAAATTCTCCTCAAATACACTTATTGTTTTTTCCATTCTTTCTTCAAATTCATTAAATTCCATAAATTCATTTTCCTTTCTTAATTTACTAATGTTCCTATTTTTTCGCCTTTAATGGCTTTAATAATGTTTTCTGGTTCTTGCAATGCAAATACTACTAATGGTATATTGTTTTCCTTGCAAAGAGATATTGCTGTTAAATCCATTACTTTTAAATCTTTATTTAAAATATCTTGATATGTTATATTATCATATTTTATAGCTGCCGAGTTAATTTTAGGATCATCTGAATATACACCATCTATTGTTTTTCCAACTAATATTGCATCAGCATTTATTTCTGCTGCTCTTAAAGCTGCTGCAGTATCTGTTGTAAAATAAGGATTACCTGTTCCACTTCCAAAAATAACAACCTTCCCTTGCTCTAAATATTCTACAGCTCTTCTTCTAGAAAATTGCTCAGCTACTGGTTCCATTTTTATTGCAGTTTGTAATATTGCGTCAATACCATTTTTTTGCAATCGACTTTGTAAAGCTAATCCATTCATTGTTGTTCCCAACATTCCTATATAATCTGATGTTGTTCTTTCTATTTCATCTTCTTTTTTACCTCTCCAAAAGTTTCCTGCACCTATTACAATTGCCATTTCTGCTTTTGCTTCTAACATTCTTTTTATCTGATTACTTATCTCATCCAAAACAGATATGTCAATTCCCCTTTTTTCTTGTCCTCCAAGCATTTCTCCACTTAGTTTTAACAATACTCTTTTGTATTTTATTTCGGACATATTTGCACTCTCCTTTATTTAAAATTTACTTGTTACATTGTATCATACATTAATATATTTTTGCATCCTTTTTTGAAAAAAATATTATTTTTTAATTTCACATGACGTTCAATCAAGATTCTCCTACAACATAAAAAAAGATGATTTCTGCATTATACAAAAATCATCTTTTTATCTTTTATTATCTTTAATTTTATACATTATAACTTCTTACTTTTCTATATGCATATACAGCAGAACCAACACATACAACGATAAAACCTATTACTGTAATATCTTCTGTAACACCTGTTTTTGGTATTGTATTTTCACTAGTATTTTTGTTGTCTTTATCATTTAATGTTACATTTGTATTTTCCGTATTTCCATCGGTTGTATTATTAGAAGAATTTTCAGTATTATTGTTTGCTGTATTGTTGTCGTCACCATCATCAATTAGTGAATTCAAGTCCAAGTCTTCGTTTGTTGCTTTTACCTTGCTAATTAATGGTAATGCTACTGCACTTATTAATATTATTACACCTAAAACTAATAAAGTCTTTTTTAGTACATTTGACATATCTTTTACCTCTTCTTTCGACATATATTTTTAAATTACCTTTAAATAACTTCTTACATAATTAATTGTACTATTTTTGTCGCACATAGTCAAGCCTTTTTTACAATTTTTTTTATCCTAATGCTACATCTAAAATCATCATTATAACAAAACCTAATATAAGTCCAAGTGTTGACAGATTTTTGTGTTCCTTAACAGATTCTGGTAACAATTCTCTTGCTGCCACTATAATCATTGCTCCTGCTGCAAATGCAAGTAAAAATGGCATTATACTCCTTATATATATTACAAGTATTGCGCCAATTACAGCAGATATTGGTTCCACTAATGCTGACGCTTGCCCTATCATGAAACTCTTAAATCTTGAATAACCTTCTCTTCTTAATGGTAATGCAACTGCTGCTCCTTCCGGAAAATTTTGAATGCCTATTCCAATTGCCAACATAATAGCTCCAATTATTGTCATTCCGTGGAACATTATTTGCAATTCCTCCAAAGGCTACTCCAACTGCCATTCCTTCTGGTATGTTGTGAATAGTTATAGCAGATATTAAAAGTATACTTCTTTTTAAAGATGTTGAACTTTTTAAGTTGTTTTTTGCTTTTAACATCCTGTCTAAGAAACCATCTGATATTAATACAAACATTCCTCCTAGCACAAAGCCAAGTGCTGGTAGCAACCAAGCTATGTAGCCAAGTTCTGCCGATAAATCTATGGCTGGTGCAATTAAAGACCAAAAAGATGCTGCAATCATCACTCCTGCACTAAAACCTAAAATGGTATCTAAAATCTTGCCATTCATTTCTTTAAAAAAACATACAATAAGAGCTCCTAAAGCCGTTACAGCCCACGTAAAGGTCGTAGCTAATATTGCTTGCATAACTGGTGTTAAGCTCTCAAACCAATTCAATCTAAATCACCTCATTCCATATTACATAATATGAAATGAGGTGATTTATGTTGCCTAGTGTGCTGTATGTCATTAAAATAATTTAATATTGTATTTCGTGCAATTATTTACACATTAAATCTAAATAAAACAATATCTCCTTCTTGCATTATATACTCCTTGCCCTCTGAACGCACTAGACCTTTTTCTTTTGCATTACTCATTGAACCCTCTTTTATAAGGTCATCATATGAGACTACTTCTGCTCTTATAAATCCTCTTTCTATGTCTGTATGTATTTTTCCGGCTGCTTGTGGGGCTTTGGTACCTTTCTTTATAGTCCATGCTCTTACCTCTGGCTCACCTGCTGTTAAAAAAGACATTAGTCCTAATAGATTATAACTTTTTTGTATAACTCTATCTAGTCCAGATTCTTTAATTCCCAATGCTTCCATCATTTCTTGTTTGTCCTGTCCTTCTAAGCTTGCAAGCTCTTCTTCTATTTTAACGCAAAGTGGAACAACTTCTGCATTTTCCTGTTCTGCATACTCAATAACTTGTTTTACATATTTGTCATCTTCAATATTTTCAATTTGATGTTCAGAAATATTTGCAATATACAGTATTGGCTTCATTGTAAGTAGAAATGTTTCCTTTAGTAAGCCTATTTCTTCATCTGTAAAATCCAAGGACCTAGCCGGTTTTCCCTGCTCCAGTGTATCTTTTATTTTTTCTAACAAATCTAGTTCTTCTTGAAATTTTTTGTCTGCTTTTATTTTTTTCTTTACGCTTTCAATTTTCTTATCAATTGTTTCAATATCAGCAAAAACAAGCTCTAAATTTATTGTTTCAATATCTCTTATTGGATTAATAGTTCCATCAACATGTGTTATATTACTATCTTCAAAGCATCTTACTACTTCGCAAATTGCATCAACTTCTCTTATATGTGATAAAAACTTATTTCCAAGACCCTCTCCTTTGCTTGCTCCTTTTACTAAGCCAGCAATGTCAACAAATTCTACTATTGCATGTGTTATTTTTTGTGTTTTATACATTTCTGCTAAAACATCTAATCTTTTATCTGGTACTGGTACAACTCCAATATTAGGTTCTATAGTGCAAAAAGGGTAATTTGCACATTCTGCTCCTGCATTTGTAATAGCATTAAACAATGTACTTTTACCAACATTTGGAAGTCCAACTATTCCCATTTTCATATTTATTCACGTTCCTTTCTTAATGCATAAAATGGAGCTTCCAGCCGGAATCGAACCGGCGACCCCAGCCTTACCATGGCTGTGCTCTACCTACTGAGCTATAGAAGCATATTTTGTGCATATATGATATATGCACATTCTATTCTGTTATTTCTTTTGTCGCTTTTTTTCTTATTCTTTGTATTGCATTATCTACTGATTTTACCGGTGCATTTAGTCTTTCTGCAATTTGTACATAGCTTTCGCCTTTTATATATCTATTTAACACTCGCTTTTCAAAATCACTAAGCATTTTGTCTATAGTGCTTTCTACTCTTGCATAATATTCTCTTTTTGTTATAGTCTCAAGTGGGTCTTCTATTGTTTTTGAATCAAATGTATCTATTAACTCTGTGTCATTGTCTTCTCCCTCATAAGCCACCTGATTTAGTGATAAATATGAATTAAGTGGCATGTGTTTTTGCCTATTTGAAGTTTTTATAGCAGTTATCAATTGTCTTTCTATACATAAACCAGCAAATGTTTTAAAAGAGTTTTGTTTGGCTGTATTAAAATTTTTAATAGCTTTAAATAAACCTATTAAGCCTTCCTGTACAATGTCTTCTCTTTCTGCACCTATTATAAAATATCTATTAACCTTTAGATTTACTAGGTTTCTGTATTTGTTAATAAGATACTCTAACGCACATTTATCCCCAGATTTAACAAAATCCACTATTTTTTCGTCATCTATAGTGTCATAATTTAAATTCGAAGAAAAAAACACACTTTTTTTATTCATATTTTTCTGCACCCTCCTGAAGTTTTCCTCTATGAGAGTATTATAAGGCACAAACTTCTTTAATGTCAATAGAAAGTTTACAAATCCTCTGTAATTTGTTATAATTTTCTCAAAAGTTTTTAAAGTATATGGAGTGATTTAAAATGGCCTTTGATGGTTTAGTTACCAAAAGTGTTGTATATGAATTAAATAATTCTTTAGTTGGTGGAAAGATAGATAAAATTTTTTGCCCATCTTCTGATGAGGTTTTAATTGGTGTTTATGTAAGTGGTATAAAATATGCACTTAATATAAATATTTCCTCTGCTAATTATAGAATTAACTTAACAACAAATACAAAGCCTAATCCTCTTGTTGCCTCTAACTTCTGTATGGTTTTAAGAAAGTATTTGTTAAACACTAGGATTTCTCGAATTTATTCTTTAGGCTTAGAAAGAGTTGTTGTTATTGAATTTGAAGATTTAGATATGTCTGATAATTTTACAACCAAAAAACTAATAGTTGAACTTATGGGAAAACATAGCAACGTCATTTTGCTTGATGATTGTGATATTATAATAAATAGTTTAAGACATTTATCTACTTCTAATGGTTCAAATAGAGATATATTGCCTAAATTTAAATATCTATTTCCTACTTCTAATAAGCTAGATTTATTGTCTTATAATAATTTTGATGACTTTGAGGAATTATTTAATGATAAAAATAACGATTTACCGACTTGCTTTTCTGCTATGTTTACTGGAATTAGTAGAAATTTTATTGAACATTGTTGCACTCTATTAAATATTCCTTGTGAAATAAATAGCCAAAATTTATTTATTATATACAATTATATTTGTAATTTAATAAATAATCTAAATTCAAATAATATTATATGTGCATTGTATGATAAAGATTTCTATCTAGAGAATGGAAGTAAAGAAGGCAATTTGTCTATTAATTTCTTTTTGGACGACTTTTACACCAGAAAAGAAGATGCGGAAAACTTTAAAAATTTTAAGAATAATATATTAAAACTATTACTTAACAATATAAAAAAGCTACAAATAAAATTGCAAAATATTAATTTAAAGCTAAAAGAATGCAATGAGATGAATACTTATAAATTATACGGCGAATTAATTATAAGCAATTTATATCGTATAAACAATTATAATATTAATAGTGTTGACTTAGAAAATTATTATGAAGGGAACAAAATAATAACAATTCCTTTGGATAGTTCAATTTCGCCAAGTGAAAATGCTAAAAGGTTTTTTAAAAAATATAACAAGTTAAAATCGACTTACGAAATTGTAACTAAGCAAAAATTTGAAATTGAGCAAGAAATTGAGTACATAGAAAGCGTTATTTATTCTGTAAATAATGCACTCTCAATTGAAGAATTAAATGATGTGTATGATGAAATTTCTGGTATACTTGTAAAACCTTCTAAAGTAAAAAATACTTCTAACAAAAAAAAGAATTTTGAAGTAATAAAATATGCAATAGATGAATTTACCATTTTTGTTGGAAAAAACAATTTACAAAATGAATATATTACTCATAAATTAGCTAACTCAAATGACTACTGGTTTCATGTTAAAGATAGTCATGGAAGTCATTTAATATTAAAGACTGATGGAAAAATGCCTCCACAAGAAGTTATAAATAAGTGTGCTGCCATAGCTGCATATTACAGTAAGTCTAAATATTCATCTAATGTACCTGTTGATTATACTTTGAAGAAAAACGTAAAAAAAATGCCTAAAGCAAAGCCTGGCATGGTTATTTATACTAATTATAAAACTGTTAATGTAATACCTACTAAAATATAATATCGGAGATGAGGAAAATTCATTCCTCACCTCCTTCTTTTTTCTTGGGGTAACAGCTTTATGTTACCCCAAGTCAACGATCGCCCTGACCTTCACAAGGCGATCGTTGACTGCGATCACCAGCAATTGCCGTACTGTTGCTGGTGATCGCATTGCCCTAATCACTGCACAGAGCAGATCTGCTCTGTGCAACGATTCCTCTCTGCTCTCCCCGGATACGGAGAGAGTCAAAAAGTTTTCCTCCTGGAGAGCAACAAACTCTCCAAGTTTGACCAGTCGCCAAAGCTGGTCAAATATTTTAACTTTTTCGCTTTGAGGCATATTGCCTCCTTTCTAAGGATTAACTGCGCGAAATACAAGTTAATCCTTTGCCCGTTAAGGGACTTTTTGTTGGATTCTTATTATACATCATTTTCTTATTTATGTCAAGTGTTCATTACTTTATACTCTATTTCTTCCATATGTGGGAACATTTCTTTTACTCTTTTAAATGTAAGCATTGCATGGGCAGGTTGCGGATTTTTTTCTGCTTTGCTCAATAGTTTTTGTGTGTAGCAGTTTTCAGCTGTTTTAAATATTAGGTATCTGTTACGTACATAAGTATAGTAAATTTGATATCCATTTTCTAGGTTTTCGTAAAATTCTTTAAATGTATATTTACCTTCCATATCTCTTCTCATTTCCTTTTTATTTAATCATTTTATTAAATTCTTCTTCTGTTAGAATTGTTATTCCAAGCTCTTTTGCTTTTTTTAACTTACTTCCTGCATCTTCCCCTGCTAAAACATAATCTGTTTTTTTAGAGACACTGCTTGAAGTTTTTCCACCAAACTTTTCTATTACTTCGCTTGCCTCTTCTCTAGAAAATTTTTCTAAAGCACCTGTTAAAACAAAAATTTTTCCATCGAACCTATTATCTGTGCCATGTTCCTGTTTCAGCTGCATATTTACTCCTGCTTGTTTTAGTCTATTTATTAAGTCTATACTTTGTTCTTGTTTAAAGAAATTATATATACTCTCTGCTGTTATTAACCCGACATCTTGTTTCTGTTTTAGTTCTTCTAGTTCAGCATCTATTAAATTATCCATTGTTGTATATTCTTTAGCCAAGCTTTTCGCAAGCTTTACTCCTACATGTCTAATACCTAAAGAAGTTATTACTCTATATAAATCTCTTGTTTTGCTTTCTTCTATTGAATCTATCAAATTTTGTGCAAATTTCTTTCCATCTTTTTTTAATGATTTCAAATCTTCTAACGTTAGTTTATATAAATCAGCAATATTTTCTATTAACTTTCTACTTATTAATTCATCTATTATCGCATCTCCTAAACCTTTTATATCCATTGCATCTTTTGATACAAAATGTAATATTCCTCTGTACAATTTTGCAGGGCATTCAACACCTATACAACGTATAACTGCTTCTCCTTCTTCTCTTACAGCATTTGCACCACATACAGGGCAAGTCTTAGGCATTTCAAATTGTTTTTCTTCTCCTGTTCTTCTACTTTTTACCACTTCTACAATTTCTGGTATAACATCCCCTGCTTTTTGAATTATTACAGTATCTCCTATTCTTATATCTTTCTCTTTTATAAAGTCCTCGTTGTGTAATGTAGTTTTAGAAATATTTGAGCCAGCTACATTTACTGTGTCTAAAATTGCCATTGGCGTTATTGCACCTGTTCTGCCAACCTGGCATATTATATCTTTAACTCTTGTTTCTTTTTTTTCTGGCGGATATTTATACGCTACTGCCCACTTTGGTGTTTTATATGTTGTTCCTATTTTTTCCCTTAACTCTAAATTATTTACCTTAACAACTGCTCCATCTATTCCAAAGGTCAAACTTTCTCTGTCCTTACCTATTTTTTCTATAGCCTTAATTACTTCATTTATATTTTTGCATAATATTTTTACTGGATTTACATTAAATCCTATTTTTTCAAGATATTCTAGTCCTTGATAATGTGTAGTTATAGTTTTATCTTCCGTCTCTTGAATATTAAAAATATATATGTCTAAAGGTCTTTGTGCAGTTATTTTGCTATCCAACTGTCTAAGTGAACCAGCAGCCGCATTTCTTGCATTTGCAAATCTTTCTTCCTCGTCTGCCATTCTTGCTTCATTTAACTCATCAAACTCCTTTTTTCCTATAAAAATTTCTCCACGCACAATTATATTTATAGGTTCTTTTAATTTATGTGGTATACTTCTTACTGTTTTCAAATTATCTGTAACATCCTCGCCTACAAGACCATTTCCTCTTGTTGCCCCTTGTACAAAAATTCCATTTTTATATTCTAGTGCAGTAGATAATCCATCAATTTTTGTTTCTACAACATATTCCAATGGTAAATTATATTCTTCTGCCAACTTTTGCATTCTTGTATCAAATTCTCTGACTTCTTCAAAAGAAAAAACATCTTGTAAACTTTGAAGTGGAACTTTATGTGTTACTTTTTTAAACCCTTTTTTTATAGGACTTGTCCCAACTTTTTGTGTTGGAGAATCAGTAGTTATAAGCTGTGGATATTCCTCTTCAATTTGTTTTAATTCTTTCATTAATGTATCAAAATCAAAATCGCTTATAACCTGTTCATCTTCGTAATATTTTATAGTATAATATTCAATTTTAGGCTTTAATTCATTAATCCTTTCTTTTGCTTCTTGTAATGTCATTTCAATAAATCCTTTCCATTTTTAATATAGTCCCAACCTGAAAAGATTGTAGCTATAACACATATAATCATCATTAATGTTACTATTAAATTTATTGCGAAATTGTATCCTGTTAAAGAATTCGTAAATATTGCTCCAAATGGATTAGTATCAATAAATGCCAATATAATTGCAATCATTTGTGTAACCGTTTTTAATTTTCCCCATATACTTGCTGCAACAACTTCCCCCTTTTTTTCTACCGCAATCAATCTATATCCAGACACTATAAATTCTCTCATTATTATTATTGCTGGTATCCAAGAAGGTATTTTAGAATGTTCAACTAATATTATCATTGAAACAATTACCAATATTTTGTCTGCTATTGGGTCTAAAAATTTTCCAAATGTTGTTATTTGGTTTGTTGATCGTGCTATGTAACCATCTAATTTATCTGTAATAGATGCTATGATAAAAATTATATCTATTATGAACATATTAATAGGTATTCCTAATATTGTTCCTTGCATATTTATAAGTGAAATTATTAATATTACAAATACCAAAATAACTCTAAATACTGTTAACTTATTGGGTAAATTCATCTATATCTCTCCTCTTTGTTTTTTTCTATTATATATAAATTCTAAAAAAAAATAAATAGTATTTACGATTTTTTATAACATTTTTATTTTTACTATTTCTATAATATCCAAGATGTATTCACTTATTACAGGAAGATTTAGAGCAACTATTTTTTGTAAGACTACTAATAATATAGCTGTTAATATAGTAAAACCTATTCCTGTACCAATGCCTTTGATAATTCCAGACCAAAAATTTCTAAAGAAAAACTTTTTCCTGTTACCTAAAAGTTCTATTAATTCTAATATATTATTTTGAGATAATGTATAATTTATTTTATCTAATCTTTTTATTAATTCCTTTTCCTCTTTTTTCTTTTCAAACATAAAATCCACCCATTATTAGAGTGGATTTTTTTTGCTTTTTTATTCAATTTTACTAATTAAATTTATTCTTTATTATTTTTTACTAATAAATCTAATTTTTTTATTAGTTCTTGTAATTTTTTCATATCTTTTCCAATCATTTCCCAATCATTACTATTATTAGATTTTTCTAAATTTTCATTTGCCTTTATTATTGCTTTTATTGTTTCTTCTATAGTTTCTGTACTTTCTATTTCTATGTCAAAAGCTGATTGAGATAACAAATTATTTATTGCCTCTTCTATATTATTTCCTATAGCAAATTTATTTCCTGATGCAACAACTACTTTTTTTAATAATGGTAAAGAATTGTCTTCATTGGTATATTGCTGATAAATTGATTGCACATATAATAATGTATTTTCAATTGGAACAACTATAGTATTTTTTGTTATTTTTGTCCCTGTAACCTTAAGTTTTTCTATTTCTCTATATATGTTTTCATCTTGTTCTGTTAATGAATTTAATTGCATTGTTCCTATTGCATTACTATCTGAAGCATATTTGTATATCGTTAATTTTGGTGTTCCATTTTCATATGTTCCTACTGTATATGATATTATATTCTGTTTTTTATATGGTGTATATGGAATTACTAAACCTAGCTGTGCATTTTCCGAATCAATAGTCTTTACCATTGTATAATATGGCTCTATTTCCGTTCCCGTCTTTGAAGTTGTCTTTCCTGTAACATTTGTTGCTATTTGCCATATATCATCTCCTCTATATAAAACATCAGGCTGTATATTATGATATCTCGTGATTATATTTGCTTGAATTTTATACAAAAATTTTGGATATATAAATTGATTTTTTATATCTTCTTCAATTTGTTCATCTTTGTCTACAAATAAACTTGGATATATATTTCTATATGACATTATTATAGGATCTGCTCTATCTGTAATATAAAACTTTGTTGTTCCATCATATGCATCTATTAAAACCTTAACAGAATTTCTTATATAATTTATATCTAGCTTTGTTAATAAATCTGTTTGAATTGTAGACATTTGAGAATATGGATATTCACTAGAAGTAGTATATGCATCTATTACCCAAACCAATTTTCCTTCCTTATTTACTACCAAATATGGTTCTTCGTCATATAATAAGTATGGCATTAACGTTTTAGCTCTTTTTATAACATTTCTGTTTGTTAATATTTTGCTCTCTTTTGTTGTATTTGTTGAAAGAGCTAATCCAATATTTCCCTCTTTTATTCCTAATATAAATCTATCAATAAAATTAAGTTGAAGTCCTGCATTTCCATCGTAAGTTTTTTTTGCATTTTCAGCCGTATTAGAATTTAACTTTGGATAATCAAATTCTTCTCCATTTTTATTGTTCGTTACTACTGGTTCATTTGTCTGTAATCCGTAGTAAATTCTTGGTTCTGTTATCTTTATTACTTCATTGCTTTCAAAATCTTTTTGAAGATTTATTATTTCCCCTTCTTCATTGATTTTATTAGCTGCTGTAACTATTATCCCATATCCATGTGTATACTCATACATTTTATCGTTGTATGTACCAATGCTTTCTGATATTTCTCTAGGTGTTATATATGCTAATGATAATTTACCATTTAAATTAACTTTTGCAATATTACTGTTTCTATATGAATAATATCCTTTTGCTGTTTGTAACATATTTAAGTTCTTTAATACATTTTCCTTACTTGTTATTGTAATATTATTAATTACTTCTTGATTTTCTTCTTTTATTTTTGCACTTAATGTTTCATTATTAGCTATTGTTTTTTCTTCTATTTCTATGCCATAAGCCTTTTTGGTAAATTCTATATTCTTACTTATATAGTATTTTTCTTTGTCTAGCTCATTTGATTTTACAAGAAAAGTTTGGGTTATTATTAATACTATTAGTAATCCTATTAAATATACTGGAACTGCTGTTATACTTTTTATTACATTTTTAACTTTTCCCTTTTTGAAGAATATAACTGCCAAAATTATTGAAATTACCATTACTACTGTTAATACTTTGTATCCCCAAAGTTTTATTGTTACATCTGTAAAACCAGATCCATATATTGAATATGCTGTTTCTCCTTTTAATGTTAAAAATTTATTTGTTCCCATATCTTGTATTCCTACATATGTTAGGATTGATAATAATATAACTATTACAATAGTGTGAAAAACCAATTGTTTTGTAAAATGGTTATTCTTCAATATTTCTCTATTTATTCCATCAAAAAACATATTAAATGAAATTATGTAATACAATATGGTATATATTGTTAACCCTACTATGAGAAGCATTATATATATAAGCATAAATTCTATAAATGGTTTTTTAAACATGAAGTAACTGATATCATATCCAAATATCGGGTCCTCAATTTCAAAAGATGCACTATTAAAACATAGCATTATTTTTTTTAGCATTATATTTGTTGTAAAAGTACTTATTATTATTGAGCTTATAACTGCAATGGATTTATTTATTAACTTCGGCATTGGCTTTTTATCATCATCAAAAAAAGCTTTTAATCCTTTTTTTATTTTTAAATTTGTAAAATATATTAATAGAAATAATATTATAAAGTTTGCACTAAAGGCTATAGCCGTATATTTTATATTTTTCCAAAATATTTCTACATATTCTTCCCCTATTTCTAGTACTTCCAGATATTTACCTCTAAATAATACATAGCCAATTAAAATTGTCAATAATATAAATGCTAGTACAATTATAATTCTTTTGTTATCCTTTTTGGTTGTTATTTTTGTCATTTTAATCTCATTCCTTTCTAAGCTTATCTTCTATTGCTTATTTGGCTATATTAATACATTTACAAAATCGTTGCTGTTAAATATTTCCATATCGTCTATTTGCTCGCCAATTCCAATAAATTTTACCGGCACCTTGTTTTCAGCAACAATTCCTATAACCACTCCGCCTTTAGCTGTTCCATCTAATTTTGTAAGTACTAGTCCTGTTATATTTACTGTCTCTTTAAATGCTGTTACTTGTGATATTGCATTTTGCCCTGTTGTAGCATCTAAAACCATTAAAACTTCCTTAGAAGCTTCTGGTAATTCCTTGTCTATTACTTTTTTTATTTTTACAAGCTCGTCCATTAAATATTTCTTGTTGTGCAATCTTCCTGCTGTATCACATATTAAGACATCTGCTTGTTTCTCTTTTGCTATCTTTACAGCATCGTAAACAACTGCTGCTGGATCTGTTCCCTCTTCTCTTTTTACTATGTCACATCCTGCTCTATTGGCCCATATTTCAAGTTGCTCTACTGCTGCTGCTCTAAAGGTATCTGCTGCTGCAACAACTACCTTTTTGCCATCCTGCTTTAGTCTGTTAGCTATTTTCCCTATAGAAGTAGTTTTGCCAACACCATTTACGCCTACTACTAATATCACAGATGGAGTTGTTTCTAACTTTAAAGTATTGTCCACTTCTTCTAATACATTTTTAATTTCATCTCTTAGAGCTTGCCTTACAGCTTGCTCGTCTTCTATCTTTTCTTTTTTTATTTTATTTCTCAAATTTGTTATAATTTTGGTAGAAGTTTCTACTCCAACATCAGACATTATCAATGCCTCTTCTAATTCATCTAAAAGTTCCTCATCTACTTTTCTAAAATTGCTAAATACATTATTTAGTTTTTCATCAAATGAACTTTTAGTTTTACTTAACCCTTGTTTTAATTTATCAAAAAAACCCATATTTCCTCCATAATTTCATATTATTTTATCAATAGTTAGTATAGCACATTTCCTATGATATATCAATAACAAAGCTCAAACAATTAAAGGACCTTTTTAATATAAAAAAAATTTTTGACAATAGAATTATAAAAATAATATAAATCCCATAAACACCACCTCTTGTACAGGTATAGGACAAGTATGTTCATCGGTATATAGAAGTAGCACCAAAAAAAATCAATCTTTTTAGATTGATTTAATCATTAGCGTTACATTTGTGCAACGATTTTACTTAATGGAGCGATGACATGGGTCATTTGCGAAAAAAAAGAAGGATTGTATTTTCCATTTTCTAAGCACACTATTGTTTCTCTTCTAACATTTACTAGTTCAGCCAATTCAGATTGCTTCATTCCTACTTTTTCACGATAATCTTTTATTTTAGTTGTAAATTTCATTTTAGCATCCCTTTTTATCAATTATACAAAATAATATAACTCTAATAATTGAATTTAAAATAAGACCCCCCATCAACATATATCCAATTATCTCTGATGATATTTTAAATCTTAAGATTGCTGATAGAAAGCCAATACCTACAATTAATGCTGTTGTAATTTTAAAACAAATTGAATCACATTTTCTTAAATTTGTAATTTCCATTTCATCATTAACTTCTTTTTTATATCTTGCCATACGAATAAATAATGAGATAAAAAGAAAAAATGCAAATATTCCTATAGTATTCTGAATAGTCACATAATATTCGTGCCAATCATTTATCAAAAAAATGGTATTCAAATCAAAGTTACTATTTTTAGATTTTGGATTTTTTATTAATTTTAATTTTATACATTACATCATCAGCAATATCAATTAAATGTTCTACAGATTTATAATTACCTTTTAAATCTGATGAAAATTCTATAATTCTATATTTATACTAGTGCATTTATGTTTTTCTTTATTATAAATATTACTATACTTATAACTACTTTAATATAGGTAAATTTTTATCAAAATTTCCATAGTTTTTCATAGGCTTTGAATCATACATACCAATTACTATATTATCTTCATAATATTCATTAGTACTTTCTCTTTCCTTTATTCCCATACCAAAATACTTATAAAAAGCACCATTTTTATAATATATCTCATATGTAGGATCAGCAAAATAATAAACACCATCAATCTTAATAATAGACCAGGAATGCCCAATAGAAGCCCCTTTAGCTTGACCAATAGCAATAGTACTTTCAATACCAACTTGTGTTAATAATTGATTGTAAGTATAAGCAAAAGAGTGACATATACCACTATGATTAACATAAACATAATAAGATTCAGTATTTTTAAAATCATTTAAAGAATTATAATTATAAGAAATAGCTTTAGATAAATTATGATATATAATTTGAGCCTTCTTACTATCAGATAAATTCTCAGTAACACCATTCAAAAACTTATTAGCTTCTTTTTCAAAATTACTAATTAACTTATCATGTTCAGTCTTAGAGTTAGAAGAATAACTCCAATTTATAGTTTTACTATCCTTATCATAAACCTTGGAAAAATCATAAATACCATCAGCAAAGAATACAGGAAATTGATAATCTAATATTGAAAAAAGAAAATCAGCATAATTTTTATTAGGACATTTAATACTTGTCTTATAATTCAAGAAAGCATCAACAAATTCGAAGTTTAGCAATTTCATTTTTAGATTTGGACCTTTCTTTTTGAGCAATCAATTTTTTCTTAATATTCTTTTTAGTTATCTTACGAGATCTAGGGGATAAAATATACTTTTCTCTAAGTATTTGACCAACTTCAGGAGTAGATAAAAATATGTTTTCTCTTTCTGCCAAATATTCAGCAAATTGGGTGTAAGTACAATCAAAGTATTTAGAGGTATATAAAGTCTCAATTTCGTTTTTTAATTCATCTGTTAAAGCATGCTTGGGTTTTCTACCTCTATTACCATGAACAAAGAAGGACTTGCCAAATTTCTTGTATCCGGCAATTAATCTGTTGACTTGTCTAATACTTTTTAATTTTAGCTTTATTCTAGCACGTTCTTTGTTACCATTAGTTTCTACTAGTTTTTTAATAACTTCATATTTTTCTTTTTCTTTCAATGAGAGTTCCACCTTTCGCATATTGTCCTCCTTAATTTTAAATGATGCCCTTATTATATCATTTAAGAGAACAAGTATTTTTGGGTCGGGACATTTTCTCATTTCTTTACTTAAGACATTATCACATTTCTTTCATATATACTAAATTTTAATTTTTCTGTCAATTGACACTTTTAGTTTTAAAATATATAATTATGTATATAAAGCTATTTGAAAGGATGTTTATAAATGAAAGAAGAATTTATTGAATTATTAAAAAGTACTAATAGAGATGGCATTGATAAATTATTAGCCTGGATAGAAAAGTCTGACTTTTATAAAGCTCCTGCTAGCACCAGATTTCATGGGAGTTATGAAGGTGGACTTTTAGAGCACAGTTTAAATGTTTATAAAGTGTTAAAGCAAAAACTAAAACAATTTCCCTATGCAGATTTATTAAATATTAAAGAAGATACAATTATAATTATTACTTTACTTCATGATTTATGCAAAGCAAATTATTATTGTGTAGAAATGAGAAACAAAAAAAATGAAGACGGTATATGGGTAAAGGAACCTTATTATTCTATCAATGATACTATTCCATATGGCCACGGAGAAAAGTCTGTTATGATGATTAGCACATTTATTAATCTAAGTATGGAAGAAATGTATGCAATAAGATGGCACATGGGTTTTAGTGAACCCAAAGAATTACATAATACCCTTAGTCTAGTATTGGAAAAATATCCATTAGTTATGGCATTACATGAAGCTGATTTAGAAGCCACCTATATATTGGAAAATAGAGGTCTAAAATGAAATTAACATATACCATACAACCTAATGACAATTTTTTTAATGTAAAAGAATTATTAAAATTAAAGTTTCAAATTTCAGATAGATTATTAGTCAAACTAAAAAAAAATAAAAAAATTTGGCTAAATAGTACCCCTACATTTGTAGATTCGAGGTTAAAGCCTTTTGATATTGTTGAAATTCTTATTGATTTTGAAGAAAAAAGTGAAAATATAATACCAACACAGATAGATTTAAATATCATATATGAAGATGAATATTATATAGTTATAAACAAGCCTTCTGGTATTGCTATACATCCTTCAATATTGCATTACACAGATAGTTTAGCAAATGGTGTAAAGTTTTACTTTGAACAGAAAAATATTAAGAAAAAAATAAGACCTATTAATAGATTAGATAAAGATACTTCTGGAATTGTTATATTTGCCAAAAACGAGTACATTCAGGAATTTCTTGTTAAAGAAATGAAAAAAAACACTTTTTTCAAAGAATATATTGCTGTTTGTGAAGGAATATTTGAAAGTAAAATCGGAACAATTAATTTACCTATTGGTAGAAAAGAAAATAGTATTATAGAAAGATGTGTGTGTTCAGATGGAGATATAGCCATAACGCATTACAATGTATTAAAATCATTAAAAAATACTTCTGTAGTACATGTTACTTTGGAAACAGGTAGAACTCATCAAATACGTGTTCATTTATCTAATATTGGTCATCCAATATTAGGCGATACGTTATATGGCAATCCTTCTTCAGTAATAAATAGACAAGCATTACATGCATATAAAGTTAAATTTATACATCCAATTACAGGTTTAAATGTAGAATATATAGCCACTATACCTTCTGATATTAAATCAATTATCAAATAAATACTAGGACATAAAATCCTAGTATTTAAATAATGGCAAATCTATAAGCCGGGTTCTGTCTAGAATAGTCATTTATCTAGTACATATATTGCTATATGCATCATGCCACCAAATTAAGAAGACGACGAGCAGTCTTAACCTTCTTGTCTCGGTGTTGCTCCAAATGGGGTTTACACTGACCAAATATGTCACCATATTTGCGGTGAGCTCTTACCTCGCCTTTTCACACTTACCACTATAAGTGGCGTTTATTTTCTGTTGCACTTTCCTTAAGGTTACCCTCACTGGACGTTATCCAGCATTATTGCTCTATGGAGCCCGGACTTTCCTCGTACGCTACCTTTCGGTCTTGCTATACGCGACTATTCAATTTACCACTCTTTAATTATACTATAAATTGATGTATAAATCAACCTAAATGTCATATAATTCCTGCATTATCATTTTATAGTTAATAAAAAAAATGTCTTGATCTTTTAAATCTATCGCTTTTTTTTCTTCTTTTAATAAAACATATGCTTTATTTATATTTGATTGATTTGCTGGCTGTGCACTTACATTGTTTATTACATTTCCAAAACTTTCGTCTGCCTTATTTATACTATTCAATGCCATATCCCAATTATTCTCTGTTACATATACATATGCTTGTATTATATTCTTTTTGGTATCAATTATGTTTATCTGAAGATTATCATTAGTATAACTCTTACTATAATCTCCTAATTTAATATACATCTCTGCTATATTTTGCATTGACGCTATTTTATTTTCTGCTTTTATGCTTTTGGTAGTGTCATTTAATGTGCTTGAAAATTCCAAAGTTTTAGTGTTCCCTTTTTCTAAAGAATTTAAATCTATAAATAAGGAATTCCACGTGCTATATATCTTTTCAATTTCATATTTCATATTATTCCAATCAATTTTCTGGTTGATATCACTTAAAAGTATGCTATTAGGCACCATTATTATACTTGAGTTTCCCTGATTACTGGCATTGCTATTATTATCATTCATATTATCAGATTCACTTTCATTAGAAGACTTTTCTACACTGTCATTATTTCGCTTTGTTTCTTGTGAGCTTTCTCCATTTGTAGAACCTTGTTTTTTATTTTCCTCAATTAATGTATTTGTTTGTGAACTTTGAGCTCCCTGTTTTTTTTCTATTTTATAATTTGAATATGAAATATTATTAAATCCATTTAACATAGAAATTAAATCTTTTTCTAAATAACTTATTTGATCTCGTATTTTACTTTTTAGTTTTTCATCATCATTTTTATTATTGCAACCGGTAAGAATAAATAAACATATAATTAATAAAAAAAATATTTTTTGCATATAATAAATATTAATATTATTTTTTTTCATAATTTCCCCCTTATACTGTGTACTTATTATTTCCAAAGAACTTACATTTATTCTAAATATACATACAAAAAATGGAGGTTAATTTGATGGAGAGTATTGTTAAATTATACAGTGATAAGCCTGGTGAAATTTCAAGTTTTTTAAATAAATTTTTTACTACATCTGAATTTAAAATAAGTGACGAATTATTGTGGGAAAATCATTATAAAAATCCTACTGAAATAGCAGATATAATTGGTACTTTTATAGAAAATAATGATAAATATAAAATAAATATGTGGATTAGTTTAGATAAAGATTTTTTTATAAATATAAATGACTATAATGCAGATAAAATAATAAGATACCTTTATGAAAGGTATCCTTGGTAAAATATTATTCACTTTTCTTTTCACGTGTCATTAGCCTTTTTACTGCTTCCTTTGGTTCTAAATTGTTATAAAGTATATCGTAAACTGTGTTTACAATTGGCATTTCTATATTATATTTTTTAGAAAGTTTATAAGTCACTTCAATATTATCAAAACTTTCTACTACCATTCCTATTTCTTCTCTTGTTTCTTCCACTGATAGGCCCTTACCAATACATCTTCCTGCTCTTCTATTTCTACTATGTTCACTTAGGCATGTAACTATTAAGTCTCCTAAACCAGATAATCCATAAAATGTATTATGGTTACCTCCCATAGCTACACCAAGTCTTGAAATTTCTGTTAAACCTCTTGTTATTAAAGCAGCAAATGTATTATCGCCAAGTTGTAATTCTGCTGCTATACCGGCACAGAATGCCATAATATTTTTTAACGCTCCACCAAGTTCAACACCTTTTACATCTGTTGAAGTATAAATTCTTAAATGTTCATCCATTAGGGCATCTTGTACATTATATAAAACATCTATATACTTTGATGCTATAACTATTGCTGTTGGTATACCTGTAGAAACTTCTTCTGCGTGGCTTGGTCCAGAAAAAACTCCTATTTTTACATTTGGCATCTCATCATTTGCCACTTCACTTAATGTGTATAATGTTGATGATTCAAAGCCTTTAGAACAAATTATTACTGGCTGATTTGTAATATATTGCTTATATTTTTTCATTGTTTCTCTTGTATATTTAGATGGAGTTACATGAAAGATAATTTCGCTTTCCTTTATTGCTTCTTCCAAACTAGTTGTACATTTAATACTTTGTGGTATTGTAACATTTGGCAAATATTTAGTTCTTCGATTTTTGTTTATTTCTGCACATTCCTCATCAGAATGTGCCCACATAATAACTTTGTTACCAGTATTGGCTGCATGAATTCCAATAGCTACTCCCCAACTTCCACTACCTATAATACATATTTTTTTCATTAGCATTTTTCTCCTTTATTTTTTAAAGCTTATTTTATTTTCTGTTCCATTTAATAGCCTTTTTACATTTTCTCTATGATTAAATACTACAAGAACAGCTATTATAATGCTAAATACAAAATAACTTCCTTCTACTATATAATTGCTTTTTATAAATAAAACTAGTATAGGAAATAATATCGCAGCACTTATTGAACCTAGTGAAACCATTCTTGTTAGTGCTATTAATACTAGTCCAAAAACTAAACAAATAAGTCCTATTTGCCAATTTGTTGTTAGTAATACACCTACTGCCGTAGCCACTCCTTTGCCACCTTTAAATTTAAAAAATACTGGAAATGTATGTCCTATAATTACTAATATTCCTGCGAGTTGTACTAGTAATGGAGTGCTTGCACTTTTAGCAATTTTTCCAATTAGTAATGCTAGTAATATAGCAACAACTCCTTTTAATATATCACAAACTAATGTAATTGCAGCAGCAGCTTTTCCAACAGTTCTTAACATATTGGTAGTACCTGCATTTCCACTTCCCTTTTCTCTTACATCAAATCCTGCTACCCTTTTACTTATTATAACTGAAAAATTAATACTTCCTATTAAATATGCTATAATTGCTATTATTATATATGGCATCATAATAATTTCCTCCTTTTATAAATCTTTTTCATTTTTTTCTCTTACTATTATTCTTACTGGTGTTCCCACTAAACCAAATTCTTTTCTTAATTGATTTATTAGATATCTTTCATAAGAAAAGTGGAATAGTTCTTTGTCATTTACAAATACTACAAATGTTGGTGGTTTTGTTGAAGCTTGTGTCATATAAAATATTTTTAGCCTTTTTCCTTTATCTGTAGGTGGTTGCACTATTGCAATTGCTTCATTCAATACCTGATTTAGCACAGATGTCTGAACTCTCAAGGCGTTTTGGCTTGCTACACTATTAATAAGTTCATATAGTTTATGTACTCTTTGTCCTGTTTTAGCTGAAATAAATAGTATTGGAGCATATTGCAAATATGATAATTTGTTATATACATCTTTTTTGTATTTTTCTAAAGTTCCATTTTCCTTTTCATATTCATCCCATTTATTTACAACAATTATTATGCCCTTGCCAGCTTCATGTGCTTCACCTGCAATCTTTGCATCTTGGTCTGTCACTCCTTCTGTTGCATCTAACATTAATATGCAGACATCCGCACGCTCAACTGCCAATAAACTTCTAATTACACTGTATTTTTCTATATTTTCATTTACTTTGCTCTTTTTTCTTATACCCGCTGTATCAATAAATACATATTTTCCAAATTCATTTTCAAATTCCGAATCAGTAGCATCTCTAGTAGTACCTGCTATGTCACTTACAATTACTCTATTTTCACCTAATATCTTATTTACCAATGAAGATTTGCCCACATTTGGTCTACCTATAATTGCAACTTTTATTGTTAATTCATCATCATTTTCTGTTATATCATTTGGCAATTTATCGTAAATTGCATCTAATACATCTCCAATTCCTAATGCATTAACAGCAGAAACTCTATATGGATCACCTAAGCCCAAGTTATAGAATTCATAAATTTCGTTAGGCATTTTTCCAAAACTATCTGCTTTATTACATACAAGTATAATTGGTTTACGTGATTTCTTTAACATTAGAGCTATGTCTAAATCGTCTGGTGTAACCCCTTGCTTCATATCCGTTAAAAATATTATAACATCTGCTACTTCTATTGCAATTTCTACTTGCTTTCTCATTTGAGATAATATTATATCATTAGACTTTGGCTCTATTCCTCCTGTATCAATTAACGTAAACTGTTTATCTCTCCATTCAGCTTCAGCGTAAACTCTATCTCTTGTAACCCCAGGAGTATCTTCTACTATAGATAATTTTTTTCCTATTATATAATTAAAAAAAGTTGATTTTCCAACATTTGGTCTTCCTACTATTGCAACTGTTGGCTTTGCCATCTCTTTCACCCCTTACTTTTTACCTTATAATTTTACTATATTAAAGCAAAAATATCAAGCATTTTTGCATAACGAAAATAACTGTTGACTTTTTAAAAATCAACAGTTTAAAAAATACATATCAATTAGCATTCACAAATTATTTTGTTTCTGTGTTTTGTGCTATTGCTTCTTTTCCATTATAATACCCGCAATTTGGACAAACTCTATGTTGCATAATAAGTTCATGGCAATGTGTACATGCTACTAAATTTTTATTTTCTAATTTCCATGTAGATCTTTTTAAATGTGTTCTTGCTTTTGACCATCTTCTTTTTGGTTGTGCCATATTAATTCCCTCCTCGTAAGTGATATCTATATTATTTATAATAGTATCTAAATAATTTTGCTACCATAAAATTATACTAATTTTTTATTATTTTGTCAATACAAACTGTTTTATTTATTTTATTATTTTTTTCATTAGCAAATCTTCTTCATTTAATTCAAATTTATATTCTTCAAATGGATTTTTATTTATAAATATTTTGTCAGCTTTAAGCTTGTATATAAGTTCTGTTGCTTTTTTAGAATCTTTAGTAAAGATTGCCACAGTATTATGGAATGTTATTTCATTTATTTTACTAATTACTTCTTCTAGGTTAGTTTCATTATAATATTCAATACCAAAATTATTTATATACGCAATTTTGTCTAATTGTACCAAAATGTTTTTAAAGTCACTACTATCTGCATATACAGATATATATCCATATGGATTATAAACTACGTCTTTATAAAATCTGGTTTTAAATTTTTTGTATTCGTACTTATCTCCCACAAATATTGCAATATCAAAAATATTTTGATTTGAATATATTTTATTTATGTCATCGCAAATTTCTATATTAACATTATATTTATTTTTTTTCATTTCTTGAGTAATTATTTCTACAATGCAATTGTTAATACTCAAATTTAGGTTTGGAACGAGTGTTATATTGTTATGGGTATATAGAACTTTAATTATAGATTCTATTGTTATTTCAACACTACCATCATAAATTATAGCAATATTACCATATCCATCCATACTTTGATTTTTTATGTCTTGAATAGTTAATTGTGGATTATAATTTAAATAGCTGTTTATGCTTTCCTTTATTTTGTCTAAATCTTCTGTATATCCTATTTTTTTATCCTCTTCTATTACTTTATTTAAAGTCCACTTGTTTTGTTCTATCCCCTTAATTACTCCTAATAAAACATTCTTTATTTTTTCTAAATCATATATATACATTTATATTTCTCCTCTTAATTATTTTCTAGTAATTTCTAAGCGCGGGCGATTAAAATCGCCCCTACATTTTTCATAGATTACTTTACACTATCTAATTATTCTCCTATTTTTCTTGCTTTTATATAATAATCTTTTATAGCTTCTCCTAGTTCATTAATCCTTCTTCCTCTTTCTTCTGTTAAATCTTTAATATATGTAACATCAGGTTGTCCTTCTAAGATTGTATGCTCTTGTACTTTTTGAATAGCTTTATTTAAATTTTCGGCCCAGTTTGCAGTATGTTTTACTACTTCAACATCAGCTGTTCCTCTTAATTCTTTTTTTGTATTTTCTTGTGCCTTTTCCAAAGCTTTTACAACCGGAAGAACATATGTTGCATTTGAATTTTTTTCTTTTTCTAATATAACAACTTTCATATCTTCTAGCAGTATAAACTTATATCCATTTAATGCACCTTTCCTTATAATTATTGGCGTTGCATCGTTTTGACTTAATTCCATTATATATTTCATATAAAGCGGAGTTCTAACTTTTTTTATAGGGTTTGGGTTTGGTTCTGGTCCTGGGTCCAGAATATGTTCTCCATCGTTTTCTCCAGAATTAAATATGTATTCTCCATATTTGCCTTTAATTTCTTCTATTGCTTCCTTAACATTATATTTCCATATTATTGTCTTAAAATCTTCCTCTTTTATTTTTCTTTCATCTCTCATTTTAGCAAGCAAATCATCGTCTATTACATGATTTAAATATGCCTCTTCTATCTTACTTATATATTGATTTTTTTGTTGTCCTTCTTCTGGCATTGCCATTTCTGTTATAGCTTCAGTTAGATGTTCTCTAATTAGCTTGTTATCCTTGTTGAATATCTTATTAATATCTTCTAACTCTAAATTATTTTTTAAATATGCTTCTAAAATGTTAACTGCCTTAATGTCTCCAACTATTATTGCATCAATTATTTCATCATTAGAAAAAATTTTTTTATAAACTTCTTTGCTTATTAATCCATCGCTAAATAATTCAGTTATTTCTTGTAATGTTGCTTTATCATCATAGTATAAATCAGTTAAATCTTCATTTGTTAAATATGGCGATATATTTGATAGCTTTACTCTTCCTTTATTATAAAGCTCAAGCAAGTCTGTTCTTCTTATATTAAAGCTTATTATTTCTTCTATGTCAAGAATTCCCTTTTCACATAATATTGTTAATGTTTTAGAAATTTCTGGATTATCTTTGCTTTTCTTTTGGTGTAGAGAAACATATTGTTTTATCCATTTTTCTACTTCATCTTCAGTCTTTTCTGCTCCATATTTAATTATTTGCTTTGATTTAATGTCTTTTAGCATTGCTATAAGTCTCTCACTATATTCTGGATTATTCAATATAGGCAATATTCTATCAATTGAAAAATAATCAATATATGATTCTAATGGTATTGAATATTTATTAAATTTTTCTGTTATAAATTCTTCTGATGGTACCTCTCTTTTTCCGTTTTCATTTCTACATATTACTGTTTTTTTCTTTGTTAAATCATAATATAGTTTTTGTTCTTTTTCGTAAATATCAATTAATCTAGTATCTTCTAATAATCCTGCCTCAGCAAATTGTAGCATATCTCTGCCCGAAAAGTATAATTGAATACAATTTTCATTTTGCATATTTTCCAAATTCATGTGAAATTTATATAATAAATCTGAAGATGGCATTAATTGTTTTGGTATTTTTTTTAATATTGGAATAATTTCTTCCATTCTCAACCCTCTAAGGATTTGTTCTTCGGTCATATATGGTTCATAATCATCAACATATTGAAAATTTAAAGCTACTATTTGCATAATGTCTTCTGGCGTTTTAAATCTTTGTGTTAAATATTTGTCTTCAATAAGTTTTGATTTTAAACACACAAATAACTCTAGATTAGATAGTCCATCTAGTATTTGTGGATTTTTTCTTAAAAAATCCTTTATTTGTTTTTGATCTCTTCCCAACAATTTCATATAATATATAGTTTCATATGAATTGAGATATCCATTCTTTTGCATTTTAATAAGGTCAGAAATAGAAACATCTTTTCTACTGCTTAAAAGTTCTACTACTTGCATTTTTATCGCTTGCTTGGCTTCTTCATTTAAACCTGCCATATCAATATTTCCTCTTGCTATGTTCCAACTAATCTCTTCATTTAGTTCTTTTTGATTAAATTTATCAAAATCATTATATATTACTGTCATGCAATTATTATTAAACTTATATCCTTTTTTCATCATTTCCAATATTCTTTGACTAGCATCTGGAATTATTTCTAACATTGCTTTTAAAATTACTTCATCTTGATACGTTTTATATAATTCCTCAAATGTTGGAATCTTTTTTCTAATTCCAGCTTCCCTTTCTGTTAAAATTCCTAATTCCACAAGTTTTGGTATCATTATTTCTCCAGTTAATGCAAAAAGAACAATATCTTCTTGATGAATGTTTACGTTATCTTTATAATTTATAATTGTTTGGTTAATTTCCGCCTTAATCGCATCCCAATATATTCCAATAAATTCTTCTTTTGGTATTTCAACGTTGTGTCCACCATCATTTAATACAAATGGAAATTCAATGATTATACTATTGTTTCCACGGATAAATTCACCTTTTAGAATTTTTGGCAAAATTTTATCTCTTATAAACTTTTTATCTTCCATAATTTCCTCCATTTATATATTTATCTTGGTTCATCTCCCTCATCTAGCCAAACAACGTTTGGTTTTACTTGCACTCCTATTGATTTTTGTACCTTGCGTGTTCTCTCTTCCAAATTGATTTTCCAATTCTTACTATGATTCAAATGCTCTACTCCAAATGTTCCTTTTAAATCCTTTTTGTTTTTCGTCTGTACAAATTCCAATGCAACTTTTAACGGTAATATATATGTTGCATTTCCATGAATAGGACTTTCCAAGATTACTATCCTAGCTTTAGGTTTGATTATCATATAATACTTATCTAAATTTCCGCCATATATTGGCTTTATATATTCCTCTGTTGTAGTTTCTCCACCAAACTCATTTATTATATATTTTTTATATCCTGAGTCTCTCGTTGGCGTTTCATTTTCAGGTGAACCTTTTTCTCTTTTTTCTCTTTGCTCAGCTTCTGTTTCGCATACTATATACTCTATTTCCTTTAGTTTTTTTAATGCTATCTTTTCATCGTATAGCTCACGCATTTTAGCATACTCTTCTTCAGATAAAATACCATTGTCCTTCATCCTCGTTAATGTTTCAAAATCTATTATATCCTCCATATATGCATTATTAAGTTTCGAAATATAATGATTTCTTTTTTCTTCATCTTCTGGCAATATTATTTCTATTAATTCTCTTCTAAGTTCTTGTACTTTTTCATCATCTAAATTTTTTAAGTTTTCTATACTTATTATTTCTTCTATGTATAAATCCCTTAATGATTTAGCAGAAAGTTCTGGAATTTCCTGACTTGATATTACCGTTTCAATCATATTCCTTGATATATTTCCTTGCATAAATTCTTCTACTAATAAATCATAAGGAAGCTGTCTACTTTCTGCCAAGTTTAAAATGGTGTCTTCATCAAGAGTATGTATTGGTAATATTCTTTCAGATATTAATTTTGCAATTTCTTTTTCTTTCTCTTCTTGACTCTTTTCACTTTGCATATATTTATCAAGTACATTTTTCCATCTTTGCTCATTTTCGTCTTTGCTTTGTTGATTTATTAAATTATTATACATTTTTTTAAATCTTTGCGTTAAGTTTTGGTCATTTACTATATTAACCATCCTATCTATAGTTAAAAACTCTAAAAACTCTTGATTATCTATATCATCTATATATTCTGATGTGTTGCTTTGTTGTTGCTCATATAAATCGACTATTCTTTTTTCATCAATTATTCCTTCTTTTAGCAGTTTTAGAATGTCTTGGTTTATCAATGAAATAGTTGTTAATGAATTAAAACCATTTAAATAAATATCCATTAAATCATCTGAAATATTTTCGATATACTGTCTTGGAATTTTATTTAATAATCGCATTAAAAATTTGCTATTTTCTATTCCTGCATTAAAATTGTACATTTCTATAGGACCAAAGTTTTGGATTGTTTTTTCTCTAGTAGCATTTTCTATTACTTTTACAATATTCATATTTCTTCCATCTAAGAGTTGTTTATATTCATGAGTTTTTATGTCCTTTTTATCTATTAATTGTAAGATTTCATAGTCGCTCCAACCTTTAAACATACGACTACTAGATTTTAACATATCATGTATAACTTCGTCTGGTGTCTCATCTATTATGTCTTTTGGAGTAATAATAGATAAATTAAGTAGTTCTTTAATTCTCTTTATATTATTGAAATCAGCATTTTGGGTTTTTATGCTTTGTTTTATCTGTTCTAATGTTGGTTGAATCTGATCTATAAATTCATCATTAATTACAGCTTTTTCTTTCAATTCAGCCAATCTTTTACGTATGATTTTCCATGTCTCCACCGACATTTCTTCTTTTATTGAACGTTCTAAAAATTTCTTAAATATTTCTTGAAAATGACTAGGAGATATTAATAAATCTCTTGAACTAGCTTCATCTGATAATACTAAAGCAATTCCTTCTGTTCCGACATTTTTAATTACTTTTATTTCTTCTTTTTTATTAATAAGTAATTTTGGAATTACAATTTCGGTTCTTCCCCAAATGAATCCTTCTTTGCTCCAACCTGTATCTTTTTCCGGACTATTCTTACTATTTGAATTTAGTCTATCCGCTATTTTTTGCATATCAGTTACTGTAAAATAATGTTCCATAACTAACTGTCGGAATTCACTATTGTCCATGTTTTTTAAATACTCGTCCAAATTTGTACTTTCCAAAATATCCTTTAAATATTGGTTTGCTCTCTTTATTTTTTCTGGTTCAAATATACCTTTAGCATTTCCTGTCATCTCTCCAAGTATTTCGCTAATCGCCTCACCGTTCATTTCTCAAAATTTTTATATTATCAAAAGCTTTTAATCCATTATTCATTATTCTTTTCACCGATTAATAATCAGTATCCTCCTTTTTATATTTTTAATAGACATCTATAACCATTTTACCACGTTTTACATAAAATGTCAAAATAAATATCTCAATAAAGGAGCACATTGTGCTCCCCCTATTGGTTTGTGTATGTTTGCTTTGGTGATTTATTAAGAGAATTGCCTATTTTGTCCATAAAGTCTGGAATATAGTCTAATAATCTATCTATTGATGAACAATGTTCTATTGGCAATAATCTAACATTGTTTTCTTGTATTACTATAAATGCAACTGGATTAATAGATACTCCTGCTCCAGAACCACCTCCAAATGGTAGTTTGTATTGTATTTGTTCTTCTTTTTCTTTTTTATTATATTCATTTATAGCTTCTCCTTTGAATTCACTACCTCCTGCTGCAAACCCAAATCCAACTTTTGAAACAGGAATTATTATTACATTGTTAATTGTCTCTATTGGTTCACCTATTATTGTATTTACATCAATCATATTGCGTATGCTATCCATCGCTGTAGTCATCAAACCTTCTATTGGATGTTCACTCATTTTTATCACTTTTTCCTTTCTTTAAATAGATATATATTATGTTTATAATATGTACTATTTTTAGTTGAAATATACAGTTTAGTTTGATGTAATATGCATTTTTGTTAATATATATGGGCATTATTTTATACCTATATTTATTTGGTATATACTTGCTTATAATGTGAGGTAGTATATTTGATATTACTATAGAGATAAGGGTTATCAATTCAGTTGTTAAAATAACATCTTCCAATCCTAAGTCTAACTCTAAATCCAAATAATCTAGCCTTATATTTAATTTTTTTAATATATTGATATTTTTAATTGTTAAAAGTTTTCTTCCTTTTTCTATATCAAATTTTTCTATGTTCATTTTTGAATACATCTTTCTTGCTCTCTCACTATTTAATTTAAAAGAAAATAATTTTATTTTTCCAAATAAATAAAATGATAATTTTATTTTATAATTTTTAGGAGTTATTTGAATGATGTTAGATAGCTCAAAATCTACAATTTCAAATTTAATTGTAGATAATACTATTATTATAAATACAGCAATTAATATTAAAAAGGTTAAAACTAACGGCATATGTAAATCTCCTTCACTATATTATTAGTTTTAACCTTTTTTTATATTTTAACCATTTTTTTGGTATTTTTCTACCAATATATCTCCAAATGTTTTTTCTTGCTTTGTCATAACTTTGTTTCTTCTAGATAATTCCAGCAAACCCGTAAAAGCTGTAACAACCTCTTTTTTATTACATTTATTTAACGAAAATAATGTGTTAAATACAAATCGTTTTTTGCGTATTAATTCTTTAAACATTACTTTTACTTTATCTGCCACTGTATAGTTTTCTACTATTGCAATTTTTTCTATATTTTTAGCATTTTGATTTAATCTCTTTGAATTCTTATCTATTGCATCTTTGTACAGCTGAACTATAATATCTTTTGAGTATTCTAATTCTAATTTTTGTTTAGGTAACTCTATTTTATCTGGTAATTTAAAAAATCTTTTAGAATTTTCTTTGTAATATTCGTTTAGCTTTTTGCTTATTTCTTTATATTTTTTATACTCTATAATTCTTCTTATTAGCTCTTCTTCTGATATTTCCTTTTCGTCTTCTTCTATTGATGGAAGAAGGCTTTTAGACTTTAAATATAGTAGTGTTGATGCCATTATTAAAAATTCACTTGTTATTTCCAAATTCATCTGTTCCATTTTGTTTAGATATTCTATATATTGGTCTGTAATTTCACTTATTTTTATGTCACATATATTCATTTTATTTTTATCAATTAAGTGACATAACAAGTCAAGTGGACCTTCAAAGTTTTGTAATTTTATTGCATATTTATTTGTTTCTAAAATTAATACATTTTGCATTTATTATTTCCCCTATTCTGTAATTCCTAATTATCTGAAAAAGCCTGTTTTATTGTATCTTGATTATATCCTTTTTTTCTTAAAAAAATTTTTATTTCGTCTTCTGACATTGTTTGCTGTTTTTTTAATATTATATTCTTAGCTGATTGAAGTTCATATTCCTCTAGTTGCTCGATAATACTACTAAAATATGTTTCTATTATATCACTGCTTATGCCTTTTGAATATAATTTATATTCAATTTCTTTTATTGATAAGTTTTGCAAGCTCATATATTCTATTACAGCTTTCTGGATATATAATTTATCATTTATATATCCATTTTCTTTTAATTCTTCAATTATATCTTCTAGCATATCTTTTTCTATAGCATTTGAAAATTTTTGAATTATTTCTTTTTCTGTTCTTTTTTTGTACATAATATATTTTAGTATTTTGGTCTTATTTTTGTCATATTCTATAATTAAATCCTCCATGGATATGCTCCTTCCAACGGCATATTTGCCAGAGTTATTCTTCTGGTTCGGTTTCTTGTTCTTCGTCTACTGTTTCTTCGCCTAAACTTTTTTCAAATGCTTCGTTGTATTTATCTCTTATTTTTTCTTCTATTTCTTTGGCAATTTGTGGATTTTCTTCTAAATATTTTTTTACATTTTCTCTACCTTGCGCTATCCTTTGTCCATTATAACTAAACCATGATCCACTTTTTTCTACTATGTCTAAATTAACTCCTAAGTCTAATATATTTCCTTCCTTTGATATTCCTTTTCCATATACTATATCAAACTCTGCTTCTCTAAATGGTGGTGCTACTTTGTTCTTTACAATTTTTACTTTTGCTCTATTTCCAACTACTTCTCCATCTTGCTTTATCTGTTCTATTTTCCTTATATCTAATCTTACCGATGAATAGAATTTTAATGCTCTTCCTCCTGGGGTTGTTTCAGGGTTTCCAAACATTACTCCTACTTTTTCTCTTAATTGATTTATAAATACTATAACAGATTTTGATTTATTTATTGCACCTGCTAGCTTTCTTAATGCTTGTGACATTAATCTCGCTTGTAAACCTATATGTGAATCTCCCATATCTCCATCTATTTCCGCTTTTGGAACTAATGCTGCCACTGAGTCAACTACAATTATATCAAGTGCACCACTTCTAACTAATGCTTCTGCTATCTCTAATGCCTGTTCTCCTGTGTCTGGTTGTGATACTATTAAATTATCTATATCTACTCCTAACTTTTTTGCATATACTGGGTCTAATGCATGTTCTGCATCTATAAATGCTGCTTCTCCTCCCATTTTTTGTGCTTCTGCTATCATATGTAATGCTAATGTGGTTTTTCCAGAAGATTCTGGCCCAAATACTTCTATTATTCTTCCTCTTGGAATTCCTCCTATTCCTAGTGCTATATCTAAACTTAATGCTCCTGTTGGTATTGCTTCTATATTCATTGCCGTAAAGTCTCCTAATTTCATTACAGATCCTTTACCAAATTGTTTTTCTATTTGACTTAATGCCATTTCTAATGCTTTTCTTTTTTCTGAATTTTCGTTACTCATATTTTTCCTCCTATTTCTTTTAAACATTTGTTTGTACTTATTATATATTAAATTTTTATTTTGTCAACACTTTTTTTCATTTTTTATTTTATTGTCTATACCATGTATCAATATTGTAGTAACATGTATAGTTGTTTGGCGATATTTCACCTATTAAGTTTGGACTACAAACCATTATATTTTTATTTCTGCACAAACCTATATATGGAACATCTTCTTGTGATATTTCTATTAACCTATTATACTTTTCTTTTAGTATAGTTCTATCTGTAGTATTATTTATATTTGTTAATGTTTCAAATATTTCTTCATTTTTATAATTAGCCAAATTGTTTTCAGCATACAATGTATTTAAATCCGGACTATATGAATTGTACATTCCAGTTAAAATAATATCATAATCCTTATTTTTTAAATACGAATTATATGTGCTTAATGATACTTTATTTATATATATTTTTATTCCTGCATCTTCTAACTGTTCTTTTATGCTTTCAGCAATTTTTACCCTTGTTTCATCTTCTGAATTTACTGCAAGATTCAATTCTATATACTTACCATCTTTTTGCCATTTGCCATAATTTAATTTCCACCCTGTTGCTTCTAGTATTTCTTTTGCTTTTTTTGCATTGTAACTATTTCTTTTTTCTTCTTTATATAAATAGCTCCCATAATCCAATATAAAATCAGATACATTATATTTGTTATTTAATACCTTAGACACCAAAGTATCTTTATCTATAAAGTAACTCATTGCCTGTCTAACTTCTTTGTTAGCTAAAATTTTATTGTCGCAATTTAGCGCTAAGTATATATATTCTCTTCCCTGATATTCTTTTAGGTTAATTCCTATAGTTCCAACATATTCTTGAATATTGGTATTACTTGTATTAATTAAGTCTATATTACCAAGTTTAAAGTTATTGTATAAATCTCCTACTGACGAATACTTATATATTTTGAGTTTTTCTATCTTAGCATTTTTTATTTCTATATTCCACCAACTGTTGTTTTTTTCTGCTTCTATATTATTTTCATTATCTTTAGTTATTTTATACATTCCTGTCCCAATTGGAATAGTTTTTAGAAAATCTTGGGTTTTATATTGTGTATTGCTTAGTATTGGAAATGTTAGTTTAAATTGAAACCATGGGTCTTCTGCGCTTAAATTAAGCCTTAATGTATTATAATCAATTTTTTCAACATTTTTTATATTGCTTACATTATTATAATATATTGAATTTGGCAGTTGTTTTATCTTGTCAATTGTAAATATTACATCTTCTAATGTAAAATTTGTATTATCTTGCCATTTGACATTATCTCTTATTTTTATTATATAACAATAATTATTTAGTTTTGAATATTCTTTTGCTAAACAGTCTTGTATTTGATATTGCTTATCTAATGTAAATAATGGTTCATAAATAATAGGTGACATATTTATTATCTCTTTATTTTTAGAAATTAAAGGATTTATGCTATCATATTCGGCTATTCCCAATCTCAATGAAGTAATCATTGTAACTTTTTCATAATGTAATTCATTTTCTGATATTTTTTGTGTATTCTTTCCATAAATTTTAAAAATTGCAAATCCTATTATTACTAATACTATCAATATAAATAAAATTCTAAGTTTATTTTCTTTCATATTTAATTTTGTCCCTTTCCTCAATCATATTATAATATTATAAGTTTTATTGTCAAGCAATTATTTTTCTTTGCATCAAAAAGGCACACTATTTTTGTGTTAGTGTGCCCCCATATTCAATTAAGTATTATTTTCTAGATTCCACAATAAGTTTAATGCCTGTTCTGTCTTCTCCCTCTACTTCGACTTCCGCAAATGCTGGGATACATATTAAATCCACTCCCGCGGGTGCAACAAATCCTCTTGCTATCGCCACGGCTTTAACTGCTTGGTTCAGCGCTCCTGCTCCTATTGCTTGCATTTCTGCTTTGTTAGATTCTTTTACCAAACCAGCTATTGCTCCTGCAACTGAATTTGGATTTGATTTTGATGAGATTTTTAAAATTTCCATTTTTGCCTCCTGTTTTTTTTATTTTTTATTTCAACTATGTCTATATTTATATTACATTTTTTGGAAAATGTCTACTCTTTTTTGGAAGATTTTAGGAAATCTCATCGTGTTTTTCTTTGGTTTTTCGCCATTTATTTCATATTTATTCTTTCAATTTTTACAGTTCGACAATTATCTTCATTAATTTCAAAAATACATGCATTAAATATGCTTTCGCCTTCAGCTACCTTATACTTTTCTGGAAGAGATGTTAAAAATCTTTTTATAGATGCTTCTTTTTCCATTCCTATTACAGATTCTTTTGGGCCGGTCATTCCTAAATCTGTTATATATCCCATCCCTTTATTTGTAATATTCTCATCTGCTGTTTGAACATGTGTATGTGTTCCAAATAATACTGTTGCTGTTCCATCAATAAAGTATTTCATAGCTATTTTTTCAGCTGTTGCTTCTGCATGAAAATCTATAATTTTAATATCTGCTTTTACTTCATCTAATAATTCTTGTGCTACAGTAAATGGGTTTTCAGAAAGAACGTGCATATCTGTTCTTCCTATTAAGTTCATTACTGCAATTTTTTTGTTTTTGCATTCATATATATTAATTCCTTTACCAACCACACCTTTTGAATAATTGGCTGGTCTTAATAGTTTAGGATTATCTATAAAAGTAAATATATCCTTTTTCGCCCAAGTGTGATTTCCCATTGTAATTACATCAACTTTTAGTTTTAATAATTCATTAAAATCTTTAGAGGTTATTCCCATTCCTGAGGCAACATTCTCTGCATTAACTATAACAAAGTCTATGTTTTTTTCCTTTCTAATTTTAGGTAAAGTTTGCTTTAATATATTAAGCCCACATTCTCCTACTAAATCTCCTACTGCTAATATTTTCATTTGTCTATACCACCTTCCTAATAATTTTATATCTGGGTATCCTTCTACAAGTAAATATTTTATATGTTTTGTTACCATGTGTCAATAAATATTATATAAAGGCTCTAGCATTTTTTTGCTAGAGCCTTATATATACATTATTTAGCGTATTCAACTACTCTGGTTTCTCTTACAAGATTTACTTTTATTTGTCCTGGATATTCCATTTCATCCTCAACCTTTTTAGCTATGTCTCTTGCCATTAATATCATTTTATCATCAGATATTTTTTCTGGTTTTACAATTATTCTTATTTCTCTACCAGCTTGTATAGCAAAAGATTTTTCTACACCTTCAAACGAATCCGCAACTCTTTCTAATTCTTCTAGCCTTTTAATATATGTTTCTAATGTTTCTCTTCTTGCACCAGGTCTAGAAGCAGAAATTGCATCTGCTGCTTGTACCAAAATTGCTTCTATCGTTTGTGGTTCAACATCTCCATGGTGTGCTTGTACTGCATTTATTACTTTTTCATTTTCTTTATATTTCTTCAATATATCAACACCTATTTCAACATGTGTTCCTTCCATATCATGGTCTAAAGCTTTTCCTATATCATGTAGCAAACCTGCTCTTCTTGCTAATTTTGCATCTAATCCCAATTCTTCTGCCATTATTCTAGCTAAGTTAGAAACTTCTATTGAATGGTTAAGTACATTTTGCCCATAACTTGTTCTGTATTTTAATTTTCCTATTAGTTTTATCAAGTCTGGATGCAATCCTATTACACCTGTTTCAATAATTGCTCTTTCTCCTTCTTCTTTAATGATAGCTTCTAGTTCTTCCTTAGCTTTTTCTACCATTTCTTCTATTTTCGCAGGATGTATTCTGCCATCATCAATAAGTTTTTCAAGTGCTAATTTTGCTACTTCTCTTCTTAATGGATCAAAACCTGAAATTACTACAGCTTCTGGTGTATCATCTATTATTAAGTCAATTCCAGTTAAGGTTTCTAATGTTTTTATATTTCTTCCTTCTCTACCTATTATACGACCTTTCATTTCTTCATTTGGAAGAGCTACTATAGATACTGTTGTTTCAGAAGTATGGTCTGCTGCACATTTTTGTATTGCATATCCTAAAATTTCTTTGGCATTTTTTGTTGCCTCTTCTTTAGCTTTTGTTTGTGCCTCTCTTAGTATTGCAGCTTTTTCTGCAATCAACTGCTTTTCCAATTCAGAAAGTAATTGTTGTTTAGCCTCTTCCTGAGATAAACCAGAAATTCTTTGCAATTCTTCTACTTGTTTATTAAGAGTTTCTACAATTTCATTTTTCTTTTCTTCTAGTTCCTCACCTTTTCTAATTAAATCCCTTTCCTTTTTTTCTAGAGAATCTGTCTTCTTTTCTAGGTTTTCTTCTTTTTGCATAATTCTTTTTTCTTGTACTTGTACTTCGCCTCTTCTTTCTCTAATCTCTGCATCTAAATCTTTTCTGGCATTCATTATTTCTTCTTTTGCCTTAAAAATTTCTTCTTTTTTCTTATTTTCTGCTTCCTTGTTTGCCATTTCTATAATTCTTTGTGCTTCATTTTCCGCACCTTTTAACTTTGCCTCGGCTGTTTTTTTTCTTAAAAACATACCTACAAATGTAAAAATTACTGCTGCGATTAGAAAAACGGCGATATTGATTATTAAATCCATAATCATCCACCTCTTTCTATTTAATTTTCAATGTTCAATAAATATATATAGCTAATTTTTTTATATTTAGAATATATTTTTACTTACTATTATATTTTATATTTATTATGGTCAACTGTCAAGTATTTTATTGAAAATTATAATTGGGTTGAGGTGCTGTTTTTTTGATTATATTTGTTTTTAATTCTTATTTGATATATGTATATTTTCTATTTCCACGCCTAACTCCCTATTGGTTACATTTTGTATTTGAGCTATCTGCTCTGGCTTTAAGTCACCTGCTTTTACTATTATATTTACGCTTTTATTATTTACAAAGATTATTAAATCCTCAAATCCTTTTGTTTTTATAAGATTTTCAGCTATCATTATAGAATTTTTTATTTCGTTTATTTTAGAAATCTCTTGTTGGGCTATATTTTTTTGTTCTGTTGTTACATTATCACTTTCTAATATCTTTTGGTATGATTCTATCATTTGTGAATACATTGTATCTCTATCTAATCTAGATTGAGAAAAATATTCGTCCTGTGTTATTTGGACACTTGTTCCTATTACCGGTTCTTCTGATGGTTTGTTTTCCTTTTCTTCCGTAATTTCTTCTGTAATTGCATTTGCATTTACTAAAGTTGCATCACCTATTGCTGCCATTTCCTCTGAATTTGCTAACTTTGCCGTTGGTATTGCATTATTACTTGTAAAGCTAAGATAACCTGCTGCTACAAACATTAGTGCAATTACAAAAATAATAACTTGATTTTTCTTTAAAGTTTGCATTTTACTATCATTCCTTTCTCTCGCAAATTTAATTTGTTTTTTTCATTTCAAATACTTGAATCTTGTGTGTTGGCAATCCTGTTACCGCTTCTACTGCTTGAATAATATTTGCTTTAGTATTTGTATTATTCCCTCCCTCCGCTGTAATTATTGCCCCTTCTATCTTAGGGCTTACTATGCTTTGTGTTATTATAGTTTTAGTTCCACTTTTTTCATCATACACAATTTCCTTTTTTGTATCTGTTTCTACTACTTTTCTTGTTCCCCCTTGTGTATCCGCTTCTTGAGTATCCTTTTGAGATATGTCTTCATTATACATCGGTATAATTTGGCTTGTTTGAGAATATGTAATATATACCTTAACTTTTCCAACTCCATTTATTTTAGATAATATATCCTCTAAATTCTTACTTGTTAGTATATTTTTATCTTCACTTTCTTTATCTGTACTTATTGCTAATTCTCTGTTGTTTTTTTCTATATTCTTGTTATTTTTCTCTTTATCCTTCCCCCATATTATATTTATAGATAATAAAACTATTATTAAAATAATTATAAAGACTACTAAATTTTCTATGGTTTTTTTATTATTTTGTTCCTGATTACTTTTTACAATATTTTTAAATCTTTCTATTAACATTTTAAATTCTATTCCTCCTTTAAATATAAATACTTATTTTAGTTTATATTAATATTTTTCTCATCTATTTCATAAACCCCACTCAAATAATCTTTAAGTTTTCTTTTATCTTTTTCCGACAATTTTTCTTGCATATCATTTTCTGTACTTTTTTGTGAAATGTTTATATCCACATTCTGTATTGTTTCTATATCCTTTTTATTCTTTTCCATATTTTTATAAATTTCGATATCAATTTTTTTCAATGTATATTCCTCATCATCCTCAATTTCAAGTTTTATATTTTTAGCATTATAACCTTTTGCTTCTATCTTAGCTTTTATATCATTTCTTAAACTACTTTCATATATATCTTTTATATTGTTTGAATTATCCTCATCTAATGTTACATATAATTTACTATTGTTTTCTGTTTCTTCTATATATTTGTTTAATTCTAATATGTCAGATACTTGTATTGTTTTTCCTGTTATTTTTGAAATTACTGGAGAAATTATAGTAAATAAAACATACACACCTATTACAATTTTTACATACTTTTTAGAATTTCCTTCTGGCAAAATCATTTCTATAATTGCACCTATTATAACTGCCATTATTATTCCTTGAGCCCAACTACTTATCCAACTTATCATATTAACTCACTTTCCTATCTATACATAAGTCCACTATTTGATATATTTATTATAAGTGTTACTCCTATTATTAGCATTACAGAGACACTACACATTATTGCCAAAAATATTTTAAATGTATCGCCCATCTGTTCTAATAGTTTTATTATCTTTTCATCTGCTATTGGTTGGCACAATGCTGCACCCAAATAGTACATTCCCATTAGTAAAGTAAGTTTTATTATTGGAATTACACATATACCTATTATTACTATTACACCAACTAATCCAACAGCATTTTTCAAAATATTACTACAACCTATAACAGTATCTACTGCATCTCCCAGTATCTTGCCCACCACAGGTATAAAACTAGAGACTGCTGCTTTTGTAGTTTTTGCCGTTACTCCATCTACAGTACTACTCAAATTTCCTTCTATTGATATCATTCCTACAAATAATGTAAGTACAATACCTAATACCCAAATTACACTTGATTTTAAAAATTTAGATAATTTGTCTATTTGTACTTTATCTGACACTTTAGAGATTATACCTAGGGCTGTCGCAACTAATATAATAGGAATTAATATTGACACAATAAAATTTCCTATAAAAGTAATTACAAATAGTATTATAGGCTGTATCAAATTTGCTGAAACTATATTTCCTGTTGTTAACATTAGTGTAATTAGTATTGGTATTAGATTATTCATAAAACCAACTAAACTTTGTATTGAATCTTTTATCATTGATAAGATTTCACTAAAATTTGTCATTATTAAAGTTACTATTAATATATATTGTATGTAATATGTAATTTGTGATATGGATTTATTTTCCAAACCATCACTTAAACTCTTAAAGATACTATGTATTACTATTATTATAATAATTCCACCTATTATCGCTGTTGAGCTTACAACTTCCTTACCTAATATTTTTAATATGCTATTTATTATTGTTTTGTTATCTATCTTCCCAACTACTGCTGAATTAAATAATTCATTAAAATTTATATCTTTATATACATTAGAAGAGTATTCTTGCGCTTCCTGTATAAAAGAAGAGATGTTTAATGAGCTTTGTTGGGATTGTAGTATTTCTTGCTTATTTAAAACTTCTGATTGAGCTATACTTATTGTTGGTATAAATATAATTATTAAAAGAAATAATATTTTTATCTTCATTTTTATTATCCTTTTATATTCTTTTTTAGTAATTTTTTTGAAGCGTGTGCGATTAAAATCGCTCCTACATTTTTCATAAATTACTTTACACTATCATGGTAATATTTTTATAATTGTTTCTAACAAACTTGCTATAATTGGAATTGACATTGATATAATCAATACTTTTCCTCCAATATCTATTTTGTTTGCTATAGCTGTTTCTCCGGAGTCCTTGCATATGCTGACAGAAAATTCCGTTAAAAAAGCTATTCCTGTTATTTTTATTAGTAATACTAAAAACTCATTATTTATAACTGTTTTGTTAGATAAAGATGTCAATAAATCTATTATTGCAGACACCTTGTCCATAATTAATATTAAAATAATTACTCCTGCTATTATAGATACATATATTACAAATTCAGGTCTATATTGTTTTAAAATAATAATTATTATCAGTGCAATTAATCCTACTCCTATTATTTTTATAATATCCATTGTTATTTACATACCTTTCTACAAATTGAACATTGTTCTTACTGTTGTAAATAATGTGCTTATTTCCTTTATTACCATAGATAGCACAATTACAAGCCCTGCTAGTGTTGTCATCATCGCTTGGTCTTCTCTTCCTGCTCTTGTTAAAACTTGGTGTAATACAGCCACTAGTATTCCTATTGCCGCTATTTTAAATAACAAATTTATGTCCATAATAATATCTTTCCTTTCCTATATTAGTAATATTGTTATTGTCATACCTGCAACTATCCCTAATGTTCTATACATTTTTTCATTCTTGTTCTTTTCATCTTCTGCAGTTCTTATTTGAGTATCCAAAAAATTGTTTACTAATTTTATTTCATTTAATTGCCCTTCTATATCTGTTTTTCCTAATAATCTTCCCAAATTTTTTATTATTCCTATATCATCTTCTTTCATATTTGTTACTGTTGTATCTAGACTACTATTCCAAGCATCGCCTGCTGATTTACTCTCCATCTCTTCTACAGCATTTTTAAATATTTTGCAAACATTTCCTTCTACCTTTTCAGATATATACATAAAAGTGCTTGGAATTGGTTCATATGTAAATTTAATTTTTGTCATAAATATGTTTAGTGCATTTTTCATCTCTTGCAATTCTTTTACTCTATATGCATATTTTTTTGAAAAAGTTATCCCTATAATCGTGCTTGTTATTAATATTAGATTTAAAATTAATAATTTTATCCAAAACATATTATTCTCCTATCTTATATTTTTGCAGATTATTTTTCTATTTTCATCTAAAAACAAAAATCTTTCAAATGTATTTGTGTTGTATAATTTACCTAGTATAGGATTTTTGATTATATCTTCTATACTGTCTCCATGTGCTGTGAATACTCCCTTTATACCTGAACAGACTGCATAATTTATAGCTTCTACGTCTTCTTCTCGCCCTATTTCATCTGCTACTATTACTTTAGGACTCATTGACCTTATAAGCATTTTCATTCCGATCGATTTAGGAATATTGTCCAGTACGTCTGTTCGTAATCCTACATCATTTTGTGGTATACCTTTATACATCGCTGCTATCTCGCTTCTTTCATCTGCTAGTCCAACATTTACACCTCTAAACCCTATTTCTGGAATTCCATTACTTATATTTCTAACTAAATCTCTTAGTATTGTTGTTTTTCCTCTACCTGGTGGTGATACTATTATTGAATTAAATACTGTATTTTTATCCAAGTTTATTATGTATTCAAAAGTTTTATAGCTGCAATTTAGAACCTGCCTTGCTATTCTAAAATTCAAGCTGCTTATGTATGAAATGTTTATTATTTTGTTTTCTTTAAATACTACATTGCCTGTTATTCCTACTCTGTGTCCACCTTTTAATGTTATATAGCCATTACATATTTGCTCTTGATATGCATAAATAGAATTATCACATATATTCTGTAAAATATTTAGTATCATTTCTGAATCAATTGTATAATTTATTACTTCTTCAACTTGTCCATATTGCAGAATTACAGGTCTATTAACTCTTATTCTTATTTCTTCTAATTTGTCTAGCTTGCCACATAGCTTTTCCTTAATTTCAGGTGGTAAGACTTTTAGTACTTCTTCCATTCATCTACCTTTTTTTCCATAAAAAATAATCATATATTATATATATATGATTATTTTTTGTTTTTAGAACTGTTTTATTAAATTTTATTCTTCCCAATTGTGGTAAACATTCATAACATCATCCAAATCTTCCAAAGCATCTATTAATCTTTGCATTTTTTCTGCTCCCTTTTCATCTAATGTAACATATGTAGAAGGTACCATTTGTATTTCTGCTTGCAAAAATTCTATTCCTTTTTGTTCTAGTGCTTCTCTAACTGCAGAAAAGTCTGCCGGTGATGTTGTTATTTCATAACATTCTTCTGTTGCTTCAAAATCTTCTGCTCCGTTTTCTAATGCTAACATCATCATATCATCTTCTGATAAGTCTGTTGTTGTTTTGTCTATAATTATTACACCTTTTTTTTCAAATAAATATGATACACAACCTGATGTACCCAAATTTCCTCCTGCTCTGTCAAATGCATGTCTTACATCTGCTGCTGTTCTATTTCTATTATCAGTGCTTGCCTCAACTATTACTGCTACACCACTTGTTCCATATCCTTCATACATAACTTCTTCATAACTTTCTGTATTTCCAGCACCCGCAGCCTTCTTTATTGCATTATTTATAGTGTCATTTGGCATATTATTTGCCTTACATTTTGCTATTACATCTTTTAATTTAGAATTACCAGCCGGATCAGGTCCACCTTCTTTAACTGCTACTAATAATTCTCTTCCTAATTTTGTGAATATTTTTCCTCTTGCAGCATCTGCTTTTCCTTTTTTAGCTGCAATATTATGCCATTTACTATGTCCTGACATGGTATTTCCTCCTTTTTATTTTATTGTATTTAAACCTTTTATAAGTTTTTACTTTTTATATAATAGCACATCTTTTTCTTTTTGTGTAGTATTTTTTTTAATAAATTTGATAAAGCTTGACATCTATGCTTAAATGTACAGTTGCCTTAATAAAAAAATATTAATTATCGAAGATTTCACCTACTTTACTTATAGCATTTATTAAGTCTTTATATTCTATTTCTTCAGCATAAAAATTATCTTTTTGATACCTTTTCCATTGTTGTCGCATTTTACTATCATTTGCGATTTTCTCCACTATCTTCTTCCAATCTTTTATTATTTCATTTGTTCCTCTATGTTGTGCTGTTAAAGTTATCGCATCTTTTAAGGTTTTTTTATCAATAATTTTGTTTTGAGTATTTATAAGCATATAAACATCGTAATAGTCCCTAATTCTTGTTGAAAGCACCCCTCTTTTTACAATAGCTTCAAATTTTTCGGCAATGATAGTTTCTACATTATATGACCATATTTGTATTTTTCTATCTTCTAACATTAATGTAAAACTATACTCGATTTCTTTATATGTAATTTTGTCTCCTGTTGTAATATCTATTTTCATTATAACTGGCATTTCATTATTATATTTTGCTTCAAATGTAATTCTATACCCACCATAGTCATCATCTTCTCTAATTAATTCAACCTTGTTAATTTTTAATGTCACATTGTCATCAATTTCTATATTACATATTTCATCCATAATATTTGTAATATTATCTTTTGTTAATGGAAGGCCTTTTATTGTTGTATCCATATCCATTGTAGTTCTGCTATCAATTCCTAGCATTGCAGATATTAACATTCCTCCCTTTAATATAAAATTATCTTTATATTTTGAAATCGATATTCTTTCTAATAGTCTTTCTAACATATATGTTTGTAAAACTGATTGTGCTGCTACATTATTTTCTTTTGCCATGTTATTTATTATAGCTTTAAAACTCATTGTATTTCTTTTCAATTATAGCACCTCCATATAATTCTTCAATATATTTTGTATTTTAAATTTTTCTGCATATTCATATAATAAAATTAGATTTTTTTCTTTTTTCTTAATGTATCCTTTTATAGCATCATTAAATATTTGCGGATCTATCTTATTCCTATCTCTAATAATATCACATATTGTTCTTTCCATATCGTATATTTGTATTGTTGTTCCATCTTGTAATCTCATCTCTTTTAATCCCAAAAGATGTTTTTCTTTCTTTATATAATGAACCTTTATAGATTTATCATGTACAGTTATATAACTTGGAAATGTCATATCTATTCTTATCGGTGTTCTGTCTGTTAAGTCATAAAAGTATAATGCTGTATTATGTGAAAAGATTCCTTTTTTATATTTTTGTCCTAAGATAAAAAATTCATTTATTTCTTTATCTTTTTCTGCATATACTCCTTTTGATACTTTTTTCAAATATCCTGTTTCTTCTAATTGCCTTATATATTGTCTATGAATATCATTTTTTTGTGCCTCTTTTGCTAATAGTATGCCATTATTATTTTGTACTAATTCTTTAATTTTTTCTATATTATCCATTAAAAATCACCCTCTTTTTTGACAACCATACTCATATTATACATCATATCGGTATGGTTGTCAAATGTTATAACTAGATAAAAGCCATAAAACGAATCTATAATAAAATTCATTTTATGGCTTTTAGTTTAATCTATTTGTTCTAAATTAATCAATTCATTTTTTCTAAAAGTTAACTTTAACAAACATGGTGATTTTATATTTAAAATTGTATTTTTGTTACACATCGGATGTTCTAAATGTTCTATCTAGTAATTGTTCTTGTGAAGGATCTCTCGTACTTTTATCCTTCATAAATTTTCCTAATTCCTTTAAATTTCCTAATTTTCTTTCACTTAAATTGCTATCTAAATTAAAAGGCAAATTATTTACATTTGCAATATACTTTGCTGTTGCTTTAGCTCTAGTATAACTACTGGACCATATAATATCTAAATTTTTTAATTCAGCATTTTCGCTTAATTTTTTGCTTGTTCTTCTCCTTCTACTGACAATATTTCTTTTCCCTACTCTACACTCTTTAAGCTTTCTATCATGTTTATCTTTTTTAGTACAAAATGTATTATAAAGTTTACTATAATAGAAAATGCTATTGTTATTATTGCTGAATATATATAGCTCAAGATTGTTATATTCTGCATAAATCTTAGTGAATCTATTTCTATACTTGATATTAATCCTGTTGTTAAAAAAGTTCCGAATACTAATCCAATTATAACACCTAATATTGTAAATATTAAATTTTCTTTATTGATATAATTATCTACTTCCCTGTCATAAAATCCTAGTACTTTTAATGTAGCAATTTCTCTTTGTCTTTCTGCTATGTTTATATTCGCTAAATTATATAATACTACAAATGCTAATAATGCTGATGCTACTATCAATATTACTACTACATAGTTCATGGTATTTAGCATATTACTTACTGTTTTCATCAATGTATCTATAATGGTTACTGAGGCTACTCCATCAAATTTTAAAATGTCTCTTGATATTTCGTTTTGTCTTTCTATACTTATATCTTTTGTATTAATATATATCATATTGGTTTTATATTGTTTTACATTTTCCTGATAAAAATCTTTTGTCATATATATATAATGCCCAACATGATTTTTTGTAATGTTCTCTACTTTAAACTCGTATCTTACATCATCTCCATCTATAAATGTTACATAGTCCCCATATGTAACTCCTAACATATCTGCTGCTTTATCTGTTATAACAATTCCATTGCTATTCAATTTAATCTTTTCGCCAGTTTGATAATTAATTAAGTTATATGCATTTTCATAATTATCTAGTGATTCTGAAATAAACACATTTGTATTACAATTTATATTATTTTTTTCTAATTTACCTGCAGAAGCGCAAATTTTTGTGTATTCTTCAATATCTTCATTATCATTCAAATACTTTTCTATATTTTCTAATTCATTTGTATTTGTAAGTGTAATTGCAGAATCATACTTAAATATTCCTTTAAATTGTGCATTTGGAATATCTACTACTGAATCTTTTATTCCAAATCCGGTAAGCATAAGCCCTGTACAACCTGCGATTCCTATAATAGTCATAATTGCTCTTTTTTTGTATCTAAATATATTTCTGGCAGTTACTTTCTGAGAAAAATTAAATCTTTTCCATATAAATGTCATCTTTTCTAATAATATTCTTTTTCCCTTTTTAGGTGGCTTTGGTCTCATTAATACTGATGGCATTTCCTTTAGCTCTTTTTTAGCAACTATTATTGTTGCCCCACCTATACATAAAAATGCAATTATAATTCCCAATAATCCTATTTCTACTCTATAGGTGCAATAGAATTTTGGTATATTATATATCATACTATATAGTTTCCACACAATGTTTGGCAATAAATATAGTCCTACAGTCATTCCCAAAATTCCACCAATCACACAAGCCAAAACAGAATATAATATATATTTAAATATTATTTGTGTATTAGTATAACCTAGAGCCTTTAATGTTCCTATCTCTATTCTTTCCTCTTCTATCATTCTTGTCATAGTTGTTAAACTTATTAAAACTGATACTAAATAAAATATAACAGGAAACATTTTAGATATATTTGACATGGTTTTTATAGCATCAAAAATATTTGTATATCCTGTATTATCTGTTCTATCCTGAATATACCATTTGCATTTTTCTATTTTTTTTATATCTTCTCTTGCACTATTTAATTTTTGTTGTGCTTCTGCCAATTTTTCTTCCGCTTCTATTTTACTTTTTTCATATTCTTTTTTATTTTCATCTAACTTTGCCTTTCCTTCTTCTATTTCCACATTACCAGAAACTATTTTATCTTTTGCTTTTTTAAACTCATAAACAGATTTAATTTTAGCATTTTTTATTTCTTCTTTTTTACTATTTAACTCTTTTTCCCCTTTCTCAATCTCGCCTTCCCACTCTTTTAATTGTGCTTCACCTTTTTGGATTTCACCTTCTATACTGTTTTTTTGTTTTCTAAGTTCATTCAATGTACCTTGTGTAGTTAATATTTGTGATTGTATTTCAGAAGTGTCAATTCCCTGCTTTTCTAATTCTGTTTGCTGTGCTTGTAAAGAACTTAATATGTTTTCTAATGTTTCTATTTGGCTATCTATTTGTCCAATTATTAATTTGGTTTCTTGTTTTTTTGTTTCAAATGTTTCCTTTGAAGATTTTAAATTGTCCTTTTGGGTGGATAATTCATTTTCTCCTTCTTGAATTTGTTTTTCTGCTTTTTCAAATTCTGCGTTTGCATTTTCTTCCTCTGTTCTAATCCTTTTCTCTGCATTTTGCAATTCTATTTTTGATGAATTTATTTTATCTTCCGCTTCTTTAATTTTATTTTCTGCATCTGTGAGCTTACTATTAACCTCTTTCTTTTTATCGTCAAATTCTTTTTGAGCTTTTTCCACTTTGTCTGTAGCTTCATTTACCAAATTAGTATATCTTTTCTCTTCTCTTTCTTGTTTTATTTCTTCTAATTTATCTATTACTGGATTTACCAATTCTAAATATTCTGTACTATTAGTTACAGTCTCTTTTGCATTTTTAACAGTTACATATGCTCCAGTGTAATAATTCAAATCAATTGCACTATCTTTTGTAAAAATATAAAATGACACTGTTCCATTGCCTATAGATGTATTGCCTCTCTCTGTTGATATGTATATAGGTGTTTCTATTATTCCCACAATTTCAAATTCCTTGATTTTAAAAGTTGGATTATCATCAGCACTTGTGTCTGTATTTTCCAAAACTATCTTTTTTCCTATATAGTTTTCTGCCCCTTTTCCTGTTCTTATAATTGCTGAATCCAATAAACACTCATTCTCATTTTCTATGTTTCTTCCCGCTATTATTGCTGGTGTATTTATTTTTTCGTTGTATTCTATAACTTTGCAAATACTCTCTTTTCCATCTATTTTAGTTAATGAATCTTTTGTCTGCACTCCATAAACATTTTCTATTCCTTCTATTTCTCCAATTTTTTCTATATCCTCATCGGTAAATCCTAATGTTGATAAAATACTTATGTCATATAAATTATTATTATCAGCATAATTATCTAAGCTGTCTAACATATCAGGACTAGATGCTACCAATCCTGCAAAAAAACCAACACCAAGAAAAGCCATAATTAATATGGATATAAACCTTCTTCTTGTTTTTTTAATTGTTTTTAAATTATTTTTTAATAATGACTTTTTCAATTTTTTCACTTACCTTACCATTCTATATTATCAATTGAGATAGGATTCTCATTTATTTCAACTTTTTCTGCTGTTCCATTTTTAAAATGTATAACCTTGTCTGCCATTGGCGTTATAGCCGTATTATGCGTTATTATTATTACTGTCATTTTTTCTTTTCTGCACGTATCTTGTAATAACTTTAATATTTGTTTTCCTGTTTTATAATCTAATGCTCCTGTTGGTTCATCACATAATAATAACTTTGGATTCTTCGCTATCGCTCTTGCTATTGCAACTCTTTGTTGCTCGCCACCTGATAGTTGAGAAGGAAAGTTATTTTTTCTGTCTTGTAATCCTACCTCTTCTAAAATATCATCAACATTTAGGGCATCTGAACACAGTTGTGTTGCAAGCTCTACATTCTCTTTTGCAGTCAAATTTTGAATTAAATTATAAAATTGAAATACAAAGCCAATGTCGTTTCTTCTGTATTCAATTAATTCCTTATCATTTAATTTTGTTATTTCTTTATTATTTACCCATACCCTACCAGAAGATGCTTTGTCCATTCCTCCTAAAATATTTAGTGCACTCGTTTTACCAGCTCCACTTGGTCCAACTATTACCACTAGTTCGCCTTTATCTATACTAAAATTAGTATTATCCAATGCTTTTATTTTTACTTCTCCCATTTTGTATTCTTTAACAATATTTTTAAATTCTATATATGACACAATATTCCCTTCCTTTTTCCTTTTGTTTGTATTATATTATATCATATATGTGAAATTTTTTTGAATTTTTAGTGTAATTTTAAAAATTTTTTAATATTGACTTATATTGATTAATAATATATAATGGTTTTTGAAACCAGATTAAATGGTTATTAAAAAGTAGGAGGTTTTAATGATTAAAAAAAATATTCAATGTTTTTCAACAATAAAAGAACTTTTATATCATTCTGCAGCTGTCTTTGCCAATAACATTGCTTTTACTGAAAAAGTTAAGCAGAATAATGAGACTGTCTACATTGATCATACTTATACCAATTTGTTAGACGATATTAATGCATTTGGGACATCTCTATATGAATTAGGATTACAAGGTAAGCGAGTTGCAGTAATAGGTCATAATTGTTATCAATGGTCTATTGCTCATTTAAGTAATATGTTAGGTGGGATTGTATCCGTACCTTTAGACAAAGGATTGCAAATAGGAGAACTAGAAAATTCTTTAATAAGAAGTGAAGCTTCTGCTATTGTTTTTGATGCTAAACTTAAAGATGTTATTGAGGAAATTAAAAGAAATGGAAAAACAAATATTGAACATTTTATTTGTTTTACTGATGTTGCTAATTTAATAGATAATGGAAAAAAGAAAATTGAAGAAGGAAACACTAAATATATAAATTGTAAAATAGACCCAGATGTTATGAGTATTTTATTATTTACTTCTGGAACTACTTCAAAATCAAAAGCTGTTATGCTAAATCAACGCGGAATTGCTACTAATATATATGATATGCTTTTAGTAGAATCTTTTTATGAAAATGATGTTAATATAGCTTTCTTGCCATTTCATCATATATTTGGTTCTACCGGTATGTTAGTTATGTTGGCATCTGGATTAAAAACAGTATTTCCAGATGGTCTAAGGTATATAAAGCAGAATTTGTTAGAATATAAAGTTTCTGTTTTCGTAGGAGTTCCTATACTAATAGATAAAATGTATTCTACTATAGTAAATGAAATAGAAAAGCAAGGCAAAACAAAACTTATAAATTTTGCAATAGGTTTAAGTAATATATTGCTTAAATTTCATATAGATATTAGAAGAAAAGTCTTTAAGGAATTAATTAATGCTTTGGGTGGAAGTATGAGACTTATAATTTCTGGTGGTGCTCCATTAGACTTAAAGGTTTCTAAATGGTTTAATCAGATAGGAATTCACTTGGTACAAGGATATGGATTAACAGAGACTTCTCCTGTTATATCTGCTGAAAATGATATTAATATCAAATATGGCTCTGTTGGAATTCCTATGGAGCATACAAATGTTAAAATTGAGAATCCAGATTCAAGTGGAATTGGAGAAATAGCAGTAAAAGGTCCAAATGTAATGCTTGGATACTATAAAGATATTGAGCAAACTAAATCTGTTATTAAAGATGGTTGGTTTTATACTGGCGATTTAGGATATCTAGATAAAGATGGATTTTTGTTTATTACTGGAAGGAAAAAAGATTTAATTGTTTTAAAAAATGGCAAAAAAGTTTTTCCAGAAGAAATTGAGATTTTGGTAAATAGATTGGACGAAGTTGAGGAATCTTTTGTGTATGGCTTGCCAGATAAAGATGATAAAAACAATGTTAAAATTGCTGTTAAGATAGTGTACAATAAGGAAGCGGTAAAAAGAAAGCATTCGGAAATGTCTGAAAAAGAATTAGAGGAATATTTGTGGTCTAAAATTAAAGATATAAACAAAACATTGCCTATGTATAAATATATAAAACACATAACAATAACTGATGAACCATTAATAAAAACCACAACTAACAAGATAAAAAGAAAAGAAGAACTAGATAAAATTTTAGAAAAGGAGGTAACCTGTGGATAGAATTAAATTATCTGACAGAATTTTGCCTACATATAGCAAAGGTGAAGAAATATTTAATATGGTGTCTCATATAGTTGGTGGCGCTTTAGGCGTTGTTGCGCTTGTATTATGTGTTATTTTCTCTGCTTTACATCATAATGTTTATGGAGTTGTAGCAAGTTCTATTTATGGCACCTCCCTAATCCTATTATATACAATGTCTAGCATTTATCATGGCTTAAACCCTGATACCAAAACCAGAACAAAAAAGATTTTTCAAATATTTGACCATTGTTCAATTTTTATTTTAATAGCCGGAAGTTATACTCCTTTTTCTTTATGTACTTTAAGAGAATATAATTCTGCTACAGGTTGGACAATTTTTGGAGTTGTTTGGGGATTGGCTATATTAGGAATAGTATTTAATTCTATAGATTTAAAAAAATATAAAGTTTTTTCTATGATATGCTATATTTTAATGGGATGGTGTATTATGATACGAATACGCCTATTGCCTCAATTACTAACTTTTAATGGATTTATGTTATTACTAATTGGTGGAATTGTTTATACAATAGGAGCTGTTCTTTATATCGTAGGCAAAAAGCATAAATGGAGACATTCTATATTTCATATTGCTTGTGTCATTGCAAGCTTATTACACTTTTTCTGTATATTTTTCTATGTAATTTAATTTACTAATAAAAGGGCGAATCGCCCTTTTATTATTTCATTCTTTCAAATAAAGGATTAATATTTTCAAGTTTTAAGTTTGGAGTAACTTCTATATAATTCCAGGTTGCTTTATCTATATGCAAATATTCGCGTATTTTCATAGCTGTCCCTGGCATAAATGGTTCTATAAAATTTGATATATTAGCTATTATATTACTACATGTATATATTGTATCATTAAAACCACTTATATCTTCTTTTGCTTGAATCCATGGTTTTCTCTCATCATAGTATTTATTAGCCTCATCTAAGAAACCAATTATTAGTAATACTGCTTCTCTAAACTCTAATTTTTCCACTTGCTCCGAAATATTTGTATACATTTTTTCAATTTTATCTTTAAAAGTAGTATCCATATTTCCTTCTGGTATAGTCTCAATACCTTTATATTTTAATGTTCTATTTACAAAATTCCCAAGTTTATTAGTAATCTCATTGTGTGTTGCCTTATAATCTTCTATTGTAAAGTTTGTGTCTTTTCTTTCTGGTCCATTTTTTATTAGATGTAATCTCAATGTGTCTACATTAAGTTCTTCTATTGCATCCAGTATTGTCATTCCTATACCTTTACTTTTTGAAAACTTTTGATCATTAAAATTTAAATACTCTGTTGAAACTATCATATCTGGCAATTTGTAATTGTCCTCTAATGCCAATAGTAGTCCCGGAAATATTAGGCTATGGAAAGTTATATTATCTTTTCCATGCACCATATACATTTTATTATTATCAGATTCTTTCCACCATTGTCTCCAATCCAAATTGTTTTCTTCACAGTATTTCATAGTTGCCGTAACATAGCCTAAAACTGCTTCAATCCATACATACATTCTTTTATTTTCATAACCCTCAACTGGGATTTCTACTCCCCAGTTTAAGTCTCTTGTTACAGCTCTGTCTCTTAAACCTTGCTTTAAATATTTATCTGTTTCGTTTTGAGCATTTTTTCGCCAATTATTTTTGTGCAATGATACATATTCTTCTATTTGAGGTTGTAATTTAGATAATGCAATATATAAATTCTTGTTATCTTTAACTATTGTTTTATTGCCACATTCTACACATATTGAACCAGCTAATTCTTCTTTTGTTGGCACGTGGCCACAATCACATTGATCACCTTTTGTCTCATTTCCGCATACTGGGCAAATTAGTTTAAGTTCTCTATCTGCTAAGAATTTATTACATTTTTCGCAATAGTTATCTTTGTCTATTTTCTCATATATATATCCATTGTCATACATTTTCTTAAATAACTCTTTTACTTTTGATTTATGATAATCATCATTTGTCTTTGTATATAAATTATAAGAAAAGTTCATCGCTTCAAATACTTTGCAAAATTCTTGATGAAAACCTTCCGCTATTTTGCAAGGTGTGGTGTTTTCTTTTTTTGCTCTTTCAGTTATTGGTGTTCCATGACAATCTGAACCTGAAACATATATTACGTCATCACCTATTTGTCTATGATATCTTGCTAAAATATCTCCAGAAATCAAGCCTGCTAAGTGACCTAAATGCAATGAATTATTAGCATATGGCCATGCTCCTCCAATTAATATCTTTTTACTCATAGTATAATGCCCCCTTTATTTTTATTGTTTAAGCTCACACGGTTTCATTTTGTTCTACATTATTGTTTTCTACTTCGTTTACAACATTATTTTCATCTATTCCATTTTCTGTCTCGTTTTCATTTGTCTCATTTTCTATTTCATTTGCTATATTGTTATTTTCATTTTCCGTTGTATTTGTAGGTTCTGATGGCTTTTCTGGTTTTTCCGGTTCTGATGGTTTCTCCGGTTCTGATGGTTTCTCTGGCTCTGCAGGCTTAACAGGTTCTGGTTCTGGTTTAGTTTTATTCCATGGATTATTGGGGTCTGGGTCTGTTGGATCCCATCCTTTAAACTCTGCATCTGAAGATATTTTAGGAGTAGCTGGTTTTCCTAATGGTCCAGGATTTGAGCTTCTGTAAAATGTTACAGGTGTTCCAGCTTGGCAATTATAAAATACCCAATAAGCATCTGCCACTGTAAGTCTTATACATCCCATAGAAGCAGCCGTTCCAAGCTTATTATATTCCCAATACTCTAAGCTAGATTTATCATATTTTCTCAAATATGGAACAGAATGAAGTAATATGTTTCCTTCCACCTGAGTTGTATATTGTCCATATACATCTCCAAATAAACCTTTCCATTCCCATCCACCATATTTCTTTAAATAGTATGTACCACTTTGAGGAGTTGCATACCCTGTAGAGCATGCCATTGCTTTTATACACTTTGTATATTTTCCATTAGAATCTTTTTCATAAACATTAATTACATTTGCTTGGCAATTAATTTCTAATTTGTATCTTGTACCATTTTCTGTATCATTTTTTTTAACTTCTGGTTTGTTCTCTTCTTTTTTCTCTTCACTTGGTGTTTCTTTTATTGTATTTTTCTCTGTTGGCTGTTCTTCTTTAACATCATTTTCTGGATTTGTACTTGTTTGTATTGTTTTATTAACATCTAAACCTTGTTTGGCATTTTTAATTGTTTTTGTATCTTTTAAAATAAAGAATGCTTCTATCCCTAATAAAATTACCAATATTGATATTATTGCAATTAAAATAATTTTTATTTTTTTATTTTCTTCTATTTCTTTCATTCGTTTTCTCCTAAAATTCTGATTATTTCTTCATATATTTCTTCATGAATGTCTTCTATACTTCTTATTTCATCATTTCTTACACATTTTACAGTATACCAGTTGTATTTTTTTGCAACATCTATTGCAGCATTATAACTATCAATAATATGGTTTTTATCTCTTTCGTGTATATCTTTTTGGGTATCATGCGTAAATTTATTTTCTCTGTTTGCAATTAGTTCCAATGCTTTTTCTGGAGGCATCTTAAGGAAAAATACCTCTGTTGGGACTGGCAGTCCATATAAATTAAATTCAAAATCCCATAACCATTCTAAAAATTTTTCTCTTTCTTTCTCATTTGCTATTTTCCCTGCCTGATGAACCATATTAGCTGTTGTATATCTATCTGCAAGGATTATACCACCATTTTTATAATATTCTTCATAATCTTTTTTATATGTTGCATATCTATCTGCTGCAAAAAATGTAGAAGCTATATATGGACTTACATCCTTTGCATTTTCTCCAAATTCTCCTGCTAAATACATTTTTACAAGTGAAGATGAAGGACTATCATAGTTTGGAAAGCTTACTAATTTATAGTCTATTCCATCTTTTTCAAATCTTTCTTTTAATTTCTCTAATTGTGTTTGTTTTCCACTTCCATCTGTACCATCTATTACAAATAATTTTCCCATTTGTTTTTACATCCTTTTCTTTAATTTTATATTACGTTTTACTCCAAAACCAATCTAAGTCTTTATCCTTTTTATTATCTTTTGGTTTTTTCGTTTTAAATTCTTCAAATTTTTTGTCTAAATACAAATACGATATGAATGATAAATATATAAAAAACATATCTCCAATAATAGAATACATTAATGCTTTTTTAATTTCATCTACTGTATCTGGTTTTAGTAAAATATAATCTGCCGAATGAAATATAAGAATCATTAAAGATGTAAAAAGCATTAATGCTATTACTATGCTTTTTCTTCTCTTGTAGGATATATACATTAATACAGTATATATAATTAATGCAAACACAATAATTAGTGGCTTTGTAAAATCAATTATTGGCATTTTACATTTACTCCTTAGTTTATTTTAATTTTTTTTCAATCAATTGTGCAAGGTTTTCTGCTTTTTCTTTTAAATATGCTTTGTCTTCTCCCTCTAACATTACTCTTATTAGTGGTTCTGTTCCAGAAGGTCTAATTAATACTCTTCCATTTCCAGAAAATTCCTCTTCTAATTTTCTAATTTCTGTTTGAATCTCATCATCTGTTTCATAGTCTTTTTTCTTTTTAGAATCAATCTTAGCATTTACTAATACTTGAGGATACATTTTAATAATTTTACACAATTCTGATGCTGATTTATTACTTTCTAACATTACTCTAATTAGCATTAATGATGTTAATATTCCATCTCCTGTTGGGTTATAATCTAATAAAATAACGTGTCCTGACTGTTCTCCACCTATATTATATCCATTTTTCAACATTTCTTCTAGAACATATCTGTCCCCAACTTTTGTTTGTTTTATTGTTATTCCATTTTCTTCGGCATATTTTTTTAAGCCCAAGTTACTCATAACAGTTGCTACTATTGCATTATTAGCAAGTTTTCCTTTTTCTTTTAGATACTTAGAAATAATAGCTATTAGTCTGTCGCCATCTATTTCTTCTCCATTTTCATCAACTGCTAAGCATCTGTCTCCATCTCCGTCATAAGCAATTCCTAAGTTACATTTATTTTCTACAACATATTTTTTTAGTACATCTAAATGTGTAGAGCCACAATTATCATTTATATTTATTCCATTTGGTGTATTATTTAATATATAGTGTTTTATTCCTAGAGCGGCAAATACTTTTTCTGCAACAACAGATGTAGCACCATTTGCAGTATCTATGGCAACTACAAAATTTTCTTTTTCATAATTTTCAAAGTCTTCTTCAAAATTTTTCCTAAAGAAATATACATATTCATCTAATAAATCTGTTCTTATTTCTGAAACGCCTATTTTATCATTTACAGCTGTAAAGTCTGTTAATTTATCTGAGTCCATTATTTCTTCTATTTCTTCTTCAATTGTATCTGGAATTTTCATTCCTTTATTACTAAAGTATTTAACACCATTAAATTCATATGTATTATGAGATGCAGAAATCACAACACTTGCATCTGCTTTAAGTTTTTTAGTCAAATATGCCACTCCTGGGGTTGGCATAACACCTAATATTTTTACATTAGCTCCATAGCTTAAGAAGCCTGCAACCATTGCACTTTCTATAAGAGTACCAGATATTCTTGTATCTCTACCTATTAATATTGTTGGTGTATGGTCTGTATGTTTAGATAAAACATATGCACCAGCTTTTGCAACTTTATAAACTAATTCTGGAGAGAGTTCAGTATTAGCGATTCTTCTTATTCCATCTGTTCCAAAATATTTTCTCATTTTTCAATCACATTTCCTTTCTTTTATTTATACTACATATTATTCTGCAAATTTTACTTTGTCAATTACTTTTGGTGTAAATACTTTTAAATAATATGGATTTATATCACTTAGTATATCTCTAATTAGAACTACATTTCCATCTTTATTTGTAATTTTAAGATTTGGAAATGTTTTTAACATTTCCTTATTTGAAAAAATTTTATCAACTAGTGATTTCATTGGCATATTTTTATATTGTTCAATATATTTATCTATATATTTTTCTTCTATATTTAGCTGTACTTTATTTTCGCTTACAAGTCTTACAAAAAATACCTTTAGCCCAATTCCTGTAATTACCATATCTATCATCAAAAATATCATAATAATTATAACAGCTTTTTTCAATTGTTTGTATGAAAATTTTTCTAAAAATTTGTCCACTTTTGGATTAAAATGTGTGATTAGATAAATTGCCAAAATTCCCCAGAACATAGAAAATGCTACACAAATTCTACCATTAATATTAAAAGCCATATCCGAGTAATCCCACCATACCACATGGAATATGGCTTCTCCTATTAAACTAACCACATATTCTATAATTGAGCCAACTAAAAAGCCTCCAAAAAATAATGTGTAATTATTCTTTTTAAATTTCTGTAGAGCCAAAATCATTATAACAGCTCCCAAACCATAAATTGAACAAAATGGTCCAATAATAAAGCTTTTTCGGCTTTCTAACACGCCTTTAGTTAATATTCCAAATATTGTTTCTATTATAAAACCAATAATACTATAAATTATAAAATATGCAAGTAAAGTTGTTATTGTAAATCCTTGTATTTTTAATGGTTCTTTTTTTGATTCGTTTATTTTTTCTCTCATTAGTGCTCCTTTAAACTACATCTTTTCTGGCATCTGTATTCCTAGTAAATTTGCGCCTCTTTTCAATATAATTCCTGTTGCATAAGTTAAATATAATCTTGCATCTTGTGTTTGTTGTTCTTCACCTATTATTTTGTTTTCATTATAGAAGCTACTAAATGCTTGTGCAAGGCTTATTAGATACCTTGCTAATATATATGGTTCATATTTTTCAGCAGCTTGCATAATTATATCTCCAAAATTATAGATTAATTTTATAATTTCTAAAGATTTTTCGTCTTGTAGCTTCTCAAAATTAACATTTTCTATTTTTGGAATGTATCCTGCTTTTTCTAAAACACTTTTAGTTCTTACATATATATATTGAACATAAGGTCCTGTTTCTCCATTAAAATTAAGCATTGTATCCCAGTCAAATAATTCATCTTTTATTCTGCTATTATATAAATCATTGAATATAACTGCTCCTATTCCTATTTTTTTTGCAATTTCTTTCTTATTCTCTAACTCAGGATTTTTAGCATCAATTATTGTTTCTACTCTTGAGGTCGCTTCATTTAATAAGTCTTCTAATTTTATTACATTTCCATCTCTTGTTGATAATTTTCCATTTTTTGATTGAATCATTCCAAATGGAACATGTACTAGTCCATTAATGTATTTTTCATCTAAGCCTAATAACTTAGCCACCTCAAATACCTGTTTAAAATGTAATATTTGCTCATATGAAGTAACATATATATTTTTATCATAATTATATTCTCTTGCTCTATACATTATAGCTGCTAAGTCACGCGTTGCATATGTTGTAGAGCCATTCGTTTTGCCTATTATACAAGGTGCCATATTTTTATCAGATAAGTCTATTATCCTTGCCCCTTCGGATTCAACAAGTTTTCCGGTACTTTCTAAAATATGTACTACTTCATCCATTTTATCTGCATAAAAAGCTTCGCCATTTAAAGAATCAAAATGTATGTCAAGCATATCATAGACTTTTTGAAACTCTTTTATACTTAGATCTCTAAATTTCTTCCATAGATTTGTACAATATTCATCTCCATCTTCCAATTTTTTAAAATTATTTCTGCAATCATTTAATACTGTTTCGTCCTCTTTGCAAAGCGCATTTATTCTTATATAAATTTTAGTTAATTCATCAATTGGATTTTCATCTATATTGTACTCTTCTCCCCATCTTTTGTAACCTTCTATTAATTTTCCAAATTGTGTACCCCAGTCTCCTAAATGATTTACACCTATGCAGTTATAACCCAAGAATTTATACAGTTTATATATACTATTTCCTATTACAGTAGTACGTAAATGTCCTATATGAAAAGGCTTTGCTATATTAGGCGACGAATAGTCTATTACTATATTTTTTCCTTCTCCTACTTTACTTGAGCCATAATTCTCTTTTAGTTTTTCTACCTCTGTTAAAACTTCAGAAATAAGCATCTGAGCATTTACATAAAAGTTTAAATATCCTCCCGCTATTTCTATTTTAACTATTTCATTATTTTCAAATGTTAATTTATCTTTTAATTCATTAGCAATAACTGGTGGAGCTTTTTTTAAATCCTTTGCCAACTTAAAGCAAGGAAATGCATAATCTCCCATTTCTTTGTTTGGCGGAGTTTCTATAAATTCATATATATTTTTTGAATCCACATTAGTTATTTCTCCAATTTTTTCCGATATAATTTTCTTAAAATCTACCAAATTAATTTCCCCTTTATTATATATTAATCTCCTAAATTTATTCCTATGTGTCTTGCTGTTTTCACCAAATCGTGATCCAGATTTACTTTTCTTATATTGCTCTCTGCGGTATTGCCAGATGCTGCACCTATTTTTTTATTGTTTCCTACTACATCTTCAAGTGGAACATAATTTAATCTACCATCTTTTATTACTGTTAATACATTAAATTTACCTTCCATAGCAAGCTCCATTGCTTTTGCTCCATATTTAGTTGAAAGGACTCTATCAAAAGCAGTTGGACTACCACCTCTTTGCATGTATCCCAAAACTGTACATCTTGCTTCTAACCCTGTTAACTCTTCTAATTCTTTTGCAACCTTAAATCCTGCTCCTCCTAATTTTGTATTATCTACACCTTTTCCATTGTTTCTTGTTCCCATTATAGTAATATCGCCATTTATTGGCTTTGCTCCTTCTGCTACGACAACTATACTAAATGCCTTTCCTCTGTTTTTTCTATTAAGTATTTTTCTTGCTGCACTATTTATATCATATGGTATTTCTGGAATAAGTGCCACATCAGCACCTCCCGCTATTGCTGATTCTAATGCAATCCATCCTGCATATCTTCCCATTACTTCTAATACCATTATTCTATGATGTGTTTCTCCTGTTGTGTGCAATCTATCTATCGCTTCTGCTGCAACAGATACTGCCGTGTTGTACCCAAATGTTATTTCTGTACATGCAACATCGTTATCTATTGTTTTTGGAACTCCAATAACATTTATTCCTTTTAATGATAAATCTCTTGCCGATTTTTGTGTTCCATCTCCTCCTAAAGTAAATAGACAATCTATTTCATCCTTTTTAATGTTTTCTACACATATATCTGATAAATCCTTATATACTTTCTCTCCGTTTTCTTCTACTGGGTAATTGAAAACATTGGCATTTGTTGACGAGCCTATTATTGACCCTCCTTTAGGTAATATACCTTTTGCATTACCAGTAGCATCAGTTGCTAACTGTACAAAATTGTTTTGTAATAATCCTCTATATCCATCTATAAATCCATAACATTCTATATTATTATTTTCTGCTGTTTTTATAATTGCACGCATTACTGCATTAAAACCAGAAACATCTCCACCATTAGCAAGTATTGCTACCTTCTTTATCATATGATTTTCTTCCTTTCAAATTAAAATATTCTTATAATATTATACCAATAAATAAAAAAAATACAACCCAAAGTTGTATTTTTTTACTGTATTTATGTTATTTTATGCTCTTGGATGAGCTTTTTTGTAAACATTTCTTAATGCTGGATCTTGAAATTGCATATATACTTGTGTTGAAGATATATCTGAATGTCCAAGCATTGTTTGTATTGCTTTAAGGTCTGCACCATTTTGTAGTAAATGTGTTGCAAAAGAATGTCTTAAAACATGTGGAGTTATATCCTTTGTAATATGTGCTTGTTCTTTATAATATTTAACAATTTTCCAGAACCCTTGTCTTGTTAATCTTTTTCCATTAACATTAACAAATAAAGCTTTTTCATTTTCGTCTTTTATAAGTATTGGTCTTGCTTTTTCAACATATTCTTTTAAAGCCTTTAATGATATAGAGCCTAATGGAATATTTCTTTTTTTACCTACTGTATTACATATAACAAAACCTTGTTCTAAATCAACATTTTCTATGTTCAACGAGATTATCTCTGTAACTCTCATTCCAGTTGCATATGCAAACTCTAACATTGCCTTGTCTCTAGTACCTTTTAAGTCTACATCCTTAGGTTGCTCTAACAACAATTCTACCTCTTGTGAAGTTAATACACTTGGAATTTTCTTTTCTACTTTAGGCGATTGTATATTTTCTGTAGGATCATTTTTTATTTTTTTAGTTCTTATTAAATATTGGTAAAAAGACCTTATTGATGCTAAATTTCTAGATATTGTTGAAGCTTTTTTTCCTTCTTCTTTTAAATAGTCCATATATTCTTCTATTTCTTCATTGCTTGTTTTTGTATAATTCATATGGTTTTCTTCTATATAATCTGCATATTGCATTATATCTCTTCTATATGATTCAAGTGTGTTTTTTGATACTCTTTTGTCATTTTCTAAAAATTCTAAAAATAATTTTATTTGCTTTTCCATTATTGTTATTCTCCTTCTCTCAATTAACATAAACTTTATATATGTTATACCAAATTTCGACTAAAAAGTAAATAGTTTTTCAAAAAATTTTATATGTAATTTATTACCATCTTTAATAAATTAGGTGATATGTATGTTTCAACCACGGCTGATATAACTAGCAAAATTAATATTATTACCGAAAATAATGTATGCCTTATTATCTCAAATTTAATATTTTCTCTTCTTTTATCTTTTATTATCGACTTATATACTTTTATTCCTGTAACTGCTAATGCTAGCAATGCCGGTATAAAAATTATATTTTGCATTAATAAGCTACATGTAGCAAATATAGCTCCTTTCCCTATTCCAAATGTTGCTACAGCTGAAGATATAGTATATCCCATACAAAATCCCCTAAAAGATACTATGCCAAACACTATAGGCAACCCTATTATTGTTGAACCAGCAAACCACATTATTATTGTAAGAATTACATTATCTTTTATAGAGTTTTTTATAAGTTCCATATTGTCAATTTTATAATTAGTCTTTAGTGAATTAGAAAAATTGTTAAGATATTCCGTTATCTGCGTTATTTGTGTTTCATTTGCATTGTTTATAAATATAACTCCTAAAATTAATCCTATTAAAAATAAAATTGATACTATTGCATATTCTCTTATGTTATCATATATGTGTTTCTTTATAATGTTTGCAATTGTACTTTTTGCAGTTGTTTTTCTCATTTTATTATCATTCCTTCTTTAGATATATATTTTATACATAATATCTATTCAATAAAATGAGTTTTAGAACCTAGCTTGCTGTTAATTTTCCATAAACTCCTCCGCCACCAGATTGTATTTTTATATTACCCTCTCTTGCATCTATTATTGTGTTTGCAACCTTTTCGCCAACTACACTTTCTATATCATCTTTAGACAACTTGTGCAATATATCCATTTCTGTCCCAAAAGTATTTAATAATTTCTCTATTGTTTTTGCGCCCAACCCTGGTATGAAAGTAAGTGGAACCTGATATATATATGGTGGCCTATGTTTTGGGCTTTTAAATTCCTTTTTGTCTTTTATTAATTCTATTCTATCAAATACTCCAAAAGTAACCTTTTCGCTTGAACATTTTGGACATCTTTCCACTGGTTCTTTTGTTTCTATTACCGAACTACAATTATCGCAAAATGTTCTATGGTATTTACCTAATTTAGGATCCAAACCATAGTTACACAGTACTTTTCTTCCCTCTTCATTTTTCAAAGCTTTTACAACTTCTTTAAAACTTATATCTTGCACTTGCATTTTATTATATTCTCTAGCTATTTTAGGCAATGAATGCGCATCTGAATTTGTTATGAATGTTTTATCTTCTAATTCTGATATTGTATCTGCCAAATATGTATCTGCACTTAATCCTAATTCTATTGCAAATATCTTACTAAATTTTTCTTTAAATATATTTTGCATTCTATCCACGCAATTTCCGTAATAACTTTTAAATGGAGTAAAGCAATGTGCTGGTATTAAAATTCCATTATTTTTTTCTACTATATCTATTAGCTCATAACCAGAAATATCAGACCTTTGCGTGCTTAATGTTATATTTTTTATATGCGTGCTCATTTCTTTTGAAAAAGCCTTTATATCGTCTAAGTGCGGAAAAAAGCAAACATTATGTGCCGCTCCCTTTTTCCCATTTCTTCCAACTTCAGATGTTTCCACTTCACTGCCCAATAATATGCATACTTTATCTTTATATATTATTCCACCATCTTCTATTTCATATGCCTGTCCTGTTCTCAAGAAATTCTCTATATCTTCTATTACATATGGTGATGCACAATCTATTATTCCTACTATTTGTATTCCTTTTCTATCTGCACACTCTTTTGCTATATTAGCAAAGTTCAAACTTTTTGCTGCTGTTATCTTTATTGGTTTTCCGCTTTCACTTCTTCCTATATGTACATGTAAATCTGCAAATATTTCTCTCATTTCTTACCACATTTCCTTTTCCTTTTACAATCCTAATTCATCATAAAATCTTCCTGGCTTTCTTAAAGTGTTTTCCACAGAACTGCTTTCTTTATTTTCAGCTATTTTCATATCTGTATCTTTTGTTAAATCTGATAACGGGATCCCTTGTATTCTTCCTTGTACAATAGGATATATTCTAGATATTACCTTCATTCCTTTAACCATGTCATTATCATCTGGAATACTATTTATCTCTTTTGCTATAAAACTTAGAACACCTAAAACATCTGGAATAATTACTTCTCTATTTTCATTCATATCTTTATTGCCTCCATTCTATTTACAAAATCCTTAAATATTTCTAAATATCTATTTTCTTTATCCTTTAAATTTCTAAATTCCAATAGAACTAAGGCTTCATCACATTTAAATCCAATTCTTTCTGGTCTGTCCAGAAGCATTCCACCAAATTGATCAATTAATTCTAAAATATCTGCTTCTGGCTCTCTAGGTTCTAGCCCACTATATCTATTTACTTGTTCACATATTCTGCAAAATCTTTCGTCAAATCCAAGATTTCTTAAATACTCGGCTCCTTCTTTTGCATATGTTTTGATTTTCTCCATATCAGAAAAATTATCAACTTTTTTACAATTACACAATATGCATGCTGTTAAAATTAAATTTTTATCCAAATCAATTTCTGTGTGATCTAGAAATAACTTGGCCAACACCGTCTTAAAAATAACAGTGTTATTAAAAAAAGTATTAGCTTTTTTTCGCAAATAATATGCTATTTCAAGTTTCTTTACCCAGTCTTTTTCTTCCATTATATATGTTGCAAAAGTTTCCATTTCAATGTTTCCTTCCATAATAAATGGGAATGTCTTATGCATACAATTATGTGATTTCCCTTACGCAGATTATATGATAAAAAATATTACATTTCAATAAAAATAATGAAATGTAATATTTTTGTAATATTTTACATGGTAATTATTTTATTAGTATAGTCTAAGTTAGACCAAGAATCGCTTTCATATCCTAGAGTATATACATTGGTCGCAAATATATCAGTTTCTAGCATTTCCTTTAATGCCTTATTTTTAGATTCATCCATATATTTTTTTACTGAAGTTACTATTTGCGCTCTTTTATTATGTTTTACTATTTGTGATATCAGTTTTTTACCTTTTTCATTAAAACCTAAAATTCTTGCATATGGAGTTGTTTTTTTAGAAGTCATCATTTTTTCACTTGTTATTCCTAGTAAAGCATATATTAGAATTCTTTGTATTCTTGTCTGGGTATATCTTTTACATTTTACTATATTGACAAAGTCAACAACATTATTGCAAGAATTTGCTGCATTTTTTATAGCATTTTCTAATCCCTCTGATACATCTGCAAGTTGAGCAATATCTCCCACCTTCATTTTTCTTAAGTTATATATTATTTCTTTCTGAAATTTTGATAAATCTAATACATAGTGTCCTCTTCTTAGTTCATCTGCTAAAAGTGCATACGAAGACTTAGGCATAACTTTTTGTATTTCTTCAAACTGACCTGTTGCTATCATTTTTCTTATTGCTGTTGCGCTTGCAAAATCATCTATAATTATTTCATCATTATATAATACTTTTTCTCTTCTAATTCCTATTGGATTTAATTTGCTTTTTAACTTTTTTATTGCCTTTAAATATTCTATTGCCAATATATTGTTTGCCCCTGTTAATATATTTGCATATTGTTTAATATCATTCAAGTACATCATTACAGCATTTTCTCTAGCCTTTGGAAAGGATATTCCTTTTTTTAGCTCATGGTTTAATATATTGGTATATTCTTTTGGCTCCATATAAAAAACATTTGCTATATTGTTTAAACTAGCAATATCTTTTGCCTCTATACCAAAAGATATTGTATCAACTATTTTTAATGAGTCTAATAATTTTATAGCACCTTCTGCAAAGTTTTCTGCACTTGAAACACTATATACAGTTGGTAATTCTATTACTAAATCTACTCCATTAGCCAATGCCATTTTTGCTTTTGTCCATTTATCTATAATAGAAGTATTACCTCTTTGTACAAAATTTCCTGACATCACACATATTACAAAATCTGCACCTGTTTCTTCTATAGATTTTTTTATATGATATAAATGGCCATTATGAAATGGATTATATTCAGCTATTGTCCCTAATACTTTTGGCATAAACTCACCTTCTTTATATTGTATTGTTTTTTATTTATTGTTATAATATCATATAATAAAAATATTTACAATTAGAAGGAGAAAATTAAATGGAAGAAGTTATTATATATACTGATGGTGCCTGTAGTGGTAATCCTGGGCCAGGTGGTTGGGGAACAATTTTAATGTATAAAGATAATAAAAAAGAAATTTCTGGTGGCTTAAAAAATACTACCAACAATGTAATGGAACTAACTGCTGTAATAGAGGGATTAAAGCTTCTAAAATTTCCATGTAATGTTCATCTTTATAGTGATAGTGCTTATGTGGTAAATGCTTTTAATCAAAATTGGATTAAAAATTGGGTTAAAAATAATTGGAAAACATCTGATAAAAAAGATGTAAAAAATAAAGAGCTTTGGCAAGAATTACTTTCTCTTACCAAAACTCATAAAGTCACATTTCACAAAGTAAAAGGTCATGCAGACAATGAATTTAATAATAGATGTGATGAATTAGCCAGAATGGCAATACATAGTTAGCTTATTATTTACCTTCTTTTTTAGAAGGTTTTTTCCTTATTTCCTTTTGCATTTCTTCTACCTTATCCCCTATATTATCTTTTATTTCGCTTGCACTCTGGGTTATTTTTTCTTTCATGCTTTCAACTTTATCTGACATTTCTGTTTTTACTTCCTTAGCCTTTTGTGCTATTTGCCTTGCTTTTTCTTTTATCTTAGCCTGCAAATTTGGGTATGCTTCCATAAGTCTTTTGTTGAAAAAAGATTTTCCTATTAATACTTCCCTTACCTTTTTTGTAATTTCTTCTGTGTTATCCTTTATTTTACCTACATTTATGGTTTTAACAGTTTTGGTAAAACTTGATATTACATTATATGAAACAATATTATCTGTAATAAATATTGTAAAACAAATTGCAGAAATAATATTTAACATAGAATTTGAAAGCATATTTAAATATTTAAATGTTATTGGATTTAATACATACATAACCAAACATCCCAATATTCCAAATGGCACAACTGTTTCTAGACATATTCTTCCATTTATGTTATATTTTTTAGCGCTATAATCCCACCATCTTGCTTTAAATATTTTTTCCATTATGTAACTTGTAAAATACTCTAATATTCCACATATTATTACTGCCATCAAAAATAATACTATTGGATCTTTGGTATAGTTTTTTAATAAAATTGTAATGGCTAGTCCACCAAATCCATAAATTGGACAATATGGGCCTATTAAAAAGCCTCTATTTACAAATTTTCTTTTTTCTATAGATACTAATGTTGTTTCTATTATCCAACCCAAAATTGCATAAATAAAAAACAGCATAAAGTATGTAAATACATTTCTCATTTTTTTCTCTCCTCTTCATAAACAAACAATTCATTTTTAAATTTAACATATTTTTCTTAATTTAGCAATAAAAAATCCTTCATATTCTTGTGTTGGACATATGCATAAAGTTCCATCTATTGTTGTTGGTAATTGTGGTAATGTTTCCTTGCCTTCAAATTCAATTGGAACAATTTCCATTCCTTTATTCATTATTGTTTTTACTATTTCTTCATTTTCTTCTTTTAATATTGAACACGTTGAATATACCAATTCTTTGCCACCTTTTAATATTTGTACTGCTTTATTTATTAAACTTCTTTGTGTTTTTTTGCATTTTTCAACAAGCTCTAATGTAAAATACTTATTCAAATCTGTATTATTCATATTTATAGTACCACTTCCACTACATGGGCTATCTAGAAGTATTTGATCAAAAGAGAAAAATTTATCTATATTTCTTGCATCTTTTACCATAACATATGCTAGAGCTCCTTGCTTTTCCAGATTGTATTTTAGTCTCTCCGCTCGTATATTACTCATTTCGCAGGCTGTTATATTTGCATTGTTATTAGTAAGTGCTGCTATTTGTGTGGTTTTTCCTCCTGGCGCTGAAGTCATGTCTAAAATATCTGTTTTTTCTGTAGGATTTAAAATTATTGGTGGCAACATAGATGACAAACTTTGTAAATATATTTCTCCATTTTTATACATTTCTAATTTTTGTATCTCTTCTTCATTTCTATTAAGTATTATAAAAGCCTCTTTACTCCATTTTACTTTTTTATACATTATTCCATTTTCAACTAGCCTCTGTTCAATTTCTTCTGCTGTTGTTTTTATTGTATTAACTCTAAAAGTAAGTTTTCTTTCTAACTTATAGCCTTCTATTATTTGATTAGCTTGCTCTTCGTTATATTCTTTATATAATCTTTCCATAAAAAAATCGGGTAATTTGTTCATCTAATTATCATTCCTTTTTATTATTATTCTATCATCTTCTGCTTTATCTTTTATTTTATCTGCTCTATATGATTTTATTATATATTGGCTCTTCCCATCAAATTTTATTGTAACTGATTTAGTATAATCATTGTTACTTTCTTCATGTTTTTCATCTATTATTAGACTAGCATTACACTTTTTTAGTGTTTCAAATGTAGATATAAATCCAATGCCTGTACCGCCAGTTTCTTTGTGTGTTGTTACAGGTTCCAATCCTAATTTTAACAATGTTTCTATTTGAAATTCTATACCTGTATCACATATGCAAAATTCATAACAATTATTTTTTATACCCAATATTGCTATAATACTTTTAAACTTATTTCGACTAAAATTTATTGCTATTATTGCATCTTTTAAATGATCCCCAATTAAAGTTACTAATCTATCCTTTTCTATAATATTATTAACTAATGGATATACATTTCCTTCTATTTTTAGCTTAAAATCAATATTATTTTTTATACATTCACTTTGCATATATTTAAACATTTCATCAATTTCTTCTATTCCTGTAAGTGGTAGCTTTTCCACTTGTTTTATTGAGTTCATTTTATTAGAATATTCTTTTGATAAACTATTTATTTTGTTTGTAATAGCTAGTTCCCTTCCAACTTCCATATTTGTATTATTTATAAAATCATTTACTGTCATCTCTAATGCTTTTTGTCTATTATAGAATTCATGATTAATTTTGCTAATCTTAAACTTTTCCTCTGAAAGAACTTTTATTTTCTCATCCTTTTGTTTAATTTCATTTTCATAATCTGCCATTGTTTTTTCCAATAACTTTTGCTTATAATATAAAACCAATGTTTTTTGAATCATAACAAACATAATAGTACCTAAAATAATAAATGAAATCAAAATATGCCTTGTCAAATTGCCATAATAATTGCCAAATAAGGTGTATACAAATATCACAGCAATACTTATGTTTATAGTTATTATGTCTATATACTCATTATTGATTTTTTCCTTAATAAAAGCCAGCCCTTTATTAAATCTTTTAATTCTGAAAAGTACACAAATTGTTAGTCCTTGTATTACCACCATTAAAATCATCATAACTATTTTGGCATTATTTACCCTATTTAATATATTTTGTAATGGAAAAATAGCAGCCACGGAAATAACTAATGACATTATACATACCGCAAAAGCCAGTAAAATCGCTGAAGGTCTAATTTTCTCAGTACTTATTTGATTTATTATTATGGCAGATAATATAATTATTATAATCATTACTTCATTTGTTTTAAAATAACTCTTCATTAGAAGGTTTAAAGCACTTAAAAAGAAATTAATAATAAATATCAAAGCACATGTTTTTTTACTATAGTTTTTATTCATAATCCTAGCATATATATAGCTTGTATAGTTTAATAGAAAGAACATTTTTATAAGTGTATTTAATAAATCAATTTTCACTTTTCTCACCTTAATAATTAAATATGACTATATTATAAATAAAAAAAGAGAAGTAATCAATATTTTTTTACTTCTCTTGTATTTTTATAATCCTAACCAATATCTTAACCATTCCCAGAAATCCATTCATATCACCACCTATTTTTTTATTTTTTACAATAAAAAAATATCACTTATATCCATTTATATAAGTGAACAGTAGTGATTCAATTATTTGATTAAATCTGATTTTTGTCATTTAGTGATTATTACTTTTTGTGATATTTTATCACTTTGTAGACATACTTTCTTTCATCTACCAAGTAATATTTGAATTTTGCCACAATGCAATGCATTGTGGCGCTTTTTAGATCATCTTTTTCTTTATTTTATTGGCATAATAATATATAAATTCAGTTGGTGTTGGTACTCCTGTTTCATAATTAATTTTTGCTGTGTAATATGTGGTTAAATCTTCTATTGCAGATATTCGCCAAGCATAAAGTATTGCATTCTGCATTGCTCTGCTTATAGTACTTGTAGACCTTTTATATTTACCACCTAAATATTGTATTATTGATATTTTGCTTTCATTATTTTCTTGCATTATTGCATAATATATAGAGTCATGTAAATACTTTCTGCCTTGTAAATGAGTTCCTACTCCTATCAAATCAAGTTCTTTGTCAATTTCTTCCAATATTTTTTTATCATCATTTGATTCATTGTGTTTAGTATCTTCAGTGTAGCTTATATTATCTGTATACCCATTTAACAATAGTAATGTATCTATTACGCTTTCTTCCGAATAACCTTCCTGTTTTTTATAAAATATAAAATCAACTTTATTATCATGTAAATAATCATAAACAGAGTCTGTACATATGTTTGTAGTTACTATTATTTTAGGCAATATTTTTAACTTAATTTTCCTTAACTCTTTTAAAAATCCAAATCCACTACCTTTTCCATTTGTTAATTCTAGATCTAATATAATACCGTCTGGCATATTATTTTTTACACAGTTTAACGCTTCTACTTCCGAGTTTGTTATTGCAATAAATTTTATCTCACTTTTTGCTCTTTCAATTTTCTTAAATATTTCACAAGTATTAACATCATCTTCCACTAATAATAATTTCATTTTATTCTCCATAAAAATAAATACCTCTTGTTTTTTCATATATTATCATATTTTTTCATTTTTTTCCACTAATATGTATTGTTTTTTGTCATTTTATAATTTGTTTATAATTTTAGAATTAATTTGATATTAATTTTGTGAGGTTTTTTATGAAAAAGCAAATTGGTTTAAGAATAAAAAATATACGTGAAAATATGAATATGTCAAAAGAAGAATTTTCTAAATTACTTGGTATCTCTGGTCAATATCTAGGAATTGTTGAACGTGGGAAAAGTTGCTTATCCATTGAAAAGTTAAAAAGACTTTGTGATTTAACCAATACCAGTGCTGATTATATTTTGTTTGGCAAAAATAATAATATAAAATCGGAAACTAGTAAAATGTTAGAATCTTTTAGTAATGAAGAAATAGAACTTGGTTGTGATACTTTAAAAAAATTAGCAGTTTTTATTAAAAGTATAAATTAACCTGAGTGGCTAAAACCGCTCAGGTTAATTTGTTTCGTTTGTTAGTTTTCTTCAAATTGTGAATTATACAATTTTGCATATGCACCGTTCTTTTTTAATAATTCTTCATGCGTTCCTTGTTCTACAATATCTCCTTGATCCATTACAAGTATCAAATCTGCATTTTTTATTGTAGATAATCTATGTGCTATTATAAAGCTTGTTCTACCTTTCATTAAATTATCCATTGCTGATTGTATTTGTTGTTCTGTTCTTGTGTCTATAGAACTTGTAGCTTCGTCCAGTATCAATATTTTAGGATCTGTTAAAATAACCCTTGCTATTGTTAATAATTGCTTTTGACCTGCTGAAATATTACTTGACTCTTCATCTATTAGTGCATCATATCCTTTAGGTAATGTTTTTATAAAGTGGTGTACATGTGCAGCTTTAGCAGCCTCTATTATTTCTGTATCCGTTGCATCTTCTTTTCCGTATTTGATATTATCCTTAACAGTTCCATTAAATAGCCATGTATCCTGTAAAACCATTCCAAATACCTGTCTTAACTTTCCTCTATCAAACTTCTTTATATTTGTTCCATCAAGCAATATTGCTCCACTGTTCACATCATAAAATCTCATTAAAAGCTTAACTATTGTCGTTTTTCCTGCCCCTGTTGGACCTACAATTGCTATTTTTTGTCCAGCTTTTATATCTGCATTAAAATCATTTATTATTATTTTATCCTCATCATAGCCAAAATGAACATGTTCAAATTCCACATTGCCTTCTATATCTTTTGTACTTTTAGGATTCGCAATAGTTTTTATTTCTTCTGGTTCCTCCAAAAATTCAAACACTCTCTCCGCTGCCGCTACCATGGCTTGTAACATTCCAGAAACTTGGGCTATTTGATTTATTGGTTGAGTAAATTGCTTATTATACTGTATAAAAGACTGAATATTTCCTACTGTTATTTTGCCTTGTATAGCAAAATATCCACCTAGTATTGCTACTGCCACGTATCCAACATTACTTATAAAGTTGGTTACCGGATGTATTAGTCCAGATAGAAATTGAGATTTCCAACCAGATTTATATAACTCCTCACTTGCTTCTTCAAATTTGTTTATTACTACATCTTCACTGTTGAATGCTTTTACAACAGTGTGTCCTCCATAAATTTCCTCTACCTGTCCATTTACATGTCCTAAATAATCTTGTTGAGCTTTAAAATATTTTTGCGACTTAGATACTATTGTTTTAACTAAAAATGCTGCAATTGGTAGTATTATCAAAGACGTAATAGTCATTTGCCAGCTAATAGAAAACATCATTATTAATATTCCTATTAATGTGCAAATAGCTGTTATTATTTGCGTAACACATTGGTTCAAATTTTGAGATAATGTATCTACATCGTTTGATATTATTGATAATACTTCTCCATTTGTTTTTTTATCAAAATATTTCATAGGAAGTTTATTAATTTTTTCTATTAACTCATTGCGCATTTTATATGTTATTTTTTGTGCCACTCCTGTCATTGTAAATCCCTGCACTGCAGAGAATACCATGCTAATCAAATACAATGTTAATAATGTTAGAAGAATTTCTGCAATTTTTTGAAAATTAATTCCTTCTCCTCCTGATAATTTACTTATTAATCCATTATATATTTCTGTTGTTGCGTTTCCCAATATTTTTGGTCCTACAATTGAGAAAATTGTACCTCCAATTGCAAATATCATTACTATAACCACTGCAATTTTATATTTAGATAAGTAGTTTTTTATCAATTTATTTGTAGTCCCTTTAAAGTCTTTTGCTTTTTCTATTGTCATTGGTCCTTTTCCTGGTCCCATACCTCCCATTGGAGGCTTTTTTGTTTGATTACTCATATTATTCTAGCTCCTCCTTTGAAAGCTGTGATAATGCTATCTGTGAATATGTATCACAATTTTTCATAAGCTCTTGATGCTTTCCTATTCCTACAATTTTTCCCTCTTCTAGCACCACAATTTGGTCAGCATTTAGTATTGTGCTTACTCTTTGCGCAACTATAATTACAGTTTTGTTTTTAGTTTTTTCTGCTAATGCTGCTCTTAATTTACTATCAGTTTTTAAATCTAATGCTGAAAAACTGTCATCAAAAACAAATATTTCTGGGTCTATTGCAATCGCTCTTGCTATTGATAAACGCTGTTTTTGCCCACCAGACACGTTTGTTCCGCCTTGTGCTATCTCTGATTTATATTTTTCTGGCTTTGCTTCTATAAATTCTGTTGCCTGTGCTATTTCTGCAGCTTCTTTCATCTGTTTGTCAGACATTTTAGGATTTCCATATTTTATATTTGATTCTATTGTTCCAGAAAATAGTAAGCCTTTTTGTGGAACAAAACCTATTCTTTTTCTCAATTCATGTTGAGGTACATCTTTTATATTAACTCCGTCTATTAATAGTTCTCCACCAGTTACATCATAAAATCTTGGTATTAAATTTACAATAGTAGATTTTCCACTACCTGTACTTCCTATTATTGCCGTAGTTTTTCCCGGTTCTGCTGTAAAATTAATATCTGTTAATATTTCTGCATCTGCATCTGGATATCTAAATGAAACATTTTTAAATTCAACCAATCCTTTCTTACTGTTGTCAAATTTTTTTGTATTCTCATTATCTTTTATTCTTGGCTCTTTTTCTAAAATTTCATTTATACGATTAGCAGAAACCTGAGCACGAGGTAGCATTATAGATATCATAGAAATAACTAAAAAACTTATTACAATTTGCATTGTATATTGTATAAACGCCATCATATCTCCAACTTGTATATTTCCATTTGCTACATTATGTCCCCCTACCCATATAATTAGTAAAGCCACTGAATTCATAACAAACATTAATGCTGGCATCATTAAACTCATAGCCTTATTAACAAATATATTAGTTTTCATTAATATTTTATTTGCATCTTCAAACCTTTTTTCTTCTTTCTTTTCTGTATTAAACGCTCTAATTACTGGCAAACCAGTTAGTATTTCTCTTGCAACTAAATTCAAACGGTCAACAAGCTCTTGTAGTTTCTTGAATTTTGGCATTGCTATAATAAATAATGTTAATATTATTCCTAATATACATAAAATTGCCAAACCTATTATCCAAGCCATTGAAGTATGGCTGTTATTTAATACCCTTATAAAACCGCCTATACCTACTATTGGCGCATATACTACTACTCTAAATAACATTGCAATTAAATTTTGTATTTGCTGTATATCATTTGTGCTACGTGTTATTAGTGATGCTGTAGAAAACGCCTTAAATTCCTCTATGGAAAAGCCTAAAACCTTTTTGAAAACCTTATTTCTTAGGTTTTGTCCTAACTTAGCTGCGACTCTCGATGATAAATACATTATTATTATTGCTGCAATCATACTTATTAATGCTATACCTAACATCTGCATACCTGTAAATAGTATATAATCATTTTGTATTTTATCTAAGTCCATCCCTATTTGGGCATATTCTTGCTTTGTAGCTTGTATTGCAACTTGTTCTGTCATATTGCCAAATTTCTCGTCTATCATTTTGCTACTTTCTTCCAAAATATTATTCCTTGTTTCTTCTGGCATATTTTTAATTATTGTTAGCAAATCTGCTTGTTCAAGTATGCTTTGTTGTGCTTTAGGTGTGTTCTGTAGAATATTCTTTTTGATCTCTTTGGCTGTTTCTTCATTACTTATACTATATATTATCATTAATGGTTTTGCTATTAATGTATCAAGTTCTTCTTTCTGTTCTTTCTTTAAATTATTAAGTACATAAATATCTTGATTTTCTAATTCTGGATATTGTTTTAAATATTTTTCATACTCTTTATCCTCCATTTCTTTTTTAGAAATTAGAGTATAACAATTTAATATTTTTTCATCATCTGTTGAAAATAGTAATAAATTTTCCATTTGCTCTTTTCGTATTGCTTCTGGAGAAACATTTTGTATTCCCCCTTGTTGTATTCCAATATTAACTATTTTAGATGTATAATCTGGTAATGCTAAGTCTGTACCTGCTTGCAAGCATAGCAAAATCACTATAATTATTACTGAGATTAGTGATTCTTTTAGGTTTTTTAATATTTTTAGCATTTGCTTGTTATTCCTCCTTTTTATGTTTTAAATGATTTTAATCTTTATGTGTTGCATTAATTATATTATTGTGTTTTTTTGGTAAATTCTTTGATTTTAAAATAAACTTGTGGCCATGAATACACTTTTTCTACTTCTCCTGTTTCTATATTATTATTTGTTGTGCCAACAAACATATATGATTTTATTCCTGCATCATTTATTTCTTTACAAAATTTAAAGCAATCATCTATAAATACATCTATATTGTATTCTCTAGCTATCTTTAATTTGTCAGATGAATTTATTAATAATCTATCATATTCTATTTTGTTCTTTTTAAGCCATTCTTCTGTTAACCCCTCTACGCTCTCTATTCCATCTTGCTCATACCTTGCGGTTATAATATAAATGTTGTTTCCTTCTTCTTTTAATTTTTTTATAGTTTCTGCTACATATTGTTTTGGAGTTGCCTCTCTTAAAACTCTTTCAAAGTGTTTATACCAAAATTTTTTTAATGCTTCCTCTTCCCACTTATACATATTCTCTATTTGATCATATGTAGGTATGCTTCCTAAATTTTTAATATCCCCTGTTCCCTTCATTTCCTCAATATCATATATTTGTGAATCTGCTAACATAATTTCAAATGAATTTGACATTGTATCATCTATATCTATTCCTATATTCATACTATTTTTGTTCCTTTCTTAATAAATTTATTACATCATTTTTTTATTTTTACCACATAGCATACATTATTTTAGCATATTCTAGTTTATATTACAAATATTTTTTCCTTCATTTCAAATGAATTTCTAATATTGAAGACAAAAATAGGCGATTTTACCCGCCTATTGATATTTCAAAAAAATTTTAATTTTATCTTGCCAAACCAGTTAATATCTGTTATTATATATATTGTATTTTAAATATGCCGATGTGGCGGAATTGGCAGACGCACCAGACTCAAAATCTGGCGGGAAACCATGTGGGTTCGAGTCCCACCATCGGTACCACAAATTAGTTTGATAAGGCTAATTGATTCTTAAGAATTTGAAGACTGCACTTCTTCATTTTTTTTTATGCTTATAGCATTTGATAATGCTTGAACAGATAAATCTTTTGACTTGCTATCTAAATGTGCATATATATTTGCAGTAGTTGAAAAGTTAGAATGTCCAAGCCACTCCTGAATTGCTTTCATAGGAATTCCTTTTGCAAGTAATAAACTAGCACAAGAATGTCTTAAATCTTTCAAGCTATAAAATTTTAAATAACTATAAAACTTTCATTATCATTTCTATGACTTCTTTCTACTTTTCCATTATGTTGTGGTGTCCTGGGTTGGATTTTATGATGTTTTATTCCATCTCCATAATGAAGTCCTTAAAATATGGTATTTTCTGCATACATAATCTATATCTCCACAATTTCTATACATCTCTACTGCATATTTTCTTGTATTAATTTCATGTGGAAGGTATCTTTTTTTATTTTTTTCTGTTATACTATTATTCATAAGTGATTTAAATCTCCTTTATATAATTTTTGTTTTGCAACTCAATTATATATGATTTAAATCACTTATTTAATTTTTATTTATTTTGTTTCACATCAATTGTAACACTACAAAAATATATAAATATGCAAAAATAGATAGAACATATACTTAATGTATATAATCTATCTATTTTTTAGTTTATTTTTTAAGTTCTTCTAAAAACATTTTATTTAATAACTGAGGATTTGCTTTGCCTTTAGTTTGCTTCATTGCTTGGCCAACTAAGAATCCTAATGCTCTATCTTTTCCTGCTTTATAATCAGCTATTGATTGTGGATTTGCTTCTAATACCTGCATAACTACTTCTTTTATAGCTCCCTCATCGGAAATTTGTATCCAACCTTTTTCCTTTATAATATCTTCTGGATCTCTAGGATTTTCAAATAACTCTTGCATTACTTTTTTACCAATGCTAGAACTTATTGTTCCTTTATCTATAAGAATTACTAATTTGGCAAGTTCTTCTGCTGTAAAAGGAATTTCATTTGGTTCTATTTCCTTTTCATTTAATATTCTTGATATATCTGAAATAATCCAATTGCTAACAGCTTTATGATTATTACAAATCTTAGATGCTTTTTCGAATAAATCTGATAAATATTTAGAAGCAACTATTATTCTTGCATCTTTTTCAGACATATTATATTCTTTTATATATCTATCATATCTTGTTTCCGGAAGTTCAGGCAAATTATTTTTAACATTTTTTATATACTCATCTGATAATTTTATTGCAACTAAATCAGGCTCTGGGAAATATCTATAATCTTGTGCATCTTCTTTATCTCTCATAGAAAATGTTCTGCCTGACACATCATCCCATCTTAAAGTTTCTTGTGTTACTTCTCCACCATCTTCTAATAAATCAATCTGTCTATCTATTTCATATTCAATACCTCTTGTAATACTTCTAAATGAGTTCATATTTTTCATTTCAGTACGAGTTCCTAATTTACTATCTGATTTCTTTTTTACAGAAACATTAACATCTGCTCTAAAAGATCCTTCTTGCATTTTGCAATCTGATACTTCTATATATTCAAGTATTGATTTTAATTTTTTCAAATATTTATCAACATCTTCTGCACTAGACATATCTGGCTCAGAAACTATTTCAATAAGTGGTACTCCAGCTCTGTTTAAATCTACTAAACTACCTCCACCAAATTCATCGTGATTTAATTTTCCAGCATCTTCTTCAATATGGATTCTTAAAATTCTAACTTTCTTTTTATTTCCATTTTCATCATCAATCTCTATGTATCCATGATTGCATAAAGGTTTATCATATTGTGAAATTTGATATGATTTTGGTAAATCAGGATAATAATAATTTTTTCTATCATTTTTACTATCTTTTGATATTTCACAATTAGTAGCTAATCCTGCTTTTACAGCATATTCTACAACTTTTTCATTTAAAACTGGAAGTGTTCCAGGCATTGCCATACATATTGGGCATACATGAGTATTAGGTGCTGCTCCAAATGTAGTTGGGCATGAACAAAAGATTTTGGTTTTTGTTGAAAGCTCTGCATGCACTTCTAATCCTATTACTGCTTCATAATCTTCTCTTGACATTTAAATTGCACCTCCTTTTTTAAATTCTGGTTCATATTTCTCTCTAAATTTATATTCTTGTTCAAAACTATAAGCTGCATTTAATATAGTTTCTTCTTGGAATTTATTTCCAATTAACTGCATGCCAATTGGTAATCCATTGCTATCTACTCCACAAGGAATTGAAATTCCTGGTAATCCTGCAATATTTACAGAAACAGTACAAATATCTGCTAAATACATTTCTAATGGATTATCAGATTTTTCTCCAATTCCAAAAGCTACTGTTGGTGATGTTGGAGTAAGTATAACATCATATTTTTCAAAACCTTTATCAAATTCATTTTTTACTAATGTACGAACTTGTTGAGCTTTTTTGTAATATGCATCATAATATCCTGAAGATAACACATATGTTCCAAGTATAATTCTTCTTTTTACCTCTGCTCCAAATGCTTCACTTCTTGTTTTCTTATACAAATCTTTTAAATCCTTAAAATCATTTGCTCTATAAGTATATCTAATTCCATCAAATCTTCCTAAATTAGAACTAGCTTCTGCACAAGCAATTATATAATAAGTTGCTAAAGCATATTTTGCAATATCTAAAGAAAATTCTTCTATTTCAGCACCCAACTTTTTATATGTTTCTATTGCTTCTTCTAATTTTTCCTTAACTTCACTATTTATTCCTTCTCCAAAAAATTCTCTTGGAACACCTATTTTTAACCCTTTAACATTTCCTGTTAATGCTTTTTCATAATCCTTCCTAGGTTCATCAACTGATGTAGTATCTTTTCTATCATGTCCTGCTATAAGATTTAAAAGAATTGCACTATCTCTTACGTCTTTTGTTATTGGTCCTATTTGATCAAGTGAAGAAGCAAAAGCAACTAATCCATATCTTGAAACAAGTCCATATGTTGGCTTTAATCCAACCACTCCACAAAAAGATGCTGGTTGTCTAATACTTCCTCCTGTATCTGATCCTAAAGCCCAAGGTACCATTTTACTTGCAACTGCTGCTGCACTTCCTCCTGATGAACCTCCTGGTACTTTAGTTAAATCCCATGGATTTTTTGTTTTCTTAAAATATGATGTTTCTGTAGAACCTCCCATGGCAAATTCATCCATATTAAGTTTTCCTAAAGTGATTAATTTTTCATCATTTAATTTATTCATTACTGTTGCATCATATGGTGAAACAAAATCTTCTAACATTTTGGAACTACATGTAGTTTTTATTTCTTTTGTACAAATATTATCTTTGATACCTATTGGAATACCAGCTAAATTGTTTAAAATCTCACCATTTGCTCTTTTTTCATCAATAGTTTTAGCTTTGCTTATAGATTCTTCTTCAAGAAGTGTAACAAATGCTTCCACATCTTTTTCTTTATCATTTATTCTATCTATATATGCTTTTGTTATTTCTTGAGCAGTCACTTCTTTATTTTTTATTTTTTCTCTTAATTCGTGTACACTTAAATCTATAATATTCATTAATTAGCCTCCTTTTTACTCCTATTCGTAAGCTTTTTTAATTTATAACCTTTGGAATTTTGAACATATTTCTTTCTTTTTCTTTAGCATTTGCAAGTAAAGCTTCATTATCTTCAAATACTTCTACTTCATCTTTTCTAAATACATTTTTAGCTTCATTTGCTCCGATTGTAACATCTAAATTTTCTACAGGTGCGTTATTTACAATATTAGCAAAATTTAAAATATCTTGTAAATTAAGTATATAATTATCAATTTCACTCTCATCAATTTCTAATCTTGCTAAATCTGCAATATGCTTGATTTCTTCTTTACTAACCTTCATACAATCACTCCTTATAAATTATTTTTCATCAATTTTTATATGCACTTCTCTTAATTGTTTGTTTGATACCTTTCCAGGTGCTCCCATCATTAAATCTTCTGCTTTACTGCTCAATGGAAAAGCTATAACTTCTCTTATATTTTCCGCTTCAGTAAGTAGCATAATCATTCTATCAACTCCAGGTGCTATACCTGCATGTGGTGGTGCCCCATATTGGAATGCAGTATATAATGCTCCAAATTTTGTCTTAACTTCCTCTTCCGTATAACCTGCCATTTCAAAAGCTTTAATCATAATTTCTATATCATGATTTCTTACCGCTCCTGATGAAAGCTCTATTCCATTACATACTAAATCATATTGATATGCAAGTATATCTAATGGATTTTCTTCATTTAAATCTTTTAATCCACCTTGTGGCATTGAAAAAGGATTATGACTGAAACTAAGTTTTCCTTGTTCATCTAGTTCGAACATTGGAAAATCTACTATCCAGCAAAATTTAAATACATCTTTTTCTATTAAGTCAAGTCTTTTAGCTAATTCTGTTCTTATTTGACCTGCAAGTTCTGTAGCTCTTTTTTCGTTATCAGCTATAAAGAAGATTGTATCTCCCTTTTCTAAGTTTCCTAACTCTAATAACTCTTTTTTATACTCTATAGGAATAAATTTATCAATAGGACCTTTAAAACTATAATCATCTTGTACTTCTAAATATCCAAGTCCTCCCATTCCTATACTCATTGCATATGAAAGCATCTTTTCATGAAATCCTTTAGACATGTGTCCATTCACTTTTATAGCTCTTACTGTTCTTCCTATAAATGGTTTAAACGTACATTTATTAAAGAATTCTGATAAGTCAATTATTACTAATGGATTTCTTAAATCCGGTTTATCTGTTCCATATTTAATCATTGCTTCTCTGTATTTTATTCTTTCAAATGGATAGTCTGATATTTTCTTTTCAGAAAATTCTTTGAAGGTATTATATATTACTTCTTCTATAATTTCAAATACATCTTCTTGTGTCGCAAAAGACATTTCCATATCTAATTGATAAAACTCTCCTGGTGCTCTATCTGCTCTTGCATCTTCATCTCTAAAGCATGGTGCAATTTGAAAATATTTATCAATTCCAGATACCATTAATAATTGTTTAAATTGTTGTGGTGCTTGTGGAAGTGCATAAAATTTTCCTTTATGTATTCTACTTGGAACTAAATAGTCTCTTGCTCCTTCAGGAGATGATGAAGTAAGTATAGGTGTTTGAACTTCTAAGAAACCTTTTTCTATCATTTGATTTCTTAAATATTGTATGACTTTTGCTCTTAAAATTAAATTATTTTTTAACTTTTCTCCTCTTATATCTAAATATCTATATTTTAATCTCAAATCTTCTCTTACTTCTTGGTCTTTATTTACTTCAAAAGGTAAGTTTCTTGTTCTTTTTCCTAAAATCTCTATGTCTTCAATAAATACTTCTACCAAACCTGTTTTCAATTTAGTGTTTATAGTATCTTCTGATCTTTTTCTTACTTTTCCTAAAATTGTAACTGTTGATTCAATAGGAATGTGTGATGCTAAATCTACATCTTGAGAATCTGCTGATGTAACTGCTTGAGTTATACCATACATATCTCTAATATCTAAAAATACTACTCCTCCTAAATCTCGGATAGTTTCTACAAATCCTGCTATCCTTACTTCTTTTCCTACGTCTTCTAATGTTATTTCATCGCAACGTACTGTTCTAAATTCTTTCATAAAATTGCTCCTTTCTCTTGCAGAAACAATTTTTACATAAAAAATCGTCCCTGCTAAACTGCAGGGACGAATATATAATCCGCGGTACCACCCTAACTTGAAAGTTGTAACCTTAATTTTTAATTTAAACTTTCCACTTTATTTCATATTGCTCCAATGTGTTTCGATATCTACTTTAACCAAAAGGGCTTTCAGCCGGTGACCCTTATTCTCTAATAGCAATTACATAGATTCTTTCATTTTCAACGCAATCATTTATTCATAATATATTTTAATGTATTTTTTTTAATTTGTCAACTAGTTTCATTTTCTTTAAGTTCCTGTATAAGTGTCAATGATGTGAAACAAAAATATATAAAAATTTAATCTCGGATTTTAAACACTTTTAGATATGTGAAAACTTTGTAAGCATTATGAATGCTTAATTTTTTTGTCAAATTTCCGAAAAATGTCTTGCGTACACCCCCCCGTACAGTGGTATAATAATTGCATAATAAAATTTAGGAGAAGAACAAATGAGAATTAGAACCATAAAAACCACTAATACAGTGCAATACGCTATCATTAAAGATGTAAACAAAAACGGAAAAAGAACTACATGTTATATGATATAATTAAAGAAGGAGATGATATATATTTATGAAAAAAATAACTTATGTAACTGGAAATTGGTCTAAAATAATGAGTGCTAAAAACATATTGGAACCATTAGGAATTGAAGTTGACAATGTAAAAATGGAAACAACAGAGATTCAAGCTGATACTGTTGAAGAAGTTGCAATGCACTCTGCTAAAGAAGCAAGTGACAAATTAAAATGTGCGGTATTAAAAAACGATACAGGATTATATGTAGAAGCATTAGGTGGCTTCCCAGGACCATATACACATTATGTAGATGAAAGACTTGGCGAAGACGGACTATTAAAACTTCTTGAGGGAGTTGATAATAGAAATGCTTGTTTTATGGAAGCATTTGCATATTGTGAATACGGAAAAGATCCTATTGTATTTAAGTCTATTACCAAAGGAAAAATAGCAAAAGAAAAATCTGGTACGTATGGTTGGAGTTGGGATTTCATTTTCATACCAGACGGTTATGATAAAACAATGGGAAATTACCCAGATGAAGAAAGATGCCACGTTTGGAATACCGATGCTTATACAGAATTAGCTGATTACTTGAAAAACAAGGAAGATTAATAAAATGGAAGAAATAGGTTGTCATTTTAAATTTGAAAAAATAATTGGTAATATTTATCACGATACAAATTTACTACTAAGTTCTGGTAGAAATTGTCTAAAATATATTATTAATGAAAGAAATATAACAACATTATTTCTTCCATATTTCTTATGTGAATCATTAAGTGAAGTTGCTATATCTGAAAATGTAAAAATAGAATTTTACCATATTGATAATAATTTTATGCCATTAGATATAGATGAAAACAAACTAAATGACACAACCTAATATTTACTTTGTAAATTATTATGGATTATTTAAAGATAATATTCAAAAAATTATTGATAAATATAAATATGTAATAGTTGATAATACTCACGACTTTTTTAATAAAGACAATTACAGTGTAGATATCATATACAATTATAGAAAATATTTTGGAGTTCCTGATGGAGCTTGTATAGTTAGTAATGATTTAGTTCCTAATTCTAAATACTCTAAAGGTAAAAGTTTAGATAAAGTGGTTGAGATGTTATCAAGAGATGAAGCTTGTTTTTATTTGTATTAATAAGAGAATATGCTTGAAATTACAATTAATTCTATTAGATGATTTATTTTATCGAGGAACTCCACCTAATGGCTCATCTAATATATATAATTCTGTCTCTCTGCTCATAACTAATATTAGTTGTAATTTCTCTTGCATTCCTTTTGACATTTTATTTATTTTTAAATTTATATCTAAATCTAAATCTTTTAATAGCTTAATCGCTTTCTCTTCATTAAAATTATCATAAAATTCATTAAAAAAAGTTATTATTTGTGAAACATTCATATTTTTATCAAGATATGTTCTCTCTGGTAAATATGAAATAATTTTCTTAGAGTTTACACCTGGTTTTTCACCATTTATAAGCACCTCGCCACTTGTAGGAGTTAATAAATCATTAATCAATTTTATTAAAGTTGTTTTCCCCATTCCATTTTTCCCAAGTAAACCTATAATTTTTCCTTTTGGAATACTTAAATTTATATTGTTTAAAACTTGCTTGTCATCAAATTTTTTGCACAAATTATTACATTTAACTAATTCCATCTTTTCCTCCTTCTTGCAAGTATTTTACAGCTGAGTCATAATCTATGCCGATTTTTTTCATATTATTAAGATAATTATCAATTATTTCTTTTGCCAATTTTCTTTTTATTTTTTCAATCAATTCTTCATCTTCTGTTACATATTTTCCATTTGTTCTTTCTGTATAAATTAACTGTTCATTCTCAAGTTCAGCCAACGCTTTTTGCATTGTGTTTGGATTAACCTTCATTATAAGTGCTAGCTCTCTTACAGAAGGCATTCTTTGTCCTTTTTTAAATTTACCAGAAACTATTTCTATTCTTATTATCTCAACTAACTGAATATAAATTGGTCTTTCATTGTCAAATATGTAATTCATAATTACCTCCTTCCTGTATTGTATTACTTGCATAATACAATGATACTATTTTAAATTTAATTTGTCAATAAAAATGAGCAAATATTTTTTATTTGCTCACTATATTCTTTTTTTCTTTACATTATATTCTATTACTTTTATTTTTCTTATTTCATAATCGAACTCATTTCTTTTAACATTATAATTAAATTCATTTTCATTAATTTTTTCCATTTCAAGTTGATTTAAATCTAATAATACCTCTGTAGATAAGTCCATCCCAATTGGTAGTGTTTTATTAAAATTTTCATAAAATATAATGTTCGAGTAAAATAATATTGGTACTCCTTCTTGAAGATTAAATTTGTGCAATGTAGTTGAGTCCTCTTTTATGTTTTCAAGTTCTTTTATGGGGCTTATATTAAATATCTCCAAACCGTTCATGTTTGCTTGCAAAAGTTTATACACAGCTATATTGTTTTGTAAAGTTATCTTACTAAATGCCTCTTCTACTAGTTTTGTATAATTCTTTAAATTTTCTTTAAACATATCTATTTCTGTGTTTGCATTTATGTTTAACACTTTATATTTATCTTTTGGTATTTCTCTATGCTTTTGATTATTTATTGTACTGATTTGTGTTTTGTCTTTATTCATGCTTCCAAATATATTAAAGTCTTTCATATTTATGTATTCCATGTTGTCTTCATATTCTTGTTTTAGTTTTTTAAACTCTTTTATATCTTCATACTCGTTCTCAAATGCCTTAACAGAATTTATAGCTTGTTTTACAGCAAATATAGCATCTGTTTCATTTTTAGATAGTTTCCTCCTTTGGAGTTCATCTGCTTTTTTCCCTAATTCTTCCATGTCTTCGATATAATCAAAACATTTTTCAATTTTTGTTTTTGGTAACTCTTCTTGTTCTCCTTGTGTCAAAGTTGATATTTCGTCTTTATTAGTAAATTTCCAAAATTCAAAAATACTCTTTTTATGCTTTTCTATCTCATTTATATATAATTCTGCATTTTCTATTTTTTTTGTTAAGTTAGTAATTTTTAGCTCCATAGCATTTATATCTAACTTCATGTTTTTGTTTATTTCATTTTTACTATTTAATCTTGTACAAAGTCCAATTAGATCCTCCAAAGTGTACTGTTCTTTTTTTTCATATATTGTTTCCGGCTCTATATTTTCCCTTTCCACTTTTGTTTTTACATCATTTATTATTTGTTTTTTTATACTCTTATTCTTAAAATAGTATTTAATTTTTCCAAGAAAAGATTTTTTACATTCTAGGAAGGTAGATATTTGCTTTTGTCTTTCTAAATACTCAGCCGTTGCACCTTCATTCACCTTTTTAAGTCTTTGTAGCCTTTCTTTTTTTGTTGTTATTTCATTTTTAACTTTTTCTATTTCTTTTATCTTTTTATTTACTTCTGTATTTATAAAAATAGGTAAATATGAATATTCTATTTTCTCATTGTTATATAAAAAATAGAGACCTGCTTGTTCATTTATTTTTAAATCAATTTTATATTGTTCTTCTGCTCCAGTTGATAAGATAAATAATGCTTTTAATAATTTTAAAAATTCAGTTGCTTTTTCTTTATTTCTTATTTTAATTTTATATGTGCTTAAAACTTTTTCATAGACATCTACTTGCCCTAAAATTTGTACTTCTAAATTTTCATCGTTATCATATACTTCATATATATTTGGCCATTGTTTAGTAAAATACCACAAATAATTTTCTATATCGTTTATCTCTGTTTTTTTTAGATATCTTTCAGAGTACTCCATATTACTAATTGGGACAAAAATTTTTCTTTGACCTTTTTCTTTATTACATTGAATTTGTTGTTTTAATATATAAAATAGTTCTGGATTGTTAGCTTCCCTCGTTGGCACTAGCATAAAGTATTTATTGCAATAATCCGAATAATATATCTGCCATATAAAATTATTTTTATATTTAACTTCAAATGGTATTTTATCTTTTAATAATTCTTGCTCTGTTTCTATCTCTTCTATATCATCTATTTTCAAATTTTTTACCATTTCTAAAAATTTAGCAAACTTTTCTATGTCTTCCTCATTTTCAGAATCTAAGTACTCTAAAATTGGGTTTGCTAATTTATATTTTTCTTGTAGTGATGTTAGCCTGTCTGTTGGAGTTATTAAAATTTGAATATCACAAATGTTTATATATTTATAAATTTTATATGTATCATCATATGACTCTAGCGGTCTATAATTAAGTGGTTTAAAACTTTTTAAAAACTCTGGTACATTTTCTAAATCTAAACCAATATATTCTAGTTTCTGTTCTATTATTTCCTTTTCGTCTTTAGTAATCTCTGGCATTTTTACCTCCACTTAATCTTACATTAAATTTAATAATCATATTTATTTTATAGAATTGCATTTAACTTATTTCTTTTCTTCTATTTCCTCTTTAATCTTAGAAATAAATTCTTTTACAGGCATTTGCCCTATATCGCCTTCTTTTCTTGCACGTACTCCTACTGCATTTGCTTCTACCTCTTTTTCTCCAATTATTAGCATATATGGAATTTTTTGAAGTTGTGCTTCTCTTATTTTGTAGCCTATCTTTTCTTCTCTGTCATCTAATTCAGCTCTTATTCCCTCCTTCATAAATTGTTTTACCAATTCATCTGCATATTCTTTTTGTTTATCAGAGATAGTAAGTATTTTTACTTGTACTGGTGCAAGCCATGTTGGGAATGCACCTGCATAATGTTCTATTAAGACTCCTATAAATCTTTCTATACTACCAAATACAACTCTATGTAACATAACAGGTCTATGCTTCTCTCCATCTTGTCCTATATAATTCAAGTCAAATCTTTCCGGCATCTGAAAATCTAACTGTATAGTTCCACATTGCCAATCTCTGCCCAAGCTATCTTTTATATGAAAATCAATTTTTGGTCCGTAAAATGCTCCATCGCCTTCATTTACAACATATTCCATGTTCTCATGCTCTAATGCCTTTCTCAAAGCATTTTCTGCTGTTGTCCAATCTTCATCGCTTCCCATAGAGTCTTCTGGTCTTGTAGATAGCTCTACTGTATATGTAAATCCAAACAAGCTATATACTTGGTTTATTAAGTGCATTAAGTCAATTATTTCTGATTCAATTTGTTCTGGTAAACAGAATATATGAGCATCGTCTTGAGTAAAACATCTTACCCTAAATAGCCCGTTTAATTGGCCAGATTTTTCATGTCTATGTACAAGTCCCAATTCTCCCATCCTTATAGGTAAGTCCTTGTATGAATGCATTTTGCTTTTATATACTAACATACCTCCTGGGCAGTTCATTGGTTTTAAAGCAAAGTCTTGCTCATCTATTTTTGTTGTATACATATTGTCCTTATAATGATCCCAGTGTCCTGAACGATGCCATAATTCTTCATTTAACATTACCGGTGTTTTAACTTCTTGATATCCATTTAAAGTATGAATTTTTCTCCAATAATCTTCTAATACATTTCTAAGCACCATTCCTTTTGGTAAAAAGAATGGAAATCCTGGTCCTTCTCCTGTAATCATAAATAATTCTAACTCTTTACCCAATTTTTTATGATCTCTCTTTTTTGCTTCTTCTAACATATTTAAGTATTCTTCTAATTGGCTAGCTTTTGGATATGAAATACCATAAATCCTTTGTAGCATTTTATTTTTTTCGTTTCCTCTCCAATAAGCTCCTGAAGATGTTAACAGTTTTACAGCTTTAATATTACCTGTTTTCGCAACATGAGGACCTGCGCAAAGATCTGTAAATTCGCCTTGTTTGTAGAATGATATTATTGCATCTTCTGGCAAATCGTTGATTAGTTCTACCTTATATGGCTCTCCTTTTTCCTCCATAAATTTTATTGCTTCTTTTCTTGGGAGTTCAAATCTTTCTAGTGGTAAATCTTCTTTTATTATTTTTTTCATTTCATCTTCAATTTTGATTAAATCTTCTTCTGAAAATGGTTTTTCTGTATCGAAGTCATAATAAAATCCATTATCTATTGATGGTCCTATTGCAAGTTTTATTTCTGGATATAGTCTTTTTATTGCTTGTGCCATTATGTGGGATGTTGTATGCCAATATGCTTTTTTTCCCTCTAGACTATCAAATGTTAATATTTCAAGTTTGCAATCTTCAGTCAATTTATGTCTTAAATCCTGTACTTCTCCATTTACTAATCCTGCTAATGTTACTCTTGCTAAGCCTTCACTAATTTTTTTTGCCACATCTATTATTGAACTACCTTTTTCTACTTCAATAATAGCTCCATCTTTCAATTCAATTTTTATCATTTAATTTTTCCTCCTTTTTTATGCCTATAAATTAGCATATCAAAAAACTCCTAGGCATTTAACTACGCCCAGGAGTGCTTTTATTAACACGGTTCCATCCTTGTTTTTTACTTAATTAACTTTTAACGCAAGCACACGCCTAGTTTTTGCTAGGAACAATGAGGTAGTTTTTCAAATATGTTTTTTTAGATTAGCTTTCAGCTTTCAACTAATCCTCTCTTTAAATAACCTTTATTTTACTTTGTCTCATTTATGTTTTTAATATTAAATATATAATTATTATACTTTATATTTTTAACAAATGCAAGTGTTTTCCTAATTTTCTTCATATCCCGGCTTTTTTAGTAATTTAAACATATTAGTTTTATATTTTTCTACTCCTGGTTGATTGAATGGATCTACACCTAATAAATTTCCTGACATAGCACATGCTAATTCAAAGAAATATATTAAGTAACCTATGGTTTCTTCATTTAGTTCTTCCATATTTATTAATATATTTGGTACATCTCCCTCCACATGTGCTGCTATAGTACCCTCCATAGCCTTTTTATTAACAAAATCCAATGTTTTTCCAGACAGATAATTCAATCCATCTAAATTATCTTCATCCATATTTATCTTTATTTCTGAGTTACTTTTTTCTATGTTTATTACTGTTTCAAATAAGTTTCTTCTTCCATCTTGTATATATTGTCCTAATGAATGTAAATCAGTAGTAAACTCTACTCCTGAAGGGTATATTCCTTTTTTGTTTTTTCCTTCGCTTTCCCCAAATAATTGCTTCCACCATTCTATTAAATAGTGTAACTTTGGTTCATATGTAACAAGTATTTCTATGTCTTTTTTATTTTTATATAATATATTTCTAACTACTGCATATTTGTAACACTCATTATATTTAACATTTTTGTCTGAATACTGCTCCTGCGCATTTTGAGCTCCTTTAATAAGCTTATCTATGTCTATTCCCGCTGTAGCTATTGGCAGTAGCCCTACCGCTGTAAGGACTGAATATCTTCCACCTATATTATCTGGTATTACAAATGTAGTATATTTTTCTTCTTTTGCTAATGTTTTAAGAGCACCTTTTTTGCTATCTGTAGTAACATATATTCTTTTTCTTGCTTCCTTTATTCCATATTTATTTTCTATCATTTCCCTAAAAATTCTAAATGCGATAGCAGGTTCTGTTGTTGTTCCAGATTTTGATATTACATTTATAGAAAAATCTTTATTTCCTATAATCTCTATTAAATCATTTATATAATTTGTACTTAAATTGTTTCCAACATATAATATTAATGGTGTTTTTCTATCTGATTGTAAATTATAAAAAGTGCTGTTTAACGCCTCTATAACCGCTCTTGCCCCCAAATAAGAACCACCTATTCCTATTACAATCAATATCTCTGAATCTTTTTTTATTTTTTCCGCTGCTTTTTTTATTTTATCAAATTCTTTTTTATCATAATTATTTGGAAGTTCTAACCATCCAACAAAATCCTTTTTATTTCCAGCTCTTTTAAGTAGATCTTCATGTATTCTTTTTACTTCTTCTGCATATTTTACAATTTCCTTGTCAGTTACGTTTGTATTTTTTAAATCAATTTTTATATTTTTCATATTAACCTCCATTTTCTTTTGTTATATTTTTACGTATTTTATGTAGATATACTCCGTTTTTTATAATATTAATAACAACCTTTATTGAAAAAACAATTATACTATTTAAATACAGCGTTCTTAAAAAATTTTCTTTTGTTTCGAAGTAGTTGTCTCTTACAATTATTCTATTAGTTAGTGATAGACATTTTAGTATTTTTATGTCATTAAACTTAATTGTTTTATATTTTTTCTCCAATTGATCGCAAAAAAATAATTTACAAGTTATATTTTGAGATGTACACCCATGTGAACTTTGAAGCCTGCACAATCTACAGCAACCATTAATTCTTTTTGTATTGTGTTGATTCATGCACTTACCATTTTTAAATTCACAGTCTATATGCTTGATTTTGTTATATTCGTCAATCTCCGAGCACGCTTTGTCATATATATAGTTAATCCTTTTAATTCTGTTTTTTATATTTAGCGCTTCTATTACACTACTATAGTTTATATTTTTTACATTGTCTTCTAATATAAATTTTGTTCTTTTATATATTATGCTTTTATAAATCCAAATCTTTCTCTCAAATTTTTTTGTATCCACTTTATTATTTAATTTTATAATCTTTGTTTTCATACGCTTTCCTTTAATCCATTTATTTTAGTTTTTTATATTTTTTGCTCTTTTAATTATTACTGTTTTTTATCTCTCAATGATAGTTTGTCTTCTCTTGGCTATACTTCACCAAATAATACATCATCATTTAATTTTGCAAATTTTGGTGCAAGTTTTCCTAAATTATCTCTACTTGCCGTTTGTTTTATCATTATAAATTACCTCTTTTTATATTTTCCCATTATTGTATATTATGATAGTCTCTACTGGTCAATAGTTTTTTTAGTGTCCTATTATTCTTCTGATAATATTTTTTTTATTAAACTTATATATACAACTAAATATGATATTGATAATAGGAATCCACCTAAAACATCACTTGTGTAATGTACTCCAAGATAAATTCTACTTATGCCTATTAAACAGATTAATATGCTTAATAATACAATCAATAACCATTTTATATATTTATTTTTTATATATCTATAAATTAAATATATTAAATATCCATAAAAAGCCATACTTACCATTGAGTGTCCTGATGGAAAACTATATCCTGTTTCTTCAACTATTCTAAATTCAGTTGGTCTTGGTCTTCGCAATATTCTTTTTAGCAATTGATTTAATATTGTAATAATAACTATATTAGAAAAAATAGACAATCCTATTTTTTTATTTTTTATTAATAAAAGTAATGCAATTGTTGCTATTGATAAAAAAATTGCTCCTCCAAAATTAGTTATGAATTTTGCAATTGGAGTTACGAAATCAGATATTAAAAATGTTGATATAATTTTATATCCTATAATATCCCCTTGCATTATTTCTTTATTAAAAACATCTTCTGTTAATGCTAAAAATCCAACTAAACAGATAAATAATACAACCCATTTTAAATTTTTCTTGATATATTCTTTCCAATTATCTTTCAATTTTTCACCTCTTATTATTCTTTTGTTTTCTATAAATGCTTCTATGTAATTATATAATAATAGTATTAATTTTGTTTGTCCTTATACATTTTTATAATATCTTTGATGCCCATCTTTGTACCATAATTTAATATTGCATTTGAATATATTTTTATAGCAATATTAGCAATAGCAATTATTGTTGCAATTAAAATTGCAATTGACATTATCACATCTGTTGTGTTTTCCAATCACATCATTTTTCATTACATATTTTAACATAACATTTCTTATTAGTTTAGTGTTTTTTTATTTTTAGTAATTATATTAGTTACTATTTGTTACATTATATCATTCACTATATTCTTTGTATATATTTTTTAGAAAATAATAATTCAATTAAAAAAAGGAGCACAATTGCCCCTAAAAAAAGAAAAAAACACCTATTCTAATTTATTTCCCTCACAACTTGTTTGACCTATTTTTTCACAATCTTTTACATTTTGAAAACTAAGATACCACGTCATTCCATTTTGATTTTTCTCAATTTCTCTTTTTCTCTTTTCCAATGCTTCAAATGTTTGTGGTGGAGGTATTATTCCTGGCTGACAAGGTACCCAGTTGGCTGGCATTGAAAGTTTATTACTATCTGCCACTTGTAATGCCGTTAACGCTCTTAAGATTTCTGGGATACATCTTCCAACATTCATTGGATATATTAAAATAAGTCTTACTACTCCTTTATCATCAATAATAAATACATTTCTTACAGTTTCCGTTTTACTAACTTCATTTGATATCATTCCATATTTTCTAGCAATTTCCCCACTTCTATCTGCTATAATTGGAAAATGTTTCTTTAGATATAATTGCTTCATGATGATTTTCAAATACAAAATGTTCTTCCTCTGGAAGCTTTATTGCTTTGCCTCTTATGGATACAGTCTTCTTCTTATGAATTCTAAGTGTGCCACAATATAAATCATTCTCTAAAATATTTCTTATCATATATGTGGACCATAATTTTTGAACAGGATGTTTATATATTCTGCCTCTTTCTAGATGTTTCATTTGATAGTAAGCCGATGGAGTTAGATAATTATATTTACTATTTAAAATATCGCAAATTTTCTTTCTCCCAATTCCTTCTTCGGTATATAACTTATATATTAATTCTATAACAGGTCGTAGTTCTTCATCAACATATAGCTTTGTTATATCTTCTGGATCTTTTATATATCCATAATAATTTCCCATAATTAATCTTCCTGTTTTTTGTTTAGAATACATATGGTCTCTAGTTTTTCTTGAACAATCCTTAATATATCTTTCATTAAACCATGTTGTTATTCCAATAGTATCATCTCTGTCTGCTATTGTAAGTTTCATAATTTATTTTACCTTTCCGAAGTTAAATCCACACAACCTAACTCCTTCATAACATTATTAATAAATGTTATGCTAAAAAGAGAATTGTTATCTCTTTTTATTTTAAATTACAATATAGAAATAGAGTAAAACTTTTTTAAAGTTTGCAGGAAGAGGGAGTCACCCCGAACTCCCATTTACGCCTAAAAGCGTGGCTTTTAGCAGGATACTACAAAAATATAGAGGCGGTATTTTGACGCCCCTATAAAATTATAGAACTATTATATAACTTGTAAGTTGTCGCTATGTTAAATATTTAAACATTTGCTCTGGATATATTTTTAATTCTTTATTTATAAATTTATCTACTTCAATCCACATAGCATCAGTTTCACAATTATCATCAATTATATGATATTTTTCTTTGTAATCTGAATCTTTTATATGAACATTATAAAATAATATTAATTCGTGTGCATTTTTTCCATTATAAGTAAATATATTTTCAGAAATACCTAAAAATTCTCCCACATTAATATCTATATTAAGTTCTTCTCTAAATTCTCTTTTTAAAGCATCTTTGCTATTTTCTAAAAATTCAATTCCTCCACCTATACTTCTATAGAATGTTTCATTTTTAACTTTATCATGTCCTTCACTAACTAAAATTTTATTGTCTTTTTTTGCTATTCCAAGTACAATAGGTCTTATTTCCTTAAATTTATCCATATTTAAACTTTACCTCCCCTACAACTTACTATTTTATTGTTACAATAATATCATAAAGGCAGATAATTAACAAGTAACTATCTGGCCCTTACTTATTGTAATTTTTCGCTTACTTATCTAACATTATTCCTTCTTCATTGCTATAAATTATCATATTTCTCCTCCTAATCTTAGAGTCAACTACTATTACTCAACTGGCAATAATAATTATTAAAGTCACTACAATAATTTTAAATTTTATTTAAAATCTTATATACTTCTTTATTTGCACATATTATAGAGTTTTGCGGTTATAATATATAACCTCCACTTTTTAATCTTTCATCATCCATTATCCAACCTTATAATTTTTTTACTTGTTTTTTTCTTCTATCTCTTTTATAAAATCCACTATATCGCTATTAACTTCCTGAATTCTTTTGTCTTCCTTTAACTCTTTATAAGAATACCATTTAAATTTCTTATCATTTATTATAAATTCTTTATTTAATATTTCATCATTTACTTCATTCATATTAATAGTGAAAAAGTAATGATGATATTCTTTATATATTTTATCACTTTCAGAAAATTTAGTGTGAATTTTATCTATAACATAAAATATATCTATATTTGCTATATTCAATTTTGTTCTAATTTCTTCCTTTATCTTTTCTATATCAAATTCACTTTCAATTCTGCAATTTAAAAATAAATAGCTATTCCATCTTTCATCATAATATTGCAAATATTCGTTATTTTTATTTTTAATAATTATAATTGCAAACTTTCTTTCCATAATTATTTCCTCTTCTAAATTTCTTTTTTCTTCCTTGCTCACTATCAATATTTTCAGGTATTTTATCTCTCACTAGTTTAGTATAACTATATCTTGGATCTATGTCAAGTTTTTGGACACTTTTTTTGAGAATTTTTTTACTTTTTTGTTAGACTCTCATTATCCTAACATGCCTTTTGATTTTCTAGTTCATATGGTACTCTATAGTCGATAGACGAATGGATTCTTCTTCTTTTTTTAATATGGCATTGAAGCTTTCCATACTCGCATTGTCATAAGGGTATCCCTTCTTGCTATATGAATGTTCTAACTCTAGTTCTTTCAAATATTTCTCAACTTTGTTTGATGTATATTGAGAGCCTAAATCACTATGAAATATTGCTCCTTTTTTGAATTTTCCTTTTGCTCTGGCATTTTGTATTGCCTTTACTACTAACTCTGCATCCATTGTTTCACCATGGCTGTATCCTATGACACTTAAGCTATACAAGTCCATCACTATTGCTAAATACGTCCATCCTTTTTCTTTTGTGTAAATATATGTAATATCTGATACCATTTTTTCTCGTAATCCTTCTGCCTTAAAGTTTTGAGCTAATAGATTTGGTTTATTTGTATCATCTACTTTTCCTTTTCTTCCACTTGGTTTAAATTTTTTTACTGTTATTGACTTTAAACCCATCTTTTTCATTCTTCTTGCTACTCTTTTTTGACTTGCCTTGATTCCCCTTTTTTCTAATATCTTCTGGATTTTTGGTGAACCATATCTTCCTTTTGATTTTTCATATTCTTCTTTTATTTCTTTATCTAATTTTTCGTTTGCTTCTTCATAGCTATTTTTCTTTTTGTTTTTATTTTCCCATATTCTTTTATCCAACGATACAATGTTGCTTCACATAAGACATATTCACGCTTTATTTCACATATTGGCTTTTTGTTTTCATACAATTCTACAATCATTTTTTTGAAATCTTCTTCATATACTTTTTTCTTTGCCATCTCTGACACACTCCTTTCAGATTGGTGTACATAATTTAATATACACTCTCTCATTAAATGTGTCCATATATCTATTCTAACACCATTTTTTGTTATCAATATTTATTAAAAATATATCATTTATTGTAGTTGCTCCTAATTTATGGATTTTATTAGTATCAATAAATATATCATAATTATCTTTTATACTTTTTAATAATTCTATCATTTTTCATCATCTTCTTGTATATCATCTATTCTTAATGTATGTCCATATCTAACACAATTTAATTCTTCTTTCATTCTAAAGCAATCTTCTAAATCTATATCATATGTATTTGCAATCATTAAAACATAATATAAAACATCTGATAGTTCTTCTTCTATAGTTCCTTTAATATTATTGCATTCCATTCTCTGCTCTTTTCTGATAACTTCTGCTAATTCACCTACTTCCTCTATTAATTTTAAAAAATACCTTTGTGTATTTTTAATATCTTCTGGTTTCGTTCTCTTGTACTTTTCTTTTAAGTATTTTTGCATTTTTCTTATTGTTAAACTCATAAAATATACCTCCTATTAAAATATTTAGTATAATTAATTACTAGATACAATCATTGTGAAAATGCTTATACTATTTTTCAACAATATTATACATTATTTTCCATTCTGCGTCAATTTTTACTATTTAAGATTTATATTTATTCATGTGATGTATTTTCTATGTGAGTTTTTTACATTATTTTGATTTACCATAGCATATTCCATTGTGGTATCTATTTTTATATGCCCTAATAATTTTTGTACTTGTTCTATAGGCATACCTTTATCTATTGCCATAGTTGCCATTACAATTACCTCCTTACATTTTTTACATAATAGTCTGCAATATATATAACTCTGCCTATATTATACAACATTTTTTTACATAATGTTTGGCTGAGGCTAATTTTTACGAAAACAGTCACCGAGGTACTCCAATTATAATAAAAAAGTAAGTACATCTTTAACTAATATACTTACTCTAAAAATCATATATTTTTATTATTTCATTTAAATTTTATGAACTTAACCCTAGCGACAACTTACTATTTATCTATCAGTTATATTATATCATACAAAAAGCAAATCTTATTATAAATCTGCTCTAAAAATTGCAATTTGTTATTATTTTATAAATTTATCAATAACAAAATAAGCAACAACCATGATTAAAGATATTGCTAGTCCTATATAAAATTCAGGAAAAGCAAAGTTGATGCTGTTTTGTATGCTCATTTTTCCTGTTATATTCATTATGTACCAAGTAAAAAATTTATATATTTCTGAAATTACTATTCCTATTACTCCTAATCCACCTAAAATTTTATTTATTTTTTTGTTTTTAAATGTTACCCATACACCTATAATAAATAATAATACCGATATAATACCTATTGGGTTAAACAAATTTATTAAACCAGTAATCTCTTGAACACCTTTCAGTCCTCCATATTGATTTAATAACATCGGCAATAAACTAATAATAAATACTATTGTTAATATAACTTTCTTTTTCATAACTACCTCCACAAATTACTAATTTTGTTTATCTTTATAAACTTTTATAATATCTTTAAAGGTCATTTTCGTTCCATAATTTAATATTGCATTTGAATATATTTTTATAGCAATATTAGCAATAGCAATTATTGTTGCAATTAAAATTGCAATTGACATTATCACATCTGTTGTGTTTTCCAATCACATCATTTTTCATTACATATTTTAACATAACATTTCTTATTAGTTTAGTGTTTTTTTATTTTTAGTAATTATATTAGTTACTATTTGTTACATTATATCATTCACTATATTCTTTGTATATATTTTTTAGAAAATAATAATTCAATTAAAAAAAGGAGCACAATTGCCCCTAAAAAAAGAAAAAAACACCTATTCTAATTTATTTCCCTCACAACTTGTTTGACCTATTTTTTCACAATCTTTTACATTTTGAAAACTAAGATACCACGTCATTCCATTTTGATTTTTCTCAATTTCTCTTTTTCTCTTTTCCAATGCTTCAAATGTTTGTGGTGGAGGTATTATTCCTGGCTGACAAGGTACCCAGTTGGCTGGCATTGAAAGTTTATTACTATCTGCCACTTGTAATGCCGTTAACGCTCTTAAGATTTCTGGGATACATCTTCCAACATTCATTGGATATATTAAAATAAGTCTTACTACTCCTTTATCATCAATAATAAATACATTTCTTACAGTTTCCGTTTTACTAACTTCATTTGATATCATTCCATATTTTCTAGCAATTTCTCCACTTCTATCTGCTATAATTGGAAAAGGAACTCTAATTCCAGTTTTGCAATAAATGTCATATACCCAAGCTAAATGTGATGCATTACTATCTACGCTTAATCCTAGCAAGCACGCATTTAATTGTTCAAAATATGGATTTGCTTTTGAAAAAGCAATTATCTCTGTAGTACATACGGGGGTAAAAGCCTTCAATTTGGGGATAGTTATTTAATTATTCTTTCTATATTTCCTATACTATATAATGGTATATTAGTTAGCCATTCCTCTACTCTAAAATTAGCCATTGAAGTTCTAATATTAATTTTTGTATTATATTTTTCTACAAATGATTTTAAGCTTTTGGCTTGTAAATTTTCATTTGATTTCACTTCTATTGGTACATTGTTTTTACCAATTTGCACTATAAAATCAATTTCTGCAATTCCTTTTTCGGATGACCAATAAAACACATTTAATTCTGTACATTCTTTTAGTTGACATAAAACATATTGCTCTGTTAAGCTTCCTTTAAATTCTTCAAAAATATCATTGCCTTCTAAAATTGTTTTAGAATCTAAATCTGCCATTGCTCCTAATAATCCCACATCCAATAAATATAACTTAAATGCATTGAAATCTTGATATGCAGATAATGGAACTTTGCAGTTATTTACCCTGTTAACTTGATAAACAAGTCCACAATCTATAAGCCATGATAATGCAATTTCATATTCTCTTGCTCTAGCACCTTCTTTTACTAAACCATATATGAATTTTTTATTTTCTTTTGCAAGTTGTGTAGGAATATTATTCCATAGTTGCCTAATTCTTGGAACAACATTGTTTGGTGCATGTTTAGAAAAATCTTGTTCATAATCTTTTAATAGTGTTTTTTGTATGTTACGAACTTCTTCTAAATTTTTTTCTTCTATATACGAATTAACCACTTCTGGCATTCCACCAATATAATAATAAAGTTTTAAATAATCTTTATATTTATTATTAAATACACTAATCATATCAAATTCATTGTTTTTTAATAAATTTAATAAATGTTCTTGCCCCAATGCATCTAAAAACTCAAAAAAGCTTAAAGGCATTAAGTCCATAAAATTTACTTTACCAACGGGGAATGAAGTTCCTTGATGCATAGCCACTCCCAAAAGAGAACCAGCTGCAACAATATGGTATTCATTTGCATTTTCATAAAAATATTTTAGTGTTTTTAATGCTTTGGGAGTTTCTTGAATTTCATCAAAGATTATTAGAGTATTTTCAGGCTCAATATTTATTCCTGATTCAATCTTTAATCCTTGTATTATTCTATCCAAATCAAACTCTTCATTAAATAATATATCCATTCTTGAATTATTATCAAAATTTATGTAAGCACATTTTTCATAATATAATTTTCCAAATTCTTTCATGAGCCAAGTTTTTCCAACTTGTCTTGCACCTCTAATTATTAAAGGTTTTCTATTTTTAGATACCTTCCATTCTTTTAACGTTTCCATTCTTTCTCTATACATATACTCACTCTCCTAATGTATAATCTAATTATATTATAACACTATATTTCACAAAAATCAAACGACTTTTATAGGAAATGTGCACATTTTTCAAATGACTTTTCATATATTTAGTCACTTTTATAAATGACTTTTAGGTATTATATTACACATTATTTTGAAAAATGCTATTTATATTAACTTTTTAATGTCTGGTTTTAGTTCGAATTTCACACTTTTATCGTGATAAATCCATATTTTATCAATTAAACACTCTAAAATATATCTATTTGGTTCATTAGATTTTAGAATATCATCAAAATATTCTATTGCCGTTTTTAATTTTTTTATTTTTTCTGTGTCTAAATCTTTTTGCTGTTGTTCTAATAGTTTTTGTAATTGTTCTATACGATTAGTTTTATCTTTTTCCAATTCTTTATATGTATTTTCAATCATTTCTCGTTGATACTCATTTGTGGTATTAGTTAAATCTTTAATTTTTTGACTAATCAAAACTTTGTATTCATCATTTAAGTTTTCAATTTCAAATTTGATTTTTTCTTTATTATTTGTTTTAGCATTAGTTTTTGTTTGAAGCTGTATTTTATTTATTTCATCTATGTATTTATTTTTAGTGAATTTTAAAAATTCTTTGAAATGTATAATTATATCCGTTTCTTTAATTTCATGGCATTTACATCTAGCTTTACCATAAGTTCTATATTGTGAACATTCATAGCCCTTTTGAGATTGTTTTCTAGTTATAGTTATGCCACTTACTCCAGAACCACAATCACCACATCTGCAAAGTCCTGAAAAGTAATAATTTCTTTTTCTCGTACTTGATGTACTTTTTGTATTTAGTTTTCTTTTTCTTATTTCTTGAGCTAAGTTAAATGTTTCTTTAGATATAATTGCTTCATGATGATTTTCAAATACAAAATGTTCTTCCTCTGGAAGCTTTATTGCTTTGCCTCTTATGGATACAGTCTTTTTCTTATGAGTTCTAAGTGTGCCACAATATACATCATTTTCTAAAATATTTCTTACCATATATGTGGACCATAATTTTTGAACTGGATGTTTATATATTCTTCCTCTTTCTAGGTGTTTCATTTGATAGTAAGCCGATGGAGTTGGATAATTATATTTACTATTTAGAATATCGCAAATTTTCTTTCTTCCAATTCCTTCTTCGGTATATAGCTTATATATCAATTCTATAACAGGTCGTAGTTCTTCATCAACATATAGCTTTGTTATATCCTCTGGATCTTTTATATATCCATAATAATTTCCCATAATTAATCTTCCTGTTTTTTGTTTAGAATACATGTGATCTCTAGTTTTTCTTGAACAATCTTTAACATATCTTTCATTAAACCATGTTGTTATTCCAATAGTATCATCTCTATCATTTAAAACATCATAAGTTCCACCCATTTCAGAAACTAATATTAAATTCTTTTGAATATTCTTAAACTCATCTATTAAAACTAATACTCGTCCGTTATGTCTTCCAATTCTCGATAAATCCTTTGCTATGACTACATCAATTTTTCCTCCTTTTACTTTTTCAATCATTTTTGAAAATGCAGGTCTGTTAAAGGTATATCCCGAAACATTGTCATCTATGTAGAAGTCTGAAATAGTCCAATTACGAGAAGTTACATAGTCTTGAATAATTCTTTTTTGTTCTTCAATACTTGCATAGTTTTCTTTATCTTCATCTCTAGACAATCTACAATATCCGTACAACTGTCATTTTATCCTCCAGATCTCGCCTGATATTGCTTGTTTTCATGTTAGCATACATTTCTATTTAATTCCACTTGTTTCGTAATTATTTTTCCAAGAATCTCGGGATAATTCTCTTTTCCAGTTACGAAAATAGCCATACTATATTTTTCTTGTTTATACTTTTTAATTAAATCTTTTGTTTCTTTTTTCTGGAGTTCATCTTCTGTCAAATAAATTTGAACATATTTCGTGCCTTGTATTTCTGTTATTGTAAGTTTCATAATTTATTTTACCTTTCCGAAGTTAAATCTACACGTTTGGAAAAAAATTAAATTTTTATTAGGCAAACAAACAAAAAAAACGCAGGTGTGCTATTGCACATTGAGGATTTTCGAAGTGAAGTTTAACAATGTAAAAATTGTAATTATTTTTCAAACAACCTAACTCCTTCATAACATTATTAATAAATGTTATGCTAAAAAGAGAATTGTTATCTCTTTTTATTTTAAATTACAATATAGAAATAGAGTAAAACTTTTTTAAAGTTTGCAGGAGGAGGGAGACGTCCCGAATCCCAATAAGAGCCTAAAAGCGTGGCTTTTAGCAAGATACTCAAAAAATATAGAGGCGACATTTTGACGCCTCTATAAAATTATAGAACTATTATATAAATTGTAATTTATATATAAAATAAGGAAATGATTCTATATAAAACCATTTCCTTATAAACAATATTATTTAATTTCAATATGTTTTGCTTCTGGAAGTTCTTTTCTTTCTTCTTTTTTAGGAATACAAATTTTTAGTATACCGTTTTTAAATTCTGCATTTACATCTTCTTCTTTAATTTGTTCTCCTACATAAAAACTTCTTGAACAATGTCCGTAATATCTTTCCTTATGAACAAATTTGTCCTTTTCTTCATTTTCATCTTCTTTATTAACCTCAGCTGTTACTTCCAAATATCCATCTTTCAATGATAGTTTAATGTTTTCTTTTTCATATCCAGGAAGATCCATTTCAATAATGTATTTATCTTTTTTCTCTTTTATGTCTGTTTTCATTATTGCACTTTCTCTTCTAATTGGAAAAAAATCATCTCCTTCAAAGAAATCTCTGAACAAATCAAATTCGTTCCTTTTTCTTGGTACCATCATCATAAAAACCACTCCTTTTACAAAATAATTTTTTATGTGTTGATACTCTGTTTCAAGGGTATGCACATATATGTAATTCTCATTACATTTATATTGTATCACTAATTTTAGCAATGTCAAGTGTAAAGTGCTAATTTTTGTGAATTTTTTATGAATTTATATTTTACATTTAATTGTTCTAACTTATTTATTGTAATTTGTTATTAAATAGTAAATTCAACTGCTATATTAAAAGATTTGTATTTTCCCTCTTCATATTCATAATCAATTTCTTTTATGATTCTATAAGTTCCTTTTTCAAGTTTACCATATCCATTTTCCCAATTAATTTCAATTTCATTATTTTCTCTTGCCGAAAGTTGAAAAGCAGGCATAGTAAAACTCAATTCCACATTTATTTTATGCCATTCTCCATCTTTTTTAATTTCTATTTCATATGGAGTTCCATATTGAAAATTTTTATCACTATTATTAGTTAAAATTAAAGTTGCACTTTTATTTGTTAATGTTCCTTCTTTAATAGTCATTATAACATCATTTTGTGAAATTTTAATATCAGACTTATTTCCTATATCAAATTCATTTTTTTGCTTTCCACAACCAGTCATTCCCAATACCATAACCCCACATAATAAAATAGTTAAAATTGTTTTTTTCATAATCAATCCTCCATTTCAACAAATTACTAATTCTTGTTACGATTATATAATAAAAGGTAGATAATTTCAACTGGTTATCTACCCAACTTATTGTAATTTATTTGTTTGTTTCTTTCAATTTTATAAAAATTGTAACTGCTAGATATCCAATAATACTTCCAATAAAATTCATGATTATATCGTCAATATCAAAACTTCTACCAACTATCGGTTGTAATATTTCAATTGACAAAGTAATTAAAATAGCAATAACAAATATATTCTTTTTATTTATGTTTTTGAAAACTAATGGCAACATAATTCCCATTGGAATAAACATCAACATATTACCTATTAGCATATCTCGTATCCAAGTACCTATCGAAAGTTCACCTTTAATTAAATATTTGTATAATGATGGAACAAAATTGAAACTTCCAGAAAACCAACCTAAACTATCCCCTGTAGAGTATCCATTTTTTACATAAAACCAAAAATGCGACCAAAGATTGCTTGGAACGAGTACAAGATTTATTAATCCAGTTAAATAACATACAAAAATAAATTTAACTATTTCATAAAAATAATTAACTGATAGTTTGTTTTTCTTAATTTTAATAATTCTATAAATAACATATATTATTCCCGCTATTATAGTAATAGGAACAACATTCAAAAATGTTTCTAACATATAATTGTTACCACCTTTCGAAATACAAATTACTATTTTTCTAACTAATTACAAAATTGTAATTTCTTGTTATCTATTTTTCTTTCACGCTCTTAATATTTTGTAATTCAAATCTGTATTTTTGTTTTACATTTGGATATTTTTCGTGGTCAACTTCAGAAGCGAACATATCATAAGGTCTTATATATAATCCTGTATCTCCATATAGTGCTCTATATACCACATATTTTTCCCCCGTTTCACAATGTGTTGCAATATCTTCAACTAAATATAAATCACCTTTAAAATGTTTATAAATTGATTTAATTTTTATTTCATTCATTTTTATTTCTCCCCTCCAACTTACTATTTTTCCAACTAATTACTAAATTGTGTAATTTGCAATTATTTTTTACCTATCCTTGTCAAAAATCGTACTACAAATTCAATAGCTAAAATGAATAGATAAAATCCCAGCCATTATATACATCTCTATTTCCTTCTAATGTATGGCATTTAATTATTGCATAATTATCGCATTGGTATAAAATACTTCCACCATCTTTATACATTTCTACTTTTATTTTTCCATTTCTTTCTTCTTCATCTTCATTTGGTTCTACTATAATACAGTTAGCGGTAGATTCAATTACTTTTCCAAAGAAAGAATAATCTTTATTTTCAGTGCTATCAGGCTATGGCAATTCATATTTCATAAACCAACTGCCCATTTTAACACCAATATTATTTTCATAAGGTTCATTTGGAGATAAGCCAACATAGCGAATTACTTTATAGCCTAATCCCCAATAGGTTACTTTACTACCATCATAGCTAACTATTTTTATGCAACACTTTGGCTCATGTCCTGTTGTCACTCTACCAGTATCTACATAATTTGTAATAAATGCTAAAACAATAATTATTAGGAAAAAAATCAAAGTAATAATTAATAATTTTTTATTCATATTATACAATATCCCTTCATCTATAATTTATTTCTTATCTTCTTCTCTATCTTTTTTAGCCATATAAGCAACTATTAAAAATGTTCCTATTTTTAATTGATTCATTTAATTCACCTCCTATCTTAAATTATTTCTCCCATATAATTACTTTAAATTAAGTGCATTTTTAGGGCATTCTTTAATGCAGTTACAGCAAAGTATGCATTCAGTCCCATTTTTTCTTTTTCTTGAGTCATCTAGCATATCCACATTCATTGGACAATTTTTTATACATTTTTTGCAATTAATACATTTACTATGATCACATTTAACTCTCAAATATGAGTAATAACTTGCAGGTTTTAGAAAAACAGTTATAGGACATATATATTTGCAAAAAGCTCTATTATCTTTAAATATAAAAGCAAGTGATATTCCTAAAGCATAATACACTATATTTCCAATTATAAAAGCCCAAAACATTATATTTTCTAAGTTATCTACCTTAAATATAAATAGAGATGCCACAAATGTTAATGATAGCAAAAACATTATATATCTAATCCATCCTAAATTTTTTCTACTATTTTTAGGGGTTTTATATGGTAGCAAATCTAATACCATTCCTGTCCAACAGGCATATCCACACCAACCTCTGCCAAAGAATAATGGTCCTGCTATTTTAGCTACAAAATAATGTATTGTTGCAGCTTCAAATACGCCTAAAAACAAGTAGTACCAAAAGCCTTCAATTTGCATATTTTCTCTACATATAATTCCTAAATACGCAAGCATATATAATCCAACAGCACATTGAACAAAGTTTCTTGCATATTTAACCTTATGCGACATTAAGTACATTCCAAGTGATATACAAATTCCTATATAATTGAAATTCAACAAATAAAATAAGTTTTTTGTTGAGACAAATAACGATACTGCCACAGTTTCAAATATTAGCATCGTTATTAAAATAATTTTATTTTCTTTAATCCATTTCAACATACTTTTCTCCCCAAATTATTATTCATTTTCTTTTTATTTTTTAGTTAATTAAATTTAATTTTTATCTTCAATTATTTCTATATCCATTCCTTATATTTCTTTATATAAATTTTCTTTGCATAACTTGCTACAATGCAATATAAGAATGTGACTCCAAATATCATGAAAATATATTTTAAAGCAATTGGTGCTAAGCCTATTGCAATTCCCAGTGGTGTAAATGGTACTAAAATACCTATTATAATTAACAAAATTGAAGATATATAAACTGCTTTATGTGCATTACTTTGTATAAATGGTGTTTTTGCCGTTCTTATAATGTGCATTCCTATTAGATTTGATACTATACTGTAAGTGAACCATATTGTTTGAAAGTGCGTAACATCTCTAACTGTGAAAACAAACCATAATAGTAAAAATACAACTATATCAAATAGTGAACTTACAGGACCCATAAAAAACATAAACCTTTTTAAGCTTTTTATATTTAATTTTTTTGGCTTTCTAATCAATTCTTTATCTACATTGTCAAACGGAATTGTCATTTGACCAAAGTCATATAATAATCCTTCTACTAATAGTTGAATTGGTGTTTCAGGTAAAAATGGTAGTACAATGCTTGCAATAATTACTGAAACTACTTCCCCAAAGTTGAAGCTTGTTGCCATTTTTATATATTTCATTAAATTTACATATGTTTTTCTTCCGTTCCATTACACCATCTAATAGTACATTAAGGTCTTTTTCAAGTAATATAATATCTGCAGTTTCTTTTGCTATATCAACTGCAGTATCAACAGAAATTCCAACATCGGAATTTGTTAACGCTGGACTATCGTTTATTCCATCTCCCATATATCCAACAACATTTCCATTTTGTTTTAAAACTCTAACAATCCTTGCTTTTTGTATTGGAGAAAGTTTCGCAAATATATTATTTCTTTTTAATAATCTTGATAGTGCTACATCTGATAATGTATCTATTTTATTTCCAGTTATGATTTCTTTTGAATTTATCCCTGCTTTATTACAAACGCATCTTGTAACTTCTACATTATCACCTGTAAGAACCATAACTCTTATTCCTGCATTATTTAAACCTTCTATTGCTTCTTTTGCACTTTCCTTTGGTGGATCAAGAAAACCAATAAAACCTAATAAAGTCATTTCTTTTTCATCAGTGCTATTAAAATCTTTTTTATTATTAGTTATAATTTTTTTACAAATGGCAACAACTCTAAAACCTTCCTCATTTAAGTCTTTACAAATTTTTCTCATGTTTTCTATTTTTTTATTTGTAAGTTTTTCCGTTTGTCCTTTATATTCAAATGTTGTACAAATATTTAGAATTTCTTCAACAGCGCCTTTGGTTATTAATTCATCTTTATTATCTATTTCTACTGCTACAGATAAACACCTACGAGAAAAGTCAAAAGGAATTTCATCTATTTTTTTATATTCTTCTACACTATTCTCAATTCCAATAGTTTTAGCTTTAGCAACTACTGCCTCGTCTATATTGCTTTTTAGTCCTGTTTGCAAATAGGCATTTAAAAAGGCATATTTTAAAATGTTGAAGTCTTCTTCTCCATTTACATTTAAATATTTTTCTAGAACAATCTTGTCTTCTGTTAATGTTCCTGTCTTATCTGTGCAGAATATGTTCATTGCTCCAAAGTTCTGAATTGAATCTAACTTCTTAACAATAGTCTTCTTTTTTGACATTCTCACAGCACCTTTAGATAAACTTGAAGATAAAATAACAGGTAACAGTAGTGGTGTTATGCAAATTGCTATTGCAACAGCAAAAGTAAATGCTAGAATAATATCATGTTTTTCCACATTTATTAAAAATACTATTGGAATCATAAAAATCATAATTCTAATTAATAATTTACTTATACTTTCAATTCCTTTTTGAAATGCTGTTTTTTCTTTTCCAGAAGTTACAGTATTTGCTATTTTCCCAAAATATGTTGAATCTCCAACTTTTATTACAACACCTTTTGCTGAACCAGATACAACATTTGTACCCATAAAACAGATATTATCAAAATCTGATATACTGTCTAACTCTTCTTGCTTGTTCTCTAATTCAACGGTTTTCTTTATATTATCAGATTCTCCAGTTAATGAAGCCTGTCCTACATATAAGTCTTTTGATTCGATTATTCTTAAATCAGCTGGTATAATACTTCCAGCAGACAATAAAACAATGTCTCCTAAGGTTACATTTTTAACTGGTATATTTATTTCTTTGTTATCTCTAATAACTGTAGTAGTTGTTTCAACTATTTCCCTTAATTTTTCTGCTGCCTTATTAGATCTATATGACTCAAAAAAATCTAATAAAGTACTTGCAGTAACTAAAATTGCTATGACTATTATATTTGCATAGCTTGGTTCTATTGCTAAATATATATCTGTATATATTAAGATAATTGAAATACCAATTAAAATGCAGTTAAACGGTGTTAGTAAACTTTGTAGTAAATAATTATACCACTTCTTAGGTTTAGCCTTTTTTGTTTCGTTAAGACCAATTTTCTTAATATTAATTTCAGCTTGTTTACTAGTAAGCCCCTTTTCATTTAAGTTATGCTTTTTTAAAAATTCATCTCTTTGTGTAGTACTGTCTTCTCCATACATTTTTAATACATCAACATTTTCTTTTGAATCACTCATATTCACACCTCTTTACAAAAAAATATATAAGCTAAATATAATAAGTTTCCTAATATAATTAATAATATTCCTGTTTTTAATTTTTTTATAATCGATCTTCCATTTCAACAAATTACTCGTATAATGAACATGTAGTCCATTATACATTTTTTTATTCTTAAA
>ERZ1673742.64-NODE-64-length-168725-cov-7.445384_pt1 | contig 168725 bp, 143 predicted proteins | sample MGYA00580208_ERZ1673742 | MGnify/ENA primary metagenome ERZ1673742 (study PRJEB41218, sample SAMN15661774) | gut metagenome | host: Homo sapiens | place: Canada: London | collected 2015-08-20/2019-03-30 | study: EMG produced TPA metagenomics assembly of...
CCAAGGAGGCAACGTGATCAGAGTAGATGTACTCTGCATACCCGTCATCGACGGCTACCAGCTGATCTTCCCATTCCTCTGCGCGGTCTACCACGAGCGCAAGGACATCCATCAGCTTGTCAAAGTCCCTGAAGGTTCCCAGCGTCAGAACCTCATTTCGCAAGGCCTGGATGTCAGAGTAGAGGTCAGCAAACATCTTGCGACGGTCATCATCGGTGAGAACCGTTTCGGTATCCGAGTCCCAGAACTCCGCGATGGCCTGGTCGACGATGTCGTCCAAGTTCGCGTCCTGGGAGATGAAGCGGACGTGTGCGCTGGGCTCGTTGTTGTGGGCAGTTACCAAAACCTGTACCAACGAGGAGGTACCAACTTCGGAGGTGACCAGAGTTGCCTCTTCGGGGTCCTGTTCAAACTCCAGGTCAGCAATGCGGTCATCGTCGCCATCGAGCAGAGTGCGAAGCAGGCCAACAACCTGGTCAGTAGCTACATGGTGAGCGACTGCTGCGACGGCGTCTTCGACGGAGAATACAGCGGAGACCAGAACAGCTTCGAACTCGTCGTCCTCATCATCCACATCGGCAGCGGCTACGTAAACTTCGGCAGCCGGGATGTCCTCATCAATGGTGACGAACTGAACCTCCAGGTCAGAGGTAATGGGAACGAAGAGGGTGTCATCGTTGACACGGCTTTCAATGCCCTCGCGGTCCAGTGCCGCAGCAATCTGCTCGAAAAAGCTCATGGGTGGAATCCTCCCTTGAAAGATAATTGGCCTCTACCCGCAGCCAATCGTAGCGACAAACGCGCAATCATGGGGCGGCTCATGCCCCCGGCAATTGCTGCGAAAGATCACGCCGGCAGTGCGCGTGCTACAGCAAAGCCGCCAACGCAGCCGGTTGAGGGGCAGGCCACCGGCTGTCGATTCTCGAAAACAGAGCTCTCAGTAGCGTGCCCAGAGCTGATGGCGTTCCTCACGCGAACGTTTCGGACACGAGACACACAGATCGGCGTCTGGGCTGTGATAAATCATGCAGCAAGTAGCTCTCTCCAAGTGAGTAACTACATCGAAGTCCGGTTCTTCTCCCGATTCAGCAGCAGCTTCGTCCCAGGGGCACACCTCGCCTCCGCAGGAATCCATGAAACGAGGAAGAGGAACCCGATGTACTCTCTGTATCCCCTCAACGACATATTTGCCGATAAGCGCTCCGTGCCAGGGCTCCATCAGCTCATTACCGGCAGCTATTGCAGCATTAGCCACAGCATCGGCAGCCACGGCCCAAAGAGGAGCAGGCTTGATTTCCCCGACTTCTCCAACAATCTGAGCCAACGGCTCCAAGAAATGAGCCAGTGCTTCGCCGGAATCCTTCAGCTCATCCGCATCCTCAGCGGAAATGCTTTCAAACTGTTGAGCTTGGAACCCAACCCAATAGTCATCTCGGAGAAATGTGAACCAAGAAGACCACTGCCACACTGGAACTCGACCGGAGACCATCACGCATGCCAGCGATGGCCCCACCAATGCTCCGCACATGGACCACCACCACAACTGGGTCTGGAAACGGGTATCTCCCTCAACCTCGGGCATGGGAAACAGCTTTCTCCCAGCCTCAATTCCGGCGGCTACCGCTTCGGTAGAAAGGTGCCACTCCGCAGCGCCGTCGTGAGGCATGACATCTGCGGAAAACCGAGGAAAGTCCGCCAAAAGCTGGGAGTACTCGGGAGGCAATGCGGCACCCCGCATGACATCGTTCACCAGTCTCACCCTTCTATCCACTGTGGTAGTCGCCGTACACCTGTCTATTTTTCCACCGACTACGGAATTTCCCCACAGCTCAGTAGTGTTTATATGGGCATATGGCTCTCAACGGACCCGTTTAGGAGGTCTACTACTTTGTTCCAAAAGACGAAGAAGGATTCAACTCGCACAGTAACTGATGCAGTGAACTCAACCCCCGAAGCGATCGAACGTGATGCCGGAAAACTGGGAACTCTTCTTATCCAAACCCTGGATAAGACCATGAGCTGGCAGTCGTCTGCCATCACCGGGTACGTCAGTTCCCTGCACAAGCGCAAAAAAGATGAAACTCCGGCGCAGGTACAGGAACGTATTGATTCCCACTACCTCAACCTGGTCACCGGCACCGGTGGTGCCGCCGGCGGCAGCGCGGTTCTCCCCGGCGTCGGCATGATCACAGGCTTGGCTGCGGTTACCGGTGAATCTCTGCTGTTTCTGGAAGCATCAGCCTGGTACACACTGGCCTCAGCAACACTGCGCAATATTGACATCACAGATCCACAACGCCGTCGCACGCTGATTCTTGCGGCCATGAGTGGTTCTGAGGGGACAGCTATTATGGCCTCTCTGCTTGGCGAGGAATCACTGCGGAAGCAGACCAAGACTTCCGTAAATTCTCTACTGCCACGGCTTGGTGTTCCGCAGCTGGGTGCAGCAAACCGCCTGCTGATTCGCGAGGCACGTAAGCGCTTGATGAAGAACGCTCGTCTGGCCATCATCGGTAAGATTTTGCCATTTGGAATTGGCGCCGTGGTTGGGGCCTCCGCAAACCGCAAGCTCGGTGGCATTCTTATCAGCTCCACTCGCGCATCTCTGGGGCCACTTCCCCAGGATTGGTCGGATTTTGAACGAAAGCTACCGGCTAAATCCAACACCTCTGCAGACTCAAAGAAGGGCTCAAAGTCATCGAGGTTCTCTATTCCCTCGGCGCTGAAGTGGCCGAAGAAAAAGAAGAATAAGTAGTTCCTCTTACCTCGATTACCCTTCAGCGACGTTTTTCAATGGAAGAGCGGTACCCACCATGGCCCAGAGCAAACCCCTCAGGACTTCTCCCATGAAGTTCTTGTGGAAACAGTCTCTTCACAGGCCGCTACCGCTCCATGGTGTCGTTGTTGCAGCGCTAGTCGTTGTCGGGCTGGAGTCCGTGCTTCCGCTTCTCACTAGAGATGCCATTGATGTGGCAACGGGCTCTTCCGATGGCGGTGTCCCCGCGCGCCTACTGCCTTCGCTAACTCCCTTGCAGGCGGTCATTTCCGTATTTCTGGCCATCGCGTTGGTGCGCTTCGTTGCCCAGGCGGGGCGAAGATTCTTCTCCGGCAAACTCTCCATTGATGTTCAGCACGACCTGCGACTAAAAATCCTTCGCTCCCTACAAAACCTCGATGGCCCAGCACAAGACCGAGTCAACACTGGCCAGGTTGTGTCACGGTCGATTTCCGACCTCCAGGCGGTGTCCGGACTACTGGCAATGTTGCCGTTGACGCTGGGGTCCGTCGTCAAGCTGTTCATCACTATCGGCATCATGCTCGCCCTCTCGCTGCCCCTGACACTGGTCGGCCTCGCCGTGGTGCCAGCGATTGTCTACATTGCAGTGAATTCGCGTGACAAACTCCATGCCGCAACCTGGGCTGCCCAACAGCAAGCAGGCGAGATTGCCGGACAAGTCGAGGAAACCGTTTCCGGCATCCGTGTTGTCAAGGCGTTTGCGCAGGGTGACAACGAGGTTTCGAAGATGGAGCGTAACTCGTCGCTGCTCTATTCCCTCCGCCTGCGAGCGGCAAAACTCAGCGCTCGATTCCAACCGGCGCTGCAGTCGTTGCCGCAACTGTCCCTCGTCGGAAATATCGCGGTCGGTGGCTGGCTAGCGATTCACGGACACATCACCCTAGGCACGTTCGTAGCTTTTGCCACGTATCTCACCAGCCTGACTGCCTTGTCGCGGCTGGTCTCCAACATGGTCATCTCGATACAGCTGACGTCGGCAAGCATCGACCGCATTTCCGATGTCATCGACGCCCGACCAGACAACCCCGAACCCACCGACGCGCTCCCTCTCCCCAACGGCCCCGTTGGCATCAGCTTCAACCACGTCACCCACAGCCGTGGCGGACGCACGCTTATCGACGATGTCTCATTCTCCGTCGCGCCAGGGGCGACCTTAGCGTTGATTGGCCCACCGGGGTCCGGAAAGACTATCGCCACGGAGTTACTCGGCCGTCACTATCTGCCGGATTCGGGAACTATCACTATCGATGCGCCCAGCCACGGCACATCCACAGATACCGCGCGCATTCTCTCCAGCGACGTATATGACGCTATTACTGTCGTTCCGGACACTCCTTATCTATTTGCGGGCACGTTGCGTGAGAACATCGCATTCGCCAATCCCGCGGCGTCCCAGGAAGAGATTATCGCCGCAGCGACCGCCGCCCAGGTCAACTTCGTCGACGACCTGCCTCAGGGGTGGGACACAGCCATCGGCGAGCGCGGGCATAATCTCTCCGGCGGACAAGCTCAACGCGTGGCATTAGCACGGGCATTCCTCGCCCGTCCTCGAGTTTTGGTTCTCGATGACGCTACCTCAGCAATCGATGCTGCAACTGAGTTGGAAATCTTCAACGCGCTGACCTCACAGCTGGCGGATACGACTATCGTCATCGTGGCGCATCGATCTTCCACTCTCGAGCAGGCGGACCACATCGCCATTTTCGAGGACGGTGCCATCACCGGCATTGGCACCAAGGCCGAACTGATTACTTCTCATCCGCGCTTCACCGAGCTGATGGACATCGACCAGAGCGCTTACCCCGAAATCGAAAACCTCGTTCTCGACCCCATCGACAGTGAGGACCCCAGCCCCGAGGAACTCTGGCCCGACGAATCCGCACCAACCTCCGACGACTCCACGTCAGACACCGCTGCGCGGCTTCCCAAAGGCGCCACTTCTCAAATGACCCGTGGGGTTGGCCGAGCCGGAGGCGGTCCAGGTGGACCCGGTGGCCCTGGTGGTCCCGGTGGCCGCGGCGGTGGTCGTGGTGGCATGGGGGCGGCTCTCGCCAATGCTCCTGCGACACCAGAGCTTCTCGAGCGTGTGCGAAACCTCCCACCCGCTAGCGAAAGACCGCGTGTACCAGCTCGAGCACTCGACAACTCCGAGCCTTTTTCTCTGCGCCGGCTGCTCTCCTACGTCCGCGGTCTATTTATAAGCGTCATTGCGCTGCTCGCCCTCATTGCCGTTGCCGATCTGGCGTTCCCCATGCTCGTGCGCTACGCCATTGACCACGGCATCAGTGAGCACAATGAGGCCGTGCTGTGGGCCTGCGCCGCAGGTGGCTTGGCGACGGTCCTCATCAGCTGGATTGCCGTAGCCACAAATGCTGTTATTACTGCGCGCACTGGTGAGCGGCTGCTATATGCCCTGCGTGTGCGCTGCTACCGTCACCTGCAGTCGCTTGGCATTAACTACTTCGAGGCCAATCGCTCGGGTGCCATCATGACGAGGATGACAACCGACATCGACGCGCTGTCCTCGTTCCTACAAACGGGATTGGCAGAGGGCGCGATTGCCACGTTCACTCTGCTCGGTGTCTCAGTGCTGTTGCTTGCCACACAGGTGTCACTCGCCGCGGTGGCGTTGGCGACGCTTCCCATCATTGTGGCGGCCACCCTGGTATTCCGCCGAATCTCCTCGCGCCTATACAAGGCTGCACGCGAGCAACTTTCCTTCGTCAACGCTGATTTCCAGGAGACCATTGGTGGGCTTCGCGAGATTCAGATGTACCACCGCGTCGCCGATATCGAATCTTCCTTTGCCGAGGAATCAGATAAGTACCGCGCAATTCGTCAGCGAGCACAGCTAGCCGTGGCCTTATTCTTCCCCGGCATCAACTTCGTCTCTGAGTTGGCAACAGCTGCGGTGTTGGCTGTCGGCGCCCAACAGGTTGCTGAGGGAACTACGACGCCCGGCGTACTCGTCGCCTTCACGCTGTACCTGGGAATGCTCTTTGGCCCGATCCAGCAGCTGTCCCATGTTTTCGACGGCTACCAGCAGGCGAAGGTCGGTCTCAATCGCATTGGTGACCTCCTACAGACCGCCCCCATGGCAGATCACGGCACTACTGACGACGCGTCCCGTGCAGCCGCTGGCGACCTGCGCTTAGACAAGGTGACTTTCTCCTACCCCGCCACCAACTCTGAGCACGAACGCCCTCAGGTCCTCGATGCTCTCGATTTGCAGATTCCTGCCGGAGAAACAGTCGCGATTGTCGGATCCACCGGTGCCGGAAAATCAACAATCATTAAGTTGTTCGCCCGTTTCTACGATCCAGTTGGCGGCGTGGTGCGAGCCTCCGAAACTGACATCCGCGACTTCCCTCTTAACGACTGGCGACGCACCCTCGGCTATGTACCCCAAGAATCACACCTGTTTTCGGGGACAGTAGCAACAAATATTTCCTACGGTCTACCGGACAGCAGTCATGCTGAAATTCAGCAGGCCGCGAAGAACGTCGGTGCTCTCAGCACCATTGCCAGCCTGCCCGGCGGCTTCCACCACCCCGTCGGCCCAGATGGCCGAGGGCTCTCCTCCGGACAGCGTCAACTTATCGCACTCGCTCGTGCCGAAATGATGCGTCCTGAACTGCTGCTTCTCGACGAGGCCACCGCGACACTCGACCCTGCAACAGAGTCGGCAATCCTCGAAGCCACTGACCGTGCGTCGCGTCAACGCTCGGCAATTATTGTGGCCCACCGCCTGGCTACGGCTGCTCGAGCCAACCGGATATTGGTACTCGACCACGGGCGTATTGTCGAAGACGGCTCCCATGATGAGCTTCTCGCGGCGGGTGGCCAATACGCAGAGCTCTGGAGCAAGTACCATATGGGGAGCGCGACGGTGTAGTAATTCAGAATTTTCGTTATCCTTGAATGACACTTTGACGCGTGCGCTCATTAGAATAAACGTGAGTTAGTAAAACTAATACGAAAAGAGGCGAGTACCTGCCGTGAGCAGCGACATGAGCTTCGGCCAGAACGAATGGCTGGTCGACGAGATGTACCAGCAATTCCAGAAGGATCCACAGTCTGTGGGTCAGGAATGGCGCGAATTCTTCGCAACCCACACACCGTCCCAAAAGGGCGAGGACCTTTCCGATATGGCAAAGCCCGCAGCAGCCACGAAGGAGGAAGCTAAGGCAACCGGACGTCGTGAGTCCAAGGGGGTCGAACCAACCAAGACCCCGAACAAGCCGGCGTCTCCGAAGCCGAAGAAGTCACCGATGGATGCAGCAGCCAAGGTTTCGGCTGTTGAATCCGGCGAGGAGCCTCTGAAGGGCGTCGCACGGGCTATCGCTAAGAACATGGATGTCTCCCTGGAGATGCCGACTGCTACGTCGGTTCGCGATATGCCGGCACGTCTGATGTTTGAAAACCGCACCCTGGTTAACAATCATCTGGCACGCGCCCGAGGCGGCAAGATTTCCTTCACCCACATCATTGGTTACGCCATGGTGAAGGCTGTCATGCTCCACCCGGATATGAACAACAACTACAAGGTTGTTGACGGCAAGCCAGTTCTGGTTACTCCGGAGCACATTAACCTCGGCTTGGCCATTGATATGCCAGCTAAGGATGGCTCTCGTTCTCTCGTAGTTGCCGCTATCCGTGAGTGTGAGACCCTGACCTTCAAGCAGTTCGTCGACGCCTACGAGGACATCGTCGTTCGTGCTCGCCACGGCAAGCTGACCGGTAAGGACTTCCAGGGTGTCACCATTTCCCTGACCAACCCGGGCGGCATCGGCACTCGTCACTCCGTCCCGCGCCTGACCAAGGGCCAGGGCGCGATTATCGGTGTCGGTTCCATGGACTACCCGGCTGAGTTCGCTGGTGCTTCCGCTGACCGTCTGGCAGAGATGGGCATCGGCAAGCTGGTGACCATCACCTCTACTTACGATCACCGCATTATCCAGGGTGCAGAGTCCGGTGAGTTCCTACGTACGATGAGCAATCTGCTCGTCGACGACAAGTTCTGGGACCACATCTTCCAGACCATGCGTGTCCCGTACACCCCAATCCGTTGGGCACAGGACCTGCCGAACACGGGTATCGACAAGAACACCCGCGTTATGCGTCTGATTGAGGCCTACCGCTCCCGCGGTCACCTGCTGGCGGACATCGACCCGCTGCGTTCTGACCAGCCGAATACTTCCGCTCCAAACCACGCTGACCTCGATATCGAGGAGCACGGTCTGACCCTGTGGGATTTGGACCGCACCTTCAACGTCGGTGGTTTCGGCGGCAAGGAGACGATGACGCTGCGCGAGGTGCTTTCTCGCCTGCGCAACGCATACTGCCTCAAGGTCGGTTCCGAGTACGCTCACATTCTCGACCGCGAAGAGCGCGAGTGGCTGGAAGAGCGCCTTGAGGGCGGCCAGCCGAAGCCGTCCCACGCTGAGCAGAAGTACATCCTGCAGAAGCTGAACGCCGCCGAAGCATTCGAGAACTTCCTGCAGACCAAGTACGTCGGTCAGAAGCGCTTCTCCCTTGAGGGCGCAGAGTCGCTGATTCCGCTGATGGACTCCGCTATCGACACCGCTGCTGGTGCTGACCTCGATGAGGTCGTCATCGGTATGCCACACCGCGGTCGACTGAACGTGCTCGCAAACATCGTCGGCAAGCCACTGCGCCAGATCTTCACCGAGTTCGAAGGCAACATCGACCCGGCACAGGTCGGCGGTTCTGGTGACGTCAAGTACCACCTGGGTACTACTGGCCGTCACATCCAGATGTTCGGCGAGGGCGAGATTGACGTCACCCTGACTGCGAACCCGTCCCACCTCGAGGCCGTCAACCCGGTCGTTGAGGGTCTTGCTCGTGCACGCCAGGACAAGATCAACAAGGGCGAAGAGGGCTACTCCGTCATGCCGCTGCTGCTGCACGGCGACGCTTCCTTCGCTGGCCTGGGCATTGTCCAGGAGACCCTGAACCTGATGTCCCTGCGTGGCTACAAGGTCGGCGGTACCGTCCACATCGTGGTGAACAACCAGATTGGCTTCACCACTTCGCCGGACTCCGGTCGCTCCTCCTACTACGCAACCGACATCGCCAAGGCCTACGGCTGCCCGGTCTTCCACGTCAACGGTGACGACCCGGAGGCTGTCGTCTGGGTCGGCCAGCTGGCTGTTGAGTACCGTAACCGCTACGGCAAGGACGTCTTCATCGACCTGGTCTGCTACCGCAAGCGCGGCCACAACGAGGCCGATGACCCGTCCATGACTCAGCCGCTGATGTACAAGATCATCGACGAGAAGGAAAGCGTTCGCGCTCAGTACACCGAGGACCTCATCGGTCGCGGTGATATCTCCGAGGAAGAGTACGAAGCAGTTCGCCGAGACTTCCACGACCAGATGGAAGCGGTCTTCAACGAGGTCCGTGCAGCTCAGGACGCAAAGCCGGGCGATCAGTCCGGTATTGCAGGCTCCCAACCGCTGCCGCACGGTCTGGAAACCGGCATTGACAAGGCAGAGATTGTCGAGATTGGTCAGTCCTACGTCAACCTTCCTGAGGGCTTCAAGGTTCACCCGCGTGTTGCGCCGGTCGCTAAGAAGCGCGCCCAGATGACGCAGGAAGGCGGCATCGACTGGGGTATGGCTGAGCTGCTGGCAATCGGCTCCTTCACCGGCGCTGGCATCGATGTCCGCTTCGCAGGTGAGGATGTCCGCCGCGGTACCTTCACCTCTCGCCACGCAGTTCTGATTGACTCCGAGGACGGTTCGGAATACAACCCGATTGACGCCTACGGTAAGTCCAAGAACGGTGGCCGCTTCATGATCTACAACTCGGCTCTGACCGAGTACGCAGGCATGGGCTTCGAGTACGGCTACACCCTGGGTAACCCGGATGCGGCAGTGTTCTGGGAGGCACAGTTCGGTGACTTCGCCAACGGCGCTCAGACCACTATTGACCAGTACGTTTCCTCCGGTGAGGCTAAGTGGGGTCAGACTTCCAAGCTGATTCTGCTGCTGCCGCACGGTTACGAGGGCATGGGCCCGGACCACTCTTCGGCACGCATCGAGCGCTTCCTGCAGCTCGCAGCCGAGGGTTCCTACACCGTTGCTCAGCCGTCCGAGCCGGCTAACTACTTCCACCTGCTGCGTCGCCACGTCCTGTCCGACCTGCACCGTCCGCTGGTTGTGTTCTCGCCGAAATCGATGCTGCGCAACAAGATGGCAGCGTCCGCTGTCGAGGACTTCACCAACCCGAACAAGTTCCGCTCGGTCATCGATGACCCGAACTTCGAGTCCAAGGACAAGTCCGGCATCAAGACCCTGCTGCTCTGCTCCGGCAAGATCTACTGGGAGCTGGAGAAGAAGCGCAAGAAGGACAAGCGCGACGACATCGCAATCGCTCGCCTGGAGATGCTGCACCCGCTGCCGCATAACCGCCTCCGCGACCTCTTCGAGTCCTACCCGGATCTCGAGGAAGTCCGCTGGGTTCAGGATGAGCCGGCTAACCAGGGTCCGTGGCCGTTCCTGGCACTGAACCTCCCAGAGGCTCTGCCGGATATGCCGAAGCTGACCCGCGTTTCCCGTCGTGCACAGTCCTCCACCGCAACTGGTGTGGCCAAGGTCCACCAGATTGAGGAGAAGGCTCTGCTGGAAGAGGCTCTCAAGTAGTTTTGGACAGACCTATGGTCTTGTGAGACCGCGGTGAAGTCGCGTGTTTGAGATCGCCGCTTCACCAGGTGGTCTTCACAGGTGGTCTTTACGAGCTGGCGATCAAACGCTAAGGGGCTCCAACCGAACGGTTGGAGCCCCTTACTTGTTGCTTGGGAGATCGTTGCCAGGCATCCAGGGCGAATAGACAAAAAGCGTGTCCGGTCGGCGTGTTACCGGGTCGGCACCATTTACTACTGAGTCCTCAATGCGAGTTACTGACTGCGTTTATGACAAAAATGACCTGAAAAATGGCATGACAGTGTCATAAACTCGCACAGTTTCACATTTGCAGCCCGCGTTCAAGAGTTAATAGACAAACACGGCGGCAGCCAACAGCAGCTACGCGTCAGATACCGCCGCAACTAGCCCCGCCGCCCCGACTACGCCTTATCCAACCACTCCTGAGCGACCAACTCAGGGCTCGCGCCGCTGGCCACAGCTCGGGTCATCAGCTTTAGGTCCTCAGTGCTCAAAGAACCAGCAATCTCATTGAGTACTCGGACTCGGTCGCTCCGGTCCAACGCCGGCTTGGCGTAGAAAGGCACGATCCACTGCGGCAGGTTAGCCCCAGCATTGTCATCTGACACATCTGCGCAGCCCTGTGCTATGCCCGCGTCGGTGGCCATAACTTCCCCCGGCAACGACCGCGAAAATGCGTCGTAAACACGGTCGCGCCACTCGCCACTGAACTGCTTGTCCGGGGTGGAGTCATCGGCGTACTCCTTAGCCAGCGAAGCCGCGGACGCGGAATCGCTCAGGCCGAGCAACTCGCCTGTGCACCCGAAAGAGACCAGAACCGCTTCATTGCGCACAGCTCGCAACCGGTCCTCAGCATCGCGAATGCCGACGACCTCCGCTTGGCGCCCTACCCTTTCAAAGCTTTGCGCATACACGTACGCGAGAGCTGCTTGCTCAGGGTTGCGCAGGTCTGCCCCGATAGTTACTACCGCCTCCTGCTCGGGAGGAACAGGCATCTGCGGATCCAAATCAGAACACGCGGAAAGGCTGAACCCCGCTGTCCCAGCGACCAACGCCAGGGCAGCAAAAGTGCACACAGCAGCCTTGGAGCTACCCCTGTTCCCCATTGAGCCAGTGCAATAGTGGAGCTCGCCGCTCGCACGTCTAAAATCAATCATCGACACCAGCGTAACCTACGAACGGATTGTGAGGTCTCCCAGAATGGGTGATACGAATAGCCGCAACAATAGCGCTTCGGCGAAAGCTCGCAATCCGCGAACTAACTCGACAAATAAAGGCTCAACACCGTTGGCCGCAGCAAAACCCGGCAAAACTGCTCGGGCAACGAATGCAGCTAAATCCGCAGCAATGTCAGCTGTCTCGAAGGTGACGCGCACCAACGGATCGTCGTCAAGCGTGGGAGAAACACAGTCGGCGGCTGTGAGCGATGCACTGCGCGATTGCGGCGTCTACATCGGCGGCAAGCGGTTGCCGGGCACCTACGACCACTTCTCCGGTCTGTCCGAGGTGCGTAATTTTGGCGAGGGATTCACGTGGCTGTCGTTGTCGCGCCCCAACGCGACGCAGATGGACGCCATCGCTGAGCTCTACGGCCTAGATGAGCTGACGGTGGAGGACGCACTGACCAACCGTCAGCGCCCAAAGATTGAGATTCACGATGATCACGTGGTTTTTGTGATTCGCTCGATTCACTACTCCCCGGAAGGTCTCGCGGACGACGAAAATGAAATCATTCGCTCTGGCCAGCTGATGATTGTTATCGGTCAGGAGTACGTCATCACCATTCGCATGGGCATGCCGAGCTCGGATATGCAGCGCATTAGCGCACGCGTGGAGAACACCACCGACGCCATCGACTACGGCCCCGCGGGCGTGCTGTGGGCGCTGACGGACAACCTCGTCGATGCGTACCTGCGCATTGCGTTGCAGCTGGAAGATCGCGTGGAAATTATGGAAGACGAAGTCTTCGAGCCGAATTTGGTGTCGGATATTGAGGACATTTACATCCTCAAACGAGAGATTCTGGAGATGCGCCACGCAATCGATCCGCTGACACCGGCGCTGCGCTCCCTGATGAATTTGCGGGAAGACATCATGCCTAAGGACGTCAGCCGTTATCTTTCCGATGTTCTCGACCACCAGCTCGCCGCGGCGGACCTCGTAGCCGGACTCGACGAACGCCTCTCCTCCCTCATCGACGCCGCCGCAGTGAAGATCCAGCTGCAGCAGAACCAGGACATGCGTACTATCTCGGCATACGCGGCTATTCTCGCCGTGCCAACCGCCCTGGCCGGTATCTACGGCATGAACTTCGACCGCATGCCCGAACTGCACTGGGAGTACGGCTACTTCATCGTCCTCGCCATCATGTTCATCATCGTGGCGTTTTTGGTGTGGCTCCTGCGCCGCAACAAGTGGCTGTAGTTTCCGCTTCTGGCAGGCAACGCTTTACGACGAGTACAACAACCTACCCGCGATTCCCGCCGAGGGCCCGCTGCGCAAGCAGGTCACGGGCGCGCTCGGCATTACGGGGGTTACACAAAACATCGTAGCGACGAGCAACAATCTCCGTGGTGGTGGAGAAATCCCGCTTGCCGTTCTGCATGGCGTATGGAACTGCGGCCAGCACGATGCCGAAGATGGCACCCATACCGAGGCCAACAATCAACGGGCTCACCCAATCTTCCTGGAAAAGCCCCAGAATAAGGCCGAAGAACAGGCCCATCCATAGGCCGTACAGCGCGCCACCGCCGAGAACCTTCGGCCAGGTCAACCGACCTACCACGCGCTCCACCTGCATTAGGTCAACGCCGACGATGGTGAGGTCGGAAACCGGAAACTCATCACGGTCGCTGAGCGAATCCACCGCGGCCTGGGCATCGGCGTAGTTGGTGAAGCTGCCCACCGGCCACCCCTCGGGCACCTGCCGCTGAGGCAACCGCGACTTCATGCTCTGTTCCCGGCCGCTCCCCCAACCGCTGTTCGCTTCCCCACTTGCCATCGGTACTTTCACCGTTCCCTTGCAGTTGTTGTCACAGCAATTGTTGTCACAGCAATTGGTGACTCAGTTGCTGAAAATATTGCTAAAACTATCGCTAAAAAGCGTTCTATCAAGGACAACGCCTGACAGTTTCCAATTGTTCCACCGTCTGGCCCGCCGCCCATTCCACCGCCACCGCGCTTACCGCAGGGGCTGGGCGCTATGACCGTCGTAAAGCGGAAAACTGCTGATTTTGTCAGTAGTTCTTTGTCTTACGGGGTCTCACGATAAGATTCACTACATAATGTCTACGATTACTGAAGCTGAAGTTCGCACCGCCCTGGCGCAGGTCGAAGATCCTGAGGTACGTCGCCCGATTACCGAGATTGGCATGATCAAGTCCATCTCGGTGGCGGACAACAACGACGTGGCCGTGGAGATTTACCTCACCATCGCCGGTTGCCCCATGAAAAACACCATCATCGAGCGCACCGAAGATGCGCTGAACGGTATCGAGGGCGTTGGCAACGTCACCGTCACCACCGATGTGATGAATGACGAGCAGCGCCGCGAGTTCCGCAACGCCGTCCGCGGCACCGCCTCCGAGCCGGTGATCCCATTCGCCCAGCCGGACTCCCGCACCCGCGTGTTCGCCGTCGCCTCCGGTAAGGGCGGCGTTGGTAAGTCCTCTGTGACCGTGAACCTCGCTGCCGCGCTGGCTGCGAAGGGTCTGTCCGTCGGTGTGCTCGATGCCGATGTCTATGGACACTCCATCCCGCACATGATGGGCTCCGAGGACAAGCCGCACCAGGTCGACGACATGATTATGCCTCCGCAGGCGCACGGCGTGTCGCTGATTTCTATCGGACACTTCGTCGACGACAACGCACCGGTTGTCTGGCGTGGCCCAATGCTGCACCGCGCAATCCAGCAGTTCCTCGCGGACGTGTTCTGGGGCGACTTGGACGTCCTGCTATTCGACCTGCCCCCGGGAACCGGCGACATCGCCATCTCCGTGGCGCAGCTCGTGCCGAACGCTGAGCTGCTGATTGTTACTACCCCGCAGATGGCCGCCGCCGAAGTTGCCGAGCGCGCCGGCACCATTTCGCTGCAGACCCGTCAGCGCATCGCCGGTGTCATTGAGAACATGAGCTGGATGGAGATGCCCGATGGCTCCAAGATGGAGGTCTTCGGCACAGGCGGCGGCGAGACCGTTGCCCGTCGTCTTACTCAGATCACCGGCGGTAAGGTCGAGCTGCTCGGCCAGGTGCCGCTTGACACCGAGCTCCGCGAGGGCGGCGACAAGGGCACCCCGATTGTCCTATCCAAGCCGGATTCGGGCGCAGGCGAGGCCCTGAACGCTATCGCTGACAAGCTGGTGGTTCGCCGCGAGTCGCTGGCCGGCAAGTCGCTCGGCTTGGGCGTGACTCCGAAGTAGGCCTTCGCTTTACGACGGTCACAGCGACGCCCCCTCCCCGGTATTTTCGGTGCCGGGAAGGGGGCCTTTGCTCATTGTGGCTGCGGTGTCCGGGGCATATGTGTTGTGGGTGTTTGCGGTGGTGCTGGTGTTTTCGGTGGCCCGGGGTTTGCGGGCGGTGCGGGCGGTGTATCCGCCGAAGCGGCTGCGTGCACTTACTGACTAGGTTTATGACAGTTTCGTGGCAAAATTCGTGCTCAAAGCGTCATAAACCTAGTCAGTAACTTGCGGTCGGGAACGGTTTGCAACCTCTATAGGTTGTCGTCGTCGACCCAGGCCTGCACACCACGAGGCTGCTGGGGTTGTTGCGGCTGCTGCGGTGTTTGCTGTGCCTGCTGCTGACGGGCCTGGGCAACCGGGTCCTGCCATGCGCCCGGCTGCGGTCCCGGCTGCTGGTACTGCTGGCTCTGTTGTGGCTGAATTGGCTGGGCTGGCTGCTGGCTCATGTTGGACTGCTGATATTGCTGACCTGCAGCACCAACGCCACCTGCAGCGCCGGCTGCTCCGGTTACTCCCCCTGCCCCGGTCGCTCCACCAGCACCAACAGCTCCGGTACCGCCAGCCCCGGCACCGCTAGTTCCGCCGCCACCCGCTGCGGGCTTACCGGAGAGCATGTCCAGGTAGGTGTCATCGCCGTCGAAAAGCGTCCTGGTGATGGCGGTCTTCGGGTTGAGACGACGGAGATCGTTAAGCTCCTGCAGCGGCTTGCGAAGATCGTCGAAGTCTTCACCGAACTCATCCGAGAGGTTATCGCGTGCGTCATTGATTGCGGTGCGCGCAGCCAGAAGCAATGCGCGGACGTCCTCAATTACCTTCGGCAACCGCTCAGGTCCGATGAGAATTAGTCCGAGGATAAAGAGGACGAGAATCTCGCCCCAACCAACATTAGAAAACACGTTATACCACCTTAGTTACAGTGCACCTCGCATGCAGCATTGCGCAGCCAAATCCGCCAAATCCCACGAAACCAGCCAAACCCAGTCAAGTCCAAGCAAAACCAGCGCCACCCTACTCCGGCGTGATCTTTGCCTCCAGCTCGGCTCCGTGGCGAACGATCTTCAATACCGCCTCATTACCAGCGCCAACAGTCCACAGCGCCACCGTGAGCTCATCTGCGGACGATACCGCGCGGTCTCCCACAGCCGTAATCACGTCGCTTTCCTGCAGGCCTTCCCGATCAGCGACGCCTCCCGGCAGGATGCTGGCAATCTCGGCACCAGTCAGTGCGCCATTGGAAACCGTGCGCGCTGTCACGCCGATCCCTGGATGAACCGGCTTCTCACCGGCAATGAGCTGCTCAGCGATGGCAACGGCTGAATTGATCGGGATCGCAAAGCCCAACCCCTGTGAGCCACCCGAGCTACTGAAAATCACTGTATTAATACCGATAATGGCACCGCGGATATCCACCAGCGGACCACCCGAGTTACCCGGGTTGATGGAGGCATCGGTCTGAATCGCATCGGCGTAGCCATCCGTATCAGTCCCCTCAGCAGCCAGGCGTACCGGCCGATTAAGCGCCGAGACAATGCCCGAAGTCACCGTTCCGCCCAGCCCCTGCGGCGACCCCATCGCAATCACTGTGTCACCGACCGCAACCGCATTGGAATCACCAAGCTGCGCCACAGTCAGCCCCGCAACATCTTCGACCTTAATTACGGCAAGGTCGGTCTTCGGGTCGCGGCCAATAATCTTGGCCGGCACCTCTTTCAACTTGCCGCCGTCCCAAAACGTTACCGAGACCTGCATATCCTGACGGTCCGCCACCGCCGAAACGACATGGTTATTCGTCAAAATATGACCGTCACCATCAATGACAAACCCCGAGCCCACGCCCGAGACCTCACCGGCACTGACCGCAATCGACACCACCGCGGGACGAAGAGTCTCCGCCACCTTGCCGATTTCGGTCAAATCACCGTTGCCCGGCCGCCCCTCGATCTGCTGCAGCTCCACCCGCTGATAGTCCGAGCGGAAAGTCTTGCCAGCCCAACCGCCGACAAAGCCGCCAACACCGCCAATCAGCAGCACCACGGCCGACGATGCCGCAATCACACGCCACGGCACCTCGCGGCCGAAAATCACTTCCCGCGCGCTGACGCGGGGAGCCGTCTTCGGGCGACGTTTCTTCTTCGCTTCGGGTTTGCGGGCTGGACGCCCCGTCGTCATGCGTGACGACGAATCCTGCCACGGCGAATACTCTTTGGCGGTGGCACTGGTGTCGTCGTCAAGCTTTTGCCCTGGTGCACGCTGTAGCCCACCAGTTGCGGCGGCACGATCGGCGTCCGGGGCAAACGCGGAATCATCGAAAACGCGATGTTTGCCCACTAGTGACTACCACCTTTACGAAAACCGCGAACGATCTGCTCCAACGCAGCGCTCAGCGACTCCGGCGGACGGTGCGCGAGATGCCGCGCCGACCTATGGGGCTCTAAGTCCTCGCAGCTGCCTGCGAAATCAGCAATACGAGCGCGCAGCTCAGCTGGAATGTGCAAGGCCGCGCTATCACGCAGACGCTTGGCTGCCTGCCGCTGCTTCGCGACCTCCCGGCGACATTCCGGGCATGCCATCAGGTGCGCCTGCGCACGTCGCTCAGCTACGACCGACAACTCGCCGTCAACAAAAGCGGCAATTGCCTCGGTGCCGAGATGCTCCGTTGACAAAAAACGCTTGTCATCGCCCTGCTGAATCACAGACTGCAGCACCTCCAGAAATCGCACCTATTTAACTAGCCCCACAATAGCCGCTTCCACGGATTGAGTGCGGGAAAACTAGCCTGCGGTGACCGACTCCGGCAGCTCCTGCCGTTCCTTCTCCAGACGCTCCAACGTCGCCCGCAAGCTGGAACGTGCCCGGTGAATGCGCGAACGCACGGTGCCCATCTTGAGCCCAAGGGTGTTAGCAATTTCCTCGTAGGTTAGCCCCACCACATCACAGAGGACAACCACCGCGCGATAGTCCGGCTGCAGCTCAGCCAGCGCGATTTCCAAATCCGGATCGAGCATCGCGTCATCGACGGCCTGCTCCGGCGTCTTCAACGTGCCCGGGACGCGGTCGTAGTTCTCCGGCAACGCCTCCATCCGGATGACCTGCCGATGCCGGACCATATCCAAAAACAGGTTAGTGGTAATCCGATGCAGCCAGCCTTCAAAAGTGCCGGGACGGTATGACTTCAGCGAGCGGAACACACGCATGAATGTCTCCTGCGTCAGGTCTTCCGCGTCCTGCTGGTTACCAGTCAACCGATATGCGAGCCCGTAAACACTATCCGCGTGGGCCTGGACAAGTTCCGACCACGACGGCATCTCCCCCACACCTGCGTCAAAAGCCGCGGTACCGGACAGTTGCTCAGTTGCGTCAGCGGACGGGGCGTCCTCGCGGCTGGCGCCTGCGCTGACTCGTTCGGACTTGACTCGTTCGGGCATGAGGTTCAGTGTTCCTTACCAACCTTAGGTTTGTAGTGACCTTACCCTGAAAATAGTTTGAGAGTCCAGAGAAATTTGCGGCTTGTTTACCCACCTAGTCCGGCACTAACCGGCGCGCCCCGCTGCCCTGCACGGAGTTTTTCCCTACGCTATAGAGCGTGTCCGAAACGAGTTCTTCTGCTACCCCGCTATCCGCACGTGACGCTATTGCACAGCACGTCAACAACACGACCGTAGTCTCCGAGACCCTTGAAAGCGCCCGAGAGAGCGCTCGCGAATACGGAGTTGCCGTCCCCGATACGATGACCGGCGCCGCTTTGACCTCGCTCATGGCCCTGACCAGTGCCCGCCGCGACGGTCACCCCGCCGCTGTCATCGCATCGCCTGCAGCAGGCGTAGTCGGTTTGCACCTGGCCGCCGGTCTCGGCGATGACGGCGTTCTCACCTGCATCGACCCTGAGCTCGAGCACCAGTCTCTGGCAAAGGCCGCTTTCCGAGCCGCAGGCATCCGCCCCAACCGACAGCGCTTCCTGCCCTCGCAGCCACTGGAGGTCATGGATCGCCTGGCCGCCGACTCCTACGACTTGGTCTACTTGGACGTCGCCCCGGCAATCCTCCGCGCCGCACAGGAAAAGGCCTGGCCGCTGCTTCGCTCCGGTGGCGCGCTCGTCCTGACCGGCGCGCTCCTCGACGGCACTGTTGCTGACTCGTCACGCACTGACCGTGACACCGTCGCTGCCCGCGAAGCCGACGAATACATGCTCCAGCTTGACGACGCTTACGTGATGCGCCTCCCCCTAGCAGCCGGAACCACTGTGCTGGTGAAGAAGTAGTTTTCTACTGTTGGCCGGCTGGCTGGCGGCCTCGGGCCAATGCGAGTTACTGACTGTGTTTATGGCTGGCGGCCTCGGGCCAATGCGAGTTACTGACCGCGTTTATGGCTGGCGGCCTCGGGCCGAGCCGAGTTACTGACTGCGTTTATGTCAAAAATGGCCCGAAAAATGGCCTGAAAGTGTCATAAACTCGCACAGTTTCACATTTGCAGCCCGTAGCTCCACGTGCAGCCCACATTTTTTGGGTTGCCAGTTTTGGGGCTAGGTAGCAAAAGGGTAAAAAGAAAAAGGCACGTACTAAAAAGGCACGTACCGTGGGGTACGTGCCTTTTCAGCCGGTCGGACTCAGACAGGTTAGATAACCTGCCCCTTACCCACGGCCACAACGCCGCCAGCGCTGACCTTGAAGCGCGCTGCGTCCTTCTCCGGATCGACACCGATAATGGCGCCGTCGGAAACTACAACGTTCTTGTCCAAAATCGCGTGGCGAACCACTGCCCCGCGGCCGACGCGCACGCCTGGGAAGAGAACTGAGCCCTCCACCGTCGCACCGTCCTCGACCACAACGTTGGTGCTAATCACCGAGTTGCGGACCGTACCACCGGAGACAATAGAACCGGCACCGACCATCGAAGCCTGAGCAATACCGCCCTGGACAAACTTGGCCGGAGGCAGGTTCTCCTCCGAGAAGGTGTGGATTGGCCACTTCTTGTTGTAGAGGTTAAACACCGGGTGGACGGAAATCAGGTCCATGTTGGCCTCGTAGAAGGCATCGATGGTACCGACGTCACGCCAGTAGCCCTTGTCACGTTCGGTCTCACCCGGAACGTAGCTGTCCTTGAAGTCCCAGACGAAAGCTTCGCCCTCCTCTACCAGCATCGGAATGATGTTTCCGCCCATGTCATGGTCGGAGTTTTCATCTTCCGAGTCACGCTTAATAGCGTCGATAAGCGCAGAGGTAGTGAAGATGTAGTTACCCATCGACGCGAACGTCGAGTTCGGGTCATCCGGGGTGCCGGGTGGATCGGCCGGCTTCTCCAGGAACTCGGTGATTCGGTTGTTGTCATCAGCGTCAATGACACCGAATGCGCTGGCCTCGGAACGGGGGACGCGGATGCCAGCGACGGTCACACCAGCACCAGACTCAATGTGGGCCTCCAGCATCTGCTGCGGGTCCATACGGTAGACGTGGTCGGCACCGAAGACGATAACGTACTCTGGATCCTCGTCATAAACCAAGTTCAGCGACTGCAGAATCGCGTCAGCCGAGCCGGTGAACCAGCGCTTACCCAGACGCTGCTGAGCCGGCACCGGGGTGACGTACTGGCCGGTGATGCCGGACAGCTGCCACGCCTGCGAAATGTGACGGTCGAGCGAGTGGGACTTGTACTGGGTCAGCACACAGATCTTTAGGAAACCTGCGTTGACCAGGTTCGACAGCACGAAGTCGATAAGCCGATAGCTACCGCCGAAAGGCACGGCGGGCTTAGCGCGGTCTTCCGTCAGCGGGAAGAGACGCTTGCCTTCGCCACCGGCAAGGACAATGGACAAAACATGTGGTTGACTCCTCACACCAACCAACCTATATGCGATTTACTTTCCTCGCTGCCAGTCTCCCCTCCTCGCTACCCACACCCGGGCATATCAAGCGACGGAAATTGTCAAATCTGGTTACGCTGGAATTATGCGTGTTGCCATGATGACCAAGGAATACCCTCCGGAGATTTACGGCGGAGCAGGTGTTCACGTAACTGAATTGACTCGTTTCATGCGCGGCCTCGACGGCGTTGATGTCGATGTGCACTGCATGGGTGCTCCTCGCGATGAGGCGGATGTATATGTCCACGGCGTTGACCCGGAGCTGAAGGATGCCAACGCCTCGATTAAGACGCTGTCCACGGGGTTGCGCATGGCCAATGCCGCCGCGGCAACCGACATTGATGTCGTCCACTCTCACACCTGGTACTCAGGCCTGGGCGGCCACCTCACCGGTCTGCTCAAGGGCATTCCGCATGTGGCCACCGCGCACTCGCTGGAGCCACACCGCCCGTGGAAGCGCGAGCAGCTCGGCGGCGGTTACGACGTTTCCAGCTGGTCCGAGCGCAATGCTATGGAGTACGCAGACGCTGTCATTGCTGTCTCCGCGCGCATGAAGGACGCCATCCTGGACGCCTACCCGCGTATCTCCCCCGACAAGGTCCACGTTGTCCTGAACGGCATCGACACTGAGCTGTGGCACCCGCGCCCGACGTGGGAAGAGTCCAAGGAACAGAACGGCTGGTCTGTCCTGGAGGAGCTCGGCGTTGACCCGTCTCGCCCGATGGTCGCTTTCGTCGGCCGCATCACCCGCCAGAAGGGTGTCGCTCACCTGGTCAAGGCCGCATCGCTTTTCGACGACGGTGTGCAGCTCGTTCTGTGCGCCGGCGCTCCGGACACCCCGGAAATCGCTAAGGAGACCGAGCAGCTCGTCCATGACCTCCAGGAGAAGCGCGATGGCATTTTCTGGGTGCAGGACATGCTGCCGAAGGAGAAGATCCAGGAGATCCTGACGGCCGCGGATTCTTTCGTCTGCCCATCGATTTACGAGCCGCTGGGCATCGTTAACCTCGAGGCTATGGCCTGTGGCACCGCCGTTGTCGCCTCTGATGTCGGTGGCATTCCGGAGGTCGTCGTCGATGGTGAAACCGGCACTTTAGTTCACTACGACGAGTCCGATCCAGAGGGCTTCGAACAAGGCATCGCTGCCGCTGTCAACAATATGGTCGCCGACCGTGAACGCGCTGCCAAGATTGGCCAGGCGGGCAAGAAACGCGCTGAGGATGTCTTTAGCTGGGAGAACATCGCCGAGCAGACCGTTGAGGTCTATAGGTCTTTGATGTAGCAGGCTGATTGCCGCGCGCTATTGCCGTGCATAGTGACCGTCCATCGGGACTGCACACCACGACTGCACGGTGGACAGAGCCTCCTCATAAGGCCCATCGCTTCCAAAGAGGAAGCGGTGGGTCTTTTAGCCTTTTTGCTAACCCCATTCAGGACATTTAATTATGCCTTTGCCCACTTTTCTAAGCCTAAATTGAATTTTGGGTGAATTTATCAATACTGGTCAATAGCATATTGAGTATGAGATTCACTAAGAAGGTGGCAGCAGTTGGTGCCGCCATTGCCATAGCGCTAGCGGGTGCAGTACCGCATCAGGCGCTCGCTACAGAAGTAGCACCATCCCCTAGTACCACTACCATCACCGAGCGTGGTCCCCTGGGGCAGTCCGGTCGCTGGTTTACCGACGGTGATGGCCGAGCTTTCCTCACTCAGGGGTCGAACATCGTCTACAAGCACGATCCCTACACCCCCGAGGCCGGAGGCTTTAACGAGGACGACGCTGACTGGCTCGTGCAGCAGGGCTTCGACTCCATGCGAGTCGGCATTATCTGGAAAGCAGTAGAGCCAGAGCCCGGCGTCTACAACGACGAATACCTGGATTCCATTGCCCGCACCATCTCTATGCTCACTGAGCGTGGAATCGCGGTCTTGGTCGATGCCCACCAGGACATGTACAACGAAAAGTTCGAGGGCGAATTTGCCCCCGATTGGGCTGTCATTGACGACGGCGTTCCCAGCCTTCTGAAGGTTGGCTTCCCAACTAACCAGGCCCTCAATATCGGCCTCATTAGGGCATACGACAACTTCCTGAATAACCGCGAAGGGCCAGGCGGCGTTGGGCTGCAGGAGCGTTACGCAGCCATGTGGGGCCATGTCGCAGAACGTCTCGGTGATATGCCGGGTCTGATGGGCTACGACATCATAAATGAACCGTGGCCAGGTTCGGCGTACCCACTGTGCTACCTGGCTCTGGGCGACTGCGATCCAGCTAAGGCAAAGCTCGATGAACTGCACCAGAAGGCTGCCGATCAGATTGTCGCCAAGGATGCAGACGCAATTGTCCATTACGAGCCCTACTCCATGTGGAACACGGGATTGAATACCGATCCGGCCGCCCCACAGGTTCCTGAAACCGCAGGTACGGCCCTCAGCTGGCATGTCTACTGCACCACAAACGCACTGTTCAATACCTACACGGGCTGCGACTTCTTCGATGGCCGCGTCTTCGACAATGCAGAAATCGTCTCATCCGGTAACGGCTCGGCCACACTACTGTCCGAGTTTGGCGCCACCGACGATGCCGATACCCTCAACGGCGTAATTTCGCTTGCCCGCCGCCACATGGTCGGCTGGCAGTACTGGTCCTACTGCGGATGCAACGACCCGACGACGCAGAACCAGAAGGAACAGGGCATGGTCTTCGACCCGACTGTTCCAGGACCTGTAGGTGCCGATGCCTTCAACCGCGACAAGATGACCATCCTCGCCGCTCCACACCTGCGGACAGTCGCGGGCACCCCGCAGGCTACTGACTGGAACCGCGACACCCGAGTCTACGAGGCCAGCTGGAACAATAGCCGCGTCGATGGCACCGGATCTTTCGCACCTGGTTCCACCAGCGAGCTCGTTGTGCCCTCGATCAACTTCCCGAATGGGTTCACGGTGAATGTCGAAGGTGGCCACGCCACCGTTGCTGCCGATGGCCAGACGGTTCATATCGTCTCTACTGCTGACCAAGTGACAGTCACCATCCAGCCGAAGTAGAACCAACCGCTCGATTCACCAAATCGCGCCCTGTGGATTTTTCCGCAGGGCGTTTTTCTTGCCACGATTTCCTTACCCACAAGCCGACCGGACATCCAACCGACCACCCGCCCCAGCTTGGGCTACAAATATCGCGAATATACTGGCTCCCATGACCACTCACGAGAATTTTCCAACGGTCCGACACACAATTTTCCAAAACTCACTGATGTCCGCACTGCTCGATGGCATCTACGACGGCGAGATGACCATTGGCGAAATCCTTGGTCATGGAAACTTCGGCATCGGTACCTTCGACGGCCTCGATGGCGAAATGGTAATCCTCGACGGGGTCTGCTGGCAGGTGCGTCACGACGGCTCCGCGAGCCGGGCCACCATGGATCAGCGCAGCCCCTACACGGTGGTTACCAATTTCGTTCCCCACACGGTGATGGATGCTCCGGAAAACCTGACTCGCAAGGAAATTAGCCCCATCATCGATTCCCTGGTGCCGAGCCAAAACTTTATGCACGCACTGCGGATTACCGGCGAATTTGAGTGGGTGAAAACTCGAACCGTCGTAAAGCAGGAAAAGCCGTACCAGAGGATGGTTGATGCGACGGAAGAAGACGCCTCGGTTGATTTTGAGAACCTGCGGGGCACGATTGCAGGCTTCCGCACGCCGGTCTATGAGAAGGGAATTTCGGTGCCCGGCTGTCACGTGCACTTCCTCGCGGAAGGCGGCACCGGCGGCGGGCATGTGCTGGACTTTAAGCTGCGCTCGGGCACTATCGAGTTGTGCCCGGGCACCGACCTGCAACTTCGCCTTCCGCTAACGGCGGAATTCTCGGATGCTGATCTGGATCCGGATGACCTGGATGAACAGATTCACAAAACCGAGGTCAAGGAGTAGACGCTAGTCGCCCGGACGCCCCAGACGGGTGACATAGGCGCGAGCGGTGACGTGCATCTCTGCAGGTAGCGCTGCAATACGTTCCTGCAGCACCTCCGGGTGGATATGGCGTGCCGACGGGCTCATACCGATCTGAGCGGCAATTGCACTCTGGTTGAGGTTCATACCGAACTCCACCAGCTCCGGGTCACCAACAGGCACGAGGTGCCCCTCTGCCTGGGAAATCATGCGCTCGACCTTGCCGCGTTCGACATCGATGATGCCCAGCGGCTCACGAAGCTCGCCCAGGTGACCAGTAGTGGCAGTCAGAACCACGACCTGGCCGCCCGGCTTGAGCACGCGAGCGAACTCCTCTGCGTTGCGAGGTGCGAAGACAACCGTAAGCGCATCGATGGAGCCATCACGCAGCGGCAACCGTGCCCACGCATCGGCTACGACCGCACCGAGCCGCGGGTGACTCTTGGCCAGATGCTTGGCGGCCGGCACAGACACATCAATGCCTACGCCACGAGAATTGGGAATGCTGTCCAGCGTGTGTGCGAGGTAGTAACCAGTGCCCGCACCGATTTCGCAGATGACTGGGCTGGCGGCCTCGGACACGTTGGCGTCGTCAAGAACGTCCTGGACGTTACCTGTAACTGCCTCAACGAATGGAGCATAGTGGCCACCAGAGAGGAACTCCTCGCGGGCGGTAATCATCTTGGCGTCATCGCCGGTGTAGCGCAGACCAGCCCCACCGGCGAGCGTAACGTAACCCTGGCGGGCGACATCATAGCTATGTCCGGATTCGGACTTCAGAGTCATTCGTTCGGCATCACCAAACTTCAAATCAGTGCCATCGATGGGGTCAGCAAGCACATCAATGATGTCAGCTAGCACGTCGGTCACTCCTCAAACTGAGCTAGAAAAATAATTTTCACTATCTTAGCCCGTGTCGAGCTCAGCCAAGTAACTCCAATGCGAGTTACTGACTGCGTTTATGACAAAAATGGTCCGAAAAACGGCTTCAAAGTGTCATAAGCTCGCGCAGTTTCACATGTGCAGCCCGTACTTTTTGTTTATAAACCCGCATTCGAGCCGTTATCACCTGAAAAAGAAAAGGCGACCTACACCATTTGTGTAGGTCACCCCTGGGTCAAAACCGGACAAGCCCGGCCGCTACCCCGCTACCCGGCTATCCACTACTCCACTACTGCTACGAGCTCTGCGCCGAGCTCCTTGGCTTCCTCTGGGGAGAGTTCCACCACCAGGCGCCCACCACCATCTGCGGGGACGCGCATCACAATCTTCTTGCCCTCTTTGACTGCCTCCAGCGGACCATCACCGGTACGCGGCTTCATTGCTGCCATGTGAACTCCTTCGTTCTAAGACAATGTCGATGCAGGAGACGACCGACTACCCCAGCTCAGCTGTGGTAGCCGGGAGATTGACAATCCCGATTCAAGACCTCGGTCTAAGACCCCGGTTCAAGATCCCGGTTTAGAATCCCTGTCGGCATTTTCGACTACTTCTCTTCATCATAGTCCTTTGTTTCACGCAGCGGCATGGGTGAAGCACCTCGAACTACGCCCCTTACACCAGCCCACGCACCGGATGCAGTGGTGCAAAACCACCGGAAATAGCCAGAGTCATGCGACAGACATCAAGGGTTTCGGACACCTGATGCGAACGGAACACCGCAACGCCGGCAGCTGCCGCATGGGCAGTCGCTGCCAAGGTGCCGGGCACACGTTGTTCGACCGGGCGGTCCAGAGTCTCACCGACGAAGTCCTTATTCGACAGCGCCATCAGCACCGGCCAGCCTGTAGCCACGAGCTCATTGCAGCGCCGCAGAAGTTCGAGGCCGTGGTAGGTGTTCTTGCCAAAGTCGTGGGTGGGATCGATGAGAATGCGGTCCTCCGGCACGCCAGCGTCCACTGCCCTCTGGGCGAGTTTGCCGGTTTCTGAGATGACATCGTCCACGACGTCGTCGTAACGCACGCGAATCGGATTGGTGCGTGGCAGTGCCCCACCGGTGTGCGAGCAGACGTAACCCATCCCGTGGGCGCCCGCGACTTCCAGCAGCTCCGGGTCATGGCCTGCCCAAGTGTCGTTAATGAGGTTGGCGCCAGCGTTGATGGCGGCCTCTCCGACTTCTGCGCGCCAGGTGTCGACGCTGATGTGCAGGTCAGGATAGCGCTCGCGAACCTTCGCGATGGTCGGCACCACGCGCTCGATTTCCTCGGCAACAGTTACTTCTGCACCGATGCCGGCCTTGACGCCGCCGATGTCGACAATGCCCGCGCCTGCCGCAACAACTTCGTCGACGCGAGCAAGCGCAGCCTCCTCCGCAGCCGTCGCGCCACGGTCATAGAAGGAATCCGGGGTGCGATTGACGATGGCCATCACCGTCGGCACCGCGGAGTCCTGATAAAAACTCCGCACAGCGTCCTACCTTTCGCTGAAGCGACGGACTCGGCGGAGCTTTTCGCGAACGTCAGAGGTCTGCTCACACTCTTCCATCAGCTTTTCGTGCGCGGCCTCGATGTACTCGACAGCTTCTTCAACGGAGTCGGTGACCAGGAAGAGATCCATATCAGTCGGAGAAATCAGCTCCATGGCCACTAGTTTCTCATGCATCCAATCAACCAGCCCCGACCAGAACTCAGTGCCGAGCAGCACGATTGGGTGATTTTCCACCTTCTCGGTCTGCACCATCACCAGTGACTCAAAAAGTTCATCGAGCGTGCCGAAACCACCCGGCAGGCAAATAAACGCCTGCGAGTACTTCAGGAACATGGTCTTACGCACGAAGAAGTAGCGGAAGTTCATGCCCAGGTCGACCCAGTCATTCAAGTGCTGCTCGTGCGGCAGCTCAATGCCCAATCCAATGGACAGGCCGTCGGCGTCGTAGCAGCCGCGGTTGGCGGCTTCCATGATGCCCGGGCCGCCACCGGTGATGGTCGCGTAACCCGCCTCCGCCAGCGCCTTGCCCAGGTCGAAGCCCCACTGGTAGTAAGGGCTGTCCTCGGTCAAGCGTGCAGAACCGTACACCGTCACCGCCGGCGGGATTTCCGCCAACGCACCAAAGCCGTCAACGAACTCCGACTGAATGCGCAGCACACGCCAGGTATCGTTGTGCAGCCAATCCGTGTTTGGATTGTGCGACAACAGCCTGCGATCTGTGGTGGATGCCTGCGGTTCACCCGCCTGTCGGATTGCAATTGGGCCACGGAGTGCACGGCGCTTAGCTGGGGACGGAGTACGTACGGGTTTCATAACCTCACAATGTATGCCAGCTACGACATACTCGCACCCGGTCGGCGTGGCAGGGTGTGTTTTAGGCTCACTCAGTCACCGGCGCCGTGGTCACTCAGTCACCGGCGCGGTGGTCAAGTACCGCCGCAAATCCTCCCACAGTGCCGTTATGCACTCGACCGGAATCTGCTCATCCTTCTTGTGGCAGTACGCCGGGTCACCCGGGCCAAAGTTCACCGCAGGAATGCCGAGCGCCGAAAAACGCGCCACATCGGTCCACCCAAACTTGGGCTTTACGACGTCGCCTGCAACCGCAACCAACTCCTTCGCAGCAGCCGCATGCAGTCCCGGCAGTGCCCCAGGGCTCACATCCTCGACATCGACGGTGAGGTCCTCGGCCGCGAACTCGTCGAGCCCCAGCACCTGGCGGAAGTGTGCCATAGCCTCATCGGCGCTGCGGTTGGGCGCGAATCGGAAGTTGACCCGCAACACGGCCTCATCGGGGACCGTGTTGGTGGCAACTCCGGCCTCCAGCCAGACGACGTTGAGCCCTTCGCGGTAGGCCAAGCCGTCGATGTCCACAGTCTGCGGTTCATACTCCGCAATCCGCGTGAGCACCGGCGCGAGCTTGTGCACGGCATTGTCGCCGAGCCACGCCCGAGCCGAGTGCGCACGTGTGCCGTGAGCGGTCAAACGCAGGCGAATAGAGCCCTGACAACCGGCTTCGATGACATTGCCGCTGGGCTCGCCTAGCAGAGCGACATCGCCAGCCAGAAGCTCCGGATGTGACTCACTCAAGTGCCGCAACCCGTTGAACTCCGCGGCGATTTCTTCGCATTCGTACATGATGAGCGTCAGGTCGCGCTGCAGCTCCTGGCTTGCCGCTAGCGTCGCAAAAGCATGCAGATAGACCGCGTCCCCGCTTTTCATATCCACAGTTCCGCAGCCAAAGAGCGTGTCTCGCCCCTGCGCGTCTACCCCACGCGTCGAAGGCACATTGTCCGCAGTCGGCACCGTATCCAGGTGTCCGGCCAGAATCACACGCTGCGGCAATCCACGATGGGTCCGTGCAATCACGTTGTTGTCGATGCGCAGGACCTCAATCGACTCATCTGCCTGCGCTACCTCACGCAATGCCACCTCGACGGCATCCGCAATCGCGGTCTCATTGTGGGACACCGATTCGATGTCCACCAGTGCCGCCGTGAGGTCTACAGGATCTTGGAGCAGATTTAACTTCGATTTCACATCAATTAAGCGTACAAACCATTGTGCGCCAGCGAAACCAGAATTTTGTGATGAATATGCGCCGCACGACCATTGATCGCATCCCCATTGGCAGGCGCGCCACCACCGAGGAACAGCGCCAACTCATGCGGTTCGGCGGAGGTCACGCCAATTCTCCCCTCCGCAGGCCCCTTGAACCCATCTTCCACCTCAAAGACCAGGGTTTTCGCTCCTTGTGGGAGAGTTTGGGCAATGATTTCCTCCGGAGTTTCGCTTGCCGACGACCCCAGCGCCCGCTCCGCCCCCGCATTATTGGTCACCTCTCCGTTGCCGCTTTCTTCCTCGACAACGCCCGCGCCGGGACCATAGACCACAGCCACACGGGAGCCATAGACCGCAATCACCGGACGAAGCTCATTCGTACTGACAATCACCGTAGAACCGGCCAGCGGCTTACAGACGGCCGCGACAATCTTGGCCGTTGCATGTGGCAGCTGCACTGGAGTGGGATCGATGTCTCGTCGATAAGCAGGACGAAGCGTTTCGGCGACATCGCCCAGCTCATCGCGCTCCCACATCGGCAGCGCGTCGATGCGTGCCTGCTGATCGCGGTTCTTGCGCTCCAGCAGAAGACGGGCGATCATGCCACCACCGAGCCCCACCGCGATGGCAACTGCGAGAACCAGCACAAGACGGTTCGGCGCGATGAGCGCAACCACTGCGGCAATAGCCACACCGACTGCGCCAATTGGCATTGCTCGCGGCGGCAAAACGAAACCAAAGAAGCTGGCTACGGCGAGAATCCAAGCACTCAGCAGTGCGAATCCGACATAGAAGATCACTGGCAGGGCGAGGATGAAACCAAGTCCGAGCACACTGACAGCGATGATAAGGCTCACCAAGAACCACTGTTTCATCTTCTGTGTGCTTTCAAGGCCAGCTAGGGGCATAGTTCATCCTTCCGCGAAGATTCCTCTAAGGGATACTAATATTAAGAATCATGATTACATCTGGTGCTGTCGCTACGGGAATCGCCAATATCGCAATGGACGGTACAGTTCTTGATACTTGGTTTCCCGCACCTCAGTTAAGCGATGAGGTCGTAGAATCAACCACCCATCGCCTCGGCGCCGCAGACCTGACCCCACAACTGCTGCGCCAAGTGATTTTGGACGAGGACCGCCGCGTGGAGCAGGTGGCAGTGCGCACGTCCATTGAGGATTTGTCCAAGCCTGCTGTCGACCCGCACGATGCCTACCTGCGCCTGCATCTGCTCTCTCACCGCCTGGTCAAGCCGCACCAGCTCAACACCAAGGGCCTCTACGAGCTGCTCCACGTCGTGGCGTGGACCAACAAGGGGCCATGCCTGCCGGACAACTTCGAGCAACTGCGTACCCACTTGCGCGTCCGCGGCCTGATTCACGTCTATGCCATCGACCGCATGCCGCGCATGGTCGACTATGTGCTGCCAGCCGGTGTCCGCATTGCAGAGGCCGAGCGCGTGCGGCTGGGCGCTTATCTAGCACCGGGTACATCCGTACTGCGCGAGGGATTTGTCTCGCTGAACTCGGGCACTCTGGGCCCATGCAAGATTGAGGGACGTCTATCCTCCGGTGTTGTCATTGGCGCGCACACGAAGGTGGGGCTGTCGGCCTCCATCATTGCCGCTCACGACGATTCCGGTCAGCGTAAGCCGCTCACGGTTGGCGAGCGCTGCCACATCGATATCGCGGCCGGCACCGTCGGCGTCAGCCTCGGTAATGACTGCATTATTGACCGAAGCATCCTCATTGCCCCCGATACGCCCATCGATGTCCCCGAAGAGAACCACCGTATTCAGGCATGGGAAATCTCGGGCCGCGACAATATGCACTTCTACCATCACCCGGACCACTCGGCGGTGTGCGTCCGCCGCACGGAGCGCTCGGGCAATGACGAAGGTGCCGCTACTTTCGCTCAGCTTGCCGACGTGCCGGATGAGCTGGCCGGATAACCTACTTTAGGTGTCTTGAAGGCACATTAATTGGCCCCGAAACGGTGAATGGGGGTAAACCCGTAATACGGTTATTGCCCCTGTTATCAGCCAGGTAATGTTTGCGACATGACCGAATCGCAAATTACCTCCACCTCCGGCGAGACAACTCAGCTGGGCAAGGGGCTGCAGGTTCGACACCTGACCATGATGGGTCTTGGCTCCGCAATCGGCGCCGGCCTTTTCCTTGGTACGGGCGTCGGCATTAAGGCAGCTGGCCCGGGTGTTCTGATCTCCTATGTCATCGCTGGCTTCATCGTCGTCCTCGTCATGCAGATGCTCGGCGAGATGGCCGCTGCCCGCCCGACACCGGGTAGCTTCTCCACCTATGCTGAGATGGCCTTTGGTTCTTCGGCTGGCTTTGTCCTCGGCTGGCTCTACTGGTTCATGCTCATCATGGTGCTCGGCGCTGAAATCACCGGCGCCGGTGCCATCATGGGTGCGTGGTTCGGTATTCCGGGCTGGATTCCAGGCCTAGTCTGTGTTGTCTTCTTCGCTGTAGTGAATTTGGCGAATGTGCGCGGTTTCGGCGAGTTTGAGTTCTGGTTCGCGTTCATCAAGGTCGCGGTGATTATCGCGTTCTTGGTCATTGGCGTTCTTCTTTTCTTCGGTCTGCTGCCAGGCACCAGCTTCGTCGGTACGACGCATATTGCCGAATCCGGATTCCTCCCGAACGGCGTGTCCGGCATTGCCGCTGGTCTGTTGGCTGTGGCCTTCGCCTTCGGCGGTATCGAGATTGTCACGATTGCCGCTGCTGAGGCCGAGAATCCGCAGCGCTCCATCGCTGCTGCTGTCCGCTCAGTGATCTTCCGCATCTCTGTGTTCTACCTGGGCTGCGTGACCGTTATCATCCTGCTGCTGCCGTACTCCCAGATCGACGGCGCTGACTCCGCAGCTGAGTCGCCGTTCACCCAGGTTTTGAAGCAGGCGAACATTCCAGGTGCCGTTGGCTTCATGGAGGCCATTATCGTTCTGGCGCTGCTGTCCGCGTTCAACGCTCAGATCTACGCCACCTCTCGCCTGGTCTACTCGATGTCCACCCGCGGTGAGGCACCGCGCTTCTTCGCCCACACCAATGAGCACGCAGTTCCGAACCGTGCGGTCATTATGTCGATGGTCTTCGCCTTCATCTCCGTTGGCCTACAGGTTGTCTTCGACGGTTCGAGTGTCCTGGTCTTCCTGCTGAACGCTGTCGGCGGCTGCTTGCTGGTGATCTGGCTGGTCATTGCCCTGTCCGAGATTAAGCTGCGCCCGCAGATGGAGGCCAACAACGAGCTTTCCGTTCGCATGTGGGCCTACCCGGCACTGTCCTGGGTAGCGGTCATCCTGATCCTGGGCCTCGCTGTTGGCATGCTCACCGATCCTGGTGCTCGCCAGCAGGTTATCGCCGTAGTGTGTGTCACTGCGTTCCTCGCGGTGCTTGCCGCGCTGACTAAGAAGAGCCGCACCGCGGCCCGCGAGGCCTTCGAGTCCAGCGATAGCAACTAGCCCGTGACAACTAATTACAGGGTCTAACCACCCTGCTACCCCTATCCGAACACATCCTTGCTACACATTTGCGGAACACTTTTCATAGATAGGGATATGCCGGTAGCCTGTTTTCCATGAAATTTGGAGCACAAGCTACCGGCATTGCCACTTTTAACAACGATACTGTTCTCGACGTCTGGTTCCCCGCCCCCAAGCTCATCGAAGAGGGCACGGCAACCTCCACCACGACCGGAACCATCGACACCGACGCGCTCCCCGAAGATTTCACCTACCTCGCAGACCTCGCCGTAGCCGATGCGGACCGCGGTACCACACGCCGTCTAGTCACAGCTACCATCGCTTCACTCGATGACGCACCAGTCGACACCATCGATGCCTACCTGCGCCTCCATCTGCTCTCCCACCGCTTGGTTGTGCCCAACAGCATCAACCTGGACGGCATCTTCGGCAAGCTCAACAATGTGGTGTGGACCAATTTTGGCCCCTGTGCTGTCGAAGGCTTCGAGGTAACCCGAGCCAAGTTGTCACGCCGCGGGTCTGTCACCGTCTACTCCATCGATAAATTCCCTCGCATGGTCGACTACGTCACTCCCACCGGAGTCCGCATCGGTGACGCTGACCGCGTGCGCCTTGGAGCCCACCTCGCAGAGGGCACCACAGTCATGCACGAGGGCTTCGTCAACTTCAACGCAGGCACACTTGGACACTCCATGGTGGAAGGTCGTATCTCCCAGGGCGTCATCGTCGACGACGGCTCCGATATCGGCGGCGGAGCGTCCATCATGGGCACACTTTCCGGGGGAGGTAAGGAAGTTGTGTCCGTCGGCAAGCGATGCCTACTCGGTGCGAACGCTGGACTCGGCATCTCGCTCGGCGATGACTGCGTACTGGAAGCCGGGCTCTACATCACCGCCGGCACGAAGTGTCACGTTGCCCTGGACGGCGTGAAGAAGACGCTCAAGGCCCGCGAGCTTTCGGGCGGATCGAATATGCTATTCCGCCGCAATTCACTCTCTGGTGCAGTCGAGGTTGTGCCGTGGGCTGCCGACAAGGTGAAGCTCAGCGCCGAGCTGCACGCTAACTAAAGGTGGTCGGCACGTCTGCCGGGGCCGAAATATTCCGCGCGCTCCGGTAGGCACGTCGCTCACCAGTGACGGGGTCGATGAACGCCAATGCGGTCGCCGTCAGGCGCAACTGCGGCGTGTACTTTGGCGCGTTGCCCGCGCTTGCCGACGGCCCCTGCGTCCCAACCTCTCGGCCATAGGTGTCCTCACCGAGAATGGGATAGCCTAGCCAGTCCATCGTCGCCCGCAGCTGATGTGTACGGCCCGTATGGGGCTGTAGCCGCCAGTGCCCCACCTGCATGCGGCTACCGCAATGCCCGCAACCACAGCCGACTGCATGCTGCGGAATACTGGCGCTGGTCGCACCACCGCCACGGCTGCTCGCCAGCACATCGCCGATATCCGCCGCTACCGGGCCTAGGAAGGTCACTGTTGTGTGTGCGAGCTTGAACTTGGGATTCTTCGCAGCGGCGCGTGCGGGATTATTGGTCCCCACAACTTTTACTCCGCGCCCCACGGGGTTGGGATCGAGCAGAAGCGTGACATCCCTGGTTTCCCCCGCATGCCAATCATCGGGCATCACGGTGAGGCATTCGTATTCTTTGGCGATTTCCTGGTTTTGGAAAAGCTGCTGGTAGCGCGCACGGGTAGCCGGATTCCGAGAGAGCAACAGCAGCCCGCTGGTCAGCAGGTCCAGACGGTGAACGGCCACAATCTCCGATTCCCCGAGACTACGTCGCAGGCGCTCCTGCACGGTATTGGCCACGATGCGGCCGTTGGGGGTCGTTGGCAGAAAAGGTGGCTTGTCTACGACCAAAAACTCATCAGTGTCGGCCACAATTACCGGCTCAAAGGGGATGTACTCCTCGCGCTCGTGAGCGGCGGCATCGACTTGCGCTGCCTGACGGTTCTTCTCAAGTCCCCACCAAGCATCTCGATTGCCTGCGGCACGTCCCACGGCACGTCCCCTTTTTTATGATTTGGTCTATGCCGATGTCGGCACCGTTTGCAGCATTCGGCCTACTCGGGCCAGCACATCTGGCCGGGCTAGCCGCGAATGCGCGCCGCGGCCACTTCGATATCGTTGAGCGTCGCTGTGAGCCCCACCCGCACGTGCTGCGCACCCTTGGGGCCGTAGAAGCTACCCGGCGCGACCAGGATGCCGCGTTCGGCCAGCCAATCAACCGTCTGCCAGCAGTCTTCCCCGCGAGTAACCCACAGATAGAGCCCGCCCTCGGAGTCATCGACACGAAAACCTGCGGCTACCAGTGCATCGCGCAGAATCTCACGGCGGTCACTGTAGCGCTGCTTTTGTTCGGCCTCGTGGGAGTCGTCGTTAAGCGCGGCGATCGTGGCGTGCTGGATGGGTCCCGGCATCATCAGCCCCATGTGACGGCGCACGGAAACCAGCTCGGCAATAAGGTCCGCATCGCCGGCGAACCAGCCGGTACGGTACGACGCCATGTTCGACGTCTTGGACAGTGAGTGGATAGCCAGCAGGTTGGTGAAATCACCGTCGCACACTCGCGGGTCGAGAATACTGACTGGCTGTTCAGTCCAGCCGAGCCCCAGGTAGCACTCGTCAGAGGCGACGATGACGTCCCGCTCACGAGCCCACTCAACCACCTTGCGCAGGTGTTCAACACCGAGGACCTTACCGTTGGGGTTGCCCGGGGAATTGATGAACATCAGTGTCGGCGAAGCGGGGCCAATCTGGGTCAGTGAATCCGCGCGCAGCAGCTCAGCGCCTGCGATGCGAACGCCAACCTCGTAGGTGGGATATGCCAGCTCGGGGATGACGACGGTATGCCCCGCCCCTACGCCGAGGAGGAAAGGAAGCCAGCCAATCGCTTCCTTGGTACCGATGACCGGAAGCACATTGCCGCCGTTGACCGCTGACTCCAGCCCCGTCACGCCGTAACGCCGCGCCATCGCTGCAACAATCGCCGCGCGTAATTCAGGCGTGCCGATGGTCTGTGGGTAACCCGGTTCCGCAGCGCCTTCGGAAAGGCCCTGCCGGATAACCTGAGCGACTTCATCGACCGGTGTACCGACCGAGAGATTCACCATGCCCTCTTCATGCGCAGCCGCAGTGGCTTTCGCCTGTGTGAGAGAATCCCACGGAAACTGAGGCAAAAGAGAACCGGGAGTTACGCGCTTGCGGGCAGCTGACATGGGCGGTGATGAAGTCCTTCCCGGGAAAGAAATAGGTTTAGTCCTCTGTGGATTTAGTCTTCTGCCTGTGGCGGCAGAGCTGCCACGAATGGCACGTCGAAGTCCTGGGGGCCGAGCTTGGCGGCACCGCCTGGGGAACCCAGCTCATCGAACCAGTCGACGTTGGCATCGATGTATTCAATCCACTCATCCGGAACATCGTCTTCGTAGAAGATGGCCTCGACTGGGCAGACCGGCTCACAGGCGCCGCAGTCCACGCACTCATCAGGGTGAATGTAGAGCATGCGCTTGCCCTCATAAATGCAGTCAACCGGGCACTCTTCGACGCAGGCACGGTCGAGGACATCAACACATGGCTGAGCAATGATGTAAGTCATGGTTTTAGGTTTAAGAACCTTTCTCACAAGATATGGGCTGAGGCTTTCGCTATCTGTCGATTATGCCGTTCCAACGAGAAACAGAGCAAAATAGACAGAGCGGTATATTCAGATTGGAGTCTACACCCAACGTGGGTGTTGTTATCAACTAGCTCCAGAAAGATACGCATTCATGCAGGCCTGCCCTGCATCAGTTCCCCACCGTCTCCTACAGCATCGACTGTAGGTTCCGCTACAGTTTCCGTTAGAGTACCCGCAGATGGCGCAGTGGCCAGGCACCGCCCAGCACACCGCAAACAAGCAGCAGAACTGTTCGCAACCACTGCCCCATTGCCAAATCACCACCGAAAGGCAGCACTGCCCACAGCAAAATGCCTGCAAAGCCCAGCACCCAGATGACAGTCGGAATCGCAGCTTTAGAGCGATCATGAGTCCACAGCAACGCTGTATTGGTAATAACCAGATTGGCAATATAGGCCAACGGAATAGTCCACGGCAACGGAATAGCAACCGAGCCGATGGTAATCCACGCTCCGAGGAAAACTACCTCAATCACCAGCGCTGCCAGCGCAGCCAGCGACAGCCAGACCAGCGCTACCGTGACTTCACCCTGATGGAAGTTCTCGCGTGGCTGCGAACGTTCCGGATCGCCCCAATAGCGCTCATCTCCAAACGTGCGCTTTTCAATACTCAAGCGCTCGTTTTTCAGCTTTCCGCCAGCAGCGTTAATCAAGTCTTCGCTTTCGTGAGGTCGAAGGTCACTCATCGTCCGCACTCCCCTCCGCCGCCAGATCCACGCCCGGTACCGAGTCGACGCTCGCTACCGGCTCCGACAGTAATTGGATATTCACCAGCTCCCCTAGCGCTTCCATGGACGCAGCGGTCGCAGTACCAAAACGGTATGCCTCAGTCGGCGTCACCGGCTGACACAGCAAATTGGAAAACGCCCAGACGGCTCGCGCACGACCAGAGCCATCGGTCTGCCCATAGACAGCATTCGGATTGACCTCGCTGACGGAACCATCGGCGAACCACACCTGCGTCGCATGCGCGCGCATGGCCTCAACCTTGGCAGCCACAGCGGCGTCATCCAGCTGAACCTCGAAATGGCCAGTCACGGTGGCGAAGTCATCGACATCGCACGCCTGCCAGCTCTCCGGTACCACGGTAATGGCATCCAGCCCCGCCGCCATTGCCTCACGATCGGTGACCGCCCACAGCGTCGGAAAGCGATTTCCGCACGCCGCGACAGTGATATCGTGCGCGCGAATGTGGTCCGGATGCCCATAGCCACCATCGGCATCGTAGGTAATGACCAGATCTGGCTGCAGCTCATCGAGGATGGTGCGAAGCTGGGCGACCGCCTCATCACCTGAGTTCACGAACGCACGGGGATGCTCATTGCCCTTGTCACCGGCCATACCGGAGTCACGCCAACGCCCGGCACCACCGAGGAACCGCGGCGCATTTTCTGGAGCATTGGCCCCAAGCGCACGCAGCGCCGAGCGCAACTCGGCGACGCGGAAACCGCCCAACTGGTCGGCTTCATCAGCAACTAGCCCCTGGTACGGCGCGCCGATGACCTCTCCCAGCTCGCCCATCGTGCAGGTCACTACGCTTACCGACGCTCCGGAACGCGCGGAAGCCGCAATCAAACCACCTGTCCAAATGGACTCGTCATCTGGATGTGCGTGAACAAAAAGTAATTTCACGGACTTTCTTACTTCCCCTTGTTCTCCTGGTCGACGTTATCGCGGCCATCTTGGTTCTGACCCGAACCGTCCTGCTCTGTATCTTCGCGCGGATTATCTCCCGGCTGAGAATTCTCAGACGATTCTCGAGCCCCACTCTGTGTCGAGACACGGCGAACCTCGCCCAGAACACCGAGGCGGCCCAACACTGGGTCATCGGTCCACTGCGAAGAGTCCCTCCTCCCGGTAATTGTAATTTCCGGGCTGACCACCGTCAGCAAGCCATCTTTCACCAAGGTCAGCTCGATACTGTGGCCAGCAATGATATCGGCGAGTTCAGCGGGCAACGCAGAACTGTCGGGAGCGAGCAGCTCATCAATCTGTGGGTCACAAAGGCCGGAGAGATTCTCGCTCCGAGCAGCCGATTTCGGAGCAACTGGTACTACATTTAGGTCAGCCGGCTCCGCTGAGGTAGAAGATTTGGACTGCTCAGACGGTGTTGTCCCGTCCAATGAGCCCTGCTCTTCGGCACTCTTTTCCCGATCTCCACTTGGCGCAGGTTTTGTCGAACTGTCGACGCTCTCAGAATCAGAATCAGACTCGGACTCAGACTCAGCAGCCGACTCTGCGCCCGCTTCGTCCAGGTCCTTCGGCGGCAGCGAACTGACCGAGCCTTCCGTACACGCATAGCGTTCCCGGGCCGCCTGGACAGAATTGGGCTGCTCTGCCCATGCCACCACGGCATCGACAGTTCCGTAGGGCAACGAAGACCGCAGCATGTCCGCCGGAGAATACGAAACAACGGTGGCGGGGATACCAGCTGCAGTCAGCTGGTCAGCGACCGCAAAAGCCGCAGCGCGTGCCGCTATACCGTCGCTAATGATGCCAATTCGTAGCGGATTGTCCTCAGTAATACCGGCCTGTGGTGTCTCGGATTGCCCCTGGTCACCACCGTCACCAGAACCACCCGCAATTCGGCGGCCGGTGGCCACCTCTGAGACCTCTGCAACGTTGATGCTGCTCAGAATGGCCCGGCGGACGGACTCGTCGGCAAGCCTGTTCGACGCGAGATTGGTACTGAAAACCAGTTCCCGGTTTGGCTCATGGAAAAACTCAGCAACACCGGGGACCAGACCGTACGTCAGCTCAGATGTCTCCGTAGGACGAACCTGCACGGCCTGAATCTGCTTCGAACGCAGTTGCTCCGCACCATCGATGGCACTACGCATGGCACGCAGCGTAATAATCTCCGAGGCCGCTGGCTGCTCACCCCAGTAGCGGTCATTTCGAACCAGTCGAATAACGTTGCGGCCGACATCCATCGACTCGACGGTGTACTGCCCACCGGAAGCCGGGAAACGACTGGCCAGCCCTTCGGAAAAACCATCAGTGTTCGACCGCATCAGATGCGCCGGCAAGAGATGCGCAAACAGGCGCTGCCAATGCGTAATCGGCTCAGTGAACGTCACGTCAATCTGACGGCCCCCGTCAGAGACATCAATGGATTTAATCAGCTCATAGGTCGCTGTATCCAACGATCCTGGAGTGGACGTGACTTGGGAATGCAGATAGCGGAAGTCCTCACCGCTAATCGGTGTGCCATCGCTCCACTGCGCCCCCTTTCGAATGCGGTAGCGGACATGCTCTGCCGCTACCGTCGGATCCGTGATGTCAACATCGGCTGCTTTCCAGCCTCCAGCTCCATTATTGGTGTCGCCGTCTTTGCTGTCATCGTTCCTGATGACCTGCACGGAATCCAATAAATCGGAGTTGAGCAGCCACTGGGGAGCACCTGCCGAGCGGGCATTGGCAGCGTTATCCACCACTCCGGGAGCTTGCGCGGAGACAGTAGCGTCACCAGCCTCGCCCTCAACTGGTGCGGGGGTGAAAACACTGGGCAGTGTCAGTCGCGCTACCAGGCTGGTCACTGGGGAGACGTCGGCAAGCAAATGCGGATTGAAGCCTTCGACAAACTCGTCGACACCGACCGTGACTTCACGCATCTTTTTAGCCTGGTCAGCGGTGTCTTCCTGCTGTACCGGCACGTCCTGCTGCCCGGGCACAGTCGGAGCGTCGGACGGGCGAGCCATGCACGAGGACGCCAAAGCCGCCGTCACGCAGAGTGTCGATGCTACGAAAAATCGACGAGAAGCTGCGTGACGACGGCTGCGAATAAACATATTCACGAGATTACTCGACACCTGGCCGAGTCAGTTACCCCGAGACCGGTTTTCCAGGTCGCCCAGTCCTCGAGTAACCCGAATTACTTCTTATTCATTGCCTTCGCGCGGGAACGGGCGCGAGCGCGATCGGTGGCGCTGAGGATCTGCTTGCGTACGCGAATGCCCTCCGGGGTGACCTCAACACACTCGTCAGCGCCACAGAACTCCATAGCCTCATCGAGGGAGAGCTTGTGAGCCTTCTCCAGGGTCACGGTCGCATCAGCCGAGGCTGCGCGCATATTCGTCAGCTTCTTTTCCTTGGTGATGTTGATGTCCATGTCCTCATCACGCGGATTCTGGCCAACGACCATGCCCTCATAGGCCTGGTCACCCGGCTCGACGAAGAAAGTACCGCGGTCAGAAAGCTGGATTAGCGCGTAAGCGGTGATCTGGCCGGTACGGTCAGCCACCAGCGAACCAGTCGGGCGGTCCTTAATCTCGCCTGCCCACTCGCCATAACCTGCCGAGTAGTGGTTGGCGATACCGGTGCCCTTGGTCTCCGTCATGAAAGTGGTGCGGAAGCCAATCAGACCGCGGGACGGAACCAGGAACTCCATGCGCACCCAACCGGTGCCCTGGTTACCCATCTGTTCCATGCGTCCCTTACGAGCCGCCATCAGCTGGGTGACCGCACCCAGGTGCTCTTCTGGAACATCGATGGTCAGGTGCTCGTACGGCTCCTGAACCTTGCCATCGACGGTCTTGGTAACAACCTGCGGCTTACCGACGGTCAGCTCAAAGCCCTCACGACGCATAGTTTCAACCAGAACGGACAGCGCCATTTCACCACGGCCCTGCACCTCCCAGGCATCCGGGCGTTCGGTCGGCAACACGCGCAGCGAGACGTTACCAATCAGCTCCTGATCCAGGCGGGCCTTGACCATACGAGCGGTCAGCTTATCGCCACCACCCTGGCCTGCCAGTGGCGAGGTGTTCACACCGATCGTCATGGAGATAGCCGGCTCATCGACCAGAATGCGCGGCAGCGGATCCGGGTGCTCAGCATCACAGAGAGAGTCACCGATCATGACCTCGTCGATACCGGAGATAGCAGCGATGTCACCTGCAATGGCCTCTTCAGCAGGAACACGGGTCACGCCGACGGTACGCAACAGCTCCGCGACCTTCGCATTCTTGATGTGCTCATTGCCTTCAGAGTCATAGTGAATCCACGAAATCTGCTGCCCCTTGCGGATACGGCCCTTGTGAATACGAATCAGGCCAATTCGACCAAGGAAGGAGCTGGAGTCCAGGTTAGTAACCTGCGCCTGCAGCGGGGCATCAATCTCAGCGGACGGCTCCGGGAGCACCTCGGTGATGACGTCGAACAGCGGCTGCAAGTTCTCAGAATCCGGCAAGTTGCCGTTACCCGGGTTCTCCGTCGAAGCCTTACCGGCACGACCGGAAGCATAGAGAACCGGCAGCTCAAGGTTGCGCTCAGCGACCTCAGCAGCTTCCGGGTCTTCCAGGGTGGAGGCTAGCTCTAGCAGCAGATCCTGGGCTTCCTCAACAACCTCGTCGATACGTGCATCTGGGCGGTCAGTCTTGTTGACCACAATGATTACCGGCATGCAGGCAGCAAGCGCCTTTCCCAGGACGAAGCGGGTCTGCGGCAGCGGACCTTCAGATGAGTCGATCAGCAGCACGACACCGTCAACCATGGACAGTGCGCGCTCGACCTCGCCACCAAAGTCGGCGTGACCAGGGGTGTCAATGACGTTGATGATGAGATCTTCGCCGTTCTTGCCCTCACCTTTTCGGCGAATAGCGGTGTTCTTCGCCAAGATGGTGATGCCCTTTTCCTTTTCAAGGTCACCAGAGTCCATCACTCGGTCTGCAACTTCTTCGTGGTCACTGAAAACGCCGGACTGCTCCAGCATGGCGTTCACGAGAGTGGTCTTGCCATGGTCGACGTGTGCGACAATGGCGACATTACGGAACTCGGTATCGCTCACAGGCGGATAGCTCCTAACAAGCTAAGAGGACTAAAAGAAAAAGATACGGCCTTGCCCTAAAGGACTGTCTTTGCGACTGCCTTTAACGCCCCGCATCAACGCGTAATAAAGCGTTCTACAGTGTACTCCTTCTTAATGGCCCTGCACATCTGGCAGAGCTTCTCGCAACCCCGAGCGCCTATCCGTCATGCAAAGTGGCACTGCCGCACCGCCCTTAGGTATAAATTACCCCCTTGTTTTACCCCCGCTTTGCCGACAGTCATAACGGCATATCCGCCCACACCACAACGCTTCACGACGGCAATCTCTCAGCCCACCATGTGATAGATGTGGCCAAATGTCATAGTTGTAACCCCACGGGATGAGACTTGACTCCACCCGCTTACGCGCTGCAAAACACCATTAACCCCATACATATGCAGTGTGTCTCAATTTTCACAAATATCTCTTTCTACACCTTTATTCACTCTAGTTGACTTGCGACACGCGGGAATCCGTGCGTTAATCTCCTGAGAAGATTCTGAACATTTCTTTTTCAAATCTTTCCAATTCACGTTGGAGTCGTTCTAAGATGAGCAACGATTCCGAAATTTTGATTCCGACTCCAATAGCCCACGAATGAGAGGTACTTCACCGTGGTTTCGACTGGACGCTCCTTCCTGCGCCGTGCCGCAGCGACCTTGGGTGCAGCTGCAATTCTCACTGCGGGCATGACTCCCGCCGCTTCTGCTTCCCCGTCGCTGGACTCCCTGAACATCGCTTCGCCGAATCTCTACGGCAACGCGCGCGACATCATTAACTCCCCAGGCGTTCCTGAGGAGATTTCCAGCGCACTGAACAAGGGAATTGACTTCCTGACTGGTGAGGGCGACGGCGAGCCGGGCTTCGAGGTTCCGGAAGGCGCCCCGAAGACCAACCAGTTCTTGCTGCCGACCGTGGCTGACAAGTGCATCGGTGGCGAAAGCCGCTCCATCGGTATGGCCACCTCCGTTCCGGGTCCGGCTGACCTGCCGCTGCCTGGCGTTCCGGAAAACCAGCTTGGCTTCGTCTTCACTGGCCTGGGCACCAAGCAGCTGGCTAAGGAACAGAACACCGAGATGAACGTCTACTGGGTCAACGTTGCCAACGGCAAGTACGGCAAGACCACCCTGGAGAACAACGGCATCAACGCCGAGGAGGGCCCGGGCGCTGTCAACGGCACCGCTGACACGGGCAAGGGCGTGGTCATCGCTGTCATGCAGGGCGGTATCACCACTCAGGAAGAGCCTGGCCCGACCAACTGCAACTACACCCCGACTGCCGGTGTCTTCCCGGTCGGCCTGAACTAAGTTTTTCTAGTTCTCCCCTAGCCCTTTTTGCATCACGTATGCAGAAAGGGCTTTTCTATGCCCAAAAAGGCAGCCCCCACACGTTAAGGTATTCGCATGTCCACTTCACCGGCGACTTCACCGGCCACTTCGACTTCGACCGCGGCAGCTCCTGCACTCTCCCCGATTCGCTCGAGTCAGGACACACATCCCCCAAAAGTCGAGACCTTTGACCTACGTGAAATGGTCAACATCGACCCCAAGGGCTTTCCGCGCAAAGTCGACGAGTTTCGAACTCTCACACCCAGCCGCCTTTATATGCGCCGTGGGATGGATCATCCAAAGTTTGGATATCTTGAGTCATTCCTGCTTGCCGACGAAGGGTTGCGCATCAGCATTTATCACTTCCGCCCGGGCGTGAAGGTGGAACACCAACGCTATGTCGATATTGTCAGCATCGACCGCACTGATCCGCAGTGCTGGCGTATGACCGATTTGTATCTCGACATCCTCCAGGCACCGACCGACCCTGAGGCCATAGCTCCCCTACCTGTCGATGCGGCCACGCAGATTCGAGTTGAAGATGTCGACGAGCTCGTCGCGGCCCACACTCAGGGACTGATTAGCGATGAACTCACCGAGTTCGCTATCGAGACCACGCTGACTGCACGCGCCGCAATCGCTGCACACGGTGACAACATTGATGCGTGGATGCAGACTTTGAACCTCGAAGCGACGTGGGCTGATGCTGTTGAGCTTTCGCCTGCAGCCTAGAACTACCACCTCAACAAAGGAGTACCGTTCGTGTTCGATAACTTAACCGGCCCCGTCCCTCCCGCCGGCCCTGATAGCAATGCGATCATCAAAGCCGTCCGAGCAGCATTTACCTCCTACTTTGAAGAGTCCAACCCCGGCGAAGCCCAGCTGACCTTCCTCGGCTCTGCTCCGCTGAAGATGCTGCGCTTCGGACCTGACACAGGCCGGATTGTCACCTACGCAACACTCGGTTGCAGTGCCGAGGCAATGCAAGATCCGTCCGCAATGGTGGTGGACACCAACTCTGGCCCGCGTGCCGAGCTCATCTTGCCTATTCGTGGTGGTCTGGACGAAGTCATCCGCCCGCTGGGTATTCTTGCCGCTTCCCCAAGCATCGAAGGCCTCATCCTCACCGAGGGTGCACTTATCGACTTTGGCCAGCCACTGTGGGATCAATCGCGCTTCACCGGTTTTGTGCTGATCAAGGCAGAAATCCCGCCGGTCGTGGTAGAGGAAAACGAAGTCACGATCTTCCAGCCAGTCCCGGCCACAACCAACGAATTTGCCCTTGCTCGCGCTAAGGGCGTTGACGAACTGCGTCGCGTGTGGGAAACCCAAGGTGTCGACTTCACCGACCCGCACCGCACCAGCGCTGTATAAAAGTTAGCTTTTTGGGCGGTTGCCGATTATCTGCTCGTCGGCAAGCGATAAGTGCAACCCAGCAGTGACGTTTCGCGCCGCGACTGCGTGGTTTAGAGTGTGGAGTTATGGCAGTCAATTCGGCTAAAGACGTTCCTTACCATGCGGCGCAGTCCTTTAGGTGGTGGCGGCTGGCGGTATATGTTTACATCCCAGCGCTAATCCTCACCGTGGTCAGTTCCCTATTGAAATGGGATGCGACTGTTGCGGAAGCGGCAAAGGCCAACAACATCGAGGTTTCCGCTGCTCAGACCAGCTTGGCCGTGAGCTTCGCGTTTGCGATTATCGCCCAGACGGCAACGGCGATTGCGTGCTGGTGGCTTGCTGGCAAACTCCTTGAAGGATCGACGGCAGCGCGCACGGTGCTGTCCGTGGCAGCGGCAGTTTTTGTCATTAATGCATCAATGACGCTGGTCGGAACGATTTCCCAGGTGCGCGCCGGAGACTCCTCGGCGCTCGGTTTGATTACAGCTGGCCTGCTGATTGTTGCCTCTATCATCGCCGCAACTGCAACCGCCCAGTCCTACCGCGGCGAGCGAAACCAGAAGTTCTTTGTGACGACGTAGGCAGCGCTTAGGGGCTCGGCGGCTTCGCAGAAGAGCGCAGCGCCGTTGGCAACCACAACCCAGCTATCGCCCCTGACCTCCAACCCACTCTTGACCAAGGAGCAGAGACAATCGTTGTAGCTTCCTGTGCTTGGTTGGCGAAATGAAGGTGCGATTAGCGCTTCTGTGCGTCTGCGAGGATCTGGCGACCTGCGACCATGCGGCAAATCTGGTTGGTGCCCTCGTAAATCTGGGTGATCTTGGCGTCACGCATCATGCGCTCAACCGGGAAGTCACGGGTGAAGCCGTAACCGCCGAGCAACTGCACGGCATCAGTGGTGACCTGCATAGCAACGTCGGAGGCGAAGGTCTTGGCGTTTGCTGCCATCAGACCCAGGCGAGCGCCGCCCTCAGCAGTGCCACGCTCAGCGTTAGCGGCTGCGGTGTAGACCATGAGACGAGCAGCGTCGATCTTCATACGCATGTCAGCCAGCATGAACTGGGTGTTCTGGAAAGCTGCAATCGGCTTGCCGAACTGCTGGCGCTCCTGCACGTAACCGACGGCGTAGTCGTAAGCACCCTGCGCGATGCCCAGTGCCTGTGCACCAATAGTCGGGCGGGTGTGGTCCAGGGTCTCCAGGGCAGTCTTGAAACCGGTACCCTCTTCGCCGATGATGCGGTCAGCCGGGATGCGGCAGTTTTCGAAGTACAGCTCCGCAGTCGGGGAGCCCTTGATGCCCAGCTTGTGCTCCAGGCCACCGACGCGGAAGCCCTCGTCGTCCTTGTGGACCATGAATGCGGAAATGCCGTTGGCACCCTTCTCCGGGTCAGTGACAGCCATGACGGTGTACCAAGTGGAGCGGCCACCGTTAGTGATGAAGCACTTGGAGCCGTTGAGGACCCACTCATCGCCCTCACGGACAGCGCGGGTCTTCATGGAACCGGCATCCGAACCAGCCTCACGCTCAGTCAGTGCGTAGGAAGCCATTTCACCGTTGGCGATGTCCGGCAGGACCTTGCTCTTCAGCTCGTCGGAGCCCTTGAGGATCAGGCCCATGGTGCCCAGCTTGTTCACAGCCGGGATAAGAGAAGCCGAGCCACAGACGCGAGCAACTTCCTCAATAACGATGCAGGCCGCAACCGAGTCCGCACCCTGACCACCGAACTGCTCCGGAACGTGGACGGCGTTGAAGCCAGCCTCGTTGAGAGCCTTCAGAGCCTCTTCCGGGAAACGCTCGTTCTCATCGACGTCCGCTGCGTACGGAGCAATCTGCTTCTCCGCCAGATCACGGATAACGGCGCGGAGCTCCTGGTGCTCCTCTGGCAGCTGGAACAGGTCGAATCCTGGGGTCAAAGCCATGTGGGTGTTCCTCCCGATTTAATGATTCCGATGTCGTGTTCGATATCGCGCTCTACGCATTTCTACGCAGCACTATCACCGCACGACGTAATTATCTTCGTTTGATACTAGTGGCTAACACTTTGTTGCACCCGCGAAATTCGTAAAATTCTCGCGTTTCCGCTCGGCGCCCACAGAATAAACTGCGCTAAGAATTCCCGCAGCAGCGATGTCGCCCAGTACCTTAACGGCGTATAGGCTCCGACGACACACCAGGATTCCAGCCCCCGTTCGCGCACGAGCTTCGCTACCCGTGGCGCATGAAAATCACTGGTCACAACAACCGTTCCAGCGCTCAACGCACCGTCTGCGCCACGCATCAACTCGCACGCATAGTCAATGTTTTCCGACGTATTCGTCGATTGGTCCTCGGCGATCAACTCGATGTCACCACGCTTTACGACGTCCCCAGCGTTCGCCTCCAACCACTCCACCATGGCGTCCGCTTCGGAGCTGGTGGCATCTGTCACCGCTTCACTGCCGAGCCCACCGGAGCAGATGATTCGCTCGGTGCGCTCATCACACGCTGCTACTGCTCGCTGTAATCTTTTGGCCAGCAGGGCCGAGGGCCGATTGTTCTTCAATGCGCATCCCAGCACAATCACGGTGTGTGGCGGCACAGTTGGCTTTTTGGCAGCACATCGAAGGCGAACGGCTTCGAAAACTATCGCTGCAGCTCCTGGTACTGCGAGGCCGGCTAGCAGGGGCGTCGTCAAGCGATGCGATGCGCGGGCGTAATAGGCGCGGTAGCTGGCCAGCGTCCACGCGGCACCGACTGTGGGAAGAACCCACCGCGGAGGTCTGCGATTGGGTAGGCGTGGTGGGCGTAGCTCCGAACTAGCGGCGACACGTAGTCCGCCGACGAGGAGCATGGAACCGAAGCCTGCACCGAGGCACGCGAGCGTTTTTCTCATCAGAGCTTCCACACTAACTGTTCTGGGACGTTGATAGTCCAGTCGACGAGCTGTTGCGGATTGTGCTTGGCCATGTGCTGAGATTCCTGCTCGGCCCACATGTCCCAGTGTTCCTCGAAGTGGTCGTCGCGAGCCATGGCGCGGGCAAAGCGAGTCTGCGTGTCCAGCTCTACCCAGACTCCCCACGCGTTGCCGTCACCGATGGCACGGGCAGCGGCAAGATTAGCTTCAGTGACAGCGCCGCAGCCTTCGACGATGAGAGAGCAGTCCGGTGGCGTGGGTACCCACTCGGCGAATTCACTGGCATACCAGTCCCAACGGCGATACCCGCGCTCATCGGCCGGTAGCGCGGGATTCAAAATGGTCTCCGCGACTGCGGCCGATGCTTTCTGCAGGCCGGACCAGCCCGGATAGACATCCTCCAAGTGAATCACTGGCCAACCGAGGATACTGTGCAACTTCGCCGAAAAAGTGGTTTTGCCACTGCCGGAACGGCCGTCGATAAGCAGAATCATCGTGATTGAAACGCCTTTACTACGCCACGCCCAGGAAGCGGAACTCCCCGGCCCACACGGAAATACCGATTGCTGCGACGGCGATGGCAAGGCAGGCGGCCATGGTGACATAGTCGCGCGCGGCCAATGTCGAGGAGTGCCACCACGTACGCTTAATCGGTGCGCCAAAGCCGCGGGCTTCCATGGCCGTAGCCAGTTTAGTGCCGCGGCGCAGCGCAAACACCAGCAGAGCGAACACCTGGGAAATAGTGCGGCGGATTGCGCCATGGTCACCCAAACCGCGTGCTCGACGGGCTCGGGTCAGCGCCTGCCAATCACTGATGAACAGACCGACGAGCCGCAGACTCGCCACCGTTGCCAGCACAAACCGGCTGGGCAGCTTGAGAATCTGCGCCAGCCCATTGCCCAGATCGGTGGGATCGATATTAGCTGTCAGCACGATAACTGGAGCACCGATAGCCAGCACACGCAACATGATCGCGATGGCCAGGGAAATGGAATTATCCGTCACATGCGCAAGCAGAAAGGAGAAATACTCTTTGCCCTCCGGGTTGCCGTAGAGCGCCATCGAGATGCCCGAGATGGGCGCGGCGACGAGAAGCGGCAGGCTGCGTCCTAGAAAACGACGAAAACCCAAACCCGACAGCGGCACCAAGAAAAGCGTGCAGACAAGCGCGACCACTGCAGAGACCCAGTCGATGGAAATCAGCAGCGGTGTGGTGAGCAAGAATAGGCCCAGAACTCTCGCCACCGGGTTGACCGTCGCGAGGAAAGGCTGCTTGCTCTGCTCGGCGCTCTGCGTACCTTCAGCCGTACCCGCAGAACCGACTTCAGTCACGATTTCCCTCCTGCTTCGCCCTGGCTGCGCGAACCGCTATTGCTGCTCGGACCGGCCTGCTCCCCCGAACCACGCTGTCCCGGCGCCGCACGGCCTGACCGCTCCGGATGAAACGCATCCATGTCGACGACGTAATCCCCCATCGCTTGGACCACCAACGGATCGTGGGTAATCGAAATAACAGTTCGGCCGTCGTCTGCAAGCTGGCGAAGCAACGTGAGCAGCTCGGTGAATGTCCGGCGGTCTTGGCCGAAGGTCGGTTCGTCGAGAAGCACAATATCCGGCGCTGTCGCCAGCATGGTCGCCACCGACAGACGTCGCTTCTCACCGCCGGAAAGCGAGAATGGATTCGCCTTGGTCAGGGCGGTTAGCCGCAGCCGCTCAAGTAATTCCTCGATGCGCTGATCAGCGTTGACACCGACAAGCTTGGGACCAAGCTGCAACTCTTCCAACACTGTGCCGGTGACGAATTGATGCTCGGGGTCCTGGAACACCGTGCCAATCCGAGTAGCCAACCTCTTCGACGGCCATTTCCACGGCGCGCTACCGCTGCCTGCCACTTGGACCGTGCCCGCCATCGGCTCAAGCAGACCGCCGAGCGTCAGCGCTAACGTGGACTTGCCGCTGCCATTGTGACCAACAATGCAGGTGGAAGCTTGAGATGGGATTGAAATTGATACACCGCGAGCAATCGGTTCCACAGTTTCGCCACCGCTGAACCAGGACTTCTTCGCGCCATAGCCGATGACCAACTCGCGGGTTTCAATCGCGATGTCACCGCTAGGGTGCCCGTCCTGGTCGCAGGCAACTGAACGCGCGTCCGGCAGCGCGGGCGGAGCTCCCGGAATCCACACCCCAGCATCCGTCAGAGCCTGCCCGTGGTCTTCCAAGACTCGATGAGGCGCACCATCGGCAATCACACCTTCGCGGCCCAGCACAATGATGCGGTCGACCACATCGACCCACGCATCCACTCGATGCTCGACCACGATCAGCGCCGCACCGGTTCTCTCCGCCGCGGTAATCGCCGCATCGCGTAGTACCGGCACACCGGCCGGATCGATGTTGGCCGTCGGCTCGTCCAAGCAAATGACCCGTGCGCCCATCGCCAGCACACCCGCCAATGCAAGGCGCTGTTTCTGTCCCCCGGAAAGCCGGTGCGTGGGATGGTCCAACGGCAAATCCAGTCCCACCACATCCAGGCTGGCGCGTACTCGGTTGCCGATCTCAGCCGGGGCAACGCCAAGGTTTTCCGCACCAAAGGCAACATCGTCGCCAACGCGGGCACTAATCGTCTGCGAGTCAGGGTCTTGCAGCACTAAGCCCACCGCGCCCCTTGCGGAAGCGGGAGTGCAACCTTCAATCAGGAGCTCTCCGGTGGCTTCGCCATCGGAGTCGTCGCCAAGCACGCCAGCAATAGCGGCAAGCAGCGTCGACTTCCCCACCCCCGATGGGCCGAGCAACAGCACCTTTTCACCACGCTCGACGTCCAGCGTGATGTCGTTCAGTACCGCAGCTTTGCGCCCCGCGTGCCGATATCCGAACCCCCGCGCGCTCACCGCAGGGACATTTCCGCTTGACGACGGCCCCCGCGTCAACGCCTCATCTGTCATCGATTTTCCTAGACGTCGCCGTGCCGCTCTCGCCCGATGGCAAAACGATCCAGCGCTCCAGTTGCCGCCAGTGCCTTAGCCAGGAAGTAAGCCAGCAGACCGGCGAGGACGGCACCAGACAGCGCCGTGGAGATCAGGTAGATGACGTTGAATTCGAAAGTCTTGGCCAGGTTGCCGGTGAAAAGTTCAAAGGTCCACGCGCCGACACCTGCCATGAGACCGGAGATAACCACGGTGGCCAGGTTGTAGCTCTTATACGCCAGAACGAGGAACACCAGCTCCGCGCCGAGCCCCTGCGCCAAACCTGAGTACAGGGTGGTAATCCCCCACTGGTTACCAATCAGCGCCGAAACCGTCGCTGCGATTACCTCGACGAAGATAGCGGCACCCGGCTTGCGAATGATGTACGCGCCGAGCGGACCACCGAGGAACCACATACCGGCGACCACACCGCCAAGACCAGGAGTAAGCGCGTTGACTGCTTCATAGCCCGCACCGCCGATGATGTTCCAGATAACAAAAATCAAGCCAACGGCCACGCCGATAACAGCTGCAATGATGATGTCAATGTTGCGCCACGAGAAGTTAGCGCGCGCTGCACTCGCCGGTTGCGTCATCTCACTTGCTCCCATTTTTCTTTAACCCGAGCGATATTGCTCAAAAAATTTTGATGTATTCATTAGCGGCGTATGGGGCCTGTGCCGACACGCCCTAAGCACTAACTTTTGCCTACCCTACCGCGCCCAGCAGATGGCCTAGATAACATAAGGAACCATGACTAAAGCCGAGCGGTCATCTACTGGAGATACCCCAACTGCCCAAACCCCTCATCCGCCGACAGTCGGCGATGAGGGGACAGCCGCGGATTCCGCAGTGAAAACTGCCGAGGCCCCTGGTCCTGACAACACCGCTGAGCAGGAAAGTTCTCGCCCATACTACATGCCCACATTGACGTGGGGCGAGAGACTTGACCTGTCTGCGAAGCAGTGGTGGCCACTCATCGGAGTTGTTATTGCGATACAGCTTGTCGCTCGCATTCTGGTTCTTACTAGCCATGGTTTTTACTGGGATGACTTCATCATTGTTGGCCATCTTTATGACACCCCGCTGCTGAGCAAGGACTACCTGCTTCAGGACCACGACGGACACCTTGCACCACTGGCCTTCCTGGTGCAAGGCCTCTATCACCTCATTGCGCCGTGGAACTGGTGGCTACCGGCTATCACCATGGCCGTGATGTCGGTAGCGCTGACATACGCCACCACTAAACTCTTTGAGCTTCTCACTGGCCGCACGCTGGTGTCGCTCTTCCTCATCACGGTCGTCGCCTGGACTCCGTTGATGCTTCCGGGAGACACCTGGTGGTCGGCTGCGGCCAATTCCCAGCCGTTCCACCTGGCATTCGTGGTTTTCATGATTGTCGCCATTCGCACCACTATGCGTCGTTCCTTCGGCCCCCGCCCGTGGGAAGCCGCTGGTCTGTTTGTACTGCTGGCAGTGGCGCTGGGATTCTTTGAGAAGTCCCTGGCTATCGCGCCGATTTCCATGCTGGTTGTCGTCACTTTGGCTTACATGGAGCGCAGCAATATCCTGCAGGTTCTCCGCCGCGGCCTAGTCATCTGGATCCCATCGATGCTGCTGACCGGCGCCTGGGCACTGTGGTACTACTTCGGCTCCGCCGAAACCACCGGCTTCATTTCTGACAAGCTGCAGCCCGAACTGTTCTTCAACGGCCTCGGCCAGATTTTTGCCGGCATCATCGGCGGACCAACAAGCTGGGAACGTTGGGCTCCGGGACAGCCGTTTGCCTCCGCTTCGTCTCAGCTGATTACTCTCGGCGGCATTATTCTGTTGATTCTGTCTGCCACCCTCATTGGCCGCGACTACCGTGGCTGGGCTCCGTGGACGCTATCGGTGGCGTACATGTTCACCACCTTGTTCGCCATCACCCTGTTCCGCTCGGGAGAGAACACCTCTGGCGTGCTGGCGCACACTTTGCACTACTATTCTGATGTCGCGCTCGTGATTGCTATCTGTGTCGCGATCTCCCTGGCGGGACTCCCGCCAAAGGACGAGGCGCCGGCTCTGCTACCGGCTCGTACACACATTCTGATTTGGTCGCTGGGTGTCGCACTGGCTGTCACCTCCTCGATTTCCGTGGTTACTTACCGCAATGCCTGGTCTGATGACATCGCGATGGAGTGGATCGGCAACACCAAGGCGTCGCTGTCCGCGCTGCGCGAGGAGGCCGACGCCGCTGGCCCCGACAAGGCGATTGACTACAACCTCATTGACCAGCCCGTCCCCTTCGAGATTCTCGTGCCCGTCGCCGCTCCGATGAACATGTACTCGCGGGTGTTTGATGCGGTCTCCGATCGCCCTCCGTTTGAGCGCGTCACCGGTCACCCGCGCATGTTTAATACAGACGGTTCGCTTATCGACGCCAAGGTCTCCGAGATTACCCGGGTCACCGATGGCTCTGTCGAGCAGTGTGGCCATCGCATCACAGTTGGCGAGGACGGCACTGCGTCGGAGGACATCAAGTTTGAGAACATCATCAAGCTCGGTGACTGGGTGCTTGAGTTCCCGGCCACCGCCTCTGAGGACATGGATGTGCGCCTGTCGCTCCCCAATCCTTTCGAGACTGAAGAGCAAACCCGCGGTGGTTCCACGGTCGTGAAGATGAACAATGATCTGCGGCCGCGCTATGTGTACCTCAGCGGCGGTGGAGATACTCTCCATGTCGATGTGGAAAAGGCGACTCCGGGGGCAACGCTATGCATCGGCGCGGGGGCGATTGGCCCCTTGGTTCCCGCAACCCGTTAAGAATCCTCTAAGATATTGCTTTAAGATAATGTGAGAAAAGTTCATTAGCCCTTGTAGCTATTGTTTTTCCGACAGAGGAGCCACATCCATGCGTAACCGCATCGCCGGCGCAATCGCCGCATCCGCCATTGCCGCAGCAGCCCTGGTCGCTTGCTCTCCCCCGAACGAGGTTGACTCGGACGTAAAGGTCGGCGACCAGGCCAACCCGTCGGAGACCTTCGAGCAGAAGGCCACCACCCCGGCACCCTCCGACGAGATGACTCCTGCTGAGACCGCAGAGATGTAACTGCAGATTCAATAATTGAATCTGCGAAAACCGGGGTAGTTAGCAATCATAAACGCAGTCACTACCCCTTGTGCCCACTCATCGATGGGGCACGAAAGAATTACCGCCCGGCCATGGTGTGCCGGGCGGTTTTGGTTCTCCGGGGGCAGCCTAGAGCCACGATGAGAGCCTAGGAAAACTCAAATTCCACGTGGTCACCATCACGGATTACCGCGCTGGTTGCGCCATTTTCCAGGGTCAGCTCGACAATGAGCGAGGGCATCTCGCCGGAAGCTCCAGCCTCACCCGAGGCCCCGGCTGCATCGTCCACGAGCGCCGCGTCGGTCGCAATCACGCGGTAGCGAAGAAAACCATTGCGCAATTCATCAGTCTCCACGCGAGCGGAGTGCAGCCATGGGAATCGACGGCGCAACGCAACGAGCTGCTGATAGGAGCGGTAGAGAGCCTCGCCGAGCGTAGAAAGTTCCTCCGGACTATCCGGGAACACTGGACGGACCTGGTCGTCACCGCCGATGCGTTCCTCTTTGAGACCGGTATAACCCTGTTCGTCACCGTAGTAAATCAGTGGCACACCGGCCACGGTAAACAGCACCGTTGCCGCCAGCACGGCCTTGTCGGCGCCTACCTGCGTCGCAATGCGTGAAACATCGTGGTTTCCCACAAACGTCACCGGCACAAAAGACTCCGCGAAGGTGTTATGGCGCTTCAGAGTCCAGTCCAACTCGAAGAAGTTTTCCTCCTTCAGCGCCGACCAGGTCGCTTTCCACAGCTCGTATTCCGTCACCGAGTCCATTCCGGACACCGACACAATCTCCGCATAGTCGCCGTGGATGACCTCACCGTAGATAAAAGCGTGCGGGTGCTCAGCACGCACTCGCGGCAAAACCTTATGCCAGAACTGTGGATCCACTGCGTAGGCCGCATCCAGTCGCCAGCCATCAATCCCCCGCGCCAGCCAGTAATTCATCACGTTCACGACAAAATCAACAGTCGCGTCACTGGTGTGATCAAATTCGACCAAACTCTCATGTCCCTCAAACACCGGCGCGGTCATGTCGCCATCTGAGTGCGTAAACGCAAAGAGCTGCGCTTCTTCAGAGTCAGGGTTTCCCTTCGCGGTCTTCAGCGCGGGTGCCTCTGACCCGATGTGGTTGAAGACGCCGTCGAAAAGCACTTTGATGCCGCGCTCATGCGCAGCTCCGATGACGGCCTTCATGTCCTCTTCGGTGCCCAGGCGCGAGTCAATGCGGTAGTAGTCCTCGGTATCGTAGCCGTGGCTAGTCGACTCGAATACCGGCGCCAGCTGCAGGACGTTGAGCCCGAGCTCCTGGACGTACGGAAGCCAGTCAATCAGTTTGCGAATTCGATTGACCGGCGCGGCGCCTAGATCCTTCTCACGGATGGGCGCTCCCACAAACCCCAGTGGATAGACGTGCCATCCAATAGCCCACTTCGTCCACTCAGGTGCGGCGGCAGCGAGCGTCTTATCAGGGGCGTTGGGGGTAGTGGACATTGTCCTATGCATCCTCTCTAGGTGCCTGAGGCTGATTGGAATTGTCTGGTGCCGCCGCAGCCTCAGGGCTCGGTGAGGTCTCCCCCGCCGATTCGCTTGACGACGCCCGCACCTGGCCAGCATGCGACTTCGGCGTGCCAAGGCCTGGGTTCCGCGGCCGTGGAGGCACGGAACCTGCTGCGGGCATGGTCTGAGATGCGGCAGGCCGCTCCGGCGGTTGATTCTTCGACGGGTTCAGTGCATCGAGCGCGATTTGGATTTCCGTGCGCATGCCACTGACCATGGCTCTCTCCACAATTTTAAACTTGGAGTTGTGGAGAAAGAAGGGATTACCCGCTTCCGGGCCACCGGTGCCGAGGAACATGTAACAGCCCGGCGCTTCACGGGAAAAATACGAAAAGTCATCCGAAGGAGCCCACGGATCGGCAGCGAACACCTTGGACTTGCCAATCGCCTTCGTGGCCGCATGCCAGGCACGATTGACGGCAATGTCGGCGTTGACCACCATCGGGTACGGAATCTGCCAGTCGAAAGTCGCCTGTGCGCCGTGAGCCTGGCAGACACCGTTGACGACGGCTTCGATACGCTGGCAGACAATCTCCCAGTCCGCCTCATCCACCGAGCGGATAGACACTTCCAGGTTGGCCGTATCCGGAATCACGTTGCCGGCCTCACCTGAATGTAGTGAACCGACGTTGACGATGTTCATGTGCTTCGGATCCACATCGCGGGAGACAATCGTGTTCAGCATGAGAGTCACCTCGCTGGCGATGAGCACCGGGTCAATCGACAGCTGCGGGTTCGAGGAGTGCCCGCCACGGCCACGAATCGCAATGGAGACGATTCCCGACATAGTTGTCACTCGCCCAGGGCAGATTCCCACATGCCCGACCGGATGCGGCGCGACGTGGAAGGCATAGACCTCATCTACATCATCGGCGGCCCCCTTGTCGACCAGCTCACGAGCACCGCCCGGTAGCATTTCTTCGGCGTGCTGGAAGATGCACAGCACCTTTCCGTGCAGCTGATCGCGCATTCCGGAAAGCACCTTCGCCGTGCCCAGCAGCATCGCCGTGTGCACATCATGACCACAGGCGTGCATCACCCCCGGTGTGCGCGAGGCGTACGGCAGTCCCGTTTCTTCCTGGATCGGCAGCGCGTCAATATCCGCGCGGTAGCCGATCACACGACCCGTGCTGGGGTCGCCTGCTGTGCCCTCGATGACGCCAATTACGGACGTCGGGGTCAACCGGTACGTCGGGATGTCCCACTGATTGAGCAGATCCTCAATCATGTCCGAGGTCCGGTACTCCCGGAAGCTCAGCTCCGGATTCTGGTGCAGTTGGCGACGCCATGCCACCGCCTCTTCGATGGGTACTTCAAGGCGGTGCGACGGCAGGGTGTCGTTAGCATCAGTCATGGTTCATAGCATGACAGAAAACAGGCTCCACGACGAGTATCTGCGGAAAATCTCCTGCCAATTCTCGCTTTCCGACGGCCACAGCGCCCCGACATCTCCCCTGCTAGAGGCGACTTAAGCGCTGCCCACGAGTTGTTAGTTCTCTGCGCCCCAGAAATCCACAGTGAGCTCGGCCAACCACCATGGATCGATTGTGCCGCACATCTCACGCGCCGAGTGCATGGAGACCATCGCAGCTCCGATATCAATGGTGTCAATACCCAGTCGCGTTGCGGTGATTGGGCCGATAGTGGAGCCGCATGGCTTGTGGTTCGCAGAGACAAAATACTGCACCGGCACTTCCTGGCCAACGCGCTTAGAGGTTTCCGCTGCAATTCGGACAACCTCGGCCTGACCAGCCGCCGTGGTGGCATAGCGCTGGTTGGCATTGATCTTCAGCACTGGGCCAGCATTGAGTTCCGGCTGGTGCCCCGGCTCGTGTTCACCTGCATAGTTCGGGTGCACACCGTGTGCGCCGTCGGCAGAGAGACAGATGGAACCGCGGTAGAGCTGCTGGGTGCGTTCCAGGTCAGCGCCTGTGGCCGCTGCGATGCGGGACAGAACGTCGGCAAGCAGTGGCCCTGCAGCGCCCGTAGTGGAGGCGGACCCGACTTCCTCGTGGTCAAAAGCGACCATGACGGGGATAGCGGTTGACGTGCTCCAGTTTTGGCGGAGCAAGGCCTCGAAGGCGACCAGGGAGGAGTGGACACTGAGCAGATTGTCCAGCCGGCCTGAAGCCAGGAACTCATCGTGAGCACCGAAGGTGCGCGGCTGCTGAGTGTCGAAGGAAATGAGGTCCCAGGCGACAATCTCATCGACAGACAGGCCCGCTGCATCGGCGATGACCTGGTGCACATCGGTGCCGAAGGTATCCATTCCGATAATCGGTGCAGTGTGATTCTGCTTGTGGAGCTTCAGCCCCTCTTCGTTAACCGCACGATTGAGGTGGATAGCCAACTGCGGGATGCGCGCGACCGGGCCGGTGCGAGCAAGGTGCTCATTGCCATTTTTATCAATTACACGACCGGCGAACTCAATTTCGCGGTCGGTCCAGCTTCCCAACAGCGCGCCGCCATAGACTTCGACGGCGACCTGTGCATAGCCTGCAGCGGAGGTGCGCGCGTTGGGCTTCACACGAAAACCGGGCGAATCCGTGTGGGAACCCACAATACGGAAACCGGTCAAATCGACAGCCTGTGTCTCCGGGACGATCCAAGCAACGGCAGCGCCATCACGACGAAGGACGTAGGCACCGGGTTCGCTTGGCCACTGTTCGTGCTCGTCGACGACCGTGGCACCGACTGCACTCAGACGGTCAACGACCTGTTGTGCCGCATGAAATGAGCTTGGCGACGCAGCCACAAAATCAATTAGATCCTCAACGTGACTGAGCGCTGCCGCCGGGACGCTGCGCGATGCCGCGTCCGAGGTATCCGCCGAATCCGGAGACTCAGGGGACTCAGGGGTGGGTGCCGAAGAAATAGCCATAGCCAAACTCCTACTTCAAATTTGATTCCGCATTTCATTGTATTGGAGGGCACAACTGTATTGGAGCCCACAACTGACGGTGACCGAGCATTAAGCCGATCCACAGTGTGATGCAGATTTCATGTTGGGAACGGTATCCGCTTAGTCACTTTTGCCCGTTTTAACTCGATATCGGGCATATTCAGACATATAGTGGCAACCGCATCAAAGAAAACCACTTGAATACAGAAACTCTCAAACCGGAGTCCCGACCGGATTCCGACCACAGAAAGGGTTTATACCGTGAGCCTTGAAAACCTGTTCCCCCGTTCTTTTACTACCAAGCGCGCCTTTTTCTCTCAGCCGCTGCGCGAAGCTCTTACCCGCGACACCAGCAGTGACGCTAACGCAGTCCACTTCGGCCACCAGGTTAAGAGCGCCCGGAATGAGATTTACAGCGACATGTCAGCCCGTGACATCGTCTCTATGCTGAGCCGCTAAATCTAGCGCTTCCTCAAGTCGAATAAGACCATTGGCTCTGGCTGAGGAAAATTCAACGTCTCCGCAGCAGCTAATTCACTGCCAAAACCAGGTTCAACCTCGCCTGTATCACCATCGCCATACCGATGTACCGCAAACGCGTGGCAGCCACCAATAACTAGCATCAATGCCAGCGTCAAGAGCATCGCGGTAATCCCCGAGTACACAAATCCGCCGGTATATGGCGTAGCAGCAATCGGGTTTGTCACAGGGAACGTCAGCAGGACCACTAGCAACGCAATACCGATATACGGCCACTGTCTGGTCAATCGGGTTCGCGCCATTGCGGCCAAACCGAACACAGACGTGACCAGCATCAACATATAGTGGGTCCAAAGAATCGATGAGAATGTAGCTGCAATAAGCCACGCGCCCGTTATCAGAAATTCAAACCGGTAGACCGGGTTCAACCACGCAACTGCCGTGACCATCAACACCACGCCAAGCGCAATACACAGTGGAATCATTTTCACATGACTCGGATAATCACGAACCACTGTTACTAATAAATCAGGTTTGCCCAGGTCTGTGGCTAAAGTCGACGCCAACGACTGATTCGCACCGCCGACCAAGACTGACGAACCAATGTCGTCGATTCGGTCAATCCAGTCCGAAATAACCGGCATATCAATCCGAATAAACATCCATACCGCCAGTACCGCCGTGGTGGCCAGCGCCCAGAGGGCTGCGCGCCGTCGATAAGCGAAAAAGAGCATCACGGCGATGAGCGCATACGGAGTCAATTTAATGGATGCGACGATGCCGAGCACGATGCCCGCGAGCCAAGGACGAGTGCGCGAGGCAGCAAGACCATAGGCGACGCCCGCGACAATCAGCGGTGTCGTCTGACCGATCCAGAACGAATTAAGAGTGGTCGGCAGAGCGAATACGCATGCGGTAACCAGCGCTGCGATACCCCAGGGCATGGTGGATCGAAACCACAGGTGGTAGGAAGCTGCGACGAGGACCACGACGGCCATTCCAGAGAGAAAGAGCAACCAAGCAACCGAGGTTTCAAAGCTCATGACGTGGGATATCGCTCCCAGAGCCTTTGCGAACAAAGGGTTTTGTACAAAGGGATGCGTAAATGGCGCAGACACTTCCTGCGCCAGGCGTGGCCAGACCTCTCCACTCATGGCGGTGAAATCGATTGGATCGGCGTCATAGAGATGGGACTCAAGCCCCCTGTCCATAAGTAGCCCGCCTACCCAGAGCGAAGCCCAATCGTCCGGCTGAGTACGACCATTCCAGGCCAACAGCGAGGCAAGACCACCGAGCAGCGAGACCAGAATAAGAGGCCAGCTCATCACAGGCGATTGCACCAGCGAGGGGGCCTGACTGGGTTTGCGAGCCCACATTTTTCGCGAGGCCTGTGACGGAGACTTCGCAACAGCACGTTGCGACTCCGCGGCCTGTGACGATGCCCCATCCTGTGACACAGGTCCTTCTGCCCGACTATGCCGTCCCACGTTCCTCCTCATCGCTGGTAAGCGCCTCTATCTAATGTAGTGATTCCAATACGGCAGTGGTTACACCCCGCAAGAACCCGCAAGGTATGACGGCGTACTTTGAACGAAGTGCCAGGTGGACGACAGTTGGCGGCGGTGGCCGGAGGGACTACCGGAACTGTGAAATAGTGCCGATGGTCGTGATCAGCTGATCTCCATCGCTGTCGACCACGGCGGCTATGGGCATACGCTCCATCTCATCCGGGCCGACATCGTAGCCCTGCGAGACCTCTGCCGTAATAATCTTTCCGGTCGGGCCTTCCTCAATGCGCGGATTACGAACGACCACATGAACCAGACTGAACTTCGCGGTGATGTGAGCTTCTCCGCGGTAACTCTCCGCTTCGGCATTGCTGTTGTCATTGTCGCGGGTGAATGAGACGACGCCAGCCTCAGGCTCTAGGGCACCGTTCTTGGCAGTGACACCACCGCCCAGTGCGCCGAATACCTTCTCCAGCGCAGATACAGAAATTACTAAATCCTCACTGGAGGGAGCCGGGGCATTCTTGCCCGGAGCATCCGAATAATTCAACGGGATGTAGATTTCCTCGGCCTCATTAATGGAGCCGGCTGCCGGGTAGACGTAAATGCCCCAGTTTTCACCAGCTGGGGTCTCTGGCGGGTCAACAACAATGCGGGCCTCAAAGCTGCCGTCATCTGTCATCGGGGTGGCCTGACGAGCGATAGAACGTCGCATGTCGACGCCCTGGTTCGGTATCGCCTCGAGAGTTCCAGCCGGCGTCACCCAAGCAATGTTGTCGTGCGGATGTTTCCGCGACGAGGACGGAGCACCTTCACTCGGCCTCCAAGAGTCTGGGAACGCACTGTAGAGAACGTAAACACCGTTGGGCACACCCGGAGGAATTGGAAGCGGGTAACCACCACGGTTGGCCGACGGATTAAGACCACTACCGCGAACGATAAGAACATCGCCGCGATGAACCGTGGCACCTTCAACTGGTGTGCCGTCCTCAAAAGTGACAGTAACTTCCGGGGATTCGACATACTGCGGATTCTGCGGCTCGAAGTTCTCCGCTGGATTAATCACATTGGGAAAATTGTCCGGCACGATCGGCTTCGCAGTTTCAGCCATTGCTGGGGATACAAACGCCGAAAGGACCATGGCACCGGACAGCGAAACCGCAGTGACACCTCTGCGCGCACTCTGCCTCACCGGTCGACGCTTGCCTTCTCCAACGCGTGATGATTCAGAGCCGGACGAAAGGCGAGTTTCGTGAGCACCCGCAAGATGGCGGTGGAAATGATCGAAAGTCAGGAACTTCAGACTGTGCATACAAGCAATGTACACCCCACATATTAGGCTCCCCTAATACATTCATTAAGGCACACCTTACCTACCCCCGTTTGAGTCTCAACACTGAGATTGGAAGAAATGGCTGAGAGCAAAAGAAAACCGCGGCCACGCCCAATAAAGCTCGACCGCGGCTTACTTCAGCAGCTTTGAGGCAACCAATTACTCCGCGGTAATCGGCAGGTAGACGCGACCACCCTGATCAGCGAACTCCTGGGACTTCTCAGCCATGCCGGCCTCGATAGCTTCAACGGAGTCCAGGCCGTGTTCCTTCGCGTAGTCCTGCACATCCTTGGAAATACGCATGGAGCAGAACTTCGGACCACACATGGAACAGAAATGCGCAGTCTTTGCCGGCTCTGCAGGCAGGGTCTCATCGTGGTAATCCAGCGCAGTGTCCGGATCCAGAGCCAGTGCAAACTGGTCATGCCAACGGAACTCGAAGCGGGCCTTCGACAGCGCGTCGTCACGCTCCTGAGCGCGCGGCAGCCCCTTTGCCAGGTCAGCGGCGTGCGCGGAAATCTTGTACGTAATCACGCCGACCTTGACGTCGTCGCGGTTCGGCAGACCCAGGTGCTCCTTCGGCGTGACGTAGCAGAGCATGGCGGTACCAGCCTGCGCAATGATTGCCGCGCCGATAGCCGACGTGATGTGGTCATAGCCCGGCGCGATGTCGGTTGCCAGCGGGCCGAGGGTGTAGAACGGAGCTTCCTCACACCACTCCTCTTCCCACTTCACGTTGTCAGCGATCTTGTGCATCGGAACGTGGCCTGGGCCTTCGATCATGACCTGGCAGCCGCGAGACTTGGCGATCCTGGTCAGCTCGCCGAGGGTCCGCAGCTCAGCCAGCTGGGCCTCATCGTTAGCGTCGGCAATGGAGCCCGGACGCAGACCGTCACCGAGGGAGAACGTGACATCGTACTGTGCCAGAATGTCGCACAGCTCAGCGAAACGCGTGTAGAGGAAGCTCTCCTGGTGATGCGCGAGGCACCATGCAGCCATAATCGAACCACCACGGGAGACAATTCCCGTCACGCGGTTGGCGGCCAGTGGCACGTAGCGCAGCAGCACACCCGCGTGAACGGTCATGTAGTCCACGCCCTGTTCACACTGCTCAATGATGGTTTCACGGTAGATTTCCCAGGTCAGCTTGGCCGGGTCACCCTTAACCTTCTCCAGCGCCTGGTAAATCGGCACCGTACCAACCGGCACCGGAGAGTTCCGCAGAATCCACTCGCGGGTTTCGTGAATGTCCTTACCAGTGGACAGATCCATGATGGTGTCCGCGCCCCAACGGGTCGCCCACACCATCTTCTCCACCTCTTCGGAGATGGACGAAGTCACAGCCGAGTTACCAATGTTGGCGTTGATTTTGGTGGCAAAGCGCTTGCCAATAATCATCGGCTCGGTCTCCGGGTGCTTGTGGTTGGCCGGAATCACGGCACGCCCCGCAGCAACCTCTTCGCGAACAACTTCCGAATCCACATTTTCACGAGCGGCAATGAATGCCATCTCTGGGGTGACAATTCCCGCTCGAGCCCATGCCAGCTGCGTCTTGACCTTCGGGGCGTCCTCAGACCCCGCAACCGCCGGCACTGCCGGAGCCTTCGGCCAAGAGTCACGAGTCTTAGCCAAACCCTCCTTCAGGTTCAGCTCCGGATTTTCCTCGGTGTAAATACCCGAGGTGTCGTACGCATCGAAGTGAGTGCCATCCGTCAGATTGATTCGACGAGCTGGAATGCGCAGGTTCGCCTCACCAAAATCGTTGCTAAACGCAACCTCGTCGTAATGCTTGTTGCTGCGGTAAATCGGGCCAGTTGTAACCTCGCCCTCTTTCGGCGGAGCGGATACAGATACACGTGCGGCCATGAAGCAACACATCCCTTTCCTACGCTGGTATTACCCAGATTCAGGTTCGTCCGGTCGACGCTCGATCCCTAGCGTCCTCTCAGTGCCGGAATTTCGGTTGGCACTCCCGTGGTTTTGTAATGCGCCTCATAGTCTAACCAATCGTTCGGATTACTTCGGTTATTACACCCACGCTGCCCACCAACGCTTAACGACGACACGGAGAACGCACCCCAAAGGGGCAGGTTGTGGCTGTACAGCGGCGTTGTTTCTCGCGGCGACCGCGTTGTCCACACCCCTAAAAGTTATCCACAGCCGGTCTATTTTTTCGGCTTCTCAGCAAGCGCAATTGTGACCGCGGTGTTATATCTTTCTCACACAAATTCTTTGGGGAGGGAAAAATTGAAAAAGGCGACTACTGCCGCCCTACTGTCAGCACTTCTATGGGGAATAACGGGGACTAGTTGCGCATTGACCGAGGCTTCCGGCGAGGACGTTCAACCTGTCGGCGACAATGCGACAACCATGACTACTGACTCGGGCGTGACGTTACCTGCGGGCGTGCTTCCACCCAACAACCCGCCGGAGCCCGGTGATGCTCCACTTGGCCCCGATGGGCACTATAACTACGACGCACCCGAATTCGTCCTGACCAATCCGTGTGACGACCCTGAGATTATGGGGCGCCTCGACAGACTGGGGTTCCGGGAGCAGTCTGAGGTTTCTCAACGCGTAAAGGGAACAAGGCAACTCGGATGCATCATAGGTTCCGAAAGCTCAGCATTGTCTGAGGTTTTCGGAATTTGGAGAGCTTCGATCGCCCATTCCAACCTCGCCAGTTACGGTGGGCTTCCAATTGACCGGCAAAACGGAGTCCACAACGGGGTTACATACACAATGACAACCCCAATTGGTCTCTCATACTGTATTGCGTCCGTTGAAACTGAACGTGGATCGTTGGGGTTTGCAGTCGATATCACTGGCCAAGATGATTCCGATTTGACCGAAGAACTATGTAAACCCGTGGATAATCTGCTTACGAAGTATTTGGGGGACCTGTAATGATTAATGCTTTCATCCCGTCTATTGACAACGCCATTTCACAACTAAGTAAATCTTCTGTTTCGGCGGGTTTGTCATCAGCTGCCTACCCAACGTTGGGCGGTTATTCACAGGTACCGTCCTTGCAGCTGGTTGCGAATGAGCATTCACTCGCAATAACAGGCAGTCCTGGTAGCGCCAGTTCCATCCATTTGGCGATGGGCAAACAGCTCACCTGGGCGCAAACAAATCTCGCTGACTTCCGTCGCGTGATCACTGAGCACGAATCCACCATGAACCGGATTCTTCGAAGCATTAACCCGTTCAATGGTGACGGCGCTTCCCTTGCTGAAGTAGCGCGAACAAGTGGTGTATTTCAGCGTCGGCCGATGTTTGAAGCTGGAAGTCTCACTTTCGCGCCAGTCACTCTTTCTGCGGAACTTGGTCTCGATGCGAAGTCCCTACTATCCATGTTTTCCTCAACAAACGACGGTGCCGTAGCCGAGGCAATCGCCTACTGGAATAACTTCGCTGAAACTATGACCACGCTGGCCAGTAATCTAACCTCTATCTCATCCGGCTTGGTGTCGAGCAATAGCGGTGCTGTCTTCTCTGCTGCTGACTCAACAATGAAAGGTCTGGCCGCACGCGCAACCAGCATCGCCACCGCATCTGAGGTCATGGCCGGGCACCTTGCCGTCTTGCCGTCCGTTAAGGCAATGGCCGTCAATGCACTATCGGCGATTGAGGCCGAGTCCAAAGCACTCCCAAACCCTGGCGCGCAAAAGGCTTTTGAACAGGCCGAGGTAGCAGCCTTTCTCTCTGGTCCGTATACCGCACAGTTACAGACCGCTATTCCCCGAATTCCTAACCTGGTTTCTGCCGATGCGGGAAGTGGTGTGACTGCCGAGGTGTCCGTTGGAGCCACAGTCGCCGGGCGTTCTGGAACTAGCCAGTTTAGCCTTTCGCCTGCGGGGATGACTGGAAGCATGCAGGCCGCCAGCGCACCAGTTGGTGCCACCTCAACTGTTCCGGATTCTCCAACACCGCAATCCACAACCGCGAGCCCTTCCGCTCCTTCGCAGGTTCAACCGAGCACTTCGACTTTGTCGAGCCCCACAAATCCGTCTGCTACCCCTGTGCACCCAGCATCACCTAGCAGCCCAACGAGCTCCACAATCTCGCCAACATCCCCGACCAGCACATCAGCCATAGCTCAACCGAACACGGCGAATCCAGCCATGGTCGCCCCTTCGGCAGCGAGCGCCCCACTTCAACGCACATCACCGCAAGGAGTCTCGCCTTACGGAGTTCACGGCAACCGGCCGGCTGGCTCCCTCGGCGCAGGTCGCACTGCGGGGCTCACACCAGCGAGCAATATCCCGGCACTGCCGTCTTCTGGAAACGCAAGCCCCCGTCCACCGGTCTCGGGACTTCCGACTTCGAGTCCCGGTCGTATGCCAGCGCCAACAGCGGGGCGCGGGTTGGGAACCGGCTTGGGTGCCGGGGTTGCTGGTTCTGCCTTGCCAAACGCCTCGAATAGCCTTGCACAGCGCGGAAGTGGATTGATGAATTCCCTAATCAGCGCGCGCAACAGTACTGCTACCGGAGCTACGGGTGCTGCTGGCGGAACCGCGGGCGCCGCTGCTGGAAACCGTGGCGGAGGGGCTTTCGCGGCCACCACTGCGGGCAGCCGTGGCGGACTGCTCCAAAAGGACTCCGCACCGTCGGCACGCAAACTGACAAACGTGGCCACGATCAGGGATAACGATGCCGGCGCTTTCGAGCAGAACGAATACCAGAAGGAGCTTTTCGGGGATGCGCCAATCACTATCCCGGCGGTGATTGGTCACAACGTCCGATCGTAAAGTGCCGACCGTAAGCCTCCAAGCATAAAGTCAGCGCGTTCAAGCTGATCTTTACCCGTTCGGGCGCCACGGGGAATCGAACGGCGTCCGTGAATTCGTACCTCAACAACGCCTGCAACTTAGACACTTTTTCATCGCATCCTTGGACGGGATTGGCTTACTTTTCTTGAAGTTTTAGGCCTAAATCGGCACCCTTCAGAGGTTGTAACTAAACCGAACGTTCGTTACAGTTACTGGAATGACAAGTACCGACCACGCCGCTTCCACGAGGGCTAATCCGCCCACTTCAGTCACCCACAGGTGGATCTTCCTCGCTATCATCAGCGCCGGCCTACTACTCATTGGCATAGATAACTCGGTGCTCTACACTGCTCTGCCGGTTCTGCGCGAGCAGCTCCACACAACCGAGTTGGAGGGCCTGTGGATCATCAACGCCTACCCACTGGTGATCTCCGCACTCCTCCTCGGCACAGGCACCCTGGGCGACCGCATCGGCCACCGCAAGATGTTTCTTGTGGGCCTGACAATTTTTGGCTTCTCGTCCCTGGCCGCGGCCTTTGCGCCGCACGCCTGGGCGCTGGTCATCGCCCGCGGCTGTCTAGGACTGGGCGCCGCGACCATGATGCCGGCGACCCTCGCATTACTACGTGAGACCTTCCGCCACCCTCGTGAACTTGCCACAGCTATTGGCATTTGGTCAGCCACGGCAACACTGGGTGCCGCCGCCGGCCCCGTCGTTGGCGGTTTCCTATTGGAGAACTTCTGGTGGGGCTCAATCTTCCTTATCAACATCCCTGTAGTAGTTTTCGCAATCATTGGCACGCTGATTTTTGCTCCGCCGAATCAGCCAAACCCGGCCAAGCGCTGGGATTTTCTCACCAGTCTCTACGCGATGCTGGCCATGCTGGGCCTGGTTTCGCTCATTAAGGAACTCGCCGGTCATCGCACCTCCACCGTCATCGTCGCAGCCATCGCCTGCGGGCTAGTGGGCGCGGTACTGTTTCAGCGTCGTCAGGCACGTCTTACTGAACCCCTCATCGACTTCTCCGTCTTCCGTTCGCCGATGTTTTCCGGTGGCGTGCTGGCAGCCGCGCTTGCCATGTTTGTCCTGGCAGGCGCCGAATTGACGACGACGCAGCGCTTCCAGATTTCCGTCGGATACACACCACTCGACGCGGGCTTGCTAGTTGCCACCGCGGCACTGGCGTCCTTGCCAGTTGGTGTCATCGGCGGCATGGCGCTGCATCGAGTGGGTTTCCGCACACTCATCACCGGCGGCTTCCTCCTCAACGCCGTCGGCCTGGCGGGCATGTACTACGGTGTTTCCTCGGGCAATTTCCCGCTCATGATCGCAGGATTGATACTGCTCGGCGCGGGCGCAGGTTCTGTGATGTCGGTGTCGTCGACCGCGATTATCGGCTCAGCCCCGAGGTCAAAGGCCGGTATGGCGGCAGCGATGGAATCCGTGTCCTACGAATTTGGCACACTGATCACCGTCGCAATCACAGGCAGCCTCCTACCCATGTTCTACGCCTTGTTCACGCCTGTCGACGCCAGCATCTCACTCACCGATGCACTTCACACGCCAGCGCTTAACGACGGCGCCCGCACCGGCCTCGACAGTTCCTACCTGGCCATTTTGATTATCCTGGCTGTCGTTGCTGTCATTGCAGCGATTGCGACTGCGGTGGCATTTCGCGGCAACCCGAAGGAGACTGAATATGCGCACGAGTAAGCGCACTGCCATTCTCGACACAATCGTTGAGATTATCGAGACAAACGGCTTTTCCGAGGTCACCTACGAAAATGTCGCAACTCAATGCGGAATGAGTAAATCAGGGTTGATTTACTACTTCCCCTCCCGCGAAGACATGATTCGCAGCGTCCATGAGCACATGGCGCAGTTATGGGAAGAGGAGCTTATCGAAGCCGCGGGTGGGCCTGCGGAGGAGGTATCCCCCGCCAACCGCCTACGCGCAAACCTCCAGGTCTCACTGGATACGGCAACGAGGGCCGAGCTACTCATGTCCATCGACTCTGCCGCCGACCCGGAGCTGCGCGAAATCTGGACGCGCCTTTTGCGCCGGTGGAATCCGCCGGTAGAACAGATTGCCACCAATGAGGAAGCCTGCATGGCCTACGTTGTCCAAATGATTTCCGATGGCCTCTGGGCCAACGACTACCTCAACGGCAATCAGCTCACGAAAGCACAGCGTAAGGCAATCGCCGAGGCCGCGGCAAAGCTGATTCCAGAGTCGATGGAGTAGCCAGCTCTAAACACCCTTGCGCTGAACGTCCTTGAGCTCGGAGTCAGTAGCCAGGCCGTAGTTAGCACCCTCATAGACGGCCTTTGCTCGACTCGTTCCGCCGAGCACATACTCACTAAAGGACAGCACCAGCGAACCAAGCACATTCTTAGACGGATCATCCAGGTAGGTGCCGTGGTAGGAACCGGTGACTACCGCTTCCCAGGCAGGCCCTTCAGCATCGCGGTAACCACGTCGATCCGCATCAAAAGGAACGATGTCCTCGTGCTCCGCAATGGCCACCAGGCTTGGAATCTCCGGCGGTGTGGAGATTAGTCCAGCGTCGGAAGGCCCTGGGTTGATGGCAACCAGACCGCGGGTGACCATATCGATACCCGCAGCCTGGAAGGCTTTATCCATCCTGTTGTTCAGGAAGATTGCGGAGCCACCACCCGCAGAGTGCCCGACCAGCATCGTGCGGGAGAAATCGATCTTGCCTGCAAGTGGTGTGGACTCGTCCTCATTGGCCGCTGCGGCAACTGTAGCTGCCAGCACCATCTGTGGCGCGAACCAGTTGGTGAAGTTGTAGCCCAGAGCCACGACGTATCCGTGGCTTGCATAGAGTCGCGCTTGCGCGTCGTACATACCCGGCTCAGTACCAATGCCAGGGCTGAGAACCATCAGTGGCGCAGACTCCATCGAGTCAATATCCGCCGGGTAGATAAGCTGCGCGCCAACTGGGGAGGCGTTGGCCGATTCTGGCAGTACGTCATAGCAGCCGGTGGTGCCGTGGAGACCGTGGAGGTCCCGCAGTACGCGGTTGTAGATGGTGTAGACGACACCATCACATGGCATTGCTTCACGGGTTGCGGCAACTGGGTGGGAGCCCATCGCCCCGAACTCCTTGCGCAGCTGCCCCGCTTCTGGGGAAAACGGCTCGGTGATATGGCCGCTTTCGCCACCGGAGATGACGCGGTTCACGCCACCCATGACATCCACCAGACCACCGCCGATTTTGTCCACGGTTTCCGAGTTCTGGTAGTCAGTAGTGCTTTCACGTGCAGTGATGTCCGGCAGCTGACCAATGTGCGGTGCCGCCTGTGCTGGCACCTGTCCGCCGAGAACCACACCAGCTGCGAGCGAGAGAGCAACCACCTTCGAGAACGTACGCCCCTGCCCTCGGCGGGATGCCGGCACGGTCTTTCCGGCGGCACTTAGTGAACCAATCATCGTTTTCCTTAACTCTTACCAAGAACCTAGGAATACGAATCTACCTAATGCGTAAAGACGTACGTAAAGACAGAAATACCCTCCCCCATACTTCACCCCTCAAACAATCATTCAGAGCGCAGAAAATGTTCACTCTCACCCATAATTAGCACCTTCACCCCCATTTCCTACCCCCTTTACGAGAGGGCACAAATTCAGAAAACCCACCTCACCACCGTTACCCGCATATTTTTATTACCTTTTTCCACAAACGCCTCCGCTGCCTCCCCAGCAGCGCATACCTTATTGACACCAAGGAGAAAGTGGCCACGCCCACACTCACTGTTAACCGACAACCGAGTGCGCATGGCCCTTAACAACACCCCCGAATAGAAAAGAACTCCCACAATGAGAATCGGCATCCCCTTAGAACCCGATCCCCAGCAAACAATTGTGGCTGCGACCCCGGAGACCGTCGGCAAACTCGTCAAGCTCGGCTACGAGGTCGCCGTGCAGGCTGACGCCGGCCTGGCTGCTAAGTTCACCGACGCGGACTACGAATCCGCCGGTGCCACCATTGTCGACGAGTCTGTCTGGCACAGCGATATCGTCGTAACGCTCGACACTCCGCCGGAGCAGTTCCGTGCACTGCTTAACGACGGCGCCATGCTGGTCAGCCGACTTGCGCCAGGCCGTAACGAAGAGCTGGTCGAAGAGCTCGCGCAACGCAACATCACTGCCCTTGCTATGGATGCAGTTCCCCGCATTTCCAGGGCACAGTCGATGGACGTGCTGTCGTCGATGGCCAACATCGGTGGCTACCGCGCAGTAGTCGAAGCGGCTGCTGCATATGGTCGCCTTTTCACTGGTCAGGTGACTGCTGCAGGCAAGATGCCGCCAGCTACCGTTTACGTCATCGGCGCTGGTGTCGGCGGACTTGCCGCAATTGGTACCGCCAACTCTATGGGCGCAATTGTCAAGGCAACAGACCTGCGCCCTGAAGCCGGTGAACAGGTCGAATCGATGGGTGCAGAGTTCATCCCGATTCCGGCCGCCACTGAGAAGTCCGAAGATGGCTATGCCAAGGAAATGACCAATGACCAGGCTGCCGCCGCCGCGAAGCTCTACTCCGAGCAGTCCGCGCAAGCTGACATTGTCATCACCACCGCGAATATCCCGGGCCGCCGTTCTCCGCTGCTGCTGACTGCTACCGATGTAGCAGCTATGAAGCCGGGCAGCGTCATCGTCGACATGGCTGCCGCCGGTGGCGGTAACTGCGAGATGACCGTTCCAGGTAAGACCATTGTCACTGACAACGGTGTGACCATCATCGGTTACACCGACCTTGCAGGACGTCTGCCCGCGCAGGCATCGTCGCTGTACGGCCAGAACATTTTCAACCTGTTCAAGCTGATTACGCCAGAAAAGGATGGCTCTCCAGTTCTCAATCTCGAGGACGAGATTATCCGTGGCATCACGGTGACAAAGGCTCGCCCACAGAATGGCGCCGGCGCTACTGGGGCCGAAATCCTCTGGCCACCACCGCCGATTAAGGTCGCTGTCACCCCTGCTGCCCCGCTGCAGGAGCAGCAGGCTCAGCAGGCTGCACTAGAAGAAAACGCGCCGGAGAAGGTCTCCTTCATGGGCTCTGGTGTGGGATCCAAGGTTGCCCTGGGACTGACGGCTCTACTGGCAATCGTGGTCATGCTCAGCGCACCACACAGTGTGAGCGCCAATTTCATGGTTCTGACTTTGGCAATCGTGCTCGGCTTCTATGTGATTTCCGCGGTCACGCCACGCCTGCATACACCGCTGATGTCCGAGACCAACGCTATCTCCGGCATCGTCCTTGTAGGTGCGATTTTGCAGGTGGGAAGCTCGAACTTGCTGGTCTCTGGACTCGCGTTCGCAGCCATCGTGGTTAGTTCCATCAATATCTTCGGCGGTTTCGCCGTCACCGACCGCATGCTTGGCATGTTTGTGAAAGAGGAGGCATAAAGTCTAATGGCTAGCATTGATACTGCTTCGCTTCTGGACTGGACCTACCGCCTGTCCAACGTCGGCTACATTGTCGCCGCTGTCCTGTTCCTCGCTGCCCTCTCGGGTCTATCCAAGCCAGAGACCGCTCGCCGCGGTAACTCCTTCGGTATTGCCGGTATGGCCGTAGCCGTTGTCATTGCCATCTTCCAGGCACTCGTCACCGCAGACACCAAGCCGGATACTCACTTCTCGCCGCTGATTACCCTGATTCTCATCGCTGTCGCTATCGGCATCGGCGGTGTCATTGGCATCACCCGCGCCCGCAGTGTCGCCATGACGGGTATGCCTCAGCTCATCGCACTGTTCAACGGCTTGGTCGGACTCGGCGCTATCTTCATCGGCTTCAACTCCTACATCTTTGCTGAGGATGTCACCGCCGATGCCCAGAAGTTCCACTTGGGTGAGGTCTACATTGGCGTCTTCATCGGCGCTGTGACCTTCACTGGCTCCATCGTCGCAGGTCTGAAGCTGTCTGAGAAGATCAAGGGCTCGCCACTGCTGCTGCCGGGCCGCAATGCTCTGAACATTGCCATTCTGATGGTCACTCTGGTTCTCCTGGCTGTCTTCATCGCAACCGGCACCGAGGGCGGCACCATCGCATGGGCATGCATGGTTGCTGTGACTGCTTTGGGCCTGTTCTTGGGCTGGCACCTGGTCATCGCCATCGGTGGCGGCGACATGCCGGTTGTCGTGTCCATCATGAACTCGTACTCCGGTTGGGCCGCTGCTTTCACCGGTCTCATGCTTGGCAACCCGCTGCTCATCATCACTGGTGCGCTGGTTGGTTCCTCCGGCGCCTACCTGTCGTACATCATGTGTGAGGCCATGAACCGCTCCTTTGCCAACGTTATTCTGGGTGGCTTTGGCTCCGAAGCTACGTCGGCAAGCGCTGTGGAAGGCTCCCATACTGAGGTCAACCACGAGGACACTGCAGAAATCCTGCGCAACGCAGACAAGATTCTCATTGCTCCGGGCTACGGTATGGCTGTGGCACAGGCTCAGTACGCCGTCGCCGATCTGGTACGCAATTTGCGTGCCGACGGTAAGGAAGTGGTCTTCGGTATCCACCCAGTCGCTGGCCGCCTGCCGGGTCACATGAACGTGCTGCTGGCTGAGGCCAAGGTTCCCTACGACATCGTGCTGGAGCTGGACGAGGTCAACGACGACTTCGCTGATGTGGATGTCACCCTGGTCATCGGTGCAAATGACACCGTCAACCCGATGGCAGAGCAGCCGGGCTCCCCGATTGCGGGTATGCCGGTGCTGAAGGTGTGGGAATCTGAGCGCGTGATTGTTCTCAAGCGGTCGATGGGTTCAGGTTACTCGGGCGTGCAGAACCCGCTGTTTTTCAACGAAAACACCGACATGCTTATCGGCGATGCGAAGGCCAGCATCGACTCTCTGAACCGCATCCTGGCGGATTCGAAGGTCAACGCTTAAACCCGAAGTAAGCAACGCCGTACAAACCGGAGCCTGGGCGATTAATTCCTAGGCTTCGCCACTACCTGCATCACGCACCATGGTGATGTGCTCGATGCCGGCTTCCATGAAGGTCTCCCCGACCTCATGGAAGCCGGCTTTTGCGTACACAGCCTTCGCCTGCGTCTGGGCATGCAGAATCAGCCCCGTATCCGAATGGTCAGCGATGACCTGCTGCAGCAGTTTCGAGGACAACCCCCGACCTCGGCTCGCAGCATCAACGACAACTCGGCCGATGGTGCGCGGGTAGCTCGACGAGTACTCATCGAGCGTGTCAATTACACGCAAGTAGGCAATAATCTTGCGGGAGTCATTGTCGTCGCGGATGAAATAGTGCTCTGCGGTATCTTCCAGGTCGCGCCAATCCATTTCCGGCTCGGCACAGGACTGCTCGAGGTAGAACACATCGGTGCGTAGCGCGGAGATGGCATAAACATCCGTCGCGTTGAGTTGGGAAAAGGAGGCGTGTTCAATCATGGTGGCTGATTTTACTGTGAAGAGCTGTGCGACTCTGACAGCTAACAGACGCTGTGGCGCACCATCGCGCAGAATGAAGCCGCAGACCTATGCCGCCCGCACCCGGCGGAATTTTACCTTCGCACCTGGTACCAATTGCCCGGCTCTCGACAATGACGGCTCCGTCAGCACACCGATGACCGGATATCCACCCGTCGCCGGATGATCAGGACCGAAAATAATCGGCTGCCCCGATGCGGGCACTTGTATCGCACCGGGAACCATTCCCTCGCTTGCCAACTCATGGGTGACCTGGCGCTCAAGAGTAGTCCCACTCAGCCGAAGTCCGACGCGGTTGGCCTCTTGCGTCACGGTCCATGTCTCGTGAAAGAAATCACTGACGCTTTCCGACGTAAACCAGTCCGCCCGAGGGCCAGGAACAACATCTAGGCGCGCAGCCTCGCTCGACCAATGAGGCGCGGGATAAATTGCGATTGACGACCCCGTCGAATACTCCGGGTCGCCGACCTGCAAGATCTGACCGGCCTGCAAAGGCGCTGGGCCGAGCTTGCCGAGCGTATCGTATGACCGCGACCCCAGCACTTCCGCGACATCGATGCCCCCTCGAATCGCGACATATCCACGAAGACCTGCATCGAAGGTACCAAGCCGCACAATTGCCTTCGCCCCGACCACAATTCGGCTATTCATCGAGGTCTTGATGACCTTGCCATCCTGCTCGACAGTCACCTCACCGTGGGCTCCTGCAAAGGAGATGATTGCTCCCTCCGCTACTTGGAACTCCAACCCGCCGACGACGCACTCAAGCACCGCCAGGCTTTCTTCGTTGACAACCATCCGGTTAGCAGCTGCCGCGGAATCGCGGTCGAACGCACCGGAAGTACTCACGCCCAGGCTGCCTTGCCCTGCACGGCCCAAATCCTGAATCGTCGTCAAAATCCCGGGTCGAATAATCTCGATAGAATTCTTCATCTCTTCCGCACCCTTTTCTACGCCGCACTCACCGTAGAAGTCGCTTCAAATTGCACCTCAGCCCCGGGCTCAAGCAGCGCCGGATTAGGCCGATTTAAGTCCCACATCTCCACATCTGTATGCCCCAAGAGCTGCCAGCCACCGGGCGAATCGATGGGATACACACCTGCGAACTGGCCCGCAAGTCCGACAGAGCCCTTGGGAACTCGGGTGCGCGGCGTCGTAAGGCGGGGAATATCAAGCGGCTCTGGCCACCCCTGACCGCTCCCACGCACCATGTAATAAAAGCCCGGCGCGAATCCACCGAACGCGGCCGTCCAAGGGCGCTCGCAGTGCCAATCAATTAACGCTTGGGGGCTCATCCCAAGGCTTTGTGCCAAGGATTCAAGGTCCGCGCCGTCATAGTGAACGGGAATCGTCACTGTCTTTCGCTTGTCGACGGTCTGCCTCTGCGTATTGTTGCCCCGCAGCGCGGTTTCGACTGCGCCAAGGTAACGACGAGCCGGTCCGCGAAAGCGAAGTAGGAGCGTTTGGGCTGCAGGTACCCTGTCAACGAGTCCCTCGATCTCGGCCGCAGCAGAGTGTGCACGAAGTACCTTCGCCAACGGATTGGCCGATGATGAATAGTCGATAAGCAGCGCATTTGTTCCCATAGGGCGAATCTCGGCCATGGCGGTGCTGATCCTTTCTTTCTTGCGGGGTTGAAAAACTGCGGTCAATAAGACCGGTGTGCGAGTCCGCGCTATACGTGGGCAGCGACGGTGACTCCGGCGTCGACGAGCCCTTGGCGAATCATACGGGAGAGTTCGACCGCGCCAGGGGTGTCTCCGTGCAAACAAACAGAGTTAGCCTGCACGGTCAACGGTGAACCGTCGTAGGCGGCGATTGGTTCCCCACTAGCCATTGCAATGACGCGTTTGACGACGGCATCGGGTTCTACAATGACCGAGCCCTCGAGTGCTCGGGACACCAGAGTTCCGTCGGAGTTGTATGCGCGGTCTGCAAAAGCTTCCCGAATCACAGGGAGGTCCGCGTCGAGGCTGAGTCGTTCGATGACCGACCCCGGCTGCGCCATAATGGCAAGCCCATCTCCGCAGGTGGAGCGAGCGAGCAGGAGCGCCTCCACCACTGCAGCGGCCTGATTTTCATCCACTGCGATGCGGTTGTAGAGGGCTCCGTGGGGCTTGACGTAGGAAACTTCGGTACCCGCCGCCCGTGCACATGCCGAAAGGGCACCAATTTGATAGATGGTTTCGGCTCGCAATTCTCGATGTGAGTAATCCATGCGTCGTCGTCCGAACCCGGCGAGATCGCGGTAGGCGACGTGCGCGCCGATGCGAATTCCGCGTGCGGCAGCCGCCTCACAGGTCTCCATCATGACGCGAGCGTCACCCGCGTGATGCCCGCAGGCAATATTCGCACTGGTCACAATGTCCAGCAGAGCGATATCATCACCCATCTTCCATGAGCCGAAAGCTTCCCCAAGATCAGAGTTGAGATCGATAGTGGCGCCCATAAACGTCGCCGCTCCTTCCAGGTAGTAATGCTGGTCTTTGTACCGTTGTTATGTTGGTTCTCATCTGCACTGTGCGAGAAACCGGGTGATTAGCCGAGCATTTCAAACACACCGCCGAACGAGCGCCACGCCAAGAACCAGGCGACTGCGACACCCACGATTCCGATAGCCGCCAACCACTTCGGGTACTTGTAGCCATTCATGAGGTCCGCACGGAACAGCGCGATGTAAATCAACACAGTGACGCCAATTGGTAGAACCAAACCGTTGAAGGCTCCGGCGAAAACCAACAGTGTCGCTGGAGCCGTACCGATGACACCGAAAAGCAGCGTGGAGATTGCAATGAGGACAATGGTGATTGTGTTTTGAGTCTTGGCTCCTGCACCCGAGGAACGAGTCAAAAACGTTGCCGAGGTGTAGCTGGCGCCCACAATCGACGAGATTCCCGCAGCCCACAGGACAACGCCGAAGAAGCGCATACCCCAATCGCCTGCCGCAGCTTGGAATGCCTCCGCAGCGGGGTTTCCATCCGTATTGAGGACCACGCCACCAGCGACTACTCCCAAAACAGCTAGGAAAAGGAGAAAACGCATGATGGCCGTGACGATGATGCTCGTCACAGATGAGCGTGTGGTCTGCGCGAGGTTCTCTACACCGCCAGCACCAGCGTCAAGCATGCGGTGAGCGCCAGCGTATGTAATGTAACCGCCAACAGTGCCTCCGACCAGCGTGATGATTGCCAGCAAGTCAATCGTGTCGGGCATGACCGTGTTTTTCAGCGCTTCCCCTACTGGTGGGTTAGAACTGAACGCCACAATTCCAGTGACCAGAATCATCACTACACCGAGCACGACGAGTGCCTTGTCCAGCGCCATACCCGCCCGCCGGGAGAGAAAGAAGCCAATGGCGAGGATTGCAGTAACAATGCCGCCGATCTTTGCGTCCACGCCCAACATCGCGTTCGCGCCAAGTCCAGCTCCGCCGACGTTGCCAATATTGAAGACCACACCACCGATGACAATGAGAATTGACATAAGCCAGCCCAACCCCGGAAGCACGGCGTTGCCGAGCTCCTGCGCGCGGCGTCCAGAGACAGCAATCACTCGCCACACGTTGAGCTGAATCGCGATATCAAGAAGCACCGAGATCAAAATGGCAAAGGCGAAAGCCGCGCCAAGCTTGGCCGTAAAGGTTGCGGTCTGGGTGAGGAAGCCCGGCCCGATAGCACTGGTCGCCATCAGGAATACAGCGCCGAGGAGTGCCGTTCGACGCGCCTTGTGGGCAGATGTTGAAGCGTCCATAGCGTAAGGCCTTTCCCTACAAATCTGACGATCCCCACGTTGAAGGATTCCTACGTTGAAGATCGTCTGCACCGAGATTGTTGAACAATGTCTCGTATGTTAATTGGTGATGGCCGCCACACAAAAGTGCTTTAGTAGTCTGTATTACATGACTACCCCCGGAAACATCCTCGACGATCAGACCCACACGTCCTCTGGGGAAAAACAACATGACGTTTCAGTAGCGGATGTCACCGCAACTGTCCTGCGCCGAGAGATTCTCGCCGGAAAGCACTACAGCGGCGAGCAGCTCCGTGAAACCCAACTTGCTGCGCGACTGCAGGTCAGTCGCAACACCATCCGACAGGCGTACCGGAAGCTGGAATCTGAGGGGCTTCTTACTCATATCCCTCATCACGGCGTTTTTATCGCTTCCTTCGACAAAGAACGCATCCGCGAGCTGTATGCTTTTCGCCATGTCGCCGAATGCGGAACACTGCGGTCGCTAAGCAAGAGCCAAGCAAAGCTCCTCGGCGAGGAGATTCTTTCTATTTGTGGTTCGCAGTCATCATTGAACCTTCCCGAACGGAATAATGCCTTTCACCTCGCCATCGTCAGAGCTTCCGGGTCCCCCGACCTTTTAGCCACCGCCGAATCAATTCAGGCCCAACTCCGTCTTTGCTTCCTCTCCTACCCCCAAAGCATCGAACTCCATGCCCGATACGCCGATCGTCACATCAGTATCGCCAAAGTTCTCATCGAGGACACCCCACACCACGCCGCCGACCTCCTCAGCGCCTACCTCAATGAGTCGTTCGGCGCCGTCACCGCTGCCCTCCCGCTTGCCGACCGTTGATAATTAGCAGCTAGGACTACAGTGATGGACATGGCAGCAAATTCAGGCAACGCATATGCAATGACCATTACGGAATTTGGCCCCGCTGACATTTTCACCAGGACACCTATCGAGCCTGCGGAGCCCGGTCCCGGCGAAATCCTAGTTAAAACCACAGCAATCGGCGCAAACCCGCTGGACTACAAGATGCGCGATGGATCTTCCGGCCTGTGCGCAAAGTTCACCCCTCCCGCGGTGCTCGGACGCGAAGCCGCTGGCGAAGTCGTTGCCGTCGGCGAAGGCGTGGACAACTTCGCCCCCGGCGACCGTGTCTTCGGCATGCGCGGCTTCGACGACTTCCGCGGCACCTACGCAACGCACAACGTCTTCCCCGCCGACGGTGTGGTCCGAACGCCCGATTCGCTTGACGACGTTACCGCTGCGGGCCTTGCCCTAGTGGGAATCACGGCGACCGTGGCTGTCGAGCAGCTTGCAAAGGTAAAAAGCGGGGACACCGTGCTAATTCATGGTGCCGGTGGCGGTGTTGGCCAGCTGATGACGCAACTTGCGGTTGCCCGTGGCGCAACTGTGTTGGCCAGTGCGTCGTCACGCCATCATGAAAAACTAGTGGGCTTTGGTGCGCAGCACATCGATTACGCAGCGGAAGATGTATTCGAGGCTGTGCGACAACAGTTCCCCGAGGGCGTGGACGTTGTCCTTGACGGCGTTTATTTCGACACTTTCCTGCCCTCACTGGATGTGTTGGCATCGGATGGTCGGATTGTGGCGCTGCCTTCGCTGGCCGATTTAACACCGGCGAAGGAACGCGGCATTGAGGCACACATTCCGGCTATTTCGAATGACACGACTATTTATGCCGACCTGGCCGACCGCGTGGTTGCAGGTGAGATTTCACTTCCTATCGGCCTGACTAAAAACCTCACCGAGGTCGCGGAGGTCCACCGAGTATTGGAAAACGGGCACGCTGACGGCAAGATCGTGATGACTGTCGAGTAATTCAAGTGCGTTACTACAGCTCGCGACGAGCGTTCTGATACGTCTTCGTCAGCGAGCACCACAGCTCGTCGGCATCAGAGATGGCTTCCACCAGCTCCCGGTTGGTCATAGTTTCGCGCTGCTCGCGCAGTCGGTTGTTTAGCTTTCGAGCACGAGATAGCTCACCGCGTAGCTCGATGAGCTCCGGCGTAGCCTCACCGGAGGCAAATACATCTTTGTAGATGGTGCCGACACCCATTGTGGTGTTTACGTTGTCCCAGGCAGAGAGGATTGCGGTGAGCTGGTACTCGGTGTCCATGGCAATCTGCTGCAGCTCAGTGTGATTACGCTCGGCGAGTTCGTGCGCCTCAGCGCTGCGGCGCACACCGGCCCACGCCTGGTATGCAATGAGAATCGCAAGCACCAAGCCCGCAACTGGCAATGCATATTGCAGAATCCACAGCGTGACACCGAAGAGCTGAACAATCAGGCCGAAGAAGAAAAATACGACAATGACCGTCACGCACCCGTTGTCGGAGCCTGAGCGTTTACTCATCGCGGCGTCACCTCCGCCGCAGCATTCAAAATCGCATCGGCCCCCAGGTGGCTGGCGTAGCCAAGTCCGACGGCTGCTGCCAAAAGGAGTATTGCCAGCAACGTATAGACGATTGCCTCTTTGACGGTGCTAGTGACCGCAATGCGCTGCTCTTCGTAGTCCAGCAGTGCCTGTATGTCTTTGGTCGAGGCATTCAAGCGGCGTTCGAGATCAGCCATGTGTTCCTGCTGCTCAGCAGGCGAGATAGCGATGGCATTGAGTGGCACATCAACACTCTCGACACTGGCATATGCCTGCCGACGAGCACTCTTCACGCTGTCGAACGAAACTGACGGTGCGGGTGGCACTTTAGTTGGTCCAGTAAGATTCCGCGACACCTTATAGTAAGAGCGCGCTGCGGCTCTGGTCAGTTCGTTGTTGGAGTCGCCTTGATTGCCCATAGTGCCGAGTCTGCCACATGAATTTTCTTTGGTTCGGTATCGCCCGCCTCATCGAGAATGGCGAAGACATGCATACCTGCATATGGTGCGGCTTCGGCTCGGAGCACGGTTCCCGGGCCTACCCCTGAGGTCGCCAAATAGCGCAGCAGTTCAGGGTCGGAGTCGTTAATGCGATCGACTACTACCCTCTCGCCAGCTTCGATATCCGTCAGATCGGTGCGCACCGCATTGGCGATGGTACCGCTTGCGCTGGGAATTGGATCGCCATGCGGATCGCGCTCAGGGAATCCCAGCATTGCATCAATGCGACTAATGAAATCATCGGAGACCGCATGTTCAAGCTTTTCGGCTTCCTCGTGAACCTCATCCCAGGTGTATCCGAGAGTCGAGACCAAGAAGCTCTCAATCAGCCGGTGGCGACGCACCATGATTAGCGCAATGTCTCGCCCACGGTCCGACAGGCTAATGCCCCGGTACGGCTCGTGGTTGACAAGGCCACGTGCAGCTAGCTTCTTTACAGCCTCGCTGGCGGTGGGCTTCTTTTCGCCCATCCGCTCAGCGACGTCGCCAAGTGCCACTTTTTCACCGGTGCGCTCGTGCAAATCCCAAATGACCTTGAGGTAGTCCTGGGTCTTTGCTGGTAAATCCTCCACGTGCATTCTTCAAACTCTAGCGCTATTGCGTGTTGACGCAATCTTGAGGGGGACATAGAAACAGCCGGCGCATACACCAATGCAGCCACCAACTGACAGATTCGCCGCCACCGCAATGAATAGCCCCACCAGGCCAATCGCGATACCCATCAATGGCGCCAACACGAATAGCCAACGGGTATCGTTCACTACCCCAACAAGCGCAGCTGCCGGGGCAGCTAGCAGCGCGATGGATAGAATCGTGCCGACAGCCGGAATCAGCGCCACCAGAGTCAGAACGATTAGCCCGCTGATGACCAGCTGTGCTTTTCTCCTCGAATGCGCGACTCCGAAAGACTCCGGGTCGAAGGTGAAGTAAATCAGCTGCCGCCACCGAGCCACCAGCACCAACGCCACCAGCAGCAGGAGCCCACCCGACAGCGCAATATCAATCTTGTTCACGTTAAGTACGCTGCCGACCAGGAAACTCTCAACCTTCACCGGCAACGGGGCGAACCACTTGTTCAGGAAGTAGCCCAGTGCGAACCCAAATGTCAGCACAATTCCCGCCGCCGAGGACGTCGTTCCCACCTTTGACAGACCGAACAGTGCCCCAATCGGAATACACATCAGAAATGCTCCGATAAAGAGGAACACCGAAATCCACGAGTGGCTCAGGCCGAGCGCTGCCGCAATAACAACGCCCACAACCGCGCCGGGAAAAGTCGCATGTGTAATCGCTTCTGCGAAGAACACTTGTTTTCCCAGCACCGCGAGTACCCCGACTACTCCAGCCAGAGCTCCTACCAGTATCAGTTCGATAATTGGCAAAATCAGGATGCTAGACACGGTCGCCTCCCAGCACGACGCGCAGCCCCAGTGCCACGAAATACAGTCCCACCGAGGTCAGCGCGACGACTGCCTGAGGCGACACCGGCCCCAGAGGCACCAGTGCCAAACCCACGATTCCGCTGAGGCAGCCCACTGCAATCGCAATCGGCACCATCACATGCACTCGACGTGTCAGCAGTCTCGCCGCCGCTCCCGGCACGACCAGATATCCGACTACCAGCAGCACGCCCACTGCGCTTGCCGACGACACCACGACCGCAGCAATCGCCGCATTAATGGTGAGGTCAATGCCCCACACATTGACGCCTGCGGCTTTGGCACCGAAGCGATCAAAGGCAACAAACACCTGCTGGCGCCAGGTCACTGCGATAAGAGCCAAGGCGATGGCGCAGACAATCAGGGCGCTGGTGAGACGGGAGTCAGTGACTTCCAGCAGTCGCCCAAACATGAGCGCTTCCAGCTGTCCTGACTGGTCACCTTTCTTCAGTGAAAGGATCACACCGATGGAAAAGAAGCTGGTCAGTACAACGGCCACTCCGGCTTCCGACATGTGCGAGCGTGATACCAAGGTCAGTGCCACTGCCACTACCACCGCAAACGCCGTGGCCACCGGAATAATCATGTCGATGCCGCCGAATACGGCACCGGCCACAATTCCGGGAAAAATCGAATGCACCATGGCCTCGGCATTGAACTCGAGACCACGCAGGTTCACGATGACACCGACCAGGCCAGAGACCGCCCCGAGGACAATCAGCAGCACTAGTGGCCTGAACATGAAAGGCGCTACCCCAAGCGCATTCGCAAGCTCAGTCCACATAGGCTGGCACCAACTTCGAGGTCGCACCAAAAGCCGGCTGCTCCGCCACAATTAATGTGTTTTCGCAGGTCTCCTCAGCAAGAACAAGATCATGGGTGGCTGCGATAATCGCTGTGCCATTTTCCTTCAGTTCGTTGACGAGATTCAGCAGCATCGCCCGATTTTCAGTGTCGAGGCCGTTGAACGGCTCGTCGAGAAGCACGAGTTGCGGACGTGCGACGATGGCACGCGCCAACAGGACGCGTTGCTGCTGACCACCGGAGAGGTTGCCGAAACGTTCACTGGTGCGGTCGACAAGCCCGACTTTGGCTAGCGCTGCGTGGATGCGTTCTTTGCGGTGTCCAAGCGGTTGGAAGGGGCGCAGTTCGTGCAGCACCCCCATGGCGACGACATCGAACGCCGTGACCGGAAAAGTGCGATCGAGGTCTGCCGACTGCGGGACATAGGACACAATCTTCGCGTTGTTGTGCATCTCACCAGCGAGAATACGAGTCCCACCCAGGATTCCGCGCAGCACAGTCGTTTTTCCAGAGCCATTGGCGCCGATGAGCGCAAGCCCGGTACCCGGCGCGACGCTGGCGGTGATGTGACTGACGATGGGTACCGCCGTGTAGCCGAATGAGGCATCGCGGAGCGTGACTATGGGGTCAGCAGACATGGGGTTAGCTAAGCGGTTACTGCTCACTTGATGCCCTCTGGCAGCGGCGCGACAGTTCCGTCCCATGCCGTCACAACCTGAGTGACGTTGTGGATGATGGAACCGATGTAGGTCTCGCCGGCACTGCCAGCCGGACCAAGGGAGTCGCCGTAGAGTGCGTCCTCACCAACGATGGCCTTGACACCTGCGGCCTTGGCGATCGCCTCAATTGATTTCGAGTTGTTCGAGTTCTCCGCAAACAGCGCGGTTGCACCCGAGTCCTTCACGGTCTTTGCCGCCTCGGCGATATGCGCGGCCGTGGCATCCTGCTGCTCGTTGAAATCAGACAAGGCTGCGCCGATGAAGTTGATATTGAACTCGTGGGAGAAGTATCCAAAGGCATCGTGGCTGGTAAACAGCACAGGGTCCGGCACGGTGGCGATGGACTTATTTGCCCACTCATCCAGCTGATTCAGCTTCTCCTGGTAGGCCGCAACGTGGTCGGCGATGGTGGACTTCAGCTCATTGTCGCCACGTTCCTCAGCGACCTGTTCCAGGGCGTATCCGATGTTGGCAACCTGTACCTTGGCATTCTTCGGCGAGGTCCATACATGCGGATCGAAGCGGAATTCCGCCTCCTCACCGGGTTCTTCCGGCGGGAATGGCCATGGGGCGACATCAATCTTTTCCACGCCTCGGTCAATGGTGTAGTTACCATTCTTCGCCTTCTCTCGTGGCAGCGGCTTGGTTTTGTCCGTGTCCTTGGCTGCCTTCATGGCATCTACGTCACCTGCAGTGAGAACGCCACTGGTTACTGCCATCGTTCCCGAAAAGCCCGAGGACTCAATCGCCTGGTCCAGGAAGTGCTCCAGGTCAACACCGTTGACGAACAAGAGATCCGCGTTACCAGTCTTGGTCAGCTGCTCATGGGTCATTTCCAGCTCGTGCGCTGTTGCATTCGGCGCCAACAGGCAGGTCAAATCAACTTCATCGATGTCCAGCTGCTTCACGTAATCACAAATTTGTGTCGTGGAAGCCACGACGTTGATTGGGTTCTCGCCGCTGGCTCCCTCACTGCCATCGCCACACGCTGCAAGGCCAGCGCCTGCTAGCAAAATCGAAAGGCCCGCACACATGGACTTAGCTGATCGCGAAAGCTTTCCGGAAATTGTCATGTTGGTGTCCGCTCTTGATTGTTTGTTACTGCTTTACGACGGCTACGCTGACCGGCCGCTTCAGTAAAGCTGGTCACCTTAGGGGCGGTTGGGACGCACTTCGCCGTTCATCTTTCACGTGTGAGAGTAAACCTAACGACATAGATTTTCAACCCATTGAACTTAAGTGTTTTTGGCATTACATTTTTTAAAGATAAACAGTGAACAGGATCTAACCGCAGGCGGTTTCACCGCAGCGCTAACCTTCACACCACAACATCAGCCATGATGGAGGCATGGAAGCGAAGATTTATCACAACCCCCGCTGCTCAAAGTCCCGCCAGGCTCTCGCCGTACTGCGCGAAGCCGGAATCGAACCGGAAATCATCAAATACCTGGACACTCCCCCAACTAAGGCCGAGCTGCGCTCACTAATTAAGGCGGCCGGCCTGAATGTCGTCGATGCTGTGCGTACGAAGGAAGCGGAGTTCAAGGAACTCGGGCTTTCCGGGGATTCCAGTGACGATGAACTCCTGGACGCAATGGTCGCGCACCCACGCCTGATTGAGCGCCCGTTTGTTGTCACTGACAAGGGTGTCCGCATAGCGCGTCCTACCGAGGCAATTGAAGAAATTTTGTAGTCAGTGTTAGTCGCCCCCTTCGGGGGTTCTATACTTACCACTAAACCAAAGTTAAATTTCTCTAATAATTGCTGCCCACCCACTGAGTTCAACCTGATCAGCGCGGTGCATTTGCGTTTCACCACCCTTTGGCGCAAACACACGCATTATTTCGTTTTTGGTTGATTCCCCGCTCGGACCGTCGACAAGCAGCCCCACCCCTCGCGTTTTTCGACACTCAGCGTCGGAACCGACCGCATTTTTACATGCTTTTAGCTAAGGGGTGCCATGCCAGCGCAAGAACTCAATGCCTCTGCAACCACCATCGCAGAGCGCCCGGGCGTCGAATTGCTCGCGCCAGCAAAAGACCTACCGCCGGTCGGATATGTCGACCGGCGCCCAATGTCCTGGTCGAAGCGGCTGATTTTTGCCGCCATCGCAATTGTCGCGACCATCGGCTGGGCAATGATTGCCCTCAATCGCGGTGAGACCGTTAACGCAACCTGGCTCGTGCTAGCCGCAGTGGGAACCTACATCATCGGCTACCGCTTCTACGGACGCCTCATTGAGTACAAGGTCATTCGCCCACGCGATGACCGCGCCACTCCCGCTGAACGCTATAACGACGGCCAAAACTTCATGCCGACCGACCGCCGCGTACTCTTCGGCCACCACTTCGCCGCCATTGCCGGCGCCGGCCCACTAGTCGGACCCATCATGGCAGCTCAGATGGGCTACCTGCCGGGCACAATCTGGATTGTGTTCGGTGCGGTATTTGCGGGAGCCGTGCAGGACTACATGGTGCTGGCTATTTCCACGCGCCGCAAGGGTCGGTCGCTCGGTCAGATGATTAACGACGAGATGGGTAAAGTCGGTGGCATTTTCGCGATTATCGGCATTTTGGTCATTATGACCATCCTGATCGCGGTGCTCGGCGTCGTCATTATCAACGCACTTGCTGAGTCTCCGTGGGGCGTGTTCTCCATCACGATGACCATCCCAATCGCCATCTTCATGGGACTCTACCTGCGCTACATTCGTCCCGGGCGGGTCTCTGAGGTCTCCATCATCGGCGTCGCTCTTCTAATGCTGGCCATCATCGCCGGTGGTTGGGTCAACGCCGATCCGACCTGGCATGACATCTTCCTGTGGGACAAGACCACCCTGGCCTGGGCACTGATTGGCTACGGATTCGTCGCCTCTGTCCTGCCGGTATGGCTGCTGCTGGCCCCACGCGACTACCTGTCGACGTTCATGAAAATCGGTGTCATTGGCCTGCTGGCCGTCAGCATTGTGCTGGTCAGCCCGAGCATTCAGATGCCAGCAGTCACCAAATTCGCACTGGACGGCACCGGCCCGGCGTTTGCCGGCGAACTGTTCCCGTTCCTGTTCATCACCATCGCCTGCGGCGCCTTGTCCGGTTTCCATTCACTGGTCTCCTCGGGTACCACTCCGAAGCTAGTGGAAAAGGAATCCCAGATGCGCATGATTGGCTACGGCGGCATGATCATGGAGTCCTTCGTGGCCGTGATGGCAATGTGCGCGGCGGTCATTATCGACCAGCACCTCTACTTCGCCATGAATGCCTCTGCCGCCCTGACCGGTGGTGCCGCTGACACTGCAGCAACCTACGTCAACAGCCTGGGCCTGAACTCTCCGGATATTGACGCCACAGCGCTCACCGCCGCAGCACAGTCCGTCGGCGAGAACTCCATCGTCTCCCGCACCGGCGGTGCCCCGACGCTTGCATTCGGCATGTCGGAGATTCTGGCCGAACTCTTCGGCGGCGATGCCCTCAAGGCCTTCTGGTACCACTTCGCCATCATGTTTGAGGCCCTTTTCATTCTCACCACCATCGACGCTGGCACTCGTGTCGCCCGCTTCATGCTTGGCGACGCCATCGGTAACATCCCCGGCTTGACCAAGTTCCGCGATGCGTCGTGGACCACCGGCAACCTGATTACCTCGGCTGTCGTCTGCCTCGGCTGGGGTTCTATCCTGGTCATGGGCGTCACCGACCCGCTGGGCGGCATCAACATGCTGTTCCCACTGTTCGGTATTGCAAACCAGCTACTGGCGGCGATGGCATTGACGCTGATCACGGTGGTCGTCGTAAAGCATGGCTTGATCAAGTGGGCATGGATTCCGGGCCTGCCGTTGGCATGGGATCTCATTATCACCATGACCGCGTCGTGGCAGAAAATCTTCCACGATGACCCTGCGATTGGCTACTGGGCACTACACAATGCTTTCAAGGATGCGAGGGCGCAGGGACTGACTGAGTTCAAGACGGCCAAGACAGCAGAGGACATCGATGCCGTTGTCCGCAACACCGCCGTACAGGGAACGCTCTCTGTAGTGTTCGCGGCCGTGACGCTGATGGTTGTATTTGCGGGCGTCGCAACAATTGTGAAGGCCCTGCAAAATGGTGCTGCTTCTGGCCAAGACGTCGGAACAAGTGCTGAGCCCTACGTTGCTTCCCGTTACTTCGCTCCGATTGGTTTTGTGCGCACGGATATTGAGAAGGAAATTGAGTCCGCGTGGGCCGAAATCCCCGACGACGACCCTAGGCGCTTCCAGGAGACCGCCCACTCACACGCTCATGTTGGGGGACGCTGATGATTGCGCAAGCACTGAAGCCATTTAAGGCCATTGCTTGGTATTTCGGCGAGCTCATGGGCGACCATGACTACCAGAAATACTGCGATCACCTGCGCATTCATCACCCAGATCAGCCCATCCCCAGTGAGCGCGAATTCTGGCGACGTCGACACTCTGATGCGGAGGCGAATCCACAGTCGCGGTGTTGCTAATCGGACTGCCGATTGGACCCATGAGGACGCCGATTGGACCCGTGACGACAGTACGGTCGCAAGGTCGCCAATTCATCGGTACACTCTATGTCACAAACGAAAAATCGCGAGTAGACATTACGAATGGAAGGAGTCTTCACCATGGGACTTATGGACAAGGCCAAGGGCGCACTGAACAACGAAGAGAACACCGATAAGGTTCTGGACAAGGCCGAGGAGCTGGGCAAGAACAAGCTCGGCGAGGACAAGGCCGACCAGGTCAAGAAGGCTCGCGACTTGGCAGACGAGCGCCTGGGCGACGAGAAGTAAGCTACAGAGCTTTTCACCCCGCGTTAGCACCCTGTTTTCACAGGGGAGTTGACGCGGGGTTTTGCTGTACTTAGGAGATCGCGCAGACCCACCGACACTCCTTTATTGACAATTATTTTCAAATTGTCCATCATTAACCAAGTGAAAACTATTGTCGATAGAGCTTCTCTTCCGCGTACTCGAAAACAAAAGCTTCGAGCCCGGCTCTTCGGCTTTCTATTTTTCCTGGCCGTTCCCGCCACAATCCTCCTGGCGATCTCCATCGGCCCCGCGGGAACAGGTTTCAGCAACGGCATCGTCGCACTGCTCACCCCGCTCATCAATACGCTTTCCGACGACCTCCCAGCTCTCAACCACCTTCTGCCAGAGATATCCCCTGCTACGCAATCACTTGTCTGGAGCATTCGGCTGCCCCGTGTCCTGTTGGCGGGGCTGGTCGGTGCCTCGCTCGCTGTCGCAGGCGCAACCATGCAGGCAGTCTTTCGCAATCCACTGGCCGAACCCGGTGTTACCGGTGTCTCCTCCGGTGCAGCAGTGGTAGCCGTTATTCTCATCGTCACTGGCGTGGCCGCGAAAGCGCCGTGGGTCCTCTCGGCAGGCGCATTCATAGGCGCGTTGCTGGCTGTCATATTTGTCCAGATCGTCGCCGGTCTCAATGGCGGCAGCGGAGCCACCTTGTTGCTCGTCGGTATCGCGCTCAACGCGTTCCTCGGCGCAGTCATCTCCGCCACCATCGCGAACGCGCCACACAGTGATGACGCACAACAGGCCATGTTCTGGCTCAACGGCGATTTAACTGCTGCCAATTGGCAGGACATTGCGCTGGCAGTCGGCCCCATTACCGTCGGCACGGTTATCCTGCTGATGCTCATTCCCGAACTTAACCTGCTCCTCCTCGGCGAAGAACAGGCCGCTGCCACTGGTATGCGCACAGTCTGGATCCGGCAACTGCTACTCGCCCTGGCTGCTTTAGTCACGGCAGCGGGCGTCGCTGTCACTGGCGTTATTTCCTTTGTCGGATTGGTCGTCCCGCACCTGATTCGCCTTGCCATCGGCCCCAATCACCGCAGCCTGCTGCCCATTTCTATGTGCCTCGGCGCAGTGTTTCTCATTCTCGCCGACCTCGTCGCCCGCAGTCTCTTTTCCCCAGTTGCTCTGCAAACTGGCACGGTCACCGCGTTCCTTGGCGCACCTGCGCTACTCGCGTTGATTCTTCGGCAAGGTGGTCGCCGGTCATGAGTCAGCAGACGCAAAATCTCACCGACCACGTCACTAAGCCAGACACCGACAGCACCGCGCTGCTGCGGGCTACCGACCTCAGTGTCGGTTACCGCAATCAGACCGTCGTAAGTGGCGTGAACCTTGCTATTCGACCTGGCGAAGTCCACGGCATCATCGGCTCCAACGGCACCGGAAAATCCTCCTTGCTCCGTGCTATGGCTGGCATTGTGACACCGAGTTCGGGGCAGGTTGAGCTCCTCGGCGCGCCGCTGACGAAGCTTCGTGCCCACGAACGCGCCACTCGATTGGCGTACCTGCCGCAACACACACCGGCCGATGCTGCTATTGACGTTCGAACTGTCGTGGCACTCGGCAGGTACGCGCACCACCGTCGACGTGACCGTTTCCGCAGCTCACTAAACTCCACGGACCACGACATTGTCGCCTACGCTCTCGACCGCGTTGGTGTCACCGCACTCGCCGACCGCCCTATCACGGCTCTGTCCGGCGGGCAGCGGCAATTGGTGTTCATCGCAAAGCTATTGGCACAACAGGCCAAGGTCATGCTTTTCGACGAACCCACTGCGGCCTTGGACATCGGGTTTCAGCTGGAAATCCTCGAGCTCCTCGGCGAGCTTGCCGACGAAGGCCACGGTATCGGAGTCGTCCTTCATGACCTCAACCTCGCGGCCCGCAGCTGCCACCGGCTCAGTGTGATTCACAACGGCGGATTGGAAGTCACTGGTTCCGCCGAAGCGGTGCTAACACCTCCCCGAATAGATGCGATTTATCGCATCTCCAGCGCTGTCGATACCGATCCACATACCGGTTCGGTGCGAGTGACGGCGTTGGCTCGGGCTCGCCCGGCTGACTGATTGCGGCTAACGGATTCAGAGTGTCTGATTCAGACTGACTGATTCCAGCTAGGGCTAACGCAACTGAAAATTATCCCAACAGTCAAAACTCAACATTCAAGGAAGTACTTTCGTGTTTTCACCAACTTCTCCTATCTCTGCCTTGAAGCGAAACTCTAAAAAGGCCTTCACTCTGCCGTTGATTGCAGCGCTCCCACTCGCTGCGGTGGTCGCCTGTTCTTCTTCGGAGGAGGCGTCGCAGCAGCCGTCGTCAAGCGAAACTGCGACGAGCAAGCAGGCGCAGTGGCCGCGGACTGTGACAGTCGGCGACCATGACGTTACGGTGCAGAGTCAGCCGAAACGCATCGTTGCACTGTCGACCGAGGTTGCAGATCTGGCGCTGGAACTGGTTGGGCCAGATCGTGTCGTCGCGGTGACGAAGAACGCGCTCGATGAGACCTCTGGTAATCAGGTTGAGCTGGCGCGTAAGGTGCCTAATGCAATTGCCAACTCCACGAAGCCGGATCCGGAGCAGATCCTGTCCTATGAGCCGGACATGGTGTTAATGACTAGCCGCCATGATCAGGAGCAATCGGCAAGCAAGCTGCTGGGCGCCAGCGATGTTCCGACCGCTGCGTTTTCCAGCAGTGATTTCGCTTCGCCGAAGGCGCTGGCAGAATCGGTGACCACGCTCGGCAAGTTGCTGGGAGCCGAGGACAAGGCGGCCGAAATGGTTGCCAAGATTGAGTCGGAAACCGAAGAGATTCTCTCGGGAATTGATTCCACAACTAAGCCAAAGACGCTGGTCCTGTTTGCCCGCGGTGGTCAGAAGATGATTATGGGAATGCAGTCGGCGACGACGAATCTCGTTGAGCTGGCCGGTGGCGAGCCGATTTCGCCAATGGGCAAGCGCCCGGGTGCCGTTCCCGCTGATCCGGAGAAAATTGTGCAGCTCAATCCGGATGTCATTTTGATTCAGGATTTCCACGGACAGGGCAAGGCTCCATTCCAGGAGTTGCTGGATAATCCGGCGCTTGCCGACGTCGCTGCGGTCAAGAATGATCGAGTGCAACTGATCGATGCGAAGACGACCTCTGGCACCGCCGGTATGCACATGCCCGATGGACTGCGTGAGATCGCTGACGCGCTGGCTAAATAGAAAATAGGTTTTCACGTCGCTATGTGGATTCATGAAGCACTGACTTCGCCTCCCCGCGGAATGCACTGGGTTTTGTTATCCAGCTGGGGGCGTAGCTTTTTCTTCGCTCTCAGTGCCGTGTCTCTTGGACACGCGCTCGATGCTCTCAGCAGTTTGCACGGCGGTGTCACAGACACCAGTGGCGGCAATTGGTTTGGGGATTGGGGGCTTCATGAATCTCTGGCCGCTGCAATCGTGGCGGTCATTCTGGGAAGCCTCTGTGCTTATGTCACCGAGGCCCTGCCACCACGGCTAGCTGGTGAGCAGGAAAAGCTGTGGCGCTCGCATGTGGTTGGCAGTGTGCTGAAACCGGAGTTTTCTGCTCCTGAACAGGCCCCGAAACGCTCGCATGGAAAACGGCACGATGGTGGGAAAACTGGTCACGCAGACCGAAACGTCTCCAACACTGGCGAGGGCCTACTCTTCGATGCAGCGACCACAAGCGTCGAACAGACCGCGAATTACCGAGCGACATTTCTCGCTCCCACGTTGGCCTCGTTTAGTGCTCCACTGATCATTTTGGTGGTCTGGGCTTTGTGGGTGGATACGAAAACCGCCTTGTGGCTGGCACTATTTTTCATTTCCACGCCGTTGATCATTATTGGTGCTGGAAAAATCCTGCGGAAATCCAATGCGACGTATCGCCGAAAGCAAGCGAAGGCCACACATGCGTATTTGGAAATGCTCGAAGGGCTGGGCACATTCAAAGTTCTTGGAGCAATTGACCGGGTCATGGCACGTTTTGCCAGCCAAACTCGCACTGCGATGGCTGAGCTCACTGCCCTGCTCGCCCGCAATCAGCTGATGATTATTGTCAACGATGCGGTTTTTGGAATTGCAATGTCGACTACAGCAATCGGCCTTGTCCTGCTGCGTTTACAGGCCGGCGCAATCAGCGTCGGCACGGCTCTCGCAGGTGTTTTTCTATCCGTTCTGCTCTACGAGCCCGTTAATCGTGTCGGCCGGACCTTCTACATCGGACTCGGTGGACGCACCCATCGAAATGGAATTGTGGAGATGTTCGGTGAACCTCCAGCTGAAGCGTCCACAGCCGCAACAGCGCATTCCACCGATGTCTCCGCGCCGCAGGCACCGCACGTACAGCACGCACCGGAGATTTCCCTCCGCGATGTGAGCGTTGACATTGGCGAAAAGCGCATTCTCTCCGATATCAATCTGACAATTCCAGCCGGCAGCAGAGTCGGCATCGTTGGCCCCAGCGGTTCCGGAAAAAGCACACTCCTGCGTGTACTCGCAGGACTGCAGCCGCATTCCGGGGAAGTCTCCCTCGACGGCCACGCGCTTTCAACCCCGGAGTTGCTCGCCAACTCGCTACTCACCTCCCAGCAACCAGCCATCTTCGGCACCACTGTCGCGGACAATCTTCGCATCGTATGCCCGGATGCAACGGCCGTCGATATGCGAAAAGCACTTCACGACGTGCACTTACTCACCGAAATCGAGCAGCGCCCTGGTGGTCTCGATTCGGAGGTCGGCGATCAGGGCAATTGGCTTTCAGGCGGGCAACGACGCCGCCTGACCATTGCGCGTGGTCTGCTCGGTCCTGCTCCGATTGTGCTTCTCGACGAGCCGACAGCGGACATCGATCGTCGGACGGAAGGTCTCATCAAGGAGTCCTTGACCCGCCTCGCTGAAGGTCGCACGAGCATCATGGTCGCTCACCGAATGGAAGCACTATCGGACGTTGACCTGGTCATTGTCGTTGCCGAAGGCCGAATCGTGGCTGTGGGCGAACCCGACGAACTGAGCACAAGCAATGAGTACTACGTACGGGCGCTGACCGAGGAGAGCTGATATGAACAACATGATCTGGTTGCTGCGCTTTTCCGCACAGGCTCGCGGGGCGCTCAGTGCATCTGTCCTCGCACGCGTGACTGGACACATTCTGGGCGCATTGATGCTGGCCGTGCCTGCCTGGGCAATTGCCACAATTGCGCTGTCGAGGTGGGACGCAACCGGCTCGTCGCAAAGCAAGGGCATGACGTGGACCTGGGCGGTCATTGGCGTGGTTGCGGGGCTGGCGCTGCTGAAAGCGATTCTGCGGTATGTCGAGCAGTACCTCGGACATTTGGCGGCATTTCGGCTGCTCGGCGAGCTGCGGTTGTGGATTGCCGAGCGTCTTATCCCGCAGGCGCCCGCGGTAACCGATGGGCTGGGTACTGCCAGGATCCACACGATTGCGATTCGTGATGTTGACCGTGTGGAAGTCTTCTTTGCGCACACAATTGCGCCCGCGGTGACGGCCGTATTAATTCCTCTGCTGGCGGTCTTGACAGCGGCATTGACGGCCGGAGCACTGCCTGCGATTGCTCTGGCACTGACCTTTGCGGTTGGCTTTGTGATTGCGTTCGCAGGCGCTAAGAAGGCGACGGCGGAGGCCTCCGCAACGAACTCCACACGCACGGAAGTTGCGCAGTACATCGCTGATACGTTGCGACTTCGGGAGGAAATCCTCATCTACGGCGCAGCCGAGCAGCGGCTGCGGGGACTGCGTGAGCTCGACGAGCAGCTCACCCAGAAGATGCGTGCAGGTGGCAAGCGGGCTGGACTGCGCTCTGGTGCGACTGGGCTTCGGATTTGGGGCGGCAGCATCGCTGTCTTTTGTGCTGGTATCCCGGCTCTTTCCGCCGATTACCGAATGCTCCCTGCCGTTTTGGTGGCGACGTCCCTGGTGGCGGGAACAGCTGCGTCGATGGATTCGATCGAGCGCCTGGCGTCTTCTCTGCCAGCAGGGCTCAATGCAGTCACTCGGATTAGGGAGCTGGCCGCGCAGCCACCGACTGTGGACGAACCGAGGCAGCCGGAGCAGCTGGAGATGCCGAATCAGTTTGAACCGCGACACCCGCTAGCCACCCGGGCCAACTCCGCCGACCCTGTCCCTGCCCTCGAACTACGAGATGTCAGCTACCGCTACCCTGGCGCCGATAACCCTGCGCTGACCAACATCAACGTGCGCATTGCCACAGGCCAGTTCATCGGTGTGGTCGGACCAACCGGTTCGGGCAAGTCCACACTCTCCCGGCTAATCCAACGGCATGTCGATCCGGATGTCGGCGAGGTTATCATCAATGGTCACAATGCCCGTGACCTCGGCTCAACCAATGTCTGCCGAGCAGTTGTTGTCGCAGATCAGAATCCTTTTCTCATGGAGGCCACTGTCGCCGAGAATTTGTATCTCGGCGCACCTGATGGCTGCGAGGTTCCCGAATCGCTGATGCACTGGGCACTCGAACTCGCTGCCATCAACCCTGCTGAGATGCCGCTGGATAGGCCCATCGGCCGCCGCGCGCAGCGGCTTAGCGGTGGTCAGCGTCAACGACTAGCGCTGGCTCGTACCTACTTACGAGCGGTACTTGCCGACGGCTCCGTGCCCAACGGCCCCGGTGCACACCTCACCGGAAAGATTGTCATTTTCGACGAAGCCACCAGCCACCAGGATCCGCTGACACAGGCTCGTATCGTCGACAATGCCCACACATGTGGAGCGACCTGCATCTTCATTGCACACCGGCTTCAGACTCTGACCGAGGCCGATGACATCCTGGTCATTGAAAACGGCCAGCTCATCGAACACGGCACTTATGACAACCTCTTGAGCGCCGACGGTGCCTTTGCTCGACTTGCGCGCGCCGAGGTCTAGGCTCAATCTAGCTCTCCGTGCTAAGACTCAGCGCTCGGATACTCGCCTAGTGATCCTCGACGAGCTCGCGGAGCCGCGCAAAGATTGCCGCGCCATCGTGGCGAATACCGTCATGCTGGAATGCATTGGTCACATGTGGCCGCAAATCCCGGTAGCAGTTGGCTGTCGCCATCGAGTACTCGAACGGTACGAAAATGTCGTCAAGATAAATCGCGGCTGCCGAGGTCGGAGCGTCGGCAAGCAAGCGCGCGGAATCATACGGTGAGCTTTCCCAGGTGTGCTGCGCCAATGCTTCCGCCTTTTCCTTGAAAGGAATGAGCGTGGGATCTTCGTCGAATTGCCAGGGGAAAATGTGCTCGCCGGTGAGGTAAAACGGCTCGTCTCCTGCCGGATTGGCATTTTCTTCGAAACCTGGAATTTCCTCGCGAATGCGGTGAGCTGCCCAATTAGTTGTGGGCTGGTCCCCGACGCCACCATAGATGGATTCGTGAATCGCAGCATATAGCGGACCGTCGGCGAAACTCACGCGGGATCCGACATCGGCCAGGAAATCGGTGCGCAATTGCTTTTCGCCGTCGCGAATGTGGAATGGCTCTTCCAACAAATACGCCAGATTATGGAATCCATCTCCGCGGCCTAATTCAATTCCGATGGTTCGGAATCGGCGAGAACTCAGACGCTCACCAGTGGGGAGAGTTTCTGCAGATTGCTCCAGGTGCGCGCAGATTTCTCGGATGCGATTCTCAGCCCACGGATACTCGCGATAAAAGCGCTCGTGGCGGGTGCGCAGCTTCCCATATGTCGTGCGATAAAGGTCATCAGCGCCACAGTCCAGAACAGGCAAACCACCTGTGAGGTAAGCGTGCTCCACGGATTCCGGATAGCGGCTGAGATATGAAGTAATGCAAAAACCACCAAAGGACTGCCCATACAGTGACCATCTCGCAATGCCCAAATGCTTTCGCAATGCTTCCGCATCTTCGACAATGTATTCCTGACGCAATTGCGCAAGCCGCGCGGCCGGAATTTCCGCAATATTGGCCGCATCAATTCGATGCGAGCGCCCAGTGCCGCGCTGATCCAGCAGGATGACACGGAATTCCTTTAGCGCCTCACCAATTACCCCGCTTACACTCACCGGACGCGGTGCCGGAAAACCCGGGCCGCCCTGCAAATAGACAATTGCCGGCGCGTCCTCATTTCCTGGCGCATAGATCTCCCTTGCGAAGAGCTCGAATGTCGCAGCATCCGCAGCCCCGGTAAAAGGATCCCAGGGAACCTCAAGGGTGTGTTCCTTAATAATGTGCCCAAAATGCCTGCTTGCAGTACTCGTCGATGCCATGTCTCTACCGCTCCTCTAATCCCGCTGGTCGTATTTCTTCATTAGCTTTGCGACGAGCAAATCGGTCGCCTCATCGTCAGCAAGAATTTGATCCAACATCTCCCGGTATTCCCGCTGCCGCAGCGCAGTATCTTCCCCGTAATCGTCATAGGAATCGCCGGATAGGTCCACACCGAAATTGGATTCATCGCTTTCGTCTTGCTCTGTCTCCTGTTGTGCCGACGGAACTTCCAGATCCGCTGGGAAGTCCGCATTGAACTCCTCCAGGAATTCCTCCGCGTTGGCCTCTGCGTCGGAACGCGATACTCCCCTATCAACCTCAGCCTGAATGCGACGCTGCAGCGCCTTTTCCATCTGGCGGTGGCGCCAACTGCGCAGGCGCGCGGGCTCGAAGCGTCGACCGACCTCACGGCTCTTGCCCTCTGCGCGACGCGCGAGGACCGCAATCTGCGACGCGGTGTCGTTCAATGGTGCCCACTCAGAGCGTGCCGACACTCTCCAATTACCCCAGTACCCCAGCAGCGAAAGCAGAATACTGACGATAGGGCCAATGACCATAGACACGGCCATAAATCCCAAATGATGGCCTCCGATGACAATGACGGCGCAAGCTACGGCCGGGATGACCGTGGGCTGATTGCCGCCGAAGACAGCGGGTACCCGTCCGGTAACAATGTCACGAATCATGGAGCCGCCGGTGGCGGTGAAGACGCCCATCATGATGCACGGCAGAATGGGCAAGCCATACGTGACACCTTTAACCGTTCCCGTAGCGGCCCAAAGACCCGAAACTACAGCGTCACCGTGGACCTGAACGTATTCCCAGGTCTTTCCTTTGAAATAGAAAAACCGCGCGATGAGCGCCCCGGTAAACGCCAGGATTAGGTACTCTGGCTGACTCATTGCGGCGACGGTGCCCTGGTTAATCAGAACATCGCGAATCATGCCGCCGCCCAGTGCAGAGAACAGCGCAATAAAGAAGAACCCGATGATGTCGTAGCCTCGTTGCCGGGCGATGGTGCCACCGATGATGCCCATGAGCAGGACACCACTGACATCGGACCACCGGTACATCGACTCGATGAGCGGATCTACTTCTGCGACGTTCATGATGTTCAAGCTTAGACGCTGCTATTTTTCAAGCATCAACGAAAGGTCGGGATACCCATGGAAAACGCTGACGCCTTTGTTTCGGAACGCCCCAGCGCCAGGCTCATGCGCGGCATCGCAACTGCTTCCCGCGCGCACGATGGGCACTACCGAAAGGGATCTGGCGTTCCCTATATCAGCCATCCAATGGCGGTAATGCTGATTGCGGCGAGCGTGACTAACGACGAAGACGTGCTGTTGGCAGCCCTCTTCCACGACATTTTGGAAGACGTGCCGGAAAACTACTCACGTGCCGAGATGAAAGACGAGTTCGGACCTCGCGTGGTTGAGATCGTCGATGGCGTCACCAAGGACTCTTCCCTACGCTCCTGGCAGGAACGCGCCGATGCCTACCTGGAGCAACTTTCTCGTGGCAGCGCGGAGTCCGTCATCGTGGCTGCCGCGGACAAGTTCCACAATCTCAGCCAGACTCTGGAGGATTTGGACCGCGATGGCCACGCCTTGTGGCAACGCTTTCGGTCAACTCCGAGCCAGCAATTGTGGTGGTACACGAGTGTCCGCAACGTAGTCGCCGAACGACTGCCCAACATGCCTCTGTTGGACGACTTGGACGTTCTTATTGCGAAACTAAAAACCTGGGTAGAAACTGCTGAAAAGTCGGTTTAACGGAAGCAGTACCAGCTAGGCGACCGTAGGGTACTAAGTAACTGTTTCCTAGCTTGGAGCTAATTCATGAACACACAGAAACCTCGACTGCTTACGACGGACACCCTGGTAGTTCAAGAAACGCGCAACGTTATGCGCAGTGAATACTCCATTTTTGATGACAACGGAACCGAGATTGCCCAAATTACCCAAGCGGGATCACTGGGCCGCCGCATGTTGGGCATCGGTGTCAAGTACGACATCTTCGATGTGGACGAGGATGGCAAAGAGGGCGACAAGCTCCTCACCATCACCGACCCAGCGAACGTTTTCGGCGACACCTACAAGGTTCTCACACCCAACGGCGCTCAAATCGCCACAGCCAAGACCAAGCGATTCAGCTTAAAATCACGCCTCACTTTGTCTGTCAAAGGGCTTTCCGACGTCGATGTTGACGGCGGCTTCCGCGGTAAAAATTACGCACTGACCAGCAAGGGACGCCCAATTGCGACGATTGACCGGAAGTACCGTGGTCTCAAAGGTGCTATTACCGGCAAGGACACGTACGCTCTGCACTTGGAGCCGAACTTGAACGAGGAAACGCGGGCTGCGGTGATTGGTACTGCGCTGGTTATTGACATTGTCAGGCGCAAGAACGATGAGGCTGTAGCGGTTAGTGTGAGCTAGTGCTTCTAGCTAAATAACCGCCTTGTTAAAGAACTGCCCTGTTAAAGCGCTGCCTTGCCCGGAGCCGAGACTTCCTTCAGCCTGCTCGACATAGCGACACCGACCAGTCCCATCAGCGCCAGGAAGATCAACGCCGCCGCGGGGCCGAAGCTAGCGATAACACCTGACAACGCACCGACGATGAGCAGGACAACACCCATAATGGTGTTGGCTGCTCCGACGTACTCGGTGCGCTTGTCGCCTTCTGCCATGTCAACAACATAGGTCGAACGAGCCACACGAACACCTGCGTGGACGACGGACATTGCGAAGAAACCGAGTGGGAAAATCCAGGCATTGGCGCTGGTGGAAAGCCAGTGCGCACTGGCGACCAGTAGGAAAAGAACAATCGAGCCAACCAGCGAAGAGTAGGTCAGGACCTTCTTCGAGGATTTATCCGACCAGATTCCGGCGACTTTTCCACCAACCAAAGAGGCGAAGCCTGCGGCGAGCATAAAAATACCGACGTTGGCGCTTACTCCCCCGCTGCTGTTGTCAGAGGCTTCCAAATCAGCACCTACCTGCGCACTTAAGGTCACAATGAACGACGTAGACAACGCTGTGACCAGCAAGAGGCTTCGGACAATCACAAAGTCTCGGAAGTTCTTATCCTCTTTAAAGAGCCGCCAGGTGTCCTGCCACCAAGTTTTATTCGGCTCTTCCTTGCCACCTTCATTGGTGGGCTCGACAATCCCGCGGAAAATCAAAACTGCAATCACCCACGACAGTGCCGCAACAAAGATGAGCCCCGCCACGATTGGTTTGGTGACGTTGTCGCGGATAATCCACAACACTGCACCAACGATAATTGCGGCAACGCCGCCCAACATCGCAGCACGGCCACTGATCTGTCCACGTTGTCCCTTGGGAATCGTGCGTCCCTGAACATCCTTCGAGGCCATCGAGCACAGAGCTCGTGCCGTCGCAAAGCCTGCAAGCGCAATGATGACAGCAACGCCGAGCGCGGTACCTTCTAGGAACAAGGCCGCCAGACCAATAAGCGCTGCTGCGATGGCTTGCCCCAAAGCACCAGCGATCCAGACGATTGTGCGGCGCGGGCGAGACTTTACCCAGGGTGTAAGCGCTGCCTGCGGCAGCATCGAACCGGACTCGCGCACCGGCACAAGCATGGCGATGAAGAAGCCCGGCGCGCCAGCCGAATGCAGCAGCCATGGCAACAGCGTCTTTGCCGCGACGATTTGATCGCCAATATTCTGCAGGCCGTGCGCCCAAACGTAGCGCTTGGCATTTGCAGACTTAGACTCAGCGGGTTTGGCAGCTTCGGGACTATCCGTCATATCTCTAACGCTACCTGCCTGTAGCACCGGTGCTACCGCACTCAGCAGACCCGCTGTGTCAGACGACGGCAATTCCCATCCAGCGCTCAGTCGCTACACTCGCGGGAAGAACACCGAATTCCCTCAATGAAAGTAGCAACATGGCCGCTGACCTTTATCGATGTCTCTCCAACCTCGATGGCAAAAGCTACGGTGCATACAAATCTCTGCGTGGCTCCCACGAGCTGCCTGATCTGGACGCAACGCTTTTTATCGACAAGGTGCAATCCGACCCCTACGCCCCGGCATCACGGGCCCGTGTACACATTCCGCTGTCAGTGCTGGACTATCGCGGCGCATCGCGCTCAAACCCCGGCAGGTTCAGCACCGCGGAGCTCGATTTGTTGAACCGTCGCCTAGTGCGAGCTTTGAAGAAATATGGCCGCGGGCTATTCATCGATTCCCCAGGTCAGCAGGTATTGAGCCGAGCAGCTGTCGCTGAGCTCCGTGGGGATGCGCACGACGTCGATAAGCATGACGATGCCCTCCAGATCAGCCTAGAAATCCAGCTGCCCGCCCGCGGCCGACGCATTCTCGGGCGTGAGGCGGCGCGCTTGATCTGTGAGGATTTGTTGGACGCGCTTGACGACGCCATCGTGAACGCACCCATCGATGCACTCGAGGCAGCAGCGGAATTGGAGTATGACCAGCTGTTTTTGCGCCGTGCAGTGGCGGACGCGGACCTGATTGGGTTTGTGGCAGACGGTGCGGTGTTGCCTCGTCAAGCGGGCAATAGCCAGTTGCCGAAGCCCGGCGCGACTGCGTTTACCTCGCCGGAATCGTTGCAGCACGGTTTTCAGCTGCCTTCGGGGAAAACGGTGCACGGCATGGGCATTCCGCGGGGCGTGACGTTGATTGTCGGTGGCGGCTACCACGGCAAGTCCACGCTACTGTCCTCCCTGGTCACGGGCGTATATAACCATGTCGCTGGCGATGGCCGCGAGTTTGTGGTCGCCGACGAGACTGCGGTTGCGCTGCGTGCCGAGGATGGTCGGGCCATCACTGGTGTGGATATCTCACCGTTCATCAACGGTCTTCCCTCCGGTGATGACACGACCCGGTTTTCCACGGCGAACGCGTCGGGGTCGACGTCCCAAGCTGCGGGTCTGATGGAGGCACTGGGTTCCGGTGCGCGAGTGCTGCTCATCGACGAGGACACTTCCGCGACCAACTTCATGATTCGCGATGAGCGCATGCGCCGCCTCATCCCCGATGACCGCGAGCCCATCACACCACTGGTCGCACGGGTCCGCGAACTCTGGGAAGACCACGGCATCTCTACGGTCATCGTCGCCGGCGGCTCTGGCGCGTTCATCGACGTCGCGGACACCGTGATTGCTATGGATGCGTACACGCCTTACGACGTCACCGAGCGCGCCCGTGAACTTCGCGAATCTGCCACTCCGGCTGAGCCATCGCCAGCTTTTGTGCAAATTGGTGAGCGTTTACTGCAGGCAGACTTCCCTGCCGGTGAGAGCCGTGGTGGTCGCGGACGTGGCGGTCACCGCGGCGGTCGTGGCGGCGGGCGTGATGGTCGTGGCCGCGGTGCGAAACCACCTAAGCCACCGCGTGCTCGTGGACTCGAACTGATTCAGGTGGGCAAGGACAATCTTGACTTGCGCGCTGTCAGCCAATTGATGGATTCCTCCCAAACAGAAGCCATTGCCCGGATTCTGGGCGCCGTCGTAAAGCAGCTCGATGGGCGTACTGACCTCACCGAGCTAATCCAGCACGAGTACGACAACTTTTGTCATTCGCTCTTCGACGCGACGGGTGCGTTCACCAATTCTGGTCATCTCGCGGAGCCTCGTTTCCAGGAGGTGGCGGCGGCAATCAACAGGCTTCGGCTCTTGCGGTAGGAGCCCGAAGGGTGGCAATCGCGGGAACGACATTCCTGCGGCTGCCGCAGCAAACTTCCTCATCTGATTCCGGCGTTAGGTATTGACCTTGACGCGGCGTCAAACAGAAAGATGATTCCCGTGAGCAACAACGACAACGAGTACACCATCGGCGAGGCAGCTGAACTGTTGGGCGTTACCACGCGCACGCTGCGACACTGGGATGCCATCGGGCTGCTCAGCCCGCAGTACCGCACGTGGTCCGATTACCGCCTCTACACCGATGAGGACATCGACACCGCGCTGGAGATCCTGGTCTATCGCGCCGCTGGTGTGCCGTTGAAGACTATCGAGGAGTTCATTCACGGCGATTCCTCCCCGAGAGGTCGGAAAGATCGGTTGCTCGCACAGCGAACTGTTCTCACAGAGAAAATCGCTGACCTGCACCACATGGTGCAGTCTCTGGACAAACTGATCGAGGAAGGACACACGATGGAAGCAAAGACGAAGGCAAAGCTCTTGGGCCGCGATTGGCAGAATCTAGAAGCCGAAGCTGAGGAACGCTGGGGCGACACTACCGAGTGGGAGCAGTCCCAGCAGGCCCAGGAAAAAATGAACGATAACGACTGGGCTGCTCTTGAGGCGGAGGCTAAGGATTTTGCCGATGCGCTTGCCGACGCCGCCGAGCGCCACGTGGAGCCAGGTTCCACTGAAGCGGCTAAGTTAGTTGACCGTCACTTGGCCTCTATTACCCGCTTCTACGAGGCTGGTCGAGAAAAGCAGATTCTGCTGGCTCGCATGTACGTCGCTGATTCCCGGTTTGACCGGTATTACCGTGGCAATGCTGGCTACCTGCTGGAATTAATCGAAGCTCAGGCTCGTAAGGAAGGTATTGACCCAGCTACTGCCGAGTGGCGGTAGGTGGCGTGTAGCGGTAACTGGCAGGTGGCGCTAGGTGGCGTCTGGCGCTTTCATAACCCCGAAATATATGAACCAATGGGTTACCGATTTACATTTGCCGTGGGATTGACGGATAATTGAAATAGATTAGCTGTCACACTGTCATAGCTATGATGCCCATTTTTATGGTTCTGTTTCCCTCATGACTCCGTCATATCCCCGACTCGGGAAGGAATTAACTATGAAGTTCTCTCGCTCTCTCGCCGCTATCACCATCGGCGCCGCTACTGTGTTTGGCGCTGTTGCTGCCTCTCCTGCTATCGCACAGGCGATCAGCTGCCCCTTTGCTCCGGTGCACAAGTATGAGGCACACCGTTTCTCCGGTTCTTCAACTTCGGCAGATGCTTTCAAGGTTTGGTTTAACGGTGGTGTCTACATTGAGCCAATCGTCGAAACGCTGGATTTGGTTGATCTTCAGGTTAACGAGACCCAGGTTGCTTACGCCGGCGACATCATCTACAAGGATGAGAACGGTAACTTCTGGGTGAAGTAACTCAGTACGACTAAACACTCAGGGCAACGGCACCTACGGCCTTGCCCTGAGCGTTTTTCATTTTCTGCCGCGCGTTAGCTTTTTCTGGAGTGTTCCACCATGGAAATCATCATCGTCGATTCTGAGGCTGAAGTCGCGAACATCGCTTCGGACTACCTCGCGTGCTACGCCAACAAAGGTGGAAACCTCGGTGTAGCAACAGGATCGACCCCGCTTGCGACGTATCGGGAACTGATTCGTCGCCATCGGGCTGGTGAAGTCACCTTCAAGGACTGCAGCTTCTTCGCACTCGACGAGTATGTGGGCCTGCCCATCGAGCATGAGCAGAGCTACTACCACGTGATTCACAATGAATTTTCCGATCACGTGGATGTCGACCCGGCGCGTGTCCATATTCCCGATGGTCTCGCGGACGACATCGGCGCAGCCTGCGAGGACTACGAACGCAAGATTATCGAGGCCGGTGGCATTGACATTCAGTTGCTGGGCATCGGCACCAATGGGCATGTCGGGTTTAACGAGCCCTCCAGCTCTTTTAGTTCTCTGACCCGCATTAAGACGCTGCACCCGCAAACCGTGCTGGATAACGCCCGGTTCTTCGACTCCGCGGACGACGTGCCGTACCACGTGGTCACCCAGGGGCTTGGCACCATTTCACGTGCGGGCCATCTCCTGTTACTGGCCACCGGCACCGCAAAGGCGCACGCTATTGCCGCCTCCATCGAGGGCCCACTGAGCGTCTCTATGCCCGCGTCCGTATTGCAATTGCACCCACGGGCCACGGTTGTAATTGACCAGGCCGCAGCAAGTGAGCTGAAGAACAAGGAATACTACGAGTTCACCTATGCTCATAAGCCGCAGTGGCAGAAGGATATGTGGAAGTAAGGCCCCGCTCCTCCCCTGCCCGACCCCGCTATTCCCCAGCCCATGCACACGACTAGTCGGCACTAGTCGTCGTCATCATCCATCTCCAGCTCGGGGTCTTCGGCACGCGCCTGCTCGTAGACTTCCTTCGCGGCCGTGAGGTTAATAACGCCGATGACAAGCCCCACGACGATGTCCGGCCATGCGCTGAACCAAAAAATGGTGAGCACTCCGGCGGCGAGGATGAGCAGGTTCGCCAGGACGTCGTTACGCGCCGCCAACCACGCGCCACGCGTGAGAGCACTGTCAGCCTTGCGCAGATTCATTAGCAAAATCGCGCAGACCAGGTTGATGACCATCGCAATAATCGCAGTCACCGACAGCGTTAGCGGCTCTGGTGGCTCACCGCTAATCATCTTCCAGATGGCAGTGCCGAACGCCGCAATTGCCGGAATCAGAATAAGCCCGGCAAGGCCGAAGCTCGCTTTACGACGGCTCGCCAGCGACCAACCCAATGCGGTGAGAACCAGCAGGTTGATGAGGAAATCTTCAAGGAAGTCCGCAGCGTCAGCAAACAGAGCTGCGGAGCCAATAATTGAGGCAACAACTAACTCAATGAAGAATCCGAGAAGATTCAGGCCTGCTACCCACGCAACAATTTTGCGGGCGCGTTGATCCAAAGTCGATGAGGTAAACACGGAGGACATCGTAACGCCCGGCGCGAGTACCATCGAATCCTATGACGCACCCGCAGAAATTCCACTCAGAAATGAAGGTTCCCGGCGGCAAATTGGTTGTTGCCGATTGTGAGACTACCGATGACACTATTTCGTCGATAAGCATTTCGGGCGACTTTTTCCTCGAACCCGATGAAGCGTACGACATTATTAATGACGCACTCCTCGGCGCACCTGCGGGAGACCATACGGAGCGTCTACAGGCTCGCCTCGATGCGGCGCTGAAGGATTTTGCGGATCAGTCTGGCCGCCAGGTTCGTCTGCATGGCTTTGATACCCACGTCATTGCCCAGGTCGTTCGCCGCGCACTGACGCAGGCCGTTGATTTCACGGATTTGGAGTGGGAGGTTTTGCAGCCGGGTGTCCTGCCGACGGTGATGAATGTTGCTCTCGACGAGGTCCTCCTTGACCAAGTCAATTCCGGACAGCGCGGACCGACTCTGCGTTTCTGGGATTGGGAGGATCGCGCCACCGTGATCGGTTCCTACCAGTCCTATGTCAATGAACTCGAACCCGAGGGCGTAGAGAAGCACGATGTGCAAGTGGTGCGTCGTCTCTCCGGCGGTGGCGCGATGTTCATGGAGGGCGGCAACTGCGTCACCTACTCGCTCTATGTGCCAGAGAAGCTGGTCGCTGGTCTTAGCTACGTCGAATCCTATGAATTCCTCGACCGCTGGGTCATCGCTGCACTTGCGCAGCTCGGTGTCAATGCGTGGTATGTCCCCATCAATGACATCACCTCCGATGGCGGCAAGATTGGTGGTGCGGCCCAGAAGCGCCGCGGTTCCTCTGTGCTCCACCACGTCACGATGAGCTACGACATCGATGCCGACAAGATGATGGAAGTCCTACGCATTGGCAAGGCCAAGATTGCCGATAAAGGCCTGCGCAGCGCGAAGAAGCGCGTCGACCCGCTGCGTCGCCAGACCGGTGCCAGCCGCGCGGAAGTCATTGACACGATGAAGCAGACATTCATCAACCGCTACGGCGCCACCGAAGCATCGCTTTCCGACGAGGACTTCGCTGCGGCGCAGCACCTTATTGACACCAAATACGGCACGGAGGGCTGGACTCATCGCGTCCCCTAAACGTCGCACTGATTACTTGCATACGACAAATGGTCGGGAAAAGGAGTTAACTAAAGGAGACAAGTAAACAAAGGAGAGTCGACGTGGGCGGCGAGAAGAAACAGCGTCAAAAGAAGAATCTAAGCCCTCTTGATGAAACACTGGGGAAAGCCCGCGGGATGCGCGCCAAGCGCGCAATTGGGCTTTATCCTGCGAATATGCACCCAGGTCTGGTGCCGGGTTTCAGTGTTGAAGAGTTGCAATACAAGTTCGGTCTGGACAGGCTGGTTTTCGGCGTCAATGCGGTGCTGATTATCGCCTTTGTCATTTGGGGTGTCACCAGCCCTGAAACAGTTTCCTCGGTTTCTTCGGCCGCTCTGTCCTGGGGCCTGGAAAACTTCGGCTGGCTGTTCAACGTCATTTTGGTCGTCTGCATCATCGTCATGCTGGGAGTGGCCATGTCCCGCTACGGCAATATCAAGCTGGGCAAGGACGACGAAGAACCGGAATACTCCCGATTTTCCTGGGTAGCGATGATGTTCGCCGCCGGTATCGGCGTCGGTATCTTCTTCTTCGGCCCCTCTGAACCGCTGGAGTTCTACCACTCGCCACCACCGCTGACGGTTGAGCCCCACACTGAAGAAGCGCTGCACCGAGCAGTTGCCCAGGCGGATTTCCACTGGGGTTTTTCACCGTGGGCGCTGTATGCGCTGGTGGGTGGCGCTTTGGCGTATTCGACCTACCGACGCGGTCGCGCCAGCTTGATCTCCTCGCTATTCGCGCCAATACTGAAACGCACTGATGGCCCCATCGGTCGCACCATCGACATTCTGGCGATTGTGGCCACGCTCTTTGGTACTGCCGCCTCGCTGGGTATTGCCACTCTGCAAATTGGCGAAGGTATCTCAACACTTTCGGGTTTCACACCGTCAATGGCCGTGCTGCTGCTGATTATTTTCGTGCTGAGCGTTGGCTTTATTATCTCGGCGGTCTCTGGCGTGTCGAAGGGTATTCGACTCTTGTCGAATACCAACATCATGCTGACCTTCTTGGCTATCTTCTTCGTCTTCATCACAGGTCCAACGCTGTTTTTGATCAACCTCCTGCCATCAAGCATTTTGACCTACCTGGACAACTTCCTGGATATGTCTTCGCGTTCGCTGTCGTGGGGTCCAGAAACACTGGACTTTCAAGCCGCGTGGACCGTGTTCTACTGGGCCTGGTGGATTGCCTGGGCTCCCTTTGTAGGTATGTTCATTGCCCGCATTTCCCGTGGCCGCACGATTCGTGAGTTCATTTTGGTCACCATCATCGTGCCGACGTTTGTGTTGATGCTCGCTTTCGCTGTCTTTGGCGGCACCGCTATGGACTTCGCCCGTAACAACGTCCCCGGCTTTGACGGCTCGGCCTCTGCCCAGCAGGTGCTTTACAACCTGATTGGCGAGCTGCCGTTTAGCGGTGTGGTCTCTGCTCTGGTGATTGTAATTCTGGCTATCTTCTTCATTACTTCTGCCGACTCGGCCTCCGTGGTGATGGGCACGATGGCCTCCAAGGGCGATCCGGAACCAAATAAGCTGGTTGTGGTCTTCTTCGGCGTTCTCATGATGGGCATCGCCGTGGTCATGCTTCTCACCGGTGGCGAAGACGCACTGTCTGGTCTGCAGTCACTGACCATTCTGACGGCAATGCCATTCGTGCTGATTATCATTGCGCTGCTCGTATCCTTCGTTAAGGATCTCACGACTGACCCGCAGGCTATCCGCACTACCTTCGCCAAGACCGCTGTCCGCGATGCCGTCATCCGCGGCCTGGAAGAGTACGGCAATGACTTCGAGTTCGCTGTCGAGCGTGCCGACGAGGGCCAAGGTGTCGGCTCCGTTGCGGGTGTGGAAACCGGCATGGAGCGGCTGACCGAGTGGTACCAGCAGACCAACGAGATGGCTGAGACGACTGATACCCACGATGAGGGAGAAAAATCGTCAAACGGTAAGACATCAAAACACACGTCTACCCATTAGTTAGTGCACTATCTAATTAGTTCCCTACGGAAACCAGCTGCTCCGTCAACTCCGCCACATCATTCGGGTGATACTCCGCGGGCCGGTTTCGCTTCGGCGAGCAGGAATCAATCACGCCACGCCACCGCTGCGGAATGGCGGAGGCACCAAAAACGCCACCGAGAAACGCACCAACGATGGCCGCGTTAGTGTCGGTGTCGCCACCACGGCCAATGACTCGGACCAGAGAGTCCTCAAAGGTCGTAGTGTTGTCTTCTACCCGGCGCAATTCATCCTGCAGCGCCCACAGCGCAAAGCGCAGCCAGCCCTGATGCACAGAGAAATCCGGCTCCCCGCTATCCACCACGGCACCGCTAGCCTGCCACTCGGCCTCCCATCGCGCGCTCTGGGAGGCCAACCACTCCATCAGCGCACCCACGCCAATGCCGCGGCGCGGCTGGTGGAGGCCGCCGCTGACGACGTCGGCAAGCGCGGATGCGTAACGTGAGTTGGCGTCGATGCACACCGGGTGCGGGTGCGTGATGGCGGCGTCCGTGCGTGCCAGTTCGCCGGCGCGTGCCGGGTTGCGCCAGTATGCGATAGCCAATGGTGAGATACGCATGAGCGCGCCGTTAGCCTGAGAGTTCGGGTTCGGTGCGCGCCGTAGCAGAGCCGCCGTGGTGGCTTCCCCGATATCGAAAGCATCGGAATTCGCCCAGCGCACATAGGACTCACGGACATCGACGGCATTGTAGCCTTCGCAGCGCACCAATGAGCGCGCCAGCGCCAACGCCATTTCGGAGTCATCGGTGGGCTGACCGGCGGCGATTTTGTGGGTGCCGCCATCGGCAAGTTCGCGGACGCCGTGTGGATAGCGCTGTGCGATGTCCTCGGCACTACGAAACTCCACTAGCGCCCCGAGATTATCGCCAATGACTTGGCCGTAGAGCACTCCGCGGGCACGGTCGAGTACGCGGGCGAAAGCATCGGAATTGTGGTTCACGGGTGCCTCCTACAGAGCTTGAATAGTGTCGGCCAACTCGTCATCGCGACGATGGCGCAGGCGCGACACCGTCTTGCGGCGAGGTGCATCGGCGGTCAGACCGAGCTGCCTATTGATAGCCGCGAGCACAGCATCGACATCAAGCTCCGCCGCGTTCCCCTCAGCAGCGTGCTCCGCAGCGAACTCCTCATCAAGACCGAAGGCGTTGACCAGCGCCGCCAGTCCTTCCGCGTCAGGGTTTTCCGCAGGCGCACGCGTGATGTCGAAGGTGTCGCCGAAGTGAACCCACACGCGCTCGCCCTCGGCCAGCTGCATATCGTTGACGAAGCGAGAAATCGTCGACATCGAAGTGTTGGTGCGCCCCACAGCAATCCGCTGGTCACCCAACCTGGATGGCAGCAGTTTCTCCTCCCCGTAGCCCAGACCGTACATGCCCGCGATGCCAGCGGGGATAGCGCTTCCCGAGCCGCGCGCATGATCGCGGTTAATGGTCAGCAGCAGGCACCACTGCCCATCGCGCAAGTAGAGATTGCGGGATTCCTCCGGCGTGGCATCGATTGGTTCCATTTCTTCGTCCGAGCGCTTACGAACGTAGCCGTCTTCCACCACGAACTCACCGCCTGCGGCGAATGTGCGCACGGAGTTTTCCGATACTCCAAACGCGGTCGCGCCCGCAATGACGTCGTCAAGCAAAACGCCATCTTGCCCCTGTGCGACGGCATCATCAATGCGTCGGGAGATGTAGTCGGCAATCGTCGTCCACTCTTCCAGCTCCCACTGCGCCAGCGCCCACGTGCCTGGCGCGCACCGCTTAGTCCGCGGATCAAGCGCGAGACGACCGTCGATACCGCGCGAGTTCCGGTCGGTGATAACGGCGGCGATGGCGTCGATATGCATCGGCTTGCCACGGTGCGCGAGCAACGCCACTGCTCTATCGCTTACCGACGTGACCTTGGTAAACAGGTGGCCCTCAAAGATCTTGTACATGGTGCGCTCGGCAATCCACTCGCGCACGATTTCCTCTGGGATGCCCAGCGTGGCGGCCAATTCCGACAAGGGCGCGATGCCGAAGTCATCGGTGAGCTGCTCGACGGCGGTGGCGAATTTGTCCTCGAACCCGGTGGCAATGAACCATTCGCCATCGATGCCCCACTGCGCTTGCGGCACGGCAGCGCCTGCGGTGCCGGTGAGATTGATTAGGTTCAGCAGCGGTGCGGACATCCAGTCGGGGACGGTGAACAAACCTGGCATCTCGTTGCGGAGTCGACTGATTCTAGCCAACGGCGCGTAACGGTGGAAGATACCGGTGCGGAGAATCTCGCAGTTGGGGCCGGCGTCGGCCATCGATGTCAGCAACGCGGATTCGAGCTGCCGGACACGTTCGCGGGTAACACCGAATTGCTGACCAAGCTCCTCCAGGGTGGCGCCGTCGAGGAGGCGGCGGTTGAGAATTATTGGAAAGCGTTCATCCTGGTCAGCGATGCGCTGGATTTCCCGTTCAGCACCGGTGAGGATGTCTGCGACTCGGTCATCGAGGTTTGCCGCTTGTTCGCGCACGGCTTCCGGAACGTAGGCTTTGTCCTCTGCTTGGTCGAGGATGCGCTTGGAGGCCCCGGTGATTGCCAACCAATCCAGCAGTACCGAAGTGTCGGGAGCTGTCGTGTCATCCCAGCTAATGCCGAAGTCACTGGTGTTGTCGAAGGGGTCGTTCGCAGTGTCATCTGCGGTGTGATTGGCGGTGTGGTCCGCGGTGACATCGCCTGCTTCAAACTCATCGAACGCATGCGTGACCGCATCTGCCACCAGTTTCTGGACGCGCACACGTCCATAACCTTTGAGGTCCTGCAGGTCTCGGACTGTGAGCTCGCGGATGAGACGATTGCGCAGCGAGGTGTCTTTGACCTCCGGTTCAGTCAGCCCCAGTTTGGCTAAGACGCGCTGCCATTCCGGACTCTCTGGGAATGCCAGGAAGTTCATGTAGGGCGACAGCCCTGTCAGCCCCGAAGTCTGGTGATCCTTGATCCACGCCTGCGCAATTCCCAGGACATCTTCGCCGATTCCGCTGAAGTCCCTATCGGCCAGCCACGGAAAGATTGTAGTGAGGTCCCGCAGCTCGGACAGGGGGTCACTGCCGGTGGATTCTTCGCTGTCAGCGGGGTCCTGTTCGATGCTGCGCTTCTGTGCTGCATTCAGCTCGGCCAGCGCATGGGCAAAAGTCACCTCATCAACAATGGGAATGCCCAGTGCACGCGCCTTCTTCGCTTTACCCGACTGCGTGTTGACATCCGAGGCAACGAGAACCACGGAGGCCTTGATGACTCCACCGACATCGAGACCAGCAGCACGCGCACGTGCTTCCCATACCTCTCGCGGAGTTGCCATAGCACCGGTGAAAGTCACACGGTCACCAGGGCGAAGCTCCAGTTTTCGTGCAGAAGTGACCAAATCTTCCACACGATTGCGTTCAATGTTGAGCTCTCCGGCAATGCTGATAAGCCAGCGGCGTTCCTGCTCCGTTACTACACTGTCGGCCCACGCCTGCACAATGAGCTGCTGCAGGTATTGCTCATGCAGCATATTGACATCATCTGCACTCAACCCATGTTCTGCGGCAATGCCGTGCAACTTAGACAGCTCTCGCATGTCCAGTCGCCCATCGACCATTGCTTGCACCAGGAAGCCAATGTACTTATCTGAAGCCTCATCCCCAGTTCGTGGCACATGCTGGGCAAGTTCCTGCAGCCACTGTTTCTCGGAAGTTTGCTGATCTGCAGCGGTACCTGTGGCGGTTGAATCTGCAGCGGTACCTGCAGCAGCTACATCCCCAGCAGCCCGCACATCATTGCGCTCAAGCAGGGGCACGTCCGAAATGCGCAACTGCGCCAATTGCGCTGGCGCAAAATAGAGCGGCTCGGCATAGTCCACGATGTCCGGACGTGCCTGTACAAACCGCTGAAGCACTGCCGCGGTCGCCTCAGCATCCGCGAGTGCAGTATGAGCCGCCCTGTTTTCAATCCCCATGATGGTGAGAACATTTTTCAGTGGAACAGGCTGACCAGGCATAAATTGCCGAGCTAACACCATCGTGTCCAGCAACCAATTACCGTCGGCAAGCTCGATGCCGAGGCGCCCGAACTCGTTGGTCAGGAAGTTGTACTCAAAACTGGCGTTGTGAGCGACAATAACGCGGCCGTTGAGTACCTCGGCGAAGCGGCGCGCCACATGCTCAAACGTGGGCGCACCAACCAGATTCGTAGGGGTAATTCCGTGGACATCTGAGTTATCGAAGCCCCGGTTCGGCTGCACCAAAGTTTGCCACGTCCGCTCGACACGACAGTTCGCATCCAGCAGCACCACACCAATTTCAATAACTCGATCGTGCCGGGAAAATCCCGTTGTCTCAAAGTCCAAGACCGCAAAGCCGTGCATACTGCCGGTTGGTCTCATCGCTTGAAAGAAATTACTGGGTGGAATGGGTGCCATTGAACGCGGACTCCGTTTCTTACCGGGAGATTCACATCATATGCTGGCAGCTCTTAGGCTGACAGGCGAACGCTGCCGGCGGTTACAACCCCCGCGAGAGGTTCCAGCGCAGAACCGCAGGTCGGTCATGGTAGCGACCGAGCACGGACAGGGATGCAGTATTCAATGGGAAGGACTGGCCAAGTTCGATGGGTAGTTCCAACCAGGCTGTGGTGAGCGCACGCAGCGAGTGACCGTGGGCGAACACAATCGCCTTGTCTTCGCCCGATTCACGCACCCTTTTCACCACTCGCTCAACTCGCTCACGGACTTCCTCCGCCGTCTCTCCATTGGGCACACCATGAGTCCAAATCTGCCAATCGGGAACAGTCTTTTGCACTTCCTTCGAGGTAATCCCCTCGTAGTCGCCGTAGAACCATTCCGCAAGATCCTCGTCGACCTCAAAGTCGTGGAATCCCGCCAACCGAGCGGTCTCCTGTGCGCGCTGTCGCGGCGATGCCAACACCAGACCAAAGTCCTTCGGATCCAGCCAGCCGTTCAGAGCCTTGGCTTCCTCCCGACCATTGTCGGTTAGAGGAAGGTCAGTTATCGAGGTGTGCTGCCCAGTGCGTGACCACTCAGTTTCGCCGTGCCGCACGAGATACAAATTAGTCATAGTTCCAGCTTAGGCTTAGACCGTCTCGTTTTTTAGAGTCACTTCTTTTTGACGAAAACTACCGACTAAGAGCTACACCGACTGGCAAAGGTTGCAGTCCGAATTCTGACACACTTGCGTGATTTTGGTCGCTAACTACTTCGACTTACAAACCGGCCATCTTTTTCGCGGAGTTCCTGTTATTCAGTACCGCCCCCCCCGTTTATTGGGACAAATCTCGCAGATTAGCACTTTGCTACACATAGACAGACCACTCTGTCTATTATTGTTGAACTATGAAAGTCTTCAAATTTCGAGCTACCGCAGCACTCACCTCCGTCATTGCCGTAACGTCATCTCTGCTGTTTCCTAGTGCCGTTGCCAATTCCAATCCGAGCGCACTCGAACAAGCCCCGACGGGCACTCGACTGATGCACCGCGATTTATCCTCGACCGACAGCGTCAACTGGTCGGGTCCAACAAACCCAAAGGTGAGCGCCTGGTCAGTTCCCGGTGGCTCTTGTTCAACCATGTTTCAAGGTTCTGACGGGATGCCCATTGGTCTATGCAGCCGTTATCTCGGCGTGGAGCACGGCGTCAATGTTGTCGTACCGTCAATCACTATTTTTGACCCAACCACAGCACAGCCACTGGCAGTCAAGGAACTGCACAAAGACGGCCTATTAGGTGGAGTCTATGGCTTCCTGGATGAAAACAACCGAGTCGTTATTGCCGAAGGTCATAGCATTGTAAAAATTGGCTACCACAAAGAGGCCGGCAACTGGACGCTCACCGAAGAAGATCGCATAGTTCTCCCCGACCTGGGCAGCGAGGCCCCCATCGCAGGACTTACTCCCGATGGCCTTGGCCGCATTTGGTTCGCCACTAAAGACGCCACCGTCGGCGTTATCGACAGTGCAGGTCGGATACGCCTTCACCGGCTTGGAAAAGCTACTAACGGCGGCGAGGAAATCACCAACGGACTTACTGGGCGCCCCCAGGGAGCGAGTGTGTTGACCTCGCATGCTCTCTATGAGCTATCTGCCTCGGAGTCACCGGAAGGAGAAATTAATGAAGCTTGGCGACACTCCTATGATCGCGGCTCTGCCCGCAAGCCTGGCCAGCTCGCCTGGGGATCGGGAACAACACCGACCTTTTTCGGACCGAATAACTCACGGGTGGCCATTATTGACAATGCTGACGATTCTCCCAATCTTATTGTTCTCGATGCAGCTAGTGGCCAGCTGACTTGCTCTATAAAGGCCTTCGAGATTGGAGGACCCGGTACCGAAAACTCGATAATGGCTTCTGGTAATTCACTCTGGCTTCCTTCGACTTATGGTTTTCGCTACCCACCGTTCGCAGTTGACGGCCCAAGTGTGCCAGCTGAGGCGACTTATGTGGGGGGATTGGCGAAAGTGGATTTAGTATCCAACCCCGATGGATCCGAAAACTGCGTACGGCGGTGGGAAAACAAAACCCGAATTGCGACACTTCCTGTGCTATCCACAACCGACCACCGAATCTGGGCGTTTACCACAGGAGATTCTGAGGGAGGAAATGAACGCGAAGTCAGCTTACTGAGTGTGGATGCACAAACTGGGCAGGAAATAAGCCGCACGCCATTGGGTGTCCAGCCCATCGATGCTCCACTTCAGTTAACAGGGATGCTAACTCCACAAGGCGACATCTGGCAGGCGACAGCCACACGCCTATTTAAGGTGTCGAACTAGCAATTATGCTCATGCTTCGCTTATGAAGCTACGACCGCTCCTTCAAGGCCTCCACCGCACGGTCGGCGAGCTCCTCGCCAGCACCGTCGTAAAGATAGACAGCCATATCCGCGCCGACGTCGAGAAGCTGGCTCTTAAAACTTTGCACCTTCGTAGTCGTAGCAACCACAGCTTCGGTGTCCTGCTTACGGATGCTTTCAATCATGTTGTACGTCTCGGCATGCTCAGACAGCGCCAGCACGTATAGCGCTGGCTTCTTCTCCAACTCAATGTGGTGCCACAGCTCTGGGTCTGTCACGTCGCCTGGGATGACCTGATAGCCCTTTGCTCGGAGGCAGCCGATGCGGTCTTCGTCAAAGTCAACGCCGAACACATTCATGCCGTATTCATTGACAAGCCTGCCGTAGACACCAACACCGACGCGTCCCATGCCCATGATGAGGGCATCGGCATTATCAATAATGACTTTTGCCTCTTCTGGAACCAGGCGGTCCTCTGGGGTTTCCGGGACGAACTTCTGCAGGACGCTAACAATCTTGTCCTCATACGGCACCAAAAGCGAGCTAGCTATGAAGCTACCCGCCACGGCAACCGCCATGATTGAGGTCCACTCATCGGGCAGAATATCCTGCTGTGTCGCTGCCGCCATCACAATCAGGCCGAACTCCGAGTAGTTACTCAGCGTCAGACTCGCCAGCGCACTCGTGCGCAGCGACAGCCCATTGCGCTTGAGAATCCAGATGAAAATAGTGGCCTTGAACACCAGGAACAGGACCATAATCGCAGCGATGACGTAGCCACCAGCACTTGGCAGACCACCGAGGCCAATTTGGATAAAGAACGCGACCAACAGCAGCTCACGGATACTAATCAGAGCTTTCGAGAGACGCTCCGAAATTGGGTGCGAGGACAGCAGAATACCGGCCACCAGGGACCCCAGCGAGCCGGACAGCCCTGCCAGTTCGAAGGCCGAGTAAGCGGCCACAGCAATACCAATACCCGTGAGAACCAGCAGCTCAGTGCGAAACATGCGGTTGGGAAGACGCGCAGCCAGCGGGCGAATGAAGAACAACAGCGGCAGCGCCAACGCCCATAGCTCCGGGGTCTTGCCCGACGAAGCCACCAGAACACCGACCGCGATAATGTCCTGCAGAATGAGCACACCGATTGCGATTCGACCGATTGCCGAAGCACTTCGGTTCTGCTCCTCCAGATGACTCATCACAAACACCGTCGACGAAAAAGAGGTAGCAATGCCGATATAAATCAACGCGGTCACCGACAGCCCCGTGAGTTCACGCAGCGGCAAGAAACTGGCGATACTAAACAACGCCGCAAAAACCACCGTGTTGAAAAACGCATGCCCCAATCCCGAAAAGACCACTCGCGGCGCCACGATATCCTTCGGATTCAGCTTCAGACCGATGGTGAACAGCAAGGTAGTAACACCAAGCTCGGCCAGCGAATCAATGAAAGGGATTTCCTCGAGCCCCATTGCATGAACGGCGAAGCCCGCTCCGAGAAAACCAATCAGCGGCGGCAGTCGAAGCAAAGAAGCACCGAGCCCGCCGATAATCGAAAACAGTATTGCTGTTAGGTATACGGATTCCACCCATCAACGATAACGACTGACACCACTGACAAATGCAGAGGTTGGCCATTAACCGTTCTTTGCCACCCGACTGGGGCTAGCGTCTTGGGGGCTAGCGTCGGTACGGGACCTCGCCCAACGCAATCGGCTGCGGGTGTTTTTCAACCCACGCGACCGCTGCTTCCGTCAACGCATCGATGTCTGCTTCCCCAGCTTTACGCCGCTTTACGACGGTCATTGCCTCCTCGGCAGCTCCTACCGTCTCCAGCCAGAAGTCGGTCATCTTGACGTAGTCTTCGTCCCAGTTGACGTAGCCCATCTCCAGCGCTTCGTACCCGAGCCGGCCCACGATGCGGATAACTTCGCCCTGCACAGTCGCGGCTTCACCACCATTCGGCACCAGGTAGTTCCAGAGGTATCGGAACTGGCCGTTGGTCGACTGTTCTGCGGGGACAATGATGTCGCTGTACCCGTCGTGAGGCGTAATCACGTCCGGACGTTCCGCACCGATGCGCTCGTAGAGGCGATCCATGACTGGCTGGTATTTGTCGCGTTGCTTCTCTGACAGGCGGTTGTAGCGGCGACCGAACTTAGTGAACTCTTCGCGCACTTCGTCGTCGATTTCCGAACCAGCGTCCAGGAGCACCTCGATGCTGTCTAGCACTCGCCCGACTGAATCCGTATCGGCGGTAGCGACCGCCTCTTTGAAGGCTGTGCGGCCATGCGAGAGACGGTTCTCACGATGAAGATCAGCGCCGCGCTCCAACAAAAACGCAATGGCTTCAGGCTGATGATTCATCGCTGCTTGAAAAAGAGGCCAATGCTTGCCGGCTTCGATGTCCGCACCGCAGTCGAGCAAGACCTTCATCCGTTCGATATCGCCCCAGTACGCGTGCTCAGCCAAGGCTGTCTTACCGAAGCGGTTCTCGGTGTTTATGTCGAGGCCCTGGTCGATCAGCCAGCGCATGAGCTCTGGCAGAGTGCCACGGAGCGCTAGTGCAGTGTCCTTGCTGTAACCGAAAACCGCGTCGAGCGCGCAGGTGTTATAGACCGCTTTCAGCACATCCATGTCACCGGCTTCGAGCAGCTCTTCGAAGTTCTCGACCAGTTTCTTCCGCTTCCGTGGCATGCTGTTTCCCCTTTACTTACCGCCCTCGTCGGTGGACAGCGCAGCCACGAATGCTTCCTGCGGCACCGAGACCGAACCGATGTTCTTCATGCGCTTCTTACCGGCCTTCTGCTTCTCCAGCAACTTGCGCTTACGGGAAATGTCACCGCCGTAACACTTGGCGAGGACGTCCTTGCGCAGTGCACGAATGTTCTCGCGGGCGATAATTTTCGAACCGATTGCCGCCTGAACCGGGACCTCGAACTGCTGACGTGGGATGAGCTCGCGCAGCTTCTTGGTCATCTTGTTGCCGTACCACTGCGCGTTGTCGCGGTGGACAATAGCGGAGAACGCATCGACTGCCTCACCCTGCAGGAGGATATCTACCTTCACCAAATCGGCCAGCTGCTCCCCGGCATCTTCGTAATTCAGCGAAGCATAACCCCTGGTACGGGACTTCAGCATGTCGAAGAAGTCGAAGATGATCTCGCCCAGTGGCATCTTGTAACGCAGCTCCACGCGATCCTCGGACAGGTAGTCCATACCGCCCATTTCGCCGCGCTTCTGCTGGCACAGCTCCATGGTGGGGCCAACGAATTCACTCGGCACAACGATGGTGCACTTGACCATCGGCTCGTAAATTTCGCGGAGCTTACCCTCCGGCCAGTCACTCGGGTTGTGAACGGTGACCTCAGAGCCATCCTCAGTGACCACGCGGTAGACAACATTTGGAGCTGTCGAAATCAAGTCCAGGTCGAACTCGCGCTCCAGGCGGGCGCGGGTAATCTCCATGTGCAGCAGGCCCAGAAAGCCACCGCGGAAACCAAACCCGAGAGCCACCGAGGTCTCCGGTTCGAATGTCAACGAAGCGTCGTTAAGCTGAAGCTTTTCCAACGCATCGCGCAGGTCAGGATAGTCGGCCTGAGAAATTGGGAACAGCCCGGAGTAGACCATTGGCTTGGGCTCTTCGTAGCCTTCCAGCGGCTCCTCCGCCGGCGTGGCGTTCAGCGTGACGGTATCACCGACCTTGGACTGACGGACGTCTTTCACACCGGTGATGAGGTAACCGACCTCGCCGACTCCAAGGCCCTTACACTTCTTCGGCTGCGGTGAAACAATACCGATTTCCAACAGCTCGTGCTTGGTGCCAGTGGACATCATCTGAATGACTTCACGCGGCTTGAGCTGACCATCAACAACACGAATGTAGGTGACCACACCACGGTAGGTGTCGTAGACCGAGTCAAAAATCAGCGCACGCGCAGGCGCTTCCGGATCGCCGACCGGCGCAGGGACAAGCTCACAGACTCGGTCGAGCATTTCCTCAACGCCCTCACCGGTCTTGCCCGACACACGCATGACATCCTCCGGCTCGCAGCCGATGATGTGCGCGATTTCCTCCGCGTACTTATCCGGATCCGCGGCCGGCAGGTCAATCTTGTTCAGAACCGGAATAATCTCCAGGTCGTTTTCCATGGCCAGGTACAGGTTGGCCAGTGTCTGCGCTTCAATGCCCTGAGCAGCGTCGACAAGCAGAATCGCACCTTCACACGCCTCTAGTGCACGCGAGACCTCGTAGGTGAAGTCAACGTGACCAGGCGTATCAATCAGGTGCAGGACAATCTCTTCTCCCGCATGCTTGCCTGTGCGCGGAACCCACGGTAGGCGCACGTTTTGAGCCTTAATGGTGATGCCTCGTTCGCGCTCAATATCCATGTTGTCGAGGTACTGATCGCGCATGTCACGCGCCTCCACAACACCCGAGAGCTGCAGGATTCGGTCCGCCAGGGTGGACTTACCGTGGTCAATGTGCGCAATGATGCAGAAATTTCGAATCCGTGAGGGGTCCGTAAAAGTCTGCTCCGCAAAATTCTTGGTCACGTTGGGTCTACTCCGAAAAATAAAGACGTTATGGGCAGTGGGGCGCGGCGTTGGCCGACCCACATGCGCCGGCCTCGAAAACCGACCAGCCGGGCTTAAATACAATCACGCACAATCTTACCTATCGATTCCCTCCGCACTAAACCTCTAGACTTGGTTTTTATGAGCTCCACTTCGTCCACCGATCAAAATGAACGCGAAAGCTGGCCACGCCGCCTGCGTAATCGCCTCAGCGCGCGTCTTTTCGCCGGTACCGAGTGGTTCCGCGGCCCCGACACGCTCGATGAGGCGCTGTTTAAGCTCAACACGCAGCTAGGTCTCGCCCAGGACACCTCGCTTTCCGACGAGTCCAAGGAGGCCCTACTTCGACTGCGAGATTCGGTGACCATCGCGCGTCCGACCGCGGAGCTGGCCCGCACAATCGTCTATAGCCCTGACATGGATGGCCAAGCTGACCCCGGCGAAGTGGTGTGGATTCCGCTGCAGCTCGAAGGCGAGGATGCCGCTTTGCGTGAACGCGCTGTCGTCGTGGTGGGCCGGCATGACCAGTACCTGCTGGGCATCCTGATTTCTACGCGCGCAGAACACAGTGACCATCCGGAGTGGCTGTTTATCGGCAGCGGCTCGTGGAATGAAAACCCAAAACCGTCGTGGGTTCGTATGGACCGCGTCCTACTCGTGCCGGAATCTGGCATTCGCCGCGCAGGCGCAGTTATGCCACGCAAACGCTTCGAAATCCTCGCCTCTCGGCTACGCGGGGACTACGGCTGGAATTAGGTGCGGCTGGAACTGGGACGTGGCTGGAGTTAGGCCGCGCTGTTTGCTAGAATTCTGCAAGTTGTTTACCGTTGCGTTCCTTTGCGGCGAGCGCGGGCAGGACCTTGGGTTCGCGTTTTCATCGCCGCATAAGCGCAGTGCGCGGTTTGATCTCGCTGGTTGATTAGTTTGATCCGCAGGGGTTCGAGCCGAATTTTACACTGTGATCAGGACTTTTCTTGGTAGCGGGCGGTAACAATTCCAACTACTACGGATACAAGAGGTATTCACGATGGCAAACATTAAGTCCCAGATCAAGCGCAACAAGACCAACGAGAAGGCTCGCCTGCGTAACCAGGCTATCCGCTCTGCAGTCCGCACTGAGATCCGCAAGTTCCAGGCTGCTGTTGAGTCTGGCGACAAGGCTGCTGCTGAGGCTCAGCTGCGCGTCGCTTCCCGCAAGCTGGACAAGGCTGTAACCAAGGGCGTCTTCCACCGCAACACTGCGGCTAACAAGAAGTCCGGTATGGCTAAGGCTTTCAACAAGCTGGAGGGCTAATTCCCTTTTGGCGCTGTGCTGTTTCTGCGCTGCGCTTGCGCCGTGCTAACGCTGCTTTTACGCCGCGCTTGCACCGTGAAAGCTAACCGCTTCCTGCTATTTTCCGATTTTCATTTCGGAATGTGGCGGGAGGCGGTTTTTATTATTTAATCCCAATGCGAGTTAGTGACACCGTTTATGTTTGGCGATGGCGGGCCGATGCGAGTTACTGACCGCGTTTATGTTTGGCGACGGCGGGCCGATCCGAGTTACTGACTGCGTTTATGACAAAAATGGGCTGAAAAATGGCTTGAAAGTGCTATAAACTTACACAGTTTCACATTTGCAGCCCGTTGGGCTGGCCGTGGACCCCGCCTCCCACACTGTTGGTTGTTGATTTCCATCGCTTCGGTTCCAGCACACCAACCTGCGGCCAGCACATGCGGACAGCACAATTTCTACAGGAAGGAAACTCATGCCGAAGACAACTTTCACAACCGTTGCGCACGCCCCTGCCAACCTCGAAACCACAGTGACCTCTCGGGGCATGAGCTTCACCCTGGACGAACCGACTGACCTCGGGGGAACTAACAAGGGCATGAACCCGGTCGAGGCACTACTCGGCGCCCTCGGTGCCTGCAAGTGCATCGTCGTCCGCTCATTCGCCGCTGCCCAGGGCATCAAGCTCAACGATGTCAAGGTCGAGTGCTCTGGTGTGCTCGATCCGGATGGTTTCATGGGGAAGAACCCGGAGGCGAAGATTGGTTTCTCCGAGATTCACACCCGCTTCCACATTGATGCAGACAACACGAGGGAAGAACTAGTTGCATTCCTCGACTTTGTCGAATCCCACTGCCCGGTCCAGGACACACTGTCCAACCCGGCTACATCGTCCTTCGAGCTTGCATAGCTGAAAATCATCGACGCTAGCGAAGCAGCCTGCTGAGCAGTACGGCCACACAATCACCGTGTTCTTCGCGGTGTTTCGCCTGTCACCACAGAACTGAAGCTCCCACGGGGACCCGAACTACTTAACGTCGATGCGACAAATGCGCCAGCTCCGCGATACGAAGCACCGACTGTTCCAGCGACAGCTCCGGTGTCGACGAGGCTCCCTTGGTGTCCGCATCCAGTTGTGCCGCGACAACCACAGCGCGAGCAACCGCAGGGGTTGACCAGGCAGAGGCCAACCGCTGAGTTTTCTCCAACTTCCACGGCGGCATGCCATAGCGGTGGGCATCTCTACGCGCATTGACACCACGCGCGCCGTGGAGCCGAGCCACATCACCGACCATTCCCGTGATTGCAGCCGACAGCAGGGCCGGTGCCATGCCCAGCTGCAAGGCACGACGCATCTTGGCCAACGCTTCCCCACCGCGACCGCGCAGTGCGAGCTCGGCAATCTCAAAGCCCGAGACCTCCGCTGACGCGCCATAGTAGGTGCGCACTGCCTCCGAAGTGACCTTGCCCGCGGTGTCCGCACAGAGCTGGGAAATGGCAGTGGCCAACTCGCGGAGGTCTGAACCGACCGCATCCAGGACGGTATCAATGACATCGCGACGCACCTTAACCCCGTGTGCAGCAAACTCTTCGCCAACGAAACCGGGCAAGTCGTTTCTCTTGAGCGGTTGTGCCTCGAAAAAGCGGACGCCTAGCTTACGCAGGTCAGCCACCATCTTCTTCTGACGGCCCTCGCCACTGTGCAGGAGAATCAACGTGATGCCCGGCGCGGGATCTTTAACAGAATCCAACAACAGCTTGGCGGGTTCTTTACCCGCATCCTGGCAGTCGGTGACAACCACAATGCGGTCATCCCCAAACAACGAGGGGCTGAAAAGCTCCACTGCGTCAACAGTGGTCATGTCCCCTGCGCGGATGGTGGTCACAGGCACCGAGCGTCCGCCCGGATCGGACTCCGTTGCTGCCTGCGCGCGGACGGCAGCGACAATGGCGAGGCGGGCGCGGTCTTTCAGCAGCTCCTCTTTGCCCACAATCAAATTCACGGGTGCGACGGCGCTCAATCCCGACCTCTTTTCCGCGTTGATTCCTGCGACTGTTATTTCTAGCCTACGGGACAGCCCGGATTTCACCTCCCTCGCCAGACGTCACCATTCGAATAGAGAGCTTGTGGCCCATCTCGCTGTGGACACACCACAGGAATGTGCTCGGGGGTCATTACGATTTCTCGCACGCGCGGACCACACTCGCGGGCGACAAACCACTGCGGTGAGCTGCGTGATTGGGGAACTCTGCCGCTCACGGATTCAGCGATATACGAAGGGGACTCCACCACCACCGTTTCTATCGTGGGATTATCAACGGCTGGATCGAGCCCCTGGGCATGCCATGTCATTTCCTCGGTGATTCTGAGGGCAATTCGGCACTGCCGGCTGAGCGGGGTTGGTGCAGAGCTGCTGTCCGAATCTCGCACAGAGCGGTCAACAGAAGCGCCATGGCTGACGGGCCCTTCGACAGCGCCCGCGTGAATGAGAACAATCTGATTCTTCTCAGCACAGGCGGCAAGCTTCCACCCCAGTGGGGCACGCGTAATGTCGAGGCCGAACACCCAGATAAACGCGTAGCTACAGGCGGCCAGGACAACCGCAAAGCCACCAGCGCGAAGCGCAAGACGGGGCCACGCCCAGAGCGTCGTCAAGCATGTAAGTGTAAGCGTGCAGGAGACGACTAACGTGACCGTCCCAGTGGCGGGCGCGACGATGCCTGCAGTAAGGCGTGCGACCTGATAGATCCACCACGCGCATGGCACAGCACACCAGAGCAGAGCGCTGACCAGCCAATTGAGATGCAATGCGGCGGCAACGGCAGCGAGCGAACCGGCGATAGTAACGGGTGCGACGGCGGGCGCGGCGAGCAGATTAGCGAGCAGTGAGATATGGCTGATTTCGCCGACGAGAAGCGCCAATACGGGCATGGTGACCACGTGTGCGGCAATCGATACGGCGATGGCGCGGACTACTGGGGCGGGCCAAGTCCCCATAACGGTGGTGGCGGATAGCCGTCTGGCAAGGGGCTCGACAAGAAGGACTAGCCCGGCGGTGGCTGCGACCGAGAGGGCGAAGCCCACTGATACCGATAGGTCTGGTGCCAGGAGAATCAACCCAATAATGCCAGCCGACAGCGCCGCGATGGCTTGGCCAGCTCGTCCTACGAGAATAGCCAACAGCCCAATGCAGCCGGTGACCACTGCGCGTAGCACTGAGGGTTCTGTGCCCACGATTGCTACAAACCCATACAGGGCAACCGCGGCGACTGCGACTCGCACTCGCGGTCCAGCCCAGGAGAAAACCGCCACGACAGCCCCGACAACAAGTGCAGCGTTGGCTCCAGAGACGGCTGACAGATGTGAAAGCCCGGAAGCAGTCATCATGTCGCCGTCAGCGAGGGTGAAACCACGCTCATCGCCGATGGCCATGGCGGGTATGAGGCGGTCAGGGCCAAAGGGGAGATTCTGCGCCGAGTAAAAGAGCTGCTGCCTCACATCAGCGGCAAGCCCCTGTGGTGGCGCAATGACCTCAACATCTCCGCGTAGATTCAGCTGGATTCCGCTGATGCAGGGTTTGCTGGCCGCACGTATACCGGCTGTGGATTCAACTACGGTGTCTCTCGTGACCGACAACAGTGACTCGTCGCCAAAAACCGTCACCTGACCAGGAAGGCCCTCGATGCGTGCCTTCGCACTGGCCCCGAATTCTGTTGCTTTCGGCTCCGTGACCAGGCGCAACTGCACTTTCGTCATCCTGCCAATGTCGTGATGGAGCTCGTGGGCTCGGGCTCGCGCTATGCGGATTCGCGTGGCTACCGCAACGCTGGCCACCGACACAACTGGCACCAGGATAGTGGCGATCGCTCGCCAGCCGGATGTCACCGCGCCTCTTCCCCATCGCCACGACCAACGCTGCCACGCCCACGGCAACACCACCGAAGTCACGATTGTGCACGGTGCCACAACTATCGCCCATTCTGGGCGCTTGATCACTGCCACCGCAGTCGCCCACGCCAACACCGCTGCTGGCACTAGCCGCACATCGAGCCCAGCACGAGCGCGCAGGTCAGACGGTGGCGACATCGCGCAGAGCCTCTACCTTCGCCGGGCCGATTCCCGGAACCTCCTCAAGTGCGTCGATACTCGCAAAAGGCCCGTTCTTTTCCCGAAAGTCGATGATTTTGGTCGCCGTTGCGGGTCCGATTCCGGGCAATTCCTCCAACTGAGTGGAGGTGGCGGTGTTGAGGTTGATCTTTCCACCCGCACCGGAAGTACCGCCAGAACCAGGCACACCGGATTTACCGCCAGAACCTCCAGAACCGCCAGAAGCATCGGCCCCACCCTCCGCCGTCCCTGCTGGCAACGCCTCTGTCCCGACCACAATCTGTTGACCATCAACCAACGGCGCCGCCAGGTTCACACTGGCAGGATTAGCCTCCGGCAAAAGCCCACCCGCACGCTCAATTGCCTCCACCACTCGCGCGCCCGCTGGCACCTCCACCACGCCTGGATTCACGACCAACCCCACCACCGACACAATCAACGGCCCCGCCTGTGCCTGAGCGTTAGTCTCCTTCCCCGGACCGCCCGGCGTCTCCGCTGAGGTTTCGGTCGTCTCCGGTGTCGTCCCCGCGACAGCCGCGTCCTGCACCGCAGGCATCTCTACCTGCGGCGACGACGGCCATACCACCGCCGCAATTGCTCCCAGGGCCAACACCGCAATCACAATGCACGCGGCCATCGCCACCCGCGGCGTCACCACCGCCCGGCGCACGGAAAAGTCCACCGCCATGCGCTTGTCTTGATCAATCGGTTCCAGGTAGTCCGCCAGCCGATTCCGCAAATTCGTCACGATGCGCACACTAGCGCCCCGCCCCACATCGCACTCCCGCGAAAGCACCTGTCGAAGCGTCATCTGTGGATAAAAAATGACCTGTGGAGGTTATCCACAGGTCACATCATCTGCTCAGTTCAGCCGCTATTTCTTCTTCTCATCGCCGTCATCATCACGCTTGTCGCTTGACGACGACTCCTGCGATTTCTCCCCTTCGGTGCCAAATACAGCTCCCTCGGGATCGGACTTATCGCGCAGCGCCAAATCAGAGATAGCCTTCGCCAGACGCTCAGCTTTATCCAGGGCTGCTTGGCGGTTCTCACTCCACGTCGGCAATTTAGAAACCGCCGTGGTGAAAAGCGGAATTCCCTGTTCATTAGTCACGACTGTGCGACGGATACGCTTATTGCGGTTGCGACTAGCAGCCGGATTTTCAACTGCCTTCACCGCAGCCTGATCGGTGATCGGCTCACCTGAGTCCGTGGTGCCAGCGTTTTCAGCCAAACCATCCGTGTCAGCAGAGTCACCGGAATTGCCTATGCTCCCGGAATCATCTTCCACTGCGTCGGTGACCTCAGCTCCAACAGCAGCCGCGTCACCCTCCTCCACACTGTGGAGCAGCGCTGTCACACCCATCTCTGCTTCAAAATCCATGGCACCCGAATCAATCGAGCCACCGGAAACCATGCCAACTGCATAGGCTCCCTGCCCGACATGAGCAGCAAGCGACTCCGGCAAATCCAGGATTCTAAACCGGGTATCGTCGGGTAGCTCTTCGGCAAGCATGGCCTGGAGCTCGTGGACGTCGTCAAGCGCGTCGGAATGATGCAGCAATACTGCAGGCGGACGGTTCGCCGATGACGCAGACCGCACCATCTTCGTGGCAAAATCCACCATCCGCTGCTTGACCTTCGCTTCTGTACGGCACTTGGCGACCAGTGCCAGTGAGCCATCTTTAATGCCGACGATGGGTTTGATAGCGAGAGCAGTAGAGAGCATCGCTTGGCCAGCGGAGATGCGACCGCCACGGCGCAGTGAATCAAGCTTTGGTACGAACAACCAGAGTCGATAGCGCTGCAGCACATCACGGGCGACATCAGCAACCTCATCACGACTAGCCCCTGCTCTTGCGGCCTTGGCTGCAGCGATGGCAGCGGCACCGACTCCAGCTCCTACGGTGTCGGTGTCGATAACGGTCACGCGGTCCAGCGCACCGGCAGCTGTGACAGCGTTCGACCAGGTCGCGGACATTCCCTTGCCAAGATGCAGGGCAACAACGCCAGCGTCAGAGCCATCCTGGTTGGAGCGTTCCAGCGCACGCGCATATGCGGCGCACAGTTTCAGCGGACTGACTGCCGATGTGGTGACGGCGTCTTCATTGATGTCATGGTCGATGGGAACCACGGTGATATCGAGCTTGCGGGCAACCTCGGGCATCAGACACGCGGTGTCATCGACAACAATGCGAACGCGACCGTCACCGGGCATGGCGGCCTCCTGAAGAGGCAGAAACCTGCGACTCCCGCGCGCGAACCTTCGCATTAAAAGCATTCAGGTACCAAGAGGTCTCACCATTGACGCGCGTGCGTTGCTCCATTTCAACCCACGCAGTGTTGCCCAGGCCGTTAAACGTGCTGAAATAGTCGCGCGGCAGCTGCAGCAGGGCTGCGGTAGCGGCAGCAATGGCACCACCGTGGGACACGAGCACAAAGGTGTCCGACTCCCAATCGGGGTTAGCTGCTAGCTCAGCAATGACTGCCAGCACTCGGTTGGAGACCTCAAAGCGGGTCTCGCCGCCCTTGGGTGCCCAGTTGAGGTTATGACGCCAGTGGTCACGCATACCGGGAAACGCGGAGTCAATCTCGTCGTAGGTGCGCTCTTGCCATTCACCGAGGTTGGTCTCACGCAGGCGCTTATCAAAACTCAACTCTGCGCCGGTGGCCTCAGCTAGCGCGCGGGCGGTGTCAGCTGCCCGGGTCAGGTCGGAGGACACGATTTTTGTGATTCGCGGTTCAGCCTCCGCCAGGTACTGCGCCGCAGTACGGGCTTGCTCGCGGCCAACGTCGGAAAGCTGCGTGTCCAGCTGTCCTTGAATGCGGCCGGTAGCGTTATACGACGTCTGCCCGTGCCGCAGCATAATCAGGCGACGTCGAGCGGCAACATGTGCCTCGCGTGAGCCCGCCACAGTTAAAACTCGTCCGTGTCCGGGTTTTCGGCAGCCAGCGGAATCTCGTCGATGGAACGAGCATTGCGGGCGGAATCTTCGCCGTCTTCGTTGCTCGGCTGCTCGACGCCTTCGACCTCGATGCGCGGGCAATCGCGCCACAGTCGATCCAGGCCGTAGAAGTCGCGTTCTTCACTGCGGAAGACATGCACGACGATGTCACCGTAATCCAGCAGCGCCCAACGTCCCTCACGGACACCTTCGCGGCGAACCGGCTTTGCGCCGAGGTCACGCAGATCGTCCTCAATTTCGTCGACGATTGCGGCAACCAGACGCTCATTGTCAGCACTGACCAGGACGAATGCGTCCGTAATCACCACTGGGCCAGAGACATCGAGAACAACGACGTCCTCACCCTTTTTGCTATTGGCGGCCTTCGCCGCGGCGGTCGCCAGCTCAATGGCGCGTGGTTGTGCAGTCACGAAAGACTTCAGCTCCTTGTGATTAAAAAAGTCGTGAAAAACAGCGTTTGTACTTGTAACTTACCGCCTCAGCGGGATTTTGCTAACTTTCAGTCGTCGGTATCGGACTTCGCATCCACCGACGCCGCATCCTCGGAGGTCGAGTTCACCGATGCGGGGCCCACAGAACCAACCGTGCCCTCAGCAGACTGGTACAGACCCCGCTTAGCGATGTACTGGACCACACCATCCGGCACCAAGTACCACACAGGGCGTCCTGCCTCCGCCCGCTCTCGACAGTCTGTGGAAGAAATAGCCATCGCGGGAATCTCGATGAGGTGTAACCGCGAGGCGTCGATTCCCTCCAGGTCCTCTGCACGCAGGTGAACTCCTGGGCGAGTGACGCCGACGAACGTTGCTGCGTCGAACATCTCCTCCCAGTCCCGCCACGTCATAATCTTCTGCAGCGCATCGGCACCGGTAATGAAGAACAGATCCGCATTGGGATAGATGACCTTCAAATCCCGCAGCGTATCGACGGTATAGGTCGCACCCGGCCGGTCAATATCAACCCGCGAGACCGAAAACTGCGGGTTTGACGCGGTGGCAATGACCGTCATCAGATAGCGATCTTCGCTGTGAGAGACCTTTCGGCCGCGCTTTTGCCACGGTTCACCCGTAGGCACGAAAAGCACAAAGTCGAGGTCAAAACGGTCTGCCACCTCGCTGGCGGCAACCAGGTGACCATTGTGGATGGGGTCAAAAGTGCCACCCATTACGCCAATGCGCTGCCGGGGCGCTTCCGCCGACTTTGCTGTCAACGCGGCGTGTACCCGCGACCGCACACTTTTCCTGCGCTTAATCATGACTGGCACTTTACCTGGGCACTACGGACGGGTCTGTCCACGACCAGCCAGAACCCACTTGCTGCTGGTCAACTCCGGCAGCCCCATCGGGCCACGGGCGTGCAGCTTCTGAGTGGAAATACCAATCTCTGCGCCGAAACCATACTGCTCACCATCGGTGAACGCAGTGGAGGCATTGACGCTGACGGCGGCAGCATCAACACGGTCGACGAACTCCTGGCACACTCCCCAGTCACGTGCAGAGATAGCTTCCGTGTGTCCCGAGGAGTACTCAGTGATGTGATCAGTTGCGGCCACAACACCGTCGACGATGCGCGCGGCAATGTCTAGCGAGAGGTACTCATCCGACCAGTCTTCCGCCGTCGCAGGAATGACCTCACCAGTCCACCCAGAGGCCGCCAGATTATCGACATCGCCGTGGACCGCAACCCCCGCGTCGGCAAGCGCGTCCAAAATGCGGACCTGGTCCTGCGCGGACAGCGCCGAGTCGATGAGAACCGTTTCGGTGGCGTTACAGACGCTCGGACGGCGGGTCTTGCCGTTAATCATCAGCGCAATCGCCTCGTCGATATCGGCGGAGGCATCGATGTAGATGTGGCAGTTGCCAGTACCGGTCTCAATGGTCGGCACCGTTGCCTTCGTCACAACGGCCTCAATCAGACCGGCACCGCCGCGCGGAATCACCACGTCAACCAGGCCACGAGCAGTGATGAGATCCTGCACTGAATCGTGGGTCTCACACGGCAACAGCTGGACAAGGTCCTCCGGCGCATCGTGGTTGGCCAGCACCTCACGCAAAACCGCGACCAGCTGCGTGTTGGAGTGGACGGCGGACTTGGAGCCGCGCAGCAAGGCCACGTTGCCCGACTTCAGCGCCAGACCAAACGCATCGACAGTAACGTTCGGGCGAGCCTCGTAGACCATGCCCATCACACCCAGCGGAACGCTGACCTGGGAGAGCTTAATGCCGTTGGGAAGAGTGCTTCCACGCAGCACCTCGCCTACCGGATCCGGCAGTGCCGCAACCTGACGAAGCCCACCGGCAATACCCTCAACACGATCGGCGTCAAGACGCAGGCGATCCAGCAGGGAGTCACTAAAACCACGGGCCTTACCGGCCTCGATATCCTTGGCGTTGGCCACCAGAATCTCTTCAGTACGGGCAACCAGCGCATCTGCGGCGGCCAGCAGGAGCTCGTTCTTGCGTGCCGACGTAAAGCGAGCCAGCTCTCCCGCGACAGCCTTGGCATGCTGTGCCTTTTCTAAAACCTCGGCGCGCTCGGCAGCACGCTCCGGGCTAAGAGCCGAATCCTCGGCAATGCCCTGTTGATTGGTGTTAGCAGTTTCGTTCGTTTGAGCAGTCATGCCTATCAGCATAACTAGAGCGAGACATCATTTGAAGGAATTAGCTCAGCAACCCAAGGAAAGATGTAATTCATCAACAGCAGGAACACGATGACGGCAATCACGATGGTGATAATCGCTTTCACCCACCACGGCCCCGGTAGGGATCGCCAAAAAGCTGCGTACATCTAGTTGACCTCCTTGGTCTCAACACCGGCGAGAACCGCGTGAATAATGAGACGATGAGTGTTATCCCACTGCGGATGGCAGGTAGTCAGCGTAAGTAGAGTAGCGTCATCGACCGGATTGAGAACATCGGCGCGGTCCGGAGTAACAATGTGCTGGCCAGGAATCTCGGGAACGTTAGTTCCTTCTGGCACACAGTCGAAGCTTTCCCCTGCGCCAGCCATACCGTCGACCGGCAATACCTTGTAGCGGTAAATAGCATCACGCGTCTCTACAGTGATGTCATCGCACGTCTGCAGGCGGTCAATGTTGTCAAAGGGAGCTCCGTGGCCGTCACGGTGAGCGGCGTAAGAGCTGTTGCCCACCTGCCCCGGAAGGGCTGTGCCCGGATAATGGCCGGGGCCACCGCGCAAAACTTCCTGGGAGACACCTTCAAATACGACAAAATCGCTAAAACCGGCCTTAGGAGCCGAAATCAGCGCCACCGCCGAGCCAGGCACCCAGGAGCCCTCAACAACTGGCTCCGTGCCTTCTGGCGCCGGAGCTGGGGCCGACGCCGGCGCGGACCATACCTGCTGCAGCTCATCACGAGCCTGCTGCTGAGCTTTCCCGGTCTCAAGACCAGACCAGTACAGCAGATAAAAGGCGAAGAGCGCCACCAGCACTCCAGCTGTCAAGAGCAACTCGCCGATGACGCCAATAATTTTCGATAACACACTTAGGATTATGCCCGAAAGCTCCTCATCCAGGCAGCCCGCACTCGGCCACTCATCCCCCAGGCACTCCGCACTCGGCCAGTCTTTGCCGAGGCACCTCTATCCGGGCGCGCCCAGGTGTGTGTCTTTAAGCGCTGCACCTCTCAGCGCAACACCCTCCTAAGCGCGGGAAGCGAAATCCGACAGGTAGTCGGCATGGACGACAGGCTTCTGCATGTCATTCGGCAATTCCTCGGTGTGGTAGCCGATCATGCCTAGCAGTTCCTCGGAGTCATAATTGACCTCGCCGCGCCCGATGACCTCACCACCAGGACCGATTAGATCGACGATGTCGCCGGCAGAGAACTCACCGTCAACCGAGGTAATGCCGACCGGGAGCAGCGACTTACGCATGCGGGTCACGGCATCCACTGCACCGGCGTCCAGGCGAAGCAGTCCCGAGCTGTCCGCTGCGTAGAGCATCCAGAACTTCCAGGCGCTCAGGCGGTTATCCTTCGCGGCGAAAGCGGTTCCCACATCTGCTTGGTCCAGTGCTCGCTCAATGTTGGACGCCGAAGTCAGCAACACCGGCACCCCGGCACGCGAAGCCAGGCGTGCGGCAGACACCTTCGAGGCCATTCCACCGGTGCCCAGTGCACCACCGTCACCGGCGATAACACCACGCAAGTCGTTACCGCTGCGCACCTCCGGCACAAAGGTTGCACCGGGATCGGCCGGGTTGCGGTCGTAGAGGCCGTCGACGTCGGAAAGCAGAATCAATGCATCGCAGTACGCCAGGTGACTGACCAGCGCGGCGAGGCGGTCGTTGTCGCCGAAGCGGAACTCCGAAGTCGCGACCGTATCGTTTTCGTTGACAATTGGCACCGCGCCCAGCTGACGCAGGCGGTCGATAGTGCGCTGGGCGTTGCGAGCACGCGAACGCACACCCGCATCGTCCGAGGTCAAAAGCACCTGTGCAGAAGTGCGACCATAGCGCAGGAAAGAGCGTCCCCATTCCTGTGCCAGGCGCACCTGCCCCACAGCTGCAGCCGCCTGCTTGGTCGCCAAATCAGTGGGACGCGAAGTCAGCCCCAGCGGCCCCATTCCGGATGCCACTGCGCCGGAGGACACAACGATGACATCGCTAATGCCCATACGCTTCTCCAAAGCATCGGCGATGAAGTCGATGCGCTCGGGATCGGTACGACCGTCAGATCCGGTCAACGAGGAAGAACCAATCTTCACCACGACACGCTTCGCGGTCCGAATTGCCTCACGAGTCTCGGAATCGAAACCGCCCTTGGTTCCCGGAGATAAATTCTCAGTCGCCTTTTCAATCTCAGCGACGGTGGACTCGGGATTGTCGTGAAGCAGCTCGTCGACCTCCTCACGGGAAATCGGCGCGTCCGATTCAGACTTCGGCGCGGTAGCTACCGGGGCATCTAATGCATCTGCTCCAGTGACATCAACATCGTTGGCAACGGTGTCGGAAGGGATAACTGACTCACTCATTTCACTGATGGAAAACATGACGGTCTCATTTAATTCTGACCATATAATTGTTTAAACAATCAATGGCAAAATGCAAATTTGAAGTCTTCGCTTGCCGACGACGCTGTCGCCCGCGCCTATGAATACCGGTCGCGAATAGCCTCTTCACCATCTCCGAAATCGTACTCGTCAATCAGACCACGGCGGGCCTGCGATGCACGCTTACGCTGCTCGGCGCTGGTGCGTTCGTTGACATAGAGACGATCGTCGGTACCACGGCCACTCGGCACGAAGTCATCGGTGCCCGCGACCTGCTGCGGGTACCACTCGAAGGTGAGATAGGAAATAGTCACCGGGCAGCCAACTGTTGCCCCAGCCTTTGCCAGGGCATCTTCTACACCAAGCTTGGCCAGGCGGTCAGCCAAGTAGCCGACTGCCTCGTCGTTTTCGAAGTCCGTCTGGTTAATCCAGCGCTCCGGCTTACGGCCACGCACAATGAACCCGTCTGGGGTATTCGGATCGCGCTCGATGGTGAAGTCCGCGCCTTCGCGCTTCTTGCCACGCACCCCTTCCGGACGGATGACCGCACGGGGCTCCTGCTCTGTTGGCAACGGATGCGCCTTGCGGTAGGCGGCAATCTGATCCTTCAGGCCGTAGGTCAGCTCCTTGAGCCCCTCATGTGTCACCGTGGAGATCTCATAAATTGGCCAGCCGAACTTCTCCAGTTCCTCGCGCTGCATGTCAATCATTTCGCGAGCATCGGGCAGGTCAATCTTGTTTAGCACGATGACGCGCGGACGCTCTGCGAGATCCCCAAGCCCCACGTCGGCCTTCAGCACCGACTGGTAGTTGGCGAGTTCCGTCTCCAACGCCTTGATGTCAGAGACCGGATCGCGGTCGCCCTCCAGAGCAGCAGCGTCCACCACATGCACCAGCACAGCACAGCGCTCAATGTGACGCAGGAAGTCCAACCCAAGACCACGGCCTTCAGAAGCCCCCGGGATAAGACCCGGCACATCTGCGATGGTGAACGACTCGTAGCCAACGTTGACTACACCCAGGTTCGGCTGCAGCGTGGTAAATGGGTAGTCACCAATCTTCGGCTTAGCAGCGCTCAAGGTGCTGACCAGCGAGGACTTTCCGGCCGACGGGAAGCCCACCAGTCCAACGTCTGCCATGGATTTGAGCTCCAAGACAAGATCCTTAGCCTCACCCGGCTCACCGAGGAGCGCGAAGCCCGGCGCACGGCGGTTCTTGTTTGCCAGCGCTGCGTTGCCCAGGCCACCGTAACCGCCCTCAGCGGCAATGAAGCGGGCGCCCTTACCGGTCATGTCCGCCAGCACTTCCCCATCCTCGGTCATCACAACCGTGCCCTCCGGCACTCCGAGAACCAGGTCCTCACCACGAGCGCCGTTGCGGTGATCGCCAGCGCCCGGCTTACCGTTGGCAGCCTTGATATGGGGGTGGAAGTGGAAGTCCATCAGAGTGTGGATCTGGGGGTCTACCACAAGCACAATGTCGCCACCGTGGCCGCCGTTACCGCCGTCGGGACCGCCGAGCGGCTTGAACTTTTCACGCAGCACCGAGTTACAGCCGTGACCGCCGTCGCCGGCCTGCAAATGCAGCACGACACGATCTACAAAACGAGACATAAAATCACACACACTTCCGAGCGGAGAGCCATCTTCTAGTGCCTGGAGTAATGCCCTAATTTAAGCGAGCCGACGGGCAGAAGTCTAGGCGGTAACAAAACGCTGCCTCGCAACCTAACGGCGCGAAACAGGACATAAACAACAAAAGAGCCGATTACCTTTCGCAGTGGGAAAGGAATCGGCTCTTCTGCAAGGCAGTTAAACCTGCCTCAAATTCAACGTTGCAGTAATCCTAGGCGGACAACCGAAGGTTGTTCTTAGGAGTTGTTCTCAACGATGCTGACAATGCGGCGGTTGCGGCGGGTACCGAACTCGACTGCGCCTGCCTTCAGAGCGAAGAGAGTGTCGTCGCCGCCACGGCCAACGTTCTCACCCGGGTGGAACGAGGTACCGCGCTGACGAACGAGAATCTCGCCTGCCTTAACCTGCTGGCCGCCGAAGCGCTTCACGCCGAGGCGCTTAGCTTCGGAGTCGCGGCCGTTGCTGGTGCTGGATGCACCCTTCTTAGTAGCCATGATTTTCTCCTAGGGAAAAGCTAATTGGAATTTCGGCGGTTTACTTGGAGACGCCGGTGATCTTCAGAACAGTGAGCGGCTGACGGTGGCCGTAGCGGCGCTTGTAGCCAGTCTTGTTCTTGTAGTGCATGCCGCGGATCTTCGGGCCCTTGGCGGCCTCGACGATCTCTGCGTTAACGGTAACGTTGGCAAGCTTGTCGGCATCCGCAATGACATCTGCGCCATCGACGAGCAGAACCGGGGTGAGAGCCACGGACGAACCCGGCTCACCCTCGATCTTCTCGACCTTGACGAGGTCACCTTCGGCAACCTTGTACTGCTTGCCGCCGGTCTTGACGATCGCGTACATAGGAGGGCTACCCCTTTATCTGAGAAACTCGACTCAAGGAATCTTTGTAATTCCTTGACTGGACAATGGAATTGCGATTAGTTGCGTGTGCAGAACACTTCAGGGACATACCCGAAAGCCAAATCCGAGTAGATTTCCCCGCTCCGGCCGTTTCCTTACCGCCAGCGCCTCAAGCACCAGTGGGCATGACCAGATACGCCTACTAATCAGCGACTGGTCAAGAGTAGCGAAAAATCCCCCTAAATTACAAACTGCCCGAGTAAGACCCTGTCCCCTATTGGTTTTCACGGTCTTCTCGGGCAGTTTCCGAAGCCACTTTCCACTCCCTGCTTTAGGGAACGAAAAACACCCTCCTATCTGGCCTTACTCTAGATGTTTAATACCTAGTTCCGGCCGCTTCGGCGCACCGCACGACGCACTCGGCGGCGACGATTGGCCGGTTTCGTCTGCGGCGCCGCAGCACCGCGATTAGCCTGCTTCTGCTCTGGCTTAGTAGCGCGGTTTGAAGCGCCCTGTCGCTGCTTCGGCGCAGTCGCTCCGGTATCGCTTTGCGACGAGACCCTGCGCACCGCCCGACGGCGATTACGGCGAGCTCCCGTGCCCTGGACCGCTAACACTTCAACCCGCGACTTGCCCGAGCGACGGCCACCGCCGCTGCGGTTGCTGTCATCGTGGTTGTCTTTCGCACGATCTCCGCCCTTGCCGCCTTCAGCGCCCGCCTTTGGCTTAGTGGACTCGAAGTCCTCGCGACGCGGTGCGCGATCCGAGCGGGAGTTACCGCGAGTCGGACGACGACGGCGTGGGGAACGCTCGAACGCCTCCTTGGCCTCCTCATAGGTCTGGGACTCCGCGGCCGCAGCCTTACCGGCCTTGTTAGCGTTACCGCCCTTGTCATCCTCGGCTGGCTCCCGCACATCTGTAGTGGAAGCTGCCTGGGACCCGGCCTGAGGCGCAGTGGTCTCATCCACAGCCGTACGGCGAACAGCGCGACGACGGCGACGTCGAGCACTGGCGCTGCTGGAGCGCTCAGCGTCGCCACGGCCTCCACGGCCGCCACCGTTATCGGCGCGCTCGGCACGCTCTGCACGGCTCGGGCGCTGCGAACGCTTGCGACGATCGCCATGTTCTTCGTCGCGGTCATCAGCGTCGCGTGCAGCCGAATCAACGGCGACATGCTCCGCTACCCGGCGACGCGTAGCCCGACGGCGGCGGCGCTGCCCCTCCTGCGGCATGTAACGGTCATCCGATGGCTCTTCCGGATCCTTCTCACGGGCTTCCGCAACAGCTGCGGCTGCCAGAGCAGCCAGGTCATCGGAGCCCTCCGAACGCTCGTTGCGCTCATCACGCTCGCGGCGCTCCTGACGGCCATTGCCGTCCTGTCGCTGCTCATCGTTTCGGCCCTGGCTCTTACGAACCCGGCGACGACGCGGTGGCTTCGGCTCATCGTTCCCAGAAGAGACAATGACCGCTTCGACAGCAGCTGCGACACGCTTGTCGGCTGCGTCCTTATCGCGCTGGTTGGTCTCCGAGTCGTCGTCAAGCGTTGCCTTAGAAGATCCTGCCTGGTCGCCCTGATTGCGGTGCATGGCCAGCGCGGCCGGGTGGTTGGCCGGATTGTGCTCCGCGCGCGACTTGTTGCGGCGCTTGGACTTACCCTGCTCTTCGTTGCGACGACCGTTCTTGTGACCACGGCCCTGATTGTCCTGCTCGACCGGGTCGATGTGGATAATCAGACCACGGCCATTACAGCAGCTACACGGCGTGGAGAAGGTCTCCAGCAGGCCTGTGCCCAGACGCTTGCGCGTCATCTGAACGAGGCCGAGCGAGGTCACCTCGGAGACCTCGTGACGCGAGCGGTCGCGGCCGAGCGCCTCCTTCAGACGGCGCAGCACCAAATCTTGGTTTTCCGGCAGCACCATGTCGATGAAGTCGACGACGATCATGCCGCCCAGATCGCGCAGACGCATCTGGCGGACGATTTCCTCAGCGGCCTCCAGGTTGTTGCGAGTGACCGTCTCTTCCAGGTTTCCACCGGCGCCGGTGAACTTCCCGGTGTTGACGTCGATGACCGTCATGGCCTCGGTGCGGTCGATGACCAGCGTGCCGCCCGAAGGCAGCCAGACCTTGCGATCGAGTGCCTTGGCCAGCTGCTCATCGATGCGGAAGTGCTCGAAGACATCAGCGCCGCCGTGCTCCTTGGCGAAGTAGCGCTGCAGACGCGGCTCCAGCTCCGGTGCCAGGTCGCCGATGTAGTCTGTCACTGTGTTCCACGGACGGTCGCCCTCCACCACAAGACGCGAGAAGTCCTCGTTGAAGACGTCGCGGACGACCTTGACCAGCATGTCCGGCTCTTCGTACAGCGCAATCGGCTTTGCCCCGCGCTTCGCCTTCGCCGCCTCGGAGGCTTCCCAGATTTCCTGCCACTGCGATTCCAGGCGCTTAATGTCGGCTTCGATGGCCTCCTTGGACACGCCCTCGGCCGCGGTGCGAATAATCGTGCCCGAGCCCTCGGGCGTAACCTCGCTCAGAATCGACTTCAGGCGCTTGCGCTCCGGCTCCGGCAGCTTGCGGGAAATACCCGCGCTCCGGCCGCCCGGCACGTACACCAGGAATCGACCAGCCATCGAAATGTGAGTGGTCAGACGCGCGCCCTTGTGACCAATCGGGTCCTTGGACACCTGCACCAGAATCTGGTCGCCGGCCTTCAGCGCGTGTTCAATCTTGCGCGAACGCGACTTCGTGCCCAGCAGCTTCCAGTTCAGGTCACCTACGTAAATGACACCGTTGCGGTCGGTTCCGATATCAATGAACGCCGCTTCCATGCTGGGCAGGACGTTCTGCACGCGACCGAGGTAGATATTGCCAATCTGCGTGGTCTGCGTGTCAGAGGTAACGAAGTGCTCGACCAACAGGTCATCTTCCAGCACACCAACCTCAGTAACAATGCCCGAGTGGTCATGGCGCTTGCGCTCACGCACCACCATCGTGCGCTCCACCGACTCACGGCGAGCCAGGAACTCAGCCTCCGAGATCACGTGGCGCTTGCGCGATTCCTCACGACGCTCGATACGGCGACGGCGCTGCGCCTCCAGGCGAGTCGAGCCCTTAATCGCCTGCGGCTCTTCGACCTCCTCGCGGGTTTCCTCTTCCTCCCGCTCGGTGTTCTCAGCGGTGTTTTCCGCCTGCTGAGCATCATCACTGCGACGCCCACGTCCACGACGGCGACGGCGCGGCCGCGGCTGACGCTCCGTTTCGCTTGACGACGAGCCGTCCTGCCCCTCCCCCGCGTTGTCATCGGAATCCTGGTTGGAGGCACCGCTGTCAGCCGAAGCTGCATCCTCGGTGGCCGAATTCTTGGCCGTGGCCGGGACAGCCTGCGGAGCCAGGAAGATAGGCGCAAACGCGGTCTGCTCTTCCGCAACCGGCGGCTCCGGGACTACCGGCGGCTCGATGTCCTGCAGGGCTTTGCCCTGAGTTGCCTGTGTATCCTGCGGTTCTTGCGCTTCCTGAGTTTCCCGAGTTTCCTCTGCCACTGGAGCGCTGGTCGTGCGGACCGCACGGCAAACTCGGCGACCACGACGTGTGGTCACTGCAGCGCTCTTTGCAGCAGGTGCTTCGGCGGACGCTTCCTCAGCGGAAGTTTTCTCAGCGGTCTCGGCTAGGGTGTCGGCAGCATTCTTATCGGCAGCCTTCTTATCTGCAGCCTTCTTCGATGACGACTGAACTACAGCCTCAACCGCTTCCTCGACGACCGAGTTCGAGTCCTTCTGCTCGTCCTTCGCTGCGGTTTCTTCCGGAGCTCCAGCGGTCTTCTTCACAGCCCGCTTACGCGTTGCCCGCTTCTTAGTCGTGCTCTTCTTCTCGTCGCTCTGCTTCTCTTCAGCCTGCTTCTCTGCGCTCTGCTTTGCCGAGGATTTTTTAGCCGAGGCCTTCTTGGTGTCCTTCTTCTCGGTCACTTCCTCAGCACGCGCTGCGTCCGACTCCGCTTCGCTCTGAGCTGCCTTCTGGTCGGCCTTCTTTTCTGCCTTCGGCGCAGCCTTCTTTGTGGCCTTCTTCGCAGCCGACTTCTTGCTGCTCTTCTTAGCAGCTGTTTTCTTCTCGGACTTAGCTGCGGTTTGCTCGTCCGACTTCTCATCCGCCGCGTTCGGGTTATCTGCCGACTGTTTTTCCTTCGCGGCCGGCTCTTCGTCGGTTGGCTTGGTCGCAGCGGATCCGTCGTTAAGCGAGGCATCCTCTGGATGCTCGCCGATGAAATTCAGCACCGCGTCGAGCTGATTTTGATTAATGGTGGACGCAGCGGACTTTACGACAATCCCCGCGTGCCCCAGTGCTTCGATGGTTTCCTTCGAGGTCAACCCCAAGCTCTTGGCCAGGTGGTGGACTCGAGTTTTCAGAGCCGCTGACTCACGATCAAATTCGCGTGCCTTAGCGACAACATCCTGGCTGAAATTTGCCACTGTATTTGTTTCTCCTTGACACCCCACCACGCAAAACCCGACAACAGGAAGCGCACTCTTTGTCATTCCATGTGCGCCTACATCCGTTGTGGCCTTGGAACCCAGGCGGAGCAACGATGTTGCGACAGCCACTTCATTTGCGCCATATGCGCAGATAGAGGGCCGAAAACGATGAACAATTATGAAAGTCTTATTGGCAGGCCTTCCGGCTGACTCGGGGATTCAGCGATCACATGCGGAATATTTCATCCGCCGGAGCGAACTCCCGGGCACTACTGCTGCTGTCTATTGTCGCACATATCGAGCAGGTGGCGCGCACCGACATTGGCGGCGGCGGGCCAATGCGAGTTACTGACTGCGTTTATGACAAAAATGGCCTGAAAAATGGCCGGTAGTGTCATAAACTCGCACAGTTTCACATTTGCAGCCCGCGCCCGCATTCACACGTGCAGCCCGCTGAAGGGCCGCCCCACGGTCGTCGACAAGCAAAAAGCGCCGAACCGGCAAACAATTTGCTTGCTCGGTTCGGCGCCAGTTCAACGCTTACGGGTCAATGCTGAACCGTCAACGCTTAGAGGTTCGGGAACCAAATACCAATCTCGCGCTCAGCGGATTCCGGAGAATCGGAACCGTGAACAACGTTGTTAGCAACCTCAAGTGCGAAGTCACCGCGGATGGAGCCCGGGGTTGCGGCCTCAACCGGGTTGGTGCCGCCAGCGAGCTGACGCCAAGCAGCGATTGCGTTCGGGCCCTCGATAACACCAGCGACCAGCGGTGCAGAGGTGATGAAATCAACCAGCTCACCAAAGAACGGCTTATCGACGTGCTCTGCGTAGTGCTCCTTTGCAGTTGCCTCGTCAGCAACACGGAGGTCAAGCGCGACCAGCTTCAGGCCCTTGCGCTCGATGCGGGAGATAACTTCGCCGACCAGACCGCGGGAAACGCCGTCCGGCTTGATCAGAATAAGAGTACGTTCAGTCATGGTGAGCATCATACTATGACAAACCCCGCTGCACCGGAGTGGTGGTGCAGCGGGGTGAAATATGCAGCGTACCCAGCGCAACTACGAGCGCTGGAGATTTACGAGTGCTGAGTGGTCAGCAGACCGCGCTCCATACGCTGGATGAGGTTCTTCCGCAGGTGCAGAATGTAGGCCCATACTAGTGCGAAGAAGATACCCACCACGCCCATCGACACGTGTGTGAAGATAGCCAGCACACCAAAGACCTGCAGCACAATGTTGGCCTTCAGCGCCCAGGGCTGCTTCTGCAGGAAAGCCATCGCAATCAGAGCCAGGCCCAGGATGGTGATGTACGTAACCGAGAAGGTCTGGTTGATCTGCCCGTCGGGAATGCGCGTGACCACAGTCAGACCAAGCAGCACCGAGATAGCCTGCATAATCAGCGTGCCGGACATAACACCGCGCAGACCCTTCAGCGGGTCCTTAGCCGGATCGTGTCCCGCACCGAGCGGGCCATACTTGCCGCCCTCACTCAGGTCACGCCCCTCGCGGTAGGCACGCAGGGCCTCGCGGTCGGCAGCGGTGTAATCCTCCGCGCCATTGCCCTGTGGCTGGCTCGCCTGAGATTCACTCATTGCGGGTCCTTTCCAAATAGTGTCCGGGCCTCGCCCGCGGTAACAACAGATCCAGTGACGATCACACCGGAACCAGAGACGATACCGTCTCCGGTGTCAGTTTCCTCAGCTAGCGCGACAGCTAGCTCAACGGCGGACGGCAGAGTTGGCACGCGATGCACGCGCTCCTCGCCGAAAATCTCCTCCGCAAGGTCAGCCAGGTCGTCGTAGTGCAGCGCACGCGGCGAGGTGTTCTGAGTAATAACTACTTCTTCAAAGTACGGCTCCAGCTCCACCAGTAGCCCACGAGCATCCTTCTCCCCCAACACCGACAGCACACCGATGACACGACGGAAGTCGAACTCAGCGGAGAGCGCCGTGCGTAGCGCACGGGCACCGTGAGGATTGTGGGCGGCATCGATGAACACCGTCGGGGTCGAACGCACGCGCTCCAGGCGGCCGGGCGATGCGACCGTCGCAAAGCCTTCGCGAACCGCATCAATGTTGAGCGGACGTCCCGGACCTGCGCCGAAGAACGCCTCCACCGCGGCCAGTGCTGTGGCGGCGTTGCGCGCCTGATGCGGACCGTGCAGTGGCAGATGGATGTCGTCATACTCGCCGGCCAGGCCCTTGAGCGTCAGGTTCTGCCCACCGACCGCCAGCTGATGGCTGACGACGCCATACTCAACCCCAGCACGGGCGACCGAGGCATCCATTTCCACGGCACGGCGCAAAACGACGTCCATTGCTTCCGGTTCCTGCTCGCCAACAATGGCGACATTGTCCGGTGGTGTGAGCAGGTCGTCCTTGTTCCACCGCGACTTGATGATGCCGGCCTTCTCAGCAGCGATTTCAGCCAGGGTATCGCCGAGGTACTCCGTGTGATCAAGACCAATCGGGCAGATGACGGCCACGTCGGCCTCCACCACATTGGTCGCATCCCATGTGCCGCCCATACCGACTTCCACCACGGCGACATCGACAGGAGCGTCGGCGAAGGCAGCGTAGGCCATGGCCGTGAGGACCTCGAACTTGCTCATCTGCGGGCCGCCCTTTTCGGCGGACTTGGCGTCAACCATTTCCACGTAGGGCTGAATCTCGCGCCAGATGCGCACGTAGTCGCGTGGATGGATGGGCTGGCCATCAATGGCGATGCGCTCGGTAACCAGCTGCAGATGCGGACTGGTGGTGCGGCCAGTGCGACGACCGAGAGCTCGCACCAGCGACTCAATCATGCGAACAGTGGAAGTCTTGCCATTAGTGCCGGCAACGTGAATCACCGGAGTGGCACGCTCGGGATGGCCGAGGATGTCCATCAGCATCTCGATCCGCTCGAGCGATGGGTCAATCTTGGTCTCCGGCCAGCGCTGATCCAGCTCGGCTTCCACCTCTGCGAGCTCGCGCAGCTCCTCGGCGGTGGCCTCCAGCGGAGCCGGCTCGTTGACTGGGCGGTCCACATCGACCGGCAGGCTCAGGCCTTCCTCGGACACGGAGACCTCACCGAGGCGCATGTCATCGGGCATGCGGTCATCGGCCATCACACCGGCGATTTCGCGGGGCTCAAGGTCCTCGACGATCTGGGAGTCAGCCGGATCGAATTCGAACTCAGGCGCTGCGGTGGACTCTTCTCGCACCGCAGACTCTTCCTGCACCACCGAATCGTCCTCGCCGCCAAGATTCAAACGAATCTCCCCTGAAATCTCATCGTGTGATTCAGCATCCCGAGGTTCGATATCCCGTGGTTCGGTCATGCCTGCGGAAGTCCCTCCAAACGAGCCTTAATGCGGTCAATCTCCTCCAGTGCGAACTGGTGGCGAGTCTTAATCTTCTCCACGACCTGCTCCGGAGCCTTGGACAGGAAGGCATCGTTGCCGAGCTTCTTCTCGGTGCCGGCCAGTTCCTTCTCGGCCTTGGCCAGGTCTTTTTCCAGGCGCTTGCGTTCAGCGGCCACGTCGACAGTGCCGGAGGTATCCAGCTCAATCAGGACCGTGGCCTGAGACAGGCGCACCTCAATGGATGCGGTAGCGGTGAATCCATCCTCCGGTGCCTCAGCACGAGCCAGCGAACGAATCATCTCTTCCTGAGCAGTCAGATCAGCATCCGCCAGGTTCATGCGTGCCGGCACGCGCTGCGACGGCTTCACACCCTGGTCATTGCGGAAACGACGCAGCTCGGTGACCAACTTCTGGGCATCGGCAATACGACGTGCGGCAACCTCGTCGACAGCAGCGCCGTCGGTGGTCATGGTGGCATCCGGCCAGGCGGAAATAACCAGAGAGTCCTCGAAGCCCTCCGCGCCGTCGGTAAGCGCCTTCCACAGCGTCTCCGTGACGAACGGCATGGACGGGTGCAGCAGACGCAGCAGCGTATCCAGCACGCGGCCGAGAACCAGACGCGTGGAGGCTGCGCGCGCGGCCTGCTCCTCGGTCATGGTCTCGCCGTCGTTCAGGCGCGGGAAGTCAACCTTGGTCATCTCCAGGTACCAGTCACAGACCTCGTCCCATGCGAAGTGGTAGAGGGCCTCGTTGGCCTTGGAGAACTCGTACTTATCCAGCGCAGCGTCGACCTCGGCGCGGACCTGTTCCAGGCGGTCCAGGATCCAGCGGTCGGTGTCGGTGAGCTGGTCACGGTCCGGCAGCTCGCCCACGTGGGCCCCGTTCATCAGCGCAAAGCGGGTGGCGTTGAACAGCTTGGTAGCGAAGTTACGGGAGCTCTGAGCGGCGTCATTACCGACCGGCAGGTCAGAGCCTGGGTTAGCGCCACGCGCCAGCGTGAAGCGAAGTGCGTCCGCACCGTAGTCGCGGACCCAGTCCAGCGGGTCAATGCCATTGCCGAGGGACTTCGACATCTTGCGACCCTGCTCATCGCGGACCAGACCGTGCAGGAAGACATCCTTAAACGGCACCTGCGGACGACCGTCGCGCCCCTTACCCAGCGGTGAATCAGACAGGGTGGCAGCAAAGGTCGAGAACATCATCATGCGCGCGACCCAGAAGAACAGAATGTCATAGCCGGTGACCAACACGGATGTCGGGTAGAACTTCTCCAGTTCTGGGGTGGCTTCCGGCCAACCCATCGTGGAAAACGGCCACAGCGCAGAGGAGAACCAGGTATCCAGCACGTCCGGATCCTGTGTCCAGCCCTCGCCCGTCGGAGCCTCATCATCCGGGCCGACACAGACGACCTCGCCATTCGGGCCGTACCAAATCGGGATGCGGTGGCCCCACCACAGCTGGCGGGAAATACACCAGTCGTGCATGTCATCGACCCAATCGAACCAGCGCGGCTCCTGCGAAGCTGGGTGAATAACCGTGTCGCCCTCGCGAACAGCATCGCCGGACATCTTGGCCAGCTCATCGACCTTAACGAACCACTGCAGGCTAAGCAGCGGCTCAATCGGCTCACCCGAGCGCTCCGAGTGGCCAACCGAGTGAACGTACGGGCGGACCTCCTTGACAATACGCCCCTGCTCACGCAGCGCCTCCGTCAGCGCAGTACGGGCTTCCGCACGATCCATGCCGTCGAAACGCGTGCCGGTGTTGAAGATACGGCCAGTGGTGTCGATGACCTCCGGCATATCCAGGTCGTGGCGCTGGCCCATGGCGAAGTCATTCGGATCGTGTGCCGGCGTGATCTTCACCGCACCGGTACCGAACTCGCGGTCCACATAGTCATCGGCGATGACCTGAATCTTCAGGTCCTCGCGGAACGGGTGGTCCAAAACCTTGCCGACCAGGTGCGTGTAGCGCTCATCCTCCGGGTGCACGGCAATTGCCACGTCGCCCAGCATCGTCTCCACACGAGTCGTCGCCACAACAATGGAATCTTCCCCATCGCCGTAGCGGAAAGAGACGAGCTCGCCTTCAGCGTCCTCGTACTTGACCTCAATATCCGAGATCGCAGTCTGCAGCACCGGCGACCAGTTGACCATGCGCTTGGCGCGGTAGATTAGGCCGCGATCAAACAGTTCCTTAAAAATCGTCTGAACCGCACGGGACAGGCCCTCGTCCAGAGTGAAGCGCTCACGGGACCAATCCAGGGAGTCACCAATCTGGCGCATCTGGTTGCCGATACGTCCGCCGTAATCGTGCTTCCACTCCCAGACCTTCTCCACGAACTCCTCGCGGCCATAATCGAAGCGGTCCTTGCCTTCGGACTCCTTCAGCATCGCCTCGACCTTGGTCTGCGTTGCGATACCCGCGTGGTCCATACCCGGCAGCCACAGCACCTCGTAGCCCTGCATGCGCTTACGGCGCACCAGCGCATCCATCAAAGTGTGGTCCAGTGCGTGGCCCATGTGCAGCTGACCCGTCACATTCGGCGGGGGCAGCACAATAGAGTAAGCCGGCTTGGAGCTAGACGGATCAGCCTCGAAATAGCCAGCGTCTACCCAGCCCTGGTACAGGTCCGACTCCACGTCAGCCGGGTTCCACGACTTGGGCAACTTATCTGCTCTGTTTAGGTCCACGTTGTTCTCAGTCACGCGTCACATCTTAGCGCCTTGCCCGGATTTGTTTTTCCAGGGGCTTTACGACGACCCTTGCGCCCCAACCCATATCTGCTATCGGCGACTTACGCACCGCCGAATTCAAGCTTTACTCACGTCCCGAGCCAATCGGCGATTACCGCACAAAATAAAAGCGCTCTCTTGTGAAATCATCACAAGAGAGCGCCTCTAAACGGCCGTTGACCAGCCCTTAGGCCAGCAGGTCCTTAACCGCGTCGCGCTCTTCGCGCAGTGCCTTGACGTTGCGCTCGATGCCAGCGCGCTGCACCTCGGAGAGATCCAGGCCCTCAACGCGAACCCACTCGCCGTCCTTGGCGTAGCACGGAACACCAGCGACCAGGCCCTCGTCGATGCCGTAGGAGCCGTCGGACGGAAGTGCGACGGAGACCCAATCGCCCTCTGGGGTACCCGTGACCCAGTCACGCATGTGGTCAACTGCGGCAGCTGCAGCGGAAGCTGCGGAGGAGGAACCGCGGACCTCGATGATTTCTGCGCCACGCTTGGCGACACGCGGGATGAAGTCCTGCTCAACCCATGCTGCATCAACCTTGTCGGAGACCTTCTCGCCTGCAATGGTGGCGTAGGTGATGTCCGGGAACTGGTCTGCGGAGTGGTTACCCCAGACGATCATGTTCTTGATCTCAGTGGTCGGAACACCAATCTTTTGCGACAGCTGGGACAGGGAACGGTTGTGGTCCAGGCGCATCATGGCGGTGAAGCGCTCTGCCGGGATGTCCTTAGCGTGGGAAGCGGCAATCATGGTGTTGGTGTTGGCCGGGTTGCCGACAACCAGAACCTTGATGTCGTCTGCTGCGTGATTGTTCAGTGCCGCGCCCTGCGGGCCAAAAATCTTGCCGTTAGCGCCCAGCAGTGCGGAGCGCTCCTCGCCCTTGCCGCGCGGCTTTGCACCGACCAGGAATGCGGCGTTGGCACCGTCGAATGCCTTTGCCGGATCATCGGTGATGTTGATGCCAGTCAGAAGCGGGAAGGCGGAGTCGAACAGCTCCATGGCGACGCCTTCGGTGGCGTGCAGCGCAGGAGTAATCTCCAGCAGATTCAACTCAACCGGGGTCTCAGGGCCGAAAACCGAACCGCTGGCAATGCGGAAGAGCAGGGAGTAAGCGATTTGTCCGGCGGCGCCGGTAACTGCAACCTTTACGGGAGTCTTGTTCACTACAGGCCTTTCTCGAGAGAGAATCAATTCGCTGCCCACTCTAATGCGACTGCAGAATTGGCGCAGACGGGGGCGATGCGCTCAGGCCATTTCTGAAAAACGGATAGCATTAGGCATAACTTACGGTCGTGTACTCATTTCACTAGAAAGAAGTCCGCGACTGACCAATTTCACCCCCGTTAGATAGCCAAAACCCCGTAGTCGCTCTCTAGTCCAAGCAAAGGATTTTCATGAAGTCTCCAGGCTCCTCTGATGCAATCCCCCATGCAGTCTTGGTGGCAGCACTTCAAGAATTCACCGCAAAGGGGTATGCAGATGCCCGTTTGGATGCCATTGCTGCCGCCTCTGGTGTCTCCAAGCGTATGCTTCACTACCACTGTGGTGACAAGTTGGGACTCTACAGGGCGACGTGGGCACATGTGCTGGAGACCGTAAGGCCTGACGACGACGACCTGCGTCCGCACTCCAATGTGCCGGTGGAAGCCCTGCAGCATGTAGTCGGCGTTATCTACGACTATTTCTCGGCGAACCCACTCGCCGTACGGTTCATCATCCAGGAAAACCTGCATCCGGTCCTCCCACTTGAAGGCGTGACTGGGCTTGGTGGCCAGAGCCCAATTGTTTTGGAGTTTGACCGCATCTTGTTGCTCGGCCGCGATTACGGTGCATTCCGCACTGACATTTCCGCACTTGATCTTTATATTCTCGTGCTGTCGCTGGCTACTTTCCCCACCCTGCACCAGCGGACTTTTGAAAACCTTTACGGCATTGAAATGCAGTCGACTGTGCTGTCGGACAAGCTGCGTGAGTTCGCACAGGACACCGTGACCAGCCTGTTGACATCCTCGCCTCGCAACGAACCGGGCAGCTCGTACACTTCCCTGCTGGCCTCCCATGGCGCGAACTCGTCCGCGCTTGGCGCAGAGGTCTATGGCGATCAGCCCAACCCAGAGACTCAGGACTTGGCTGCTGATGATGCCCCGGATTACCGCGACATCTACGGCATGGACGACTAGGGCTCCATACAGACACCAAAACCCGGTTAGAGCAGCTACTCTAACCGGGTTTTCAGCTACCTCTACGCAGTCTTCTTGTTCTCGCTGCGTTCAACAAGTTCTGGCGCTGCACCGTCCGTGATGCATTCCTTGTGGACGATGACCTCCGCAACGTCGTCACGCTCTGGTACTTCGAACATCACGGGAACCAAGATTTCTTCCATGATGCCGCGCAGACCACGGGCGCCGGTATCGCGGCTAATCGCCTTGGCAGCAATGGCGCGCAGTGCCTCATCGTCGATGGTGAGGCGCACACCGTCCATGTCGAACAGGTGCTGGTACTGGCGGACCAGGGAGTTCTTGGGTTCGGTGAGTACGCGAACCAGCGCGTCCTCATCGAGGTTGGTGACCGATGCGATGACGGGCAGGCGACCAATGAACTCAGGGATCAGGCCGAAGCGAACGAGGTCCTCCGGCAGCACGTCGCGGAATGGATCCTTCATATCCGCGTCGTTAGCCGAGGTGACATCTGCGCCGAAGCCCAGACCCTTCTTGCCGACACGCTCCTGCACGACCTTCTCCAGACCGGCAAACGCACCGGCGACGATGAACAGGACATTGGAGGTGTCGAACTGGATGAACTCCTGGTTCGGCAGCTTGCGCCCACCCTGTGGGGGCACGGCGGCTACGGTTCCCTCGAGAATCTTCAGCAGCGCCTGCTGCACACCTTCACCGGAGACATCGCGGGTGATGGAGGTGTTCTCGGACTTGCGCGAGATCTTGTCAATTTCATCGACGTAAATGATGCCGCGCTGCGCCTTCTCGACGTCGAAATCAGTAGCCTGCAGCAGCTTCAGCAGGATGTTCTCCACATCCTCACCGACATAGCCGGCCTCGGTCAGGCTGGTGGCATCGGCGATTGCAAACGGCACATCCAGCTTGCGAGCCAGCGTCTGTGCCAGGTAGGTCTTGCCACAGCCGGTCGGCCCCAGCAGGAGGATGTTCGACTTCTGCAGCTCGACGTCGTTGTCCGACTTGGTCTCTGCAGCACGAAGGCGCTTGTAGTGGTTGTAGACTGCGACGGCCAGCGTGCGCTTTGCCATGTCCTGGCCGATGACGTACTCATCGAGGAAGTCGCGAATTTCCATCGGCCGCGGCAGGCGGTCGTCGTTGCCAGTTGCCTCGCCGCCGGTGTTGAGCTCCTCTTCAATAATCTCGTTGCAGAGCTCGATGCACTCATTACAGATGTACACACCAGGTCCGGCAATCAGCTTTTTGACCTGCTTCTGACTCTTTCCACAGAAAGAGCACTTCAGCAAATCCGCACTTTCTTGCATACGCGCCATGAGGCTCCCGCCGCCGCCTTTCCGCTTCGTTGCCAATAACTGCTTCAGACTAGCCTACCGTGAGTGTGCGCAAATACCGGCTTCCACGCCAGGGCGAGGCGAATTTCACGCGATCTCACCCGGCGCTTTACGACGGCCAGTGCGCAGCACTCCAAAGAGACCATGTCCCCTTTTAGGCGTTGTGCTTGCGGTACTCGAAGACCTGGTCGATGATGCCGTACTCGACGGCCTCTTCAGCGGTCAGGATCTTGTCACGGTCGGTGTCCTTGCGGATCTGCTCTGCAGTGCGACCGGAGTGGCGAGCCAACGTCTCCTCCATCAGCTTGCGCATGCGCTCGATTTCGTTCGCCTGAATCTCCAGGTCGGAAACCTGACCCTGGATACCCTGGGTAGCCGGCTGGTGAATGAGCACGCGCGCATTCGGCAGAGCTGCACGCTTACCCGGTGCACCCGCAGCGAGCAGCACGGCTGCCGCGGAGGCAGCCTGGCCCAGGCACACGGTCTGCACGTCGGGACGCACATACTGCATCGTGTCGTAAATAGCCATCAGCGAGGTGAAGGAGCCGCCTGGGGAATTGATGTACATCGTGATGTCACGATCCGGGTCCAGGCCCTCAAGCACCAGCAACTGCGCCATGATGTCGTTAGCGGCGGTGTCATCGACCTGGGAGCCGAGGAAGATAATGCGCTCTTCGAAGAGCTTGTTGTATGGGTTGGATTCCTTAGCACCAAAGCTGGAGTGCTCCACGAAAGAAGGAAGCACGTAGCGCGACTGCGGCATCTGCATATTGTTCATCTCCATGTTGATTAAATCGCCTCTAATTATTCGCTACTGTCCGCTTTTAGCGTGCGGTGTCCTTGAGAGCGGTCACGACGTGGTCAACCAGGCCGTATTCCTTAGCCTCAGCTGCGGTAAACCAGCGGTCGCGGTCCGAGTCTTCCTCAATGCGCTCGACCGGTTGACCGGTGTGCTGCGCAATCAGACGAGCCATCTCCTTCTTGGTGGCAGCGAACTGCTCAGCCTGAATGGTGATGTCGGATGCGGTACCGCCAATACCGGCAGATGGCTGGTGCATCATAATGCGGGCGTGCGGCAGTGCGTAACGCTTGCCCTTAGCACCTGCGGCGAGCAGGAACTGGCCCATGGAAGCTGCCAAGCCCATGCCGTAGGTAGCCACGTCGCACGGAACAAACTGCATGGTGTCGTAAATGGCCATGCCGGCGGTGACGGAGCCGCCCGGGGAGTTAATGTACAGCGAGATATCCGCCTCCGGGTCCTCAGCTGCCAGGAGCAGCATCTGACCGCAGAGCTTGTTGGCAATCTCGTCGTCGACCTGCTCACCCAGCCAAATAATGCGCTCCTTGAGCAGCTTGTCGAAAACTGTGTTCGTCGACATCTGGGCGTTATCGCTCATCTGTGTACTCCTTCTTCGTACGTGTGCGAGTTTGTCGTTCACTAGAGGGTAACGAAAAGGGCCGTCCCTTTGTTTCAGGAACGGCCCTTGTTCGCTATAAGCGTTGCAGCATAAGGAATGCGTCGCGCTAACGGCGGGGCTTACTCAGCCGAGTTGTCCTCAGCCTTGTCGGACTCAGCCTTCTCAGCCTCAGCTTCGACCTCACCGAAGTACTCGTTCAGATCGATTTCGTTGCCCTCAGTGTCCTTGGCGGAAGCCTTCAGGATCGAGGTGGCCAGAGCCTTGCCGCGGCGAACGTCTGCAAACAGGTTGCCGAGCTGGCCGGACTGCTGAATCTGCTGGATGAACTGGTTCGGATCCATGCCGTAGGACTGAGCAGTGAACAGGATGCGGTCGGTGAGCTCCTGCTGGGAAACATCCGGCTGGATCTCTTCAGCCAGTGCGTCCAGGAACAGCTGGGTGCGGACAGCTTCCTCAGCGGACTTCTTGGAGTCCTCGTCGAACTGCTCGCGGGTGGTGCCCTGAGCCTCCAGCATGGAGTTCAGAACCTTCTCGTCGCCGCCGAACTGACCCAGCAGCTGCTGCAGCTGACCCTCGACCTGCTCCTTGACAACACCCTCCGGCAGAGCGATGGTGGTCTGCTCCATAGCGGCAGCCAGGACCTTGTCGCGAACCTGCTGAGCCTGCTCACCCTTCTTGGTGTTCTCGACCTGGCGGGCCAGGTCTTCCTTCAGCTCGTCGATGGTGTCGAACTCGGAAGCCATCTGAGCGAAGTCGTCGTCAGCTTCCGGCAGCTCGCGGACCTTGACGGACTGAACGGTAACGGTGACCTGAGCGTCCTCGCCCTCGTGCTCGCCAGCAACCAGCTTGGTGGTGAACTCCTTGGACTCGCCCTGGGACAGGCCAACAACAGCGTCATCCAGGCCGTCAATCAGGTCGTCGGAGCCAACCTGGTAGGACAGCCCCTCGGTGGAAGCCTCTTCCAGTTCTTCGCCGTCGATGGTGGCGGACAGGTCGATGGAGACGAAGTCGTCCTTCTCGACTGCGCGCTCGACGCCGGTCAGGGTGCCGAAGCGAGCGAGCAAGTTCTGCAGCTCAGCCTCAACAGCTTCCTCGTCGGCGACCAGCGGGTCAACCTCAACTGCGATGTCCTCGAACTTCGGCAGCTCAATCTCCGGGCGGACGTCAACCTCAGCGGTGAACTCAACGAGCTCGCCATCTTCCAGCTTGGTGATGTCAACCTCAGGCTGACCGATAACCTTCAGGTCCTCCTCGCGAACGACCTCGTCGTAGCGGGACGGAACCATGTCGTTGAGCACCTGCTCCAGGATTGGGCCGCGGCCGAAGCGGGCCTCAATCAGCTTTGCCGGTGCCTTGCCCTTACGGAAGCCCGGGATCTGGACCTGCTGAGCCAGTGCCTTGTAGGCGTTGTCGAACTCTGGCTTCAGCTCATCAAACGGGACCTCGACGGTAATCTTCACTCGGGTCTCATTGAGCTTCTCAACGGAAGACTTCACTGGTGCACTCTCCTGCAACTCGATGATTAATTCATAGACCACGGGAGTGCCCGTGATACTGGTCGGGGTAGCGGGATTTGAACCCACGGCCTTCCGCTCCCAAAGCGGACGCGCTACCAAGCTGCGCCATACCCCGTATGCGCCATTCGAAACCTAGCAGAAACCCCTTTGGAGCATCTGCACCGGGGCCCTCATAGTCGCGAAATCGCGTTTCCACAACGGACCCGTATAGATTTACCTGACGATTAATGAAATCACAAAACCACGCGTTCAACCAGGCTAATGCTCTGTCTGAAAACGCTTTACGACGCTATCGAGAGCCAACCTGCCAACTACTACTGGTTTCATGAAATCCATGCATATCACCGGGCGTTTGCATCACCTCGGCACTGCTTTTGGCGGCCTCGTGTACTGCAAACACTCCATTCGTCGGCCGACTCCCCAAAGAAGCCTCTCAAACGACTGCCCCTTTGTTGAGTCGTGTGACAGTGTAATCAACGGCTATACGCCTGTTTCACATACCCCACGTTGCTTTAGTTTCATTTTCTGTTTTTCCCGGCCACAGCCACTTTTCTTTAAAGCCTTCGAGAAAAACCTGGCACCGATTTTTGTATGTGCGCTTTAACGGGTTAATATGCCTTGTACCAAGACACAGTCTGGTGGAGGCGATTGCGCATCTAAGCCGGATTTCTGTCTATGGGGATGTCGTATAGTGGCTAATACCTCAGCCTTCCAAGCTGAAGACGCGGGTTCGATTCCCGTCATCCCCTCCATGCAACCGGGAGCTTTGCTCCCGGTTTTTGTTTTTTCCAAGCTGATGCCCGGGACAAGCTGATGCCCGGGACCAGAAATTCTTCTGCCCTCTGTTCAGGATCCAGTGCCACGGGTACTCTGGGCACCATGAAGCCCACCATTATCGATGCCGATACTGGACACGAACTATGGACCGCGGTCGAATGCGCTGCTTTTTCCGGCACCGCACGTGGCACTTTCACCAGCTACGCTGGCCGCAAAAAGGCTCCTGAGCCCGTCGCGAAGCTTCATGGGTTGACCCTGTGGGATTCCGAAGAAGTTCGCGCATGGCACGCCAATCGAAAGAGCCGCACCAAGCGCACCGACTCCGCCGAGTCATAGATACCTACCCATACCCAATCATTTCCTGGTTCCCGAGCTGCCTCTGTCGCACAGAGATGTCAGCTCGGGAACTTTTTGCGCTCTACATGCGTTGTTTGAAGTAATTACTAGCAATACTCGCAATTTCCTTTTTGGAGGCCTAGCCCATGGGGGCTTTAATCCTGATCGCTATCACCGTCGGCGGCGCAATTATCATCGCGTCGATGGCTCAAAACCGTTCTAACAGGGCCTTTGATGCCCGCCAGAACAATCAATTGGAAGACGCTGTCTTAGACGCCCGCCGATGGATTGAGCGACTGGGCTCACAGGTACTGAATCTCGCTGGCACGGATTCGGCTTCCACGCAGGCTCTTGCTGACGCATCCGAGCGCTACAATGCCGCTTCCTCGCAGATCTCCACTGCTCGGACCCCGGCACAAGCACGAATGGCACGCGAGTCCGCGCTGGAAGGCCTGCACTACATCAACGCGGCTCGCGAGATTATGGGGCTGCCGGCGGGGCCGACACTGCCACCGCTGGAGGGGCAGAAGGCCGCTGGTTCTGTGACCGAAACTCGCACCATTGAGCACGAAGGCCACTCGGTTACCGCCTCGCCATACGCCACCCCAGAGACTCCGAACTACTACCCCGGCGGCCGTGTCGCTGGCCGTCCGGTTCCAGCCGGTTGGTACTCCGAGCCATGGTGGAAGTCCGCGCTCCGCACCGGTGTCTGGACCGCAGGCTCGATGCTGCTGTTCTCTACCCTCTTCCACGGTATGGCCGGTGTTGCCTACGGCGCTGATGAGTTCGCCAGCGGCATGGGCACCGGCGCTGACGACTTCGGTGGCACCGAGGACTTTGGAGCCGAAGACTTCGGTGGAGATGACCTTGGCGGCGACTTCGGTGGCGGCGGTGCAGATGCCGGTGACGCAGACGACGGCGGAGGTTTCTTCGACGGACTCTTCGGCGGCGGCGACGGTGGCAGTGACGGTGGCGGATTCTTCGACGGCGGATTCGACGGTTTCGATATTTAGAAAAAGCCCGGCGCCGCTATTTCGCTAAATCCGCAAAAGGATCGACAGTGCCGTCTGTCTGGGGCCGATACTCAATTTTTCTGGCGGCGAATCGACCAGCTTCCTTGCCAAGGATGCTGCTAATTAAAGCAACAGCCATATCCATACCTGCTGCGACTCCTGATGAGCTCCACCGATCTCCGTCTTCAACCCATCGAGCCTCTTTCACCCACGTCACTTCGTTTCCGAACGAGGTAGCCCAATCAAAAGCCAACTTATTACTAGTTGCCCGTTTTCCTGCAAGAAGCCCAGCCGCAGCAAGCAGTGCAGAACCTGTGCAAACCGAAGCCACTAACCGCGCCCGGGATCCGAGGTTGTTAAGCCAGTCCAAAAACTCTGCATCCTCAACTAGTGTTCGACTCCCGGCTCCGCCAGGAACTAGAAGAATATCGACCGTTTCGAGGTCAGCGGCACAACGCGTGGTAATAACCTGCGCCCCCTGAGCGCTGGTTATCGGACCAAAAATGTGGGCGACATATTCGACCTCAATCTCTGGGACATGACCAAAAAGGCCAACCGGCCCAAATACGTCCAAGAGCTCGAACCCGGGGAATAGCACAATAGTTACTCGGCGATGCACTTCTGGAATTGTCATACGACAATTCCTACTCCGTCTATACATAAAAAGGGTCTGGTTCCAGAGTTTTCTGGAACCAGACCCTTTTTATTCCTATCAACAGATAGCGAACAACAACCCTTTAAGCCTCTGGCAGCTCCGGGGCAACGCCAGTCTTTTCGTACTCTGCCAGGATGTCAATGCGGCGCTGGTGGCGCTCCTCCTCGCTCCACGGCTGGGAAACGAAAGCATCGACGATGGCCAGAGCCTCTTCCTCAGAGTGCATACGACCGCCGAGGCCGATCAGCTGAGCGTTGTTGTGCTCGCGGGCGAGCTTTGCGGTCTCCACCGACCAAGCCAGCGCACAACGAGCGCCCTTGACCTTGTTAGCAGCAATCTGCTCGCCGTTGCCGGAACCGCCGAGCACGATGCCCAGGCTGCCCGGATCGGCGACGGTACGGGAAGCCGCCTCAATGCAGAATGCTGGGTAGTCATCTGCAGGGTCGTAGGTGTGAGCGCCGCAGTCAACGACGTCGTGGCCCGCCTTCTCCAGGTGGGCCTTAATCAGGTTCTTCATTTCAAAACCGGCGTGGTCTGCACCAAGGTAAATACGCATGGCAGCAAGTCTAGCGGTTCCCACGGATTAAACGGTGTCTGCACCCGTTTTAGGTATTGCTTGACGACGTCCCCCTGCGCAGCCGAATAGGGTGAAAATGAAACTGCTTTTGCGTTTCAGCACATCTTCGAAACCGGAAATTGGGTGCTTTTACCGTGTCTCCTGCGCCGCAAGCTCACTTCCAAGTCGATCCGGAAGCTCATGGCTCCCATGGGCATCATCACGCACCGGTGGTGCGAACGGTTCGGCATGACATTAATAAGAAGCCATTTATTGTCATTTGGGAGGTCACACGGGCTTGTGGCCTAGTCTGTAAGCACTGCCGCGCTGATGCGCAACATGAGCCGCATCCACTTCAGCTTTCGACCACCGAGGGCAAGACGCTACTAGAGACCTTGGCGTCGTATAGCAAGCCGAAGCCGCTTGTAGTGCTCACCGGCGGCGATCCGTTTGAGCGTGATGACCTGGAAGAATTGGTGCGATTCGGCACGGAGCACGGTCTGAACATGTCGCTGTCGCCATCGGTGACGCCGCGGTTGACGCTGGAGCGAATTCAGTCGCTGCGTGAGGCCGGAGGTAAGGCGATGTCGATGTCGCTCGATGGCGCGACCGCCCAGACCCATGACAAGTTCCGCGGGTTTTCGGGGACTTTTGAAAAGACGCTTGAAATGGCTCCGCACATCAACGAGGCCGGTTACCGGCTGCAGATTAATTCGACCCTGACCAAGGGAAATATTCATGAGGCGCCAGCGCTGCTGAAGACCGTCATGAAGATGCAGGCCAAGATGTGGTACGTCTTTTTCCTCGTTCCCACTGGTCGCGGCGCGGATTTGGGAGCATTGTCGCCGGAGGAACGCGAGGACGTTCTGCACTGGCTATCAGATGTCTCCAACCGAATTGCCATTAAAACGACTGAGGCACCGCAGTATCGGCGCGTCGTCATGCAGCAGGAGGAAGCGAAAGAAAAAGGGCTGCCACCCTATGAGGGCGGCGAGCTCTACCGCTACTTGACCGAGGAAACGACAAAGCTGCTCGGCGCTGAACCGGAAAAGCCACGCCGACCGCGCTCCCCGATGGCCGTCAATTCCGGGTCAGGTTTTGCCTTCATCGACCATATCGGCGATGTCTACCCCAATGGTTTCCTGCCGTTGCACTGCGGCAATGTGAAGGCCACACCATTCCAGGAAATCTATTCGAACTCACCGGCGTTCAAGGCCCTTCGCGATCCGGACAATTGGCATGGCAAGTGCAGCGTCTGTGAATACCACAGCGTCTGTGGTGGATCCCGCTCAACTGCTTACGCTTTGACTGGGGATTACACCGCATCCGACCCGACCTGCATCTACATTCCACCGCGGTGGGCTGCCATGAGCGAAGAAGAACAGCAGGCCTCTACCGGGCAGAATGCCGAAGATAGGGCCGCTCAGGTTCCTTAGCCGCATGCCCCAGCTGCTACAGGTTTCTTAGTCGAAGCGCGGATCCTCAGTGCGAGAGCGCTTAATTTCGAAGAAGTACGGGTAGCTGGCGACGGCAACCGAGCCGTCGAAAATCTTGCCGGCTTCTTCGCCGCGTGGGATACGGGTAAGCACCGGACCGAAGAAGGCAACGTCGTTGAGCTTGACCACCGGAGTGCCGACGTCGTTGCCGACCTCCTTCATGGCCTCTGCGTGGTTTTCACGCATGAGCTCATCGAACTCGGTAGTCAGGGCCTGTGCCAGGCGCTCTTCCGACAGTCCAACCTCTGCGAGGGCTTCCTTAATCAGTTCGTCGAATGCATGCTCCGGCTCGTCGACATGCGCATGACGATCGATGCGGTTTTCGTTGTGAATCTTCGTGCCCAGCGCGGTGTAGAGCTTGTCGACGGCCTCCTGACCATCCTGGGAGAACACGGCATTAAACAGGCGTGCCGGGGTCCAGTTGCACTGCATCATGAACTTGTACTCTTCCGGCAGCTCGTCGCGGCCTTCATTGAGTACTGACAGGCTCATCGGCTTCCACTCGACCTCGATGTCGCGGACCTTTTCGACTTCCTTAATCCAGCGGGATGTCACCCAGCAAAACGGGCAGGAAACGTCGAAGTAGAAAGTGACCTTGTCTCGATTGCTCATGTGAAAGTCCTCCTAAAGCATTGATTGACTTATCAACGACTATAGGGGGGAATTTTTTGGCTCGCATTCATGATTCTTCCGCCTATTTGCGGTTCGTTCCCTCCGGGACTTCCCAGTGGCCATGTGAGGATCCTAACCACGCGAGGGCAAGCCCGTGTCCTCCAGACAATCAGCGGTGGCCTCCAGGTAGGCAGGCCAATCTGCGTAGTCCAGGAACTCCGGGCCCACCTCGTGATCCATAGAGACCATCTTCCCCGAGCGCATGTCCAGGCAGTAGTTGTTTCCGCCGAAGTCCATGACCAGCGGAATCCATGCCTCGTGATACCACTTGCCATCCGAGTCGGCGCTGTCCATTCCTTCGGCTTCAAAATCATCGAAGTCGCCGTCTGCCTGCAGCTGAGTCCACAGCTTGTAGTCGTTCAGAATCGACTTCGGCGGCGCAATCCAGCCACCGTCCCACGGCTCACCGTCCACAGACGCGTGCCGCAGCCACGAAGCTCGCACGTAGTCTGGCAGCTTTACTCCGAGGTCAGCCTCAAGCTGATCCAGTTCCGCTTCTGTCGCCGGGGCCTCCAGGGCATCGTCGCCAAGCTTTGCTTCAATGCGATCCCACGCCGCGTTGACCCGTTCAACCTTGCTTGTATCATCACTGAGTTCGTACATGAAACGAAGTGTATTCACAATCGGTTTTGCTCGCATGCCGAAGAAGCCAAAATCTCGTCCCTTCGACCGCCAATCGACCGCCAATGCGACCGCCTCAATCGACGTGGAATGAGCGAGGAAGTCGAGGTCACGCCGCCCACCCCGCTACTGCCCGATTCCCAATCCGGGGTCGTGGTTACACTTGTCGCATGACTTCCACGAACCTAACCAGGACCGAGGCCGCCGACCGTGCGGCCATGCTCGAGGTGTCCCACTACGACATCTCTCTTGACCTCACTACCGCACCTGTCGGTGGGCAGCACAGTGCACCAACATTCGCTTCCAAGACCGCAATTTCTCTGACGGCGAAGCGTGCTGGTTCCACCTTTATTGACCTGCGTGATGCGGTTGTTAAGAGTGTGACCATCGACGGTGTCGATGCCACGGAGGCCGCTCGCTATGCCAGCGAAACCGGCATTAACGTGGACCTGACCGAAGGTGACCACACCGTCGTTATCGACGCGGACTGCCGTTACACCAACAACGGCCAGGGAATTCACCGCTTCCAGGATCCTGCCGACGGCGAAACATACCTGTACTCGCAGTTTGAAACTGCCGACGCCAAGCGCGTGTTCGCCTGCTTTGACCAGCCGGATTTGAAGGCGACGTATTCAATCCACGTCGTGGCACCGAAGGGTTGGAAGGTTATTTCCAACTCGGTGGCCAAGACCGGCACCACCACCGATGTCCACGGCAATGAGGCCGACACCTTCGACTTCTTGGTGGATGTTCCGCTGTCGACGTATCTCATCGCAGTCTGTGCGGGCCCGTGGTACGCGGTCACTGACTCGTGGACCGGCACTGCCGCACCGCACCCGGAAACCCCTGCCGAGCACCAGCCGGACGGCGAGCTGACCATTCCACTGGGACTCTACTGCCGCCAGTCCATCGCCGAGTACCTCGATGCCGACACTCTGTTCAAGGAGACCAAGGAAGGCTTCGACTTCTACGCCAAGCATTTCGGCGAGCCCTACCCGTTCGGTAAGTACGACCAGATCTTCTGCCCGGAGTACAACATGGGCGCGATGGAAAACGCCGGCTGCGTGACCATCCGCGACGAGTACGTGTTCCGCTCCAAGCCCACCCACTACCTCTACGAACGCCGCAACGACACCATCCTGCACGAGATGGCTCACATGTGGTTCGGCGATCTGGTCACCATGCAGTGGTGGGATGACCTCTGGCTCAATGAGTCCTTCGCCACCTGGTCGGCCGCGGCCGCTCAGGTCGAGGTTTCCGATTACAGCCACGCTTGGACCACTTTCGCCAACGTAGAGAAGGCCTGGGCCTACAAGCAGGATCAGCTGCCGTCGACGCACCCGATTGCCGCCGATGCCAGCGACATTGACACCGTCGAGCAGAACTTCGACGGCATCACCTACGCCAAGGGCGCGTCCACCCTCAAGCAGCTGGCCGCCTACGTTGGTCAGGACGCCTTCCTCGCCGGTGCTCGTCTTCACTTTTCCCGTCACCGCTTTGGCAACGCCACCTTCGCGGACCTGCTGGACGCGCTCTCCGAGGCCTCCGGTCGCGATCTGTCTGGCTGGGCCGATCAGTGGCTGACCACTACTGGCATCACCACCCTGGCACCGGACTTCCGCCAGTCGGCCGGTAAGTACACCTCCTTCGCAGTCACACAGGAAGGTGCCGAGCCGGGTGCCGGAGAACTCCGCGATCACCGAATCGCCGTGGGTATCTACAACCTGCGCGGTACCGGATCGGATGCCGTACTCGAGCGCACCAAGCGCGTGGAAATCGACGTCCGTGGTGCACGCACCGAAGTCCCAGAGCTGGTCGATACCCCAGTCGGCGATGTCGTGCTGGTTAACGACGACGACCTCACCTACAGCATGATTCGCCTGGACGAAGGCTCACTTGCCACCGTGATCGACAACATCGGCGCTTTCACCGATTCGATGGCGCGCACACTGTGCTGGTCCGCCACCTGGCAGATGGTTCGCGCAGGCCAGATGCGCGCTCGAGACTTCGTCAACCTGGTACTCCGCGGCATCCCGGGCGAGGACAAGCTCTCCGTCTTGGAACGCGTCATCGCTCAGGCGGTCAGCGCCGTCAACGTCTACGCCGATCCGCAGTGGGCCGACTCTACCGGCCGCGACCTGCTGGCTCAGGGTTTGCTGGACTACGCAAAGAAGGAAACCGACGCCGACCGCGCCCTGGTTTTCGTTAACGCTTTGGCCACCGTGGGCTCGTCGAATAGCGATGTCGTCGACGCACTGCGCGCCATCTACGCTGGCGCCGCAGACAAGGCGGGTTTCCCAGCTGTCACGGTAGACACCGACATGCAGTGGCGCGCTCTGAAGGCATTGGTTTCCGCTGGTCTCGAAGGCGAGGAAGCCATCGCAAAGCTTGAAAAGACCGACAACTCGGCACTCGGTGCGCAGGCCGCCATCGCCTGCCGCGCATCTGTCCCGACGCTCGCCAACAAGTCCCGCGTCTGGGCAGAGGCGACGGTCTCCGGCAACGATGCCCCGTCGAACCTTGTCATTCGCCACCTGCTGGCCGGCTTCAACGCGCCGGGCTCGGGTGCGGTGCTCGCGCAGGCGCTTGACGACGGCTCCCGCGCCACCATCAACGCGGAGCAGTCGGCAGCCTCGCTGTCGGAGCACTTCTTCGCTGTTGCCAGCAGCTGGTGGAAGCAGTTCTCCTCCGAGACGGCCCAGACTCTGCTCGAGGGCTTCTACCCCACCTGGGAGATCAGCGATGAGGCAATTGCGGCCGCTCAGCGCCTGCTCGACAGCGACGAGACCGCAGCGCCGGTCAAGCGCATCATCTCTGAGCAGCAGTTCCTGGTGAAGCTCGCTCTTCGCGCCCGCGAGTTCGACGCGAAGTAGCAAGTGATTTCGACCGGCACTTTGGCCGTTATCGTTTTCGTGGCATCAAGTCGATAGACTTGGTGCCATGACAACTTCTCAGACGCTCTTTGACTCCGTCGGCGGCGAGGATGTCTTCAATCGCATCGTCCATGGCTTTTACACGCGCATGCGTTCCGATGACCTCATCGGCCCGATGTACCCCAGCGATGACTGGGAGGGCGCCGAGGATCGACTCCGCATGTTCCTCGTCCAGTACTGGGGCGGGCCGCGTACGTACAGCGAACAGCGTGGTCATCCGCGCCTGCGCATGCGCCACATGCCGTTTTCCATCGGCGAAGCCGAACGCGACCGTTGGCTGGAGATCATGAGCGCCTCACTCGCAGACATTTCCGATGAAGAGCTCCCCCGCCCTCAGCGCGAAGCCATGTGGAACCACATGGTGCAGGTCGCTGACATGCTCATCAACCGCTTCGACGCGCAGTAGGAATTAGGCCCCTGCCCCGCTAGTTCAGCAGCGGCAGCACGCCAAAGGACTCGAGCGTAAAGATCGAGCCAAACCGCCCATCCAGCCGGTGCCACCGTCCCTTCGTGGACACGCGCACCGGCTCTTTTTCATCCGGTTGCTCCGGAATGAAGCCCATCGCACACAGCGCAAACACATCCCGCATGGTCACGTCGACAACGCTTTTCGACGTCTCCTGCGACTGCCCCTCCCCTGAGTCAACAGTGGCTTCACCGGAGGCAGTGGCTGTGCCGGTGGCTGCGTCGCTGGTATCTCCGCTGACAGTAAGAACCTTCTGATCCAGCAGAGATGGCGGCATGCCCATGGGGCCGGAAGATTCGACGGCGACCGCGCGCCCCTGCTTCTCGAGAGTCCGGAAAGCAGTGGCCGGAACATAGTCGACAACCTGCCATCCTTCCGGCACCGGCAGGAATCCCGGCCAGGAGGACGCCGACTGCGCATGCACCCGGTACGGCAGCGCGGTGAGCGAAGCTTCTTTGTCCTCTTCGTCCTCAGCAGTTTTTGCCTGCGCAAAGGCACGCACTGCGATGTCTTTAATCTCCGCGGCGGTGACGATGATGTCGTCGGGAAGCGCGTGTAGCGCAATTGTGCGCATGGCGAGCGGGCCGATCGGAGTCTTCACCCATACCTGCGACATTGCTGGCGCTGCGGTGGGCTGGGACGAGGAACTGATACCGGCGGCGGTGATGGAGCTGGTACTGGAGGTGGTCTTGCGGGCTCGGATACGCAGCAACGTGTTCTCGTCGAGGGCGTAGGCCTTATGCGCCAGGACACCTAGATTCTTCAGCGCATCGGGAGTGCCAAAGGTCAGCTCGGCAGCGGGATGAGAAGTGGTCACGGCGAATTACTTGTCCTGGTCTTCCTTGTTGCCTTCGATTACGGGAGCTGCAAAACGCTCCAGTTCACGGCGGGCCGACGGGGAGAGCTCGACTGCCTTCGCAGTCTTGAGATCAAACATCACCATCACGGTTTCGAGCACAGCCACGATGTGACCATGCTGGTCGGAGATAGTCTGGCGGAGTGTGAAAGAGGTGCGACCGAAGTTGATGATCTCAGTCTCAACCACAACTTCCTGGGTGTCCGGCAAAATTGCGCGGACGTAGTCAATCTCCAGACGACGCACCACTGCCGCAGGCATCCCTGCCCCGCCGCCGAGACCGCGCATCACAAAGTCCAGACGAGCCTGCTGGGCGTATTCCAGGAATGCGGTGTTGTTAGCGTGGCCGTACTGATCGAAATCAGACCAGCGGATAGCAACGTTGGTACGAAATGGTGCTGATTCAGTCATACCCAGAACTATAGGCGTTTTCTGGAGCTACGAGCCTGCAAATAACGCGAAAGCCCGGGACCTGTGCACTGGTGCGAGCCAGTCCACACGGTTCCGGGCTTTGCCGTTGGCAAAAATCAGATTCGCGGGAAACAGATTAGCGGGTCAGGCGACGGTGAGTGACACGCGACGGGCGTGCAGCCTCCTCGCCGTAACGCTCAATCTTGTTCTTCTCGTAGCCCTCGAAGTTGCCCTCGTACCAGAACCACTTGCCCTCTTCGAAGTTGCCTTCCCATGCGAGGATGTGGGTACAGGTGCGGTCCAGGAACCAACGGTCGTGGGAAATGACCACGGCACAGCCCGGGAAGTTCTGCAGTGCGTTTTCCAGCGAAGACAGGGTTTCGACGTCAAGGTCGTTAGTCGGCTCATCCAGGAGGATTAGGTTTCCGCCCTGCTTGAGGGTCAGCGCGAGGTTGAGACGGTTGCGCTCACCACCGGAGAGAACCTTCGACGGCTTCTGCTGGTCCGCGCCCTTGAAACCAAAGGCAGACAGGTACGCACGAGACGGCATCTCGTTCTGGCCGACCACGATGTAGTCGAGACCATCAGAGACGACCTCCCAGACGGTCTTTTCCGGATCGATGTTTTCACGACCCTGGTCTACGTAGCTGAGCTGAACAGTCTGACCGACCTTGACCTCACCGGAATCCGGCTGCTCCAGCCCCACGATGGTCTTGAACAAGGTGGACTTACCCACACCGTTCGGGCCAATCACACCGACGATGCCGTTACGCGGCAGGGTGAACGACAGGTCCTTAATCAGGACGCGACCATCAAAGCCCTTCTCCAGATCCTTGACCTCAACAACCTGGTTACCCAGGCGCGGCGGGGTCGGAATCTGGATTTCTTCGAAGTCGAGCTTCTTGTACTGCTCGGCTTCCTCCACCATCTGCTCGTAGCGCTCCAGACGGGCCTTGTTCTTGGCCTGGCGAGCCTTCTGCCCCGAGCGGACCCACGCCAGCTCATCCTTCAGGCGCTTCTGCAGCTTGGCGTCCTTCTTACCTGCAACCTCAAGGCGCTCAGCCTTCTTCTCCAGGTAAGTCGAGTAATTGCCCTCGTACGGGTAGAGCTTGCCGCGGTCGACCTCACAAATCCAGCCAGCGACGTGATCCAGGAAGTAACGGTCGTGAGTCACGGCCAGGACGGCACCCGGGTACTTAGCCAGGTGCTGCTCGAGCCACAGCACGGACTCGGCGTCCAGGTGGTTAGTGGGCTCGTCGAGAAGCAGCAGGTCCGGCTCGGAGAGCAGCAGCTTAGCCAGTGCTACACGACGACGCTCACCACCGGAGAGATGAGTAACCGGCTCGTCTGCCGGCGGGCAGCGAAGCGCATCCATTGCCTGCTCAATCTTGGAATCCAGCTCCCAAGCATCAGCGGCGTCGAGCTCCTCCTGGAGCTTGCCCATTTCTTCCATGAGCTCGTCGGTGTAATTGGTGGCCATCTCCTCGGCGATGGCTTCAAAACGAGCCTTCTTCTCGAAGATGTCGCCGAGGCCTTCCTCGACGTTGCCGCGAACGGTCTTCTCCTCGTTCAGAGGAGGCTCCTGCAGCAGGATGCCAACAGTGGCGCCCGGCTCCAGGAAAGCTTCACCGTTACTCGGCTGATCCAGGCCAGCCATAATCTTCAGAATCGACGACTTACCTGCGCCGTTCGGACCGACCACGCCGATCTTTGCGCCCGGGTAAAACGCCATGGTGACGTTGTCGAGAATAACCTTATCGCCGTGCGCCTTGCGCACGTTTTTCATCTGATAGATGAACTCACCCATGGTGGAATTTCGTCCCCTCGTAAAAAGGAAATAAGCAATCCCTGTAGAGGTTACGCATAGGAACCAGAAGGCACAATCTACATGGGCGTACCCGCAATCCTTTCCACCAAAATCTCTGCCGGCTACTAGCAAAACTAGCTGCGAGATAACGCTGCCGAATCGTATGTGATCCCTCCCCTTTCTCAGCAGCGTCACCTCACATGCAGCAAATACCCCTCTCCTCTTTTAACGCCCCCCCCCCTTAATCCGCTCTAGAACGACCAACTAACTCCTTGCCTGGAACAGGCCAACTAACTCCGTCACTAAAACGGCGCACTAGCTCCTGCACCAGCCATTTCTTGCTGCTCAGCACGAGCTGCACTTGTGTTCCCAGCCTCACTAGCGTCGCCAGCACCAGCGCTGAATGTACGCACTGTCTCAGTAACCGAGGCGTCCGATTCCCCAGCAGAAGCCTCACCAAGACCCGTCGGCGACTCATGCGGCTTCTCAGTCATAGTCTTGACCGTTGCCAGGTGACGACGCAGATTCGGCCCCACAGCCTTAGCAATGATCTTCTGGCGCTGATGCTTCGTACCATCATCGCCCTCCCAACGATCCGTACGAACGTGACCGTGGACAATAACGGCTTGGCCCTTCCACACCGTGTTATTCACGTTCTCGGCTAGTTTGCCCCAGCATTCAACATCAAAATATGACGTCTCCGACTGCTCCCAACCATTCTCTCCCTTCCATGACTTGCTGGATGCCACAGAAAACTTGCAGACCTTTGCCCCAGAATTGGTATTTCGATTTTCCACATGATGGACCACATTGCCCACCACGGTAATAACTGCCTCAGACATCGGGCTCCTCCCCCAAAGAAAGCGTTTACCTACTGCGGCCGAATAATCCGAAGATGTCTAATTCGTGCCGTGCCAATTACTTTTCCGGCTTCGAGAAACAAATGAAAGAGGTACATAAAAAGCCTGTGGATAAGTTCGTCAAAAAGACAACTATCCACAGGCTACGTATGAAGTTGAGGAGCGAAGTCGCAGCAATCCTCGTCGTCAAGCGAACGAAATCAGCTTAACGACGCTACCTTCCACGCCTCTTCGAGGCATCAATCGGATTGTCCATGTGCACCGGATGCTGCGCGTCAACCTCCGAGGTGTAGTAATCGCGCTCATCCTCGCCACCAACACCGACCTGCTGGCTCATGCGTGCGAGCATTTCGTTGTAAGCGGCCAACTCCTCATCGTTGTTACGGTCTGCGACGCGGTCGTAGCGGGCTGCATCCTTTTCATCGGAACGCCGCCACTGCACAAACAGCGCAACGGTGACGATATAGAGCGGAACCTCACCTGCAGCCCACGCGACGGCACCACCAACGTTCTGATCCTCCAGGAGATTGACTGCCCAAGGGAGATCCAGGCTGGCGTAGTAGGTCTCGGCAAGCACCTTCTGCGACTGCATCAGCGAAATACCGAACCAAGCGTGGAACGGCAACGAGCCCATCAGCGTGACCAGCTTGACCGACGGTTCAATCTGCTGTGGTGCAGCATCGACACCAATAATGACCCAGTAGAAGATGTAACCGGAGATCAAGAAGTGGATGTTCATGAACACGTGGCCCGCGTGCTCATCGGCCAGGAAGTCGTAGATCGGTGTCATATAGAGCAGGTAGAAACCTGCGACGAACTGCACCGTTGCTACCACCGGGTGAGTGAGGAAACGCGACACCGGGTTGTTAATGAAGACCACCAGCCACTCACGAATACCCGGCAGACCATCACGGCCGGCCGGCTTCAGCGCACGCAGCGCGAGCGTGACAGGACCGCCCAGCACCAGCATGACCGGAATACCCATGGAGTAAAGCATGTGGGCAATCATGTGAACCGAGAACAGAGCCGGCATGTATACGCCCAGCGCGCTGCACGAAGTAAACAGCAACGTGGCACAGCCGGCGAGCCACCACAGGGTGTTGGACAGCGGCCAGGTACCGCCGCGCTTCTTCAGTAGGTAGAGCCAGTACAGGTAAATCCACGCGGCAATGATGGCGGCAGAGCCGAAGAAGATGTCAAAGCGCCACTGCGTAAACATGGCCTCCCAACCGAATGGAATCTCCAGGTTGTAGCCGAGCTTGACCTGCATCTGTGTAATGGATGGCAGGCCCTCACCACCGGCCTGCTCAGAGAAATTCGGTGGCGGCGGAGTACGGCCGAGGGCCACGGCAACGCCAATCGTCAGCGCCATGATGATGACCTCGACAATGGCCAGACGCCAGAATGGACGATTCGACTGAGCGCGCTCAATCTCCGGAATGGTGATCTTGCGGTGCACATAGCCACACAGGCCCAGCAAGATGGTGAGCACCGCCTTGACCAGCACCAAGATGCCGTAGTTATTGCTGACCAAATCAGACCAGCCAATATTGATGGCTGCGTTAATGAAGCCAGAGGCAGACATTGCAATGAATGCAACCAACGCCACGAAGGAGTAGCGCTTCACGACTTCTGGCATCCACTCACCACGACGACGCGCGTGGCCAACCAACGCCATCAAACCGCCGACCCAAAACACAGTAAAAGTCAAGTGCCAGATGTAGGAGTTGGTGCCGTAGTCATGCGCACCACCGGAGGCGTTGTGGCTCACAACAGCCAACGGCATCATCGACACCAAGCTGATGGCGAAGAACACCGGCTGCCAAATCCACTTACGAGTCAGCGATGAGCCGAGCGCCACAATGCCCGCAAAAATAGCTACCCACAGCCACGCCAAGCCCTCCTTGGTCTGCTCCAAGGACACAGCCCAGTTGCTCAGCTGAATCGTCGTTGACAGCGGCTGGCCCGACACATCGGAGAGAACCAGCGGAATCTCCATCAGCGCCATGAGACCCCAGCCGAGCATGGCCCACATACCCGTGCGGGATGCAGTGTAGCCGTCGAGGCCCAAAGTGCCGTCGGCACGCTGCTTCGTACCGAAAGCGGCGAGCATAAACGAACCGACACCGAGGCAGGCCAGCAGCTCACCGACCGCCTTGGCGAACGGGAACCCGAAGGTGGTGATTGTGCCGGGATCCGGAATACCCAACGTGGCGCGCGAATCCATGTTGAACGCCATCGAGAGCAAACCAGCTAGAACGCCGCCGATAAGCACAAAAACAACGTACCAACCAGCAGATTTACGGACTTTCTTATCCTTGCTAACAGGCGGAGAGGTCTCGGCCTTGGTCGTGGCAGTCATAGCCCTAAGCTTAGCGACCAAAGCCCCTAGAACAGAACCGGTAACACCACTGGGATGAGAACCGGTTGTGATTGGCTACATTAGAGACGCTACAATGCTTTTCTTAGCTAGCCTCCATAGCTCAGTGGACAGAGCAGTCGGCTTCTACCCGATTGGTCGAGGGTTCGAATCCTTCTGGGGGCACTTTTTCTACCCCCGTCGTGAACTGGTGTTTT